>Ga0315339_1003866_pt1 | contig 10187 bp, 9 predicted proteins | sample ASW17metaG_FD_204514 | JGI IMG/M metagenome (GOLD analysis project Ga0315339, IMG submission 204514) | Ammonia-oxidizing marine archaeal communities from Pacific Ocean, United States - ASW #17 | ecosystem: Environmental > Aquatic > Marine > Oceanic | place: USA: California | collected 2016-12-05
ATACTTTTTAAAACGCATGAGAAATATAAATCCAGCGACTAAATTTAATGTAGCGGTTAATGCAGCTGCCTGGCTTATCTCTATTTTGAGCATAAATAAGACCCAAATAGCGGCACCGATACCCGCTCCAATGTAATCCGCACCGTAAATAGTCCCTGCATTATGCGCTAAATGATGGCCATAAATAGTTTCACGAATACGGGCAATCAATGGAATTTCCATTCCGATCAAAAAACCTAAAATAAAAGCAAATATGTAGGGAAGCTGTAAACTTATCCAATTTATTTTTGCTAATAATCCACCGCTAGGCAGCATATCCATAGGCATTTGATAGGTATCTGCAATAATTTGAGGCAGTGTTTGGCTAAAACCGATAAGTGAAGCAATAAACAAGGTTGCACTACATCCAATAAAAGCAACGACCAGCTCTAGTACAACAAATCCCTGAAAGGCATCTTTAATTCTTTTTGCAGCAAAAGCCCCTAATCCCATTGATACGATCATAATACCAATAATTGCGTAAATAACGGTTTCTACACTGCCTAATATACGCGCTGAATAATGAGATAATAGATATTCGTAAATAAGCCCACAGCACGCTAACGTTGCCATAATTAAAATGAGCAAACTGTCATCAATAAGCAGCTTTAATTTTTTATTTTGAGACATTTTTATCACTTGAGTTATACCAATCTTATTAAGTGTATGATCTAAATTTTGCGCAGGAAAAATGATATTGCTCAAGGTCAAAGTTGACGTAAAGGTTGTTCTCTTTACGACGCTTTCAACAAAGCGATAAGTTATTTAAACCAGTAATATCAATCAGCAGCTCTATCTTGCGGGTTAAATCGATGATAGCTTAGATGTTTTCATTAATTTCCCCTAGCAATTTAGGCCATTTAATTAAGCAGAATGGTATAAAATAGATCCGTTATTTTTCCGATTGCTCTTAGTACAAAATAAAAGGCTATCAATGATAGCCTTTTGAAGTTTTCTGTAATTATTTATCCACGAATATTGAGTGTGTTCATACAGGCGTTGAGTCACTACATTTATTAAGTCATTAATGCCATTAGCAACAGAGCAATTGAAAAAGAAATAGCCAGTTCAATCGTTGCAATACCTACGTTCTCTTGATCTTCTACTTCAACACGGCGGTTAATACCCCATAATACAATAAATTTAGCGAGACTAGTGAGCAAGGTTAAACAAACCATTAAGATAAGGCTCATTACCGCCCATTGGCCAATACCAAGCCATAGATTGCTGGCATCATAAATAATAAAGTAACTCGCTGCGGTCACTGACATTGCCGTTGAAATAACATAACCAGCATAGCGAATCGCTAATGCAACATGCCCTACTTCAAGGGTCGCTTGAAAAGTGGTTCCATTATTACGGCTAAATTTCCACTCAAAAACACGTGTAATCAGCACTAACATCACCTGCGAAACAATCCATGCTGCTATAATCGCAATGAAAGTATTAATATCTAAACCTTCAACCCATATCAAAGCAGCCCGCACAACAATGGCGGTTGCAATAACGGAAGCAGCATCCACTAAACCAACGGATAAATTACGATCTAAAATAAGTTCATGTTTATTAAATGCAGGTAATGCAAACTTGTCATGGATAAACCGCCCTGCTTTAATCAAAATAAGGCCGATCAGGCCATAAGAAAACATACCGATTAGCTCGATTGAATAAGAACCTGCTACTTCGCCGGTAATTGCGCCACTTAATGCAATGCCCATTGCAGCGACGGCGCCAGCCATACTGATGCCATAAGCATAATTATCTTTTTGCGAGAGCTCATTTTTAGTATCAACCTTACCAAAAAAACCCATGGTAAAACGAATCCCACCCAGTAATGTAATAGCCACCACCATGTCAATTAACAGATAAACAGCAATATCACCGCTTTTGCCTAATGTTGTGATTAACTCATTCATATTTAAATCCTATTTTCCGCGGCTTGTACCACGTGATGATGTTGTTTTACTATTTCTGAAACTACTGGCGGCTTTAGACTTTGTTTTCGTTTTGGAGTAGCTTGAACGACCAGCAAAAGAGGTAGATTTCTGTGCTTGACGGCTTGAATTTGACATCGCACTCGCCCCTGTTTTTGACTTAGCGTAGGGGCTTTTAAAGCCACTGTTATTACCAAATTGTTTCTTAGTTTTAGTCGCTAAATCATTTTGAGATTTTGTCTGTTTTGGTGACGTATAACGATTTCGGCCAACATCATTGTAATAACTGTAATCTCGACGTGATGACCATCTGTCATAACGCACAGGATTAGTAATAGCGGAAAACATAGAATACATGCCATACCAATGCCAAAATGACATACCACTATTATTGGTTTGCCATTGTCCATAACCTGGATTACCAACAAGCTGACTACCTGCGCCGTTATCTTCTGCACCATTAGCCTGCAAGCTTTGCTGCTTGCTGATAGCATTAACACGCGCTAACTTTCCATCAGACATATCAGCAATAACATTAATGGGGTCAGAAAGTGCATCGTTATATAGTGTCGGGTCAGAGGCTTCAATCAACGTTTCACTTTCAAATAGTTGGGCTTCAATATCCCCGAGTACTTGCGGTTGCTCACGCAGTGTTTGTAAACGTTGCACCAACCCTTGATAGGTTGGCCCTTCACGTGTTGCATCACGGCTAAGTTGCTCTAAAAGCGGTGCTAGCTCTGGTTTATCAGTACGGAGTAATTTTCCATATTCCTTTAATAACATTGCATTACGAATGTTATTTTTGTCTAAATTCTCACCTAAGTTATTAAGTAAGTAATCAGCACTTTGAATATTACTGTCGATACGATCCTGTCGTTCATCGCCACAGGCGCTAAGTAACAGGCTAAAACAGACTATAAGTAACAGTTTGATTTTCATTACGTTCCTTTAATCTTATCTTTTAAATAACTAATCACACGTTGCAAGTCATGCTCAGTATCAATACCAGCCGGCGGCACTTCTATAGCTTGCTCTACATGAATTTTAAAACCATGCCATAACACACGTAACTGCTCAAGCTTTTCAATCGATTCAAGTGGAGAAACCGATAGTTGCGCATATTGCTTCAAAAAACTAACACGGTAAGCATAAATACCGATATGACGTTGTAAGTTGCTTTGATCTACAGTGCATGCACTTTTATTTTTTTCATTAAAATTGTCTCTATCCCAAGGTATCGTGGCACGGCTAAAATAAAGTGCTAATCCATTTTTATCACATACAACCTTAACAGCATTGACATTAAAAACATCATCAAACTCAGTAATTGGTGCGCTCAGTGTAGCAACACTTGCTTGGTTACTATTTTTTAAATTAATAGCAACTTGGGATATTACTGCAGGTGGAATTAACGGTTCGTCGCCTTGAACATTGACGATAATCTCATCATCTGAAAATTGATATAAAGCGCAAACTTCAGCAAGTCTATCAGTGCCTGATTCATGATCTGCTGAAGTCATACAAACTTCAATATCATTAACCAATAACAATGCATCCGCTATACGTTGATCATCCGTGGCAACAATAACACGAGAAGCTCCACTTTTTAATGCTTGTAAAGCGACTCGCTCAACCATTGTTTTACCCAAGATATTAACTAATGGTTTAGCGGGTAACCGCGTAGATTGATAACGCGCCGGAATAACAGCAATAAACGACATGATTAAACCTCCTCGTCAGCCGTTATTGTGCGGGCACGTAGGGCTAATAATGCCGGAATTCCATCAACAATAGGATAAGCAATATGATCAAATTTGCAGATAAGTTCGTTAGTTTCTTGTTTGAAACCCAGTTTACCTTTACAAATTGGACAAGCAATTATGTCCAGTAATTTTACATCAATCATTTTAATTCCTTAATTTTTTGTAATAATTGGTTCTTAAATGGTTCAGACAATTGTGCATCTATAGGAAGATACCACCAGTTAGGTAATGCGAATTTCAAACACTTTACCGCATCTTTCTCAGTCATTAATAAGGGTAATTGAATACCAAACTGATCAAAATCAGTTGCTTTGAAAGCATAGTGGTCAGCAAACGGCACTTGTTTTGTTAATTGGTAATGTTGTGATTGTAAACTTGAGAAAAACCGTTGCGGGTAACCAATCGCAGCACAGGCATTTACTTTACTGTGCTTAGGTAAACGCGCAGGTCTTCCATTTACAGCTTTACAGGGCTGCGGTTTTAACAACATGGTTATTTCGTTATCCGCTTTTTCACCATTATTAATTATAAAATCAACATTTTTTAAGCGCGATAAAGGCTCTCTTAATGGCCCCATTGGCATCAGTTTTTTATTACCAAAACGACGTTTCCCATCAACCACTGCAATTTCAATATCACGCGCGAGTGCATAGTGCTGCAGTCCGTCATCACTAATAATAATATCGACATCACAATGATGACTTAAGTAAGCAGTCGCTGTTACGCGATTTGGATCTACAACAATGGGTACCTGTAATCGTTTAAAAAGCATCACAGGTTCATCACCCGCTTCACACCCTTCTGTTTCATTGGTCAGTAATAAAGGATAATGCGCACTTTTCCCTCCATAGCCTCGACTCACAATACCGGGTTTGTAGCCCTCTTTAATGAGCATTTCACAAAGCCAAATAGCAAAAGGGGTTTTACCATTACCACCCACGGAAATATTACCCACAATGATCACTGGCAAGCGATTTTTATTGTTTTTAGCTTTTTTTTGTAAAAACAACCGACGAAGCGTACTAATAACAAACAATAATTGTGCTAATGGGTATAACAACCAAACCCACCAGCGTAGAGGCTGATACCAAAAATTCATAACAGTTCACCCGATGCTTGTAACTTGTTTAATGTATGATAAATAGATTTTTTATCTAACAACTCAGCATGTGTACCTGACTCAACCACTAAGCCCTTATCGACCACTAATATTTTATCTGCATGCTCAATCGTGGAAAGACGGTGCGCAATCACAATCGAAGTACGGTTTTTCTGTAATTCATCAAGAGCACTTTGAATATGGCGTTCTGATTCTGTATCTAAGGCAGAAGTGGCTTCATCTAAAATCAATATCGGCGCATCACGCAATAATGCACGAGCAATGGCTAAACGCTGACGTTGTCCACCCGAAAGTAATGCCCCATTTTCACCAATGACCGTATCTAGACCATCAGGAAAGCCATTGATAAACTCCATCGCATGAGCAGTTTCAGCGGCTTTAATCACATCCTCTCGACTATATTTATCCATTGCTGCATAAGCAATATTATTGGCTATGGTATCGTTAAATAAATGTACGTTTTGAGAAACAACTGCGACCTGATCACGCAGTGAATTTAAGGTATATTCAGTGATATTCACACCATCGATTTTTATCGCACCAGCATCAATGTCATAGAAACGTGTTAATAGATTAGCAATAGTAGATTTACCCGAGCCAGAGCGCCCTACCAAGGCAAAAGTTTGCCCGGCTTTTAAATCAAAACTAACATTATTTAAAGCAGGTTTATCTGCACTTGGATAAGTAAAGACAACACTATCCAGTACAATATCTCCTTTAACACGCTTAACGTTGAGCATGCCTTCATCTTTTGCAACGGTTTTATCTAACATGGTAAACAGGCTTTTGCTGGCTGCGATACCTTTTTGTATCTCATTATTAACTTGGGTAATATTTTTAATGGGTTTCATCAATCCCATCATGGCACTGATAATCACTACAAATTTACCAGCAGACAAAGTCGCCATAATTTCAGGGAAAGTCGCTAGAAATAATACGAAAGCGAGGGCAAACGAAGCAATAGTTTGAATAATAGGCACACTAATAGCATTCGCACTGGCCATCTTCATATTTTGCGTACGTACTGTATTACTGACAGCATCAAACTTTTTGGCTTCTACCTGTTGTCCGCCAAACATCAACACTTCTTTATGCCCTTTTAACATTTGCTCTGAAGATGTGGTTACTAAACCCATTGCATTTTGCAGGTTTTTCCCTATTTTACGAAAACGCTTGCTAACAATACTAATGGCAATACCCACAAAAGGAGCCACCACAAAAAAGACTAATGAGAGCTGCCAACTTTGGTAAAACATCATTGCAACTAAACCAATTAACAATGCACCTTCGCGAAATATTTTAACTAATGCGTTACTCGCTGCATTAGACACTTGGCTAGCATCATAGGTGATTTTGGAAATCAGATCGCCAGTATTAGTTTTGTCAAAAAAACTAATTGGTAATGCCATTAGTTGACTAAACAATTGGCGTTGCAGTTTCATCACAACATGATTCCCAACCCAAGCCATGCAATAAGAACTTAAAAATGCAAATAAACCACGAAACGCAATTACTATTACGACGAAATAAGGCATCATTTTTAAAATAGTTGGATCTTGTCCAGAGAAGCCGTTATCTAATAACGGTTGTAGCGACCAAATCAGTAACATATCAACAGAAGCATATCCAATCATGCCAATGATGCCGATAAACAATGCGAGTTTAAAATCTTTTACATAACCAATAAGGCGCTTAAAAATTTGCATGCCATCGTTTTCGTTATTTGTCATCTGTACTTCCAATTAAGGTTTCTATTAAAATTTCTAATGAATAAAAGATGGATGATACCAATATGAGGCAAGATCTTCTCTAAATGTTTTTATTTTAATAGCTTGCACTGATTTTTGAAAGGCAGTAAACCCGTTTATAGCGCTATTAAATACCTTAACTGATTGTTTTCGATACCCCATCAGCCAACACAACGCTGAAAATCCAGCTAAAAGCATGAGCCACATTAAACAGCCTGCCAAAACAAGAAAATTAAAAATCATTTACATTAAAAGTAAGCCTTTTAACTAAAAGGTTGAAATATTATGTGTATTTCACAGGTCTTTATTTTGTATCTAAGGAAATTGAAGATTAAAAAGGTTATAACTCTGAGTGCCCAAGTAACACAATACAACTTTAAACACTGTTTTGTATGGGTTACCTAGTCAGTGACTTTAATTTTTTGGATATATGGCAATAACAACTGAATAAAAACGTCAACTGCCTAATGTGAAAGTACTAGTAAAGAATTTCAGTTTAAAAGCCACCATAAAACTCAAAAAAATATCCACCAATAAAATTATCTACCGTGTATTAGCCAATTTATTGGCTAATACACGGTAGATAGAAATATTCAGTGGTTATATGTTTCAAAATTGAATTAATCATTTATACCAATCCGTTTAATTAAACGATCTAAAATTGCGTCGGGGCATTAATGAAAATAAAGCGTTTGATTGAGTGATAGCTAGCTATTGGGATTGAAAATAACGACATTATCATTAATTTTAACCAGCAAGATAGAGCAGATAGTTATGCGGATTAGTATTACCTAAGCGACTTTAAAAATAAATAAAGGAAAATAGTTATGAAGATTAAATATGTATTAGCTTTAGCGGTATTAGGCTCAGCCCCGGTTTATGCAAATCACCTGCCCCCCTTACTTGATGAAGTAGGTAAAGTCGCTGTTGCTAACCGTGCAGCAGGTACCGTTTCAATTATTGATGCTAAAAGTGATAACGTTATTAAAACATTATCACTACCTGATACAGATCAAGATGCAGAACCTATGTATGTCGTGTATAAAGAAAATCGACTTTACGTCGGTGATAGGGCTAATAATCAAGTTGCGGTTTATGATAGTTACGGTTACAACTTATTAGCAACCGTCCCTACTGGCCAAGGCGTTTTCCACATGTGGTCAGCAAAAAATGCACAGCGTCTTCTTGTTAATAATGATATAGATAACACAGTCACCGTTATTGATACGAATACATTAGCGGTACTTAATACCCTGTCTTTACCTGCTGATTTAATTGAATTAGGTTTTAAACCACATGATGTTTTTGTTACTGATAATGGTCGTGTGGCATTCGTAAGTTTAGTCGATGGCAAGGAAGGCAATGATTATGTCATTAAACTTTCTATTGAGCATAATAAAGAGTTAGTAAGACAGGAAGTAGGTGGTGATCCGCACTTATTTATTTTACCCCAAAATAAAAATAATTTATATGTAACATCACAAGACAGTGGCACAGTGTCAATACTGAACAAACGCAATTTATCTATTAAAGATCAATTAAGCATTCCAAATGCTCATGGCATATTTGCGCTAGATCGTCGTTTATATGTATCTAATATTGGAGATGGCGGATCAAGTGGTTTATATACCATTGAAGCTAATGGATTATATGTTGTTGATACTGATGATACACCTTATGCGACACCACATAATATTACAGTGACAGATAATGGTCGAAAAATTTATGTTACCCACTCAGGTAGCACACAAAATAAAGTCAGTGTTTATGAAACTATTCCTAATATCGCTCTGCCGAGTTATTTAGGTGAGATAACGGTTGAAGCAAATCCATTTGGATTAGCATACATTCCTCATTAGTTTTTAATAAATACTCTTTTAGTCAAAAGGTGGCAAAGCGGTGTACATAATATTGATGCTTCTGCACATATATTGAGTGGCTACTTTTTAGGGTGTAAAATGTTTAATAATTGCCAGTCACGTTTTAGTTACTGGCTTTTCTAATAATTTAACATTTAAAATAATACCAATTCCATTATCGATGTAATCTAAATTTTACGTAGGAAAAATGGCTTAATTGAAAACATAAATGGTTATACCAATCCGCTTAACTATCTGATCTGCCTTGCTGGTTAAAATTGACGATAACGTCGTTATTTTCAATCCCAATAGCCCGCTATTACTCAATCAAACGCCTTGTTCGCATCAATTTTTCCTACGTAATTTTAGGCCATTTAATTAAGCGGAATGCTATTATTTGGGTGAACGTTGTTATTTACTGCCTATGTAATATTAGGAACAATAATTATCTATCACATGATATTTTAGATGCTCGCTATGTTTTTTTTATAAATATCTGTAAAAACATTGATTACATGTGCTTACATATAAAGTTCTGCTAGCATTAAATATAACGATTAACTATTGGGAGCAGACAATGAATGTAGACTTCAATATTACCGATATACGTGCTTTTGTTTTAATTGCCAAAGAGGGAAGCTTCACTGCCGCTGCAGAGCTACTTTCTTGCTCACGTTCACACTTGTCAATACAACTGTCGCAACTTGAAGCGTCACTTGACGTAAAATTAATTATTCGCACAACCACTTCACAGTGTTTAACTGAACAAGGTAAATTATTTTACGAACAATGTAGCCGCGCTTTAGACATTATCGATCAAGCTATCGTACAAGTTATGGATGATGCATCAGCAATTAAAGGAGGCATTAATGTAAATTGCGCTGGTGGTATTATTGGTGAAGAAATAATTACACCAATGATCAATGATTTTATAAAACAATATCCAGATGTGAAAGTTGACTTAGATTTTAGTGATAGGTGTGAAGAAATTGTCACGGGCGAATTCGACATTGTATTCAGTATGGGAAGTTTAGATGATTCTAACCTGACTGAAACAAAACTAATTGATATTCCACTCTCTACACTGGCTAGTCCGGAATATTTACAAATGAATGGCCAATTAACACACCCTACGGAACTAGAAAAACATGACTGTATTACGGGAAAAGTTAATCACTGGAACTATTACAACATTGAATCGCCGAATAATAAAGTGGACGTAAATGTAAAAGGTGCCTTTAAATGTAAAAATGGTCGCGCGATGATTTCGAGTGCAATAGCCGGAAATGGTATCATTCGTTTACCCTTTTTATATTGTTATAAAGAGATAGCGGAACAAAAATTATTGCCCGTGTTTATTCAGTGGAATTCTCCCGTATCGCCATTTTATCTAATTTATTTACAAGATAAATACCAACCAGCTCGTTTGAGAGCATTTATTGAATTCGTCAATACTAATATCGCTAAGTATACAGAGACTGGTGAATAGCGAGCGAATATCGCTAATGTATTAAAATAGATGAGTGCTTTCTATTATTTATAAAATGACTGGGTAAATATCCAGTCATTTTTTTGATCAGACGATAAGATCAGTGCTATTCCATTTTAACTTTTGCACTACTTACTTTATCTAATAGATATAAAATAGACCGATACTCAATATCACTGTGTTGGGATAATCCAATTTCACAAGTACGACTGTTAGAATAGCCTTGATTGCAGCC
>Ga0315339_1003867_pt1 | contig 10186 bp, 10 predicted proteins | sample ASW17metaG_FD_204514 | JGI IMG/M metagenome (GOLD analysis project Ga0315339, IMG submission 204514) | Ammonia-oxidizing marine archaeal communities from Pacific Ocean, United States - ASW #17 | ecosystem: Environmental > Aquatic > Marine > Oceanic | place: USA: California | collected 2016-12-05
TCCCAGCCCAGGCCCCATTTCTCAAAGGTTCCGGTGCGAAAGTTTTCGATCACCACGTCCGCTGATCGGGCCAGATCCTTGAAAATTGCCTGACCTTCCGGCGTGCTGAGTTTTAGGGTGATCAGGCGCTTGTTGCGGTTGGCCATCTTGAACCACAGACCGACGCCGTCTTTTTGGGCCCCCGTGGCACGCAGGGCATCGCCCGCGGGATGTTCGATCTTGATCACATCGGCGCCAAAGTCCGCCAAGTGCATTCCGATGGTAGGCCCGGCGATTATGCTGGCCGCCTCGATCACGCGCAAGCCTTGCAACGGCATTGTTTGGGGCTTTTTACGTTCATTATTCATGGCGCAATTCCCGGTTTCCCTCCTGGCGGAAAGCTCTTTCCAGACTGGATCATAGTTCCCAGTGCCGCGGGCGGGCAAGACGGCGGGTGCGTTGGGCAGCCCTGAGCCGCTTCAAAATAACGTTGCGGCGCCACATACTCCTAGCCCATCGGCCTTTACCCATCGGCGCGCGGGCCGCACAATGGGAATCCATACCCACTTGAAAGGCTACATTTGTAATGAGCAGTATCGCGTTTGACATTCCCGACGAAATCCGCGCCCTGTGCGATGGCCTTGAAGACTTCCTGAAGGCGGAGATTGTCGCCCGGCATGAAAAGCACCATGCCCTCCTCTCCAACGGCCGCAACACCTATGACGAAAACGGCCGCTACACCGAGGAGGTGATCGGTCTGATCCGCGAGGTTCGCATGGCGGCGGCCAAGGCGGGTTACTACAATATGTGCGTGCCCGAGGGTCTGGGCGGCAGCGGACTCGGGATGCTGGCCTACTACGTGGCCTGGGAACATGCCTTCCGCATCTGTGGGCCGCACAACTGGATGGCCGTGTATGCCATCAGCCATTGGGCCTTTGGCCCCTCGCGCCTGCTGGAACGGGTCACGGAGGAGGCCCGCGGGGAAATCCTGGACGGCATGCTGGAAGGGCGGACCTCCATGTGTTTTGGGCTGTCGGAGCCGGGGGCGGGGTCCGATGCCGCCGCCCTGACCACCAAGGCGGTTCCCGACGGCAACGGCTGGCGCATTTCCGGGCGCAAGATCTGGACCACGAATTCACCCATTGCAGATTACTGCATCATCTTTGCCCAGACCGACCCGGAACGGGCGGCGGCGCGCAAGGGCGGCATCTCGGCCTTCCTGGTACCCACCGACGCGCCGGGCTTTGAGGTGGAGAGCATTATTGCCATGCACGGCGCCGTGGGTGGCAACGAGGCGCAACTGGTGTTCGAGGACATCCGGGTGGAGCCGTCCCAATTGGTGGGCGAATTGCATGAAGGCTTCAAAAACGCGGTGTTTGGTGTGTCCATGGGGCGGATTTACAATTCTGCCCGGGCCCTTGGTCTGGCGCGCTGGTCACTGGAGCTGGCCCTGGATTATGCCGGCACGCGGCAAGCGTTCGGCAAAACCATTTCGGAATATCAGGGCGTGACCTTTCCCCTGGCGGAATCGGCCATGGAACTGCACGGCGCCCATTTAATGGGCCTGAACGCGGCCATGCTGCTGGACAAGGGTGAATTGGCGATCAAGGAATTGTCCATGGCCAAGGCCTACGCGGTCGAGGTCGGCGCCCGCTGCATCGACCGGGCCATCCAGACCCACGGTGCCATGGGCTTCACCAATGAGCTCGGCCTGGCCGAGGCCTACAACACCGTCCGCGTGGTCAACGTCGCCGACGGTACCAACGAGATCCTGCGCCGGACCATCGCCCATCGGCTGCTGGGCGGAGATGTGGAGCTATAGCTTTTTTTGATATTCATCGGGTAATGTGCGGACGGCCCGGTGTTTGCGGGGTTTTCTGAAGTTGATGACATGGTCGGAAGCGGTCATGCGTCCGGCCAGCCCGGCGCCGCCCAGCCCTGTTGCAATTATTCGGCCGTCAGTTCCCGCGCGATGACCATTTTTTGTATATCATTGGTGCCTTCATAAATGCGGGCGCCGCGCACGCCGCGATAGATGCGCTCCACGGGGAAGTCCTGCAAATAGCCGTAGCCGCCCAGGGTCTGGATGGCGTCGGAACAGACCGCCTCGGCCATGTCGGTGGCGAACAGTTTCGCCATGGAAGCCTCCTTCAAACATTTTTGCCCGGCGCTGCGCAGGGCGGCGGCATGCCAGATCAATTGCCGCGCGGCCTCCAACTGCGTCGCCATGTCGGCCAGGCGGAAGGCGACCGCCTGATGCTCGAAAATAGGCTTGCCGAAAGCTTCCCGTTCCCGGGCATAGAGCAAAGCCACCTCGTAAGCCGCCCGCGCCATGCCGAGCGCTTGTGCCGCGATGCCGATGCGGCCGCCCTCTAGATTGCCCAGCGCGATGCGGTAACCCTGGCCTTCTTCGCCCAGCAGTGCATCCCCGGGCACGGCCATGTCGGTGAAGGCCAGTTGCGCCGTATCAGATGCGTTCTGGCCCATTTTCTTTTCCACCCGCACCACCTCGTAGCCCGGCGTGTCAGTGGGCACCACAAAGGCGGAAATGCCGCGTTTGCCCTGGTCGGGGTCGGTGACGGCGAAGACCAGGCACAGATCGGCGTTCTTGCCCGTGGTAATGAACTGCTTGCCGCCGTTGATGACATAGCCGCCGTCCCGCCGTGCCGCCCGCGCGGTCAACGCACCGGCGTCCGAGCCGCCCTTGGCCTCGGTCAAGGCAAAGGCCGAGAGCAATTCGCCTTGCGCCAGACGGCGCAGGTAGCGGTCTTTTTGCGATCTCGTGCCGTATTCCAGAACCGGCATGCAGCCCACGGAATTATGTCCGCTCATGACGATGGCCACGGCGCCGTCGCCGGCTGCGATCTCCTCCAGGGCAATGGCATAGGTGACATAATCCAGGCCCGCCCCGCCCCATTCGGTGGGGATGGTCATGCCCATCAGGCCCAACTTGCCCATGGCCGCGAATACATCACGGGGAAAATGCGCCCTCTCCTCCCATTCAGCCGCGAACGGGGCAATTCGTTCGGCGGCAAAGGCCCGCGCCATGTCGCGGATCATGATTTGTTCGTCGGTAGGGATCATCGCCATTGCCTCCGGCCTGGTTCACTGGATCAATTCACCTGGCGATCATGGCCCTGCCAATAGGGTTTGCGCAATTCCCGTTTTAGAATCTTGCCGGATGGATTGCGCGGCAATTCATCCATGAAATCCACGGAGCGGGGGATCTTAAAGCCGCCGATTTGGGTCCGCGCATAGGCGATGACCTCACCCTCGCTTAACGCCGCGCCCGGCACCAGGACCACGACGGCCTTCACCGTTTCGCCCCATTTTTCGTCCGGCACGCCGATCACGGCGACATCGGCGATACTCTCGTGCCCGGCCAGGGCGCTTTCCACTTCAGCCGGATAGATATTTTCCGCACCCGAAACGATCATGTCCTTGACCCGGTCATGAATATACAGATAGCCGTCCGCGTCGAAAAAGCCCGCATCGCCGGAATGGAACCAGCCGTCGCGAATGGATTTATCGGTTTCCTCGGGTAGGTTCCAATAGCCCTTCATGACCTGATTTCCGGAAATAATGATCTCGCCCACCACGCCGGGCGGGCACTGCTGGCCGTTCCCATCGACCACTTGCACCTTTGCCGAACTCATGACCTTGCCACAGGACTTCATCTTTTCGCTGCCGTCATGGGCCTCGGGCGCCAGATATGTTACCGCGCCCGTGGTCTCCGTCAGGCCATAAAGCTGAGCGAAACCGCAATTAAACATTTTCACGGCGCGCTGCAACACCGGATAGGGAATGGGCGAGGCGCCGTACATGACATGGCGGACGGAGGAGACATCCGTGGTCGCGGCACCGGGCGTTTGCAGCAGGAACAGGATTACCGCGGGAACAAAAAACACCTGGGTGATCTTGTATCGTTCGATGACTTCCAGGATCACCGGCGGGTCGACTTCGGGCTGCAGGATGTTGGTGGTGCCAACATAGAGGCCAAGAAAGGCCCAGATACAGCCACCCACATGATACAGCGGCATGGCGACAAGGTTGACGTCTTCCGCCACCCAACCGCCCCAATCCTCCAACGCCTGGGGCGCAAATGGCACAAAGTTGCGATGCATCATCTCCACGCCCTTGGGATGGCCCGTGGTGCCCGAGGAATAGGCCTGCAGCGCGGTCGCCTCTTCATTGACTTCACGATTGGGATCCGCCGTATCCTGGCTATCCCGCCAGGCATCGTGCGCGGGCCAGTGGTCATGGCCGCCATGCAAGGCGATGGTCTTGGTTCCCGTGCTCAGATCACGGGCAACGCCCGCCATCAGATCGTAATAATCATCGGTGACGAACAAAACCTTGGTCTCGGCGTCGTTGAGCACGTAGGCCACCTCGGGCGAGGCCAAGCGGTAATTGATGGGCACCAGCACGGCGCCGGCCTTGGTGGCGCCGTAATAGATTTCGAAAAACAGATCAATGTTCTTGGCCAGAATAGCCACACGCTGGCCTGGCGCGACACCGGCGGCGATCAAACCATTGGCAACCTGGCTGGCGCGCCGGTCCAGCTCCCTATAGCTGATTTCCCGGCCCTCGAAGATCAGGGCCGCCTTGTCGCCGCGCACCTTGGCGTGATGGCGGATCGGGTCCGCCATGTAGGTGTAGTTTTCAGAATTGTACATGCTCGTTCACCTGGGCTAATTCACCTGGCGGTCATAACCTTTCCAGTAGGGCCGGCGCAGTTCGCGTTTCAAGATCTTGCCCGAGGGATTGCGCGGCAGTTCATCCACGAAATCCACCGAGCGGGGAATTTTGTAGCCGGCGATACGGGTGCGGGCAAAAGCCATGACCTCTTCCGCCGTCAATGTCTCGTCCGGCCTGACCACCACGACGGCCTTCACCGTTTCGCCCCATTTTTCGTCCGGCACCCCGATCACGCCCACGTCGGCAATTTTCCCGTGGCCCGACAAGGCGCTTTCCACTTCCGCCGGATAGACATTTTCAGCGCCGGAGACGATCATGTCCTTGACCCGGTCGTAGATATAAAGATAGCCCTCCCTATCGAAGTAACCGGCATCGCCGGTATAGAGCCAGCCGTCCCGGATCGCCTTGGCTGTTTCGTCATCCAGGTTCCAATAGCCTTTGGTGACGGTCTTGCCGCGCACGATGATTTCGCCAACGGTACCGACCGGGCAATCCCGGTCATGCTCATCAACGGCGCGGATTTCCGCCCCCTTCATGACCTTGCCTACGGACTTCATCTTGTTGCTGCCATCATGGTCGCCGGGGGGCAGATAGGTCACCGCGCCGGCGGTTTCGGTCAGTCCGTAAAGCTGGCCAAAGCCGCAATCGAAGATTGCCACCGCCCGCTCCAGCACCGGCAGGGGAATGGGCGAGGCGCCATACATGATCATCTTGACGGAGGATACATCCGTCTCCTCCACGCCGGGCGTTTGCAGCATGAACAAGATCACCGCCGGCACCAGCAAGGCCTGGGTGACCCTGTATCGCTCGATGGTTTTCAAAATCAGGGCGGGGTCGACCTCGGGCATCAGAACGTTGGTGCCGCCTACATAAAACGCGGTGTAGGACCATATGCATCCGGCCGCGTGAAACAGCGGGTTGGTGACCAGACAGACATCGCCCGTGTCCCAGGTCCCCCATTCGTCCATGGCGTTGGGCAGATACTGGATGAAATTGTCGTGGCTGATCTCAACGCCCTTGGGATGGCCGGTGGTGCCGGAGGAATAGACCTGGATGATGGTGTCATGCTCGGACACCTCGGCCCTTGGGTCTGCGTCGGACTGGCCATCGCGCCAGGCTTCGTAGCCGCCGTCATGCAGGCAGATCGTTTGCGCCACGCTGGTCAATTCGCTTGAAATGCCCGCGATCAGATCATCATAGCCTTCGCCAACGAACAGTAAATGGGCCTGGGCATCGTTGATGACGTAGGAAACCTCCGGCGGGGCCAGGCGGAAATTGATCGGGGCCAACACCGCGCCGACCTTGGTGGCGCCGTACAGCAGCTCGTAAAACAGATCCGTGTTCTTGGCCAGGATGGCAATCCGTTGACCACGCTTGATGCCTGCCGCGACAAGGCCATTGGCGACCTGGTTGCAGCGTTGATCCAACTGCCCGTAGGTCGTCTCCCGACCCTGGAAGATCACCGCGACACTGTCGCCGTGATTGCGCGCATGGCGGCGAATTGGATCCGCCTTGAAGCGGTAGCCATCCCGATTGCTCATAAAAGCGGCGCCGCTAGCCGTGCATGGTCAGGCCGCCGGATACTGAAATGGTCTGACCGGTAATATAGGCGGCATCGTCGGACAGGAAGAAGGAGACCAGGCCGGGAAAATCCTCGGGCTCGGCGACGCGCTTCATGGGTACGGCGCGCTCCAGCGCGGCAACCAGTTTCGGGCCCTGTTCGGCCAACAGGGGGGTGTTGGTGGGGCCTGGGCAAACCGTGTTCAAGGTGACGCCCTTGCGCGCCAATTCCCGGCTCATGGTCTTGGCAAAGGCGATCAGGCCGCCCTTGCAGGCGGAATAGACCGCCTCGCCCGAGGAACCGACCCGCCCGGCATCGGATGAAATGTTGACGACCCGGCCCTCGCCCCGTTCGGACATGCCCTTGAGGACCACATGGCACAGGTTCAATGGCCCGTACATATTGATGGCCACCACTTTGTGCCAAAGCTCCAGGGTGGTCTCCAGGAAGGGCATGGATTGATCCCAGCCGGCGTTGTTGACCAAACCATAGACGGGGCCGCAGTCATCCTCGAAGGCCGCCACCGCGGCCTCGACCGCCGCGTAATCACTGACGTCGCAGGCGTAGCCATGGGCCGTGCCGTCCGCTGCATTGATGTCGCCGGCGACCTTGTTGGCACCGTCGCCGTTCAAGTCAAAGATACCGACGTTGCAGCCTTCCTCGCCCAGGCGCAGGCTAAGTGCCTGGCCGATACCGCTGGCGCCGCCGGTTATGATTACATTCTTGCCCTTTAGTCCACGCATTCTACGAATTCCTCTATCTAAAACATCTATTTCGACAGAAGATAAAAGCAAATCCAGAGGGAGTCTCGCTTTTGTTCGATCAAGCTGTATATGGGAACGGAAATAAATGACCGTGCGCCTGTTCGCCATGACCTGTGGTTGGCTGACCTTGCCCTTGAAGGTTGTGCTTGATGGCGAGGCGGGCGAGTTGCGCATGCCCGCCCCCTGCTATCTGATCGACCTTCCCAAGGGCCAGGTTCTGTTCGATAGCGGCATGCATGCGGATTTGCAGGCCCCCGCGGAATATTAGGATGACCACACGGCGTTGCTGGCCAAGCGTTTCAAAACGGAGTTTAAGGTCGGCGAAGAACTGGGCGCCCGCCTGGAATATTGCGACGTGGACGTGGACAAGGTGCGTTATCTGGTCAATTCACATTTGCATTTTGATCATGTGGGCGGCAATCATCAGGTCAAAAATGCACAACTGGTGGTGCAGGCTCGGGAATGGCGGGCCGGCCACGACGACGACCTGATCCAGGCCAACGGTTGCCATCAAGCCGACTATGACCACGGCCATGACCTGAAACTGTTGGATGGCGAGCACGACCTGTTCGGCGACGGCACCGTACTCTGCGTGCCTACTTACGGCCACACGCCGGGCATCAGTCCCTCAAGGTGCGCCTGGGCAGCGGCTATGTACTGTTGACGGGCGATGCCTGTTATCTGCGCCAGACGTTGGAGAACCTGCACCAGCCCCCGGTGGTCCACAATGCGGAAGAGATGTTGGAAAGTCTGGAGCGTATTCGGATCTTGAAAAAGGCCGGCGCGCGCATCTTTTACGGCCCCGATCCGGAATTTTGGCGGACCGTACCACAAGCGCCAGCCGAACTAGTATAGGCTTGAAGTGTTGTAACGACGGGCTCTAGATGTGAGTTCTCACGAGGTTGTTCATTCGATCCTCTTCTAAAAAGCTGATGTTTGCGACAACAGAAGCTTCGAGGAGAGAACCGAATGAACATGCACCAGAATGCCCGCCTGACGCCGAATGGTCGAGAGTTGTTGATCCAGCGGCATGAACCGGTCGGCCGGGTTATCCATATTCCACGCCCGCTGCCGGACAAATTGGCTTCCTCATCATTAACCTGACCGGCGTGGTGGCTGCAGCCCGGCCAATCCGACAAACCGAGGGGGCCGATCGAAATATCTTCGATAGTCTGCGCTCTCCCTTGCCTCTGCTGAATAGCGGTGTATGTTGCGGCCTTCGGAATTTGGTATTGCGGCTAGCGGCGCGCGTAATGGCGCCATGGAGGAAAGACGGATCATGACAGAGGAAATCAACACTGGCGTAATGCTGAAGGACAAAGTCATTTTGGTGACTGGTGCCGGGCGCGGTGTGGGGCGTGATATCGCGCTCTTGGCGGCGGCTCAGGGGGCCAAGGTGATCGTCAACGATCTGGGCGGCCAAGCCGACGGCGAGGGCGCGGATAAGTCACCGGCCATGGAAGTGGTCGGCGATATCAAGGAAGCCGGCGGCGAGGCGGCCGCCAATTATGGCTCCGTCGCCGATTTCGGCGCGGCGGAGGCCATGGTTCGGCAGGCCATCGATACCTATGGCCGCATCGACGGCATCGTCAACAACGCCGGCATTCTGCGCGACGTGATCTTCCATAAAATGACCGAGGAAGAATGGGACATCGTCATCGCCGTGCATCTGAAGGGCTGTTTCAACGTGGCTCGGGCGGCGGCCACCCACTTCCGGGCCCAGGGCAGTGGCGCCTACGTGCACATGACCTCCACCTCCGGTCTGATCGGCAACTTCGGCCAGGCCAACTATGCCGCCGCTAAGCTAGGCATTGCCGGTTTGTCCAAGTCCCTGGCCCTGGACATGAGCCGCTTCGGCGTCCGCTCAAACTGCATATCCCCCTTCGCTTGGAGCCGCCTGATCGGCACCATCCCCATTGCTTCGGAAGAAGAGGCGGCGCGGGTCGAAAAGATCAAGGCCATGACGCCGGCCAAGATCGCCCCCATGGCGGCCTTTTTGCTCTCCGATGCGGCCAGGGACGTCTCTGGGCAGATTTTCGGCGTTCGGCACAACGAGATTTTCCTGTTCAGCCAGCCGCGGCCGGTCCGTTCCGTGCAGCGGTCGGAAGGCTGGACACCGGAGACCATTGCCGAACATGCCCTGCCGGCCATGCAATCCAGCTTCATGCCGCTGGAACGCAGCGGCGACGTGTTCAGCTGGGATCCGGTTTAACTCAGGCTATTCCAACCGTCAGCCGGGCCCGGAGATAATTCGGGCCCGGCGGTTTTTTGTGGGGACTGTTATGATGGTGACCTACCACGACAGGTTGATCAACTGGCCTCTGGCGACGGGCTTGGCGGAGCATGGACAGGTGAAGTTATCCGATGCCCTCTGATCAACCACGCTATGCCATCACCGAATTGAACCGCTACGCCACCGATCTGTTCGCCGCCGCCGGTGTGCCGCCCGAGCGCGCGGCGATCGTGGCGCAATTGCTGGTCGAGGCTGATGCCATGGGCCATGACACCCATGACCTGAACCTATGTGCGCAATATCTCGACCACCTGCCGTCGGGCGAAATGGCGGCACGAGGAGAATTCACGGCCATCGCCGACCGGGGTGCCACCGTGGTCTGGGACGGGAGCTACCTGTCGGGCGTCTGGCTGACCCATCAGGCTATTCAGCCAGGCTGCCAGCGGGCCAAGGCGTTCGGCACCGCGACAATTTCCATTCGGCGCAGCCACCATATCGCCTGCCTGGCGGCGTTTTTGCCCCTGGCCACGGACCGCGGTCTGATGATCATTCTGGCCAGCTCGGACCCATCGGTGGCGGCGGTGGCGCCGTTTGGCTCCTACGAGGCGAAATTTAAACCCAACCCCTTGGCCGTGGGCATTCCGACCGCCACGGACCCCATTCTGGTCGACATATCGGCCTCGGCCACCACCATGGGCCTGACCGCCCGCATGGAGGGCCGGGGCGAAAAACTGGCCGGCGATTGGCTGGTGGACAACCAGGGCCGGGCCAGCAATGATCCGGCGGTGCTGGAGGCCGACCCTCCCGGTGCCCTGCTGGCCCTGGGCGGCTTGGACCGTGGCCACAAGGGTTTTGCCCTGGCCATCATGATCGAGGCCCTGACCTCCGGCCTGCCCGGCTATGGCCGCGCCAATGGCCCCACCAACTGGGCGCCGGGGTTTGCCTGCAGAT
>Ga0315339_1003869_pt1 | contig 10182 bp, 6 predicted proteins | sample ASW17metaG_FD_204514 | JGI IMG/M metagenome (GOLD analysis project Ga0315339, IMG submission 204514) | Ammonia-oxidizing marine archaeal communities from Pacific Ocean, United States - ASW #17 | ecosystem: Environmental > Aquatic > Marine > Oceanic | place: USA: California | collected 2016-12-05
CTTTTGTTATCTCATAATGCAGATTGGCGCTGGATGCTTGATAGAAGAGACAGTCCTTGGTACCCATCAGTTAATTTATATAGACAAAAAAAAATTGGCTATTGGGATGACACATTAGATGCAATAAGATGTGATTTGGATAAGTTCGATCAGTCTCATAGTTTATAAAAAATAGGAAAACAGGGAGTAAACTGGTTTTATGAAAAAACTACTCCTACTCTTGCTTTGGTAGCTTCAATAGATATAACTTTTAATATTTGGGCTCATCACTTTCGTTAGTCCCTAAATACTCAGTATTATCCACTTGCAAATTTATAAATGATAATTTATTTATTGATCGAGATATTGCAGTATAAAGCCAACGATAATACGAACGATTATGCTGTAAATGTTCAATGTAAACTGTTACATCTTCCCATTCGCCACCTTGTGCCTTATGACATGTTATCGCATATGCATACTTTATCTTAACAGCATTAAGGTATCCATCTTCTAGCAAATTTCTTTTTTTAGCCTCAATATTTAAATCTAAATCACGAATACGATTATTCCAATCAACTCGACTTGCAATAATTTCTTCATTACTCAAGAATGCATCAGCTTTATTAAGAAGGTTCTCAATAATTCTAATTTTTTTATTATATTTTTCATCATCAAACTCAATTGGGCGAATAACTACTGTCTTAAAAAATAAATCTATTTTTTTTGGATTTTTTCTAAATTTTGCGCTTTTGCTAAGCTCAACTGATCGTGTTTCAGACTCAATTATTTCAATTATTGTATAAATATCACCATTGAAACAATTATATTTGTCACTGTTAGTTGTAACAATAATTTGATCATCAGTCTTGAGAGCTTTTGTATAATTTTTTCCGAAGCGAGACTCTCTAATAGATTTATTATATGCATACGCCGTTGCATTTGATCGAGAAACCATTATTCTTCTGGAAAAATCATTATTTTTAATTCCTAAATTTTGTGACGTTTTTGTTGTTGTTCTTGAAACTGAGTTATTATCAATTTTTATTTTTAATGAGCTATAATCTTTTTGAAAAATTTTATCTCTAAGAATTTCTGCATTACTTAAAATTAAACTATTTTTATCTTGTCTCATTACTTGTTTTAATTCAAAATATTCTGGGAGGTGATTTAGATGATAATTGTGTAAAAGATATTTAGGGTCTAGCGCAACTGAATTTTCCTCTTTAATTGGTGGTAATTGCATTCCATCCCCAACAAATAGTATTTTAGTGGATGTATTTTTTTTATCAATTATTCCTGTTTGGAATAAAAGATCATGGAGCAGCTTCCCTGTACCAAAGTTTAGTTCGCCTCTTGGTTTTTGATAATCGCCAATCATAGATGCCTCATCAATAATATAAATTTTTGCAAGATTTTCTGAGGGTCTAATACCCCAATCTAAAGAAAAATCCGCTTCTTCAAAACTTTTTTGTTGTTCATCATTATCCTTATTCATTTTCATTTTATCGATATCAAATTGATAAATTTCTGCATGAATCGTCTTAGAATTATTTCCTGTTTTTTTTGAAAGTATTCTAGAAGCCCTTCCGGTAGGCGCTAACAATTCGTAAGTTTTTTTTCTTTTGCTTAATAAGTTTGTAACTGATTTTAATAAAGTTGTTTTCCCGGTACCTGCGCGTCCAGTTAGAATTGCAATTGGATTGTTGCTGTCTACCCAGCTATTAATTTTTCTTAGAGTCTGTTTTTGTTCATCATTTAGTTCGATTATTTCTGTTGGTAATTTGTGAGTATTTTCTTCAAATATATTAGCAGTTTCAACTTTCTCTAATGTGTTTCTTCTTCTTTTAGGATAATTACCAGACGCATTTCTATTGTCAAAAATCTCCCCTTTTGACTCAGGTATTGAGGTTAATGCTACAGTGTATTCGTCTTTTCTAAACTCATCATTTATAGTTGATGATGTTAATTCTAAAATAATATATTGATAATTAAATTCCTTTAAATGATCTTCAATTTGATTTATTTTGCTACTAGCGATTTTTATTGCAAATTTGTCATCTGTAACGGGCTGCATAAGATTTAATTCATCAACTAAATTACTTATTTTTTTTCCATAGGTATAATATGTAGTGCTTAAACCTTGAATAATAATGATATCAGCGTTATATTTTTTCTCAAGATTTTTATAGATATCAGTAAATTTCATCAAACTAGTGTATCATTTAATCTAAAATTTATCTTAAATATCATAAGGTTAGTTCCCAAAAGTTCTTGTGTTACATAAAAAAATACTATTCTAGTAATTTAAATGAAATTATGAATAATAAGATCAAATTACAGCCCCACGCATCAGCAACTATAGATTTAATGCGTTTTAATGGTTATTCTTTTAAGTTAGCAGTAGCTGATATTATTGATAACAGTCTACCAGTTAGTGCAAAAAAAATTGATATCACGATAAGCCTAATTGACAACATAAAAAATAACTTTTATGTATTAATTGAAGATGATGGCACAGGTATGGATGAAAATGAGCTTAAGGATGCAATGGACTTAAGCGCAAAAGATTTAAACTCTGAAAGAAATAAAATTGATTTAGGTAAATTTGGACTAGGCTTAAAAAGTGCATCTTTTTCTCAATGTTTAGATTTGTTAGTAATTTCAAAAAGAAAAAATACTAAAACAAAAGCGATGCAGTGGGATCTTAATTTTGTTAAAAAAAATAATGATTGGAGTGTCAACGTCTTAAATCAAGATGAGATTTCATCCATCCAAAATAAATTTAGTATAAAAGATACGAAAGAGGGCACAACTGTACTTTGGAGACAGTGTGACACAATTATCAATGGGCTCAATGGGCTAAGTGATGAGAAAATCCAAGAAAATATCAATAGTATCATTGTTGACCTGCAAAAAAATTTAAGTCTTGTTTACCATAAATATATAACTCGAGGTTTAAAAATAACTGTTAATGGTATTCAGCTTGAAGCAATGGATCCATTTTGCAAAAAAGGTGTCGCAGGAGAAAGATCCAATGTTACTTTTACAGAAACTATTAAAATAAATAAAAAAAACAATAAAGCCAAAGTAACAGGATATTTATTACCTCATCTTTCAAAAATGGGTGGCACAGCCAGGCAAAAGAATATTTCAATTGATGGAGACTTATTAGCATCTCAAGGGGTTTATTTTTATAGAGTTGATAGATTAATTTCCTGGGGGTCTTGGCATAATCTGATACGTAAATCAGAGTCAAATAGTTTAGCAAGAGTGGAAATCTCAGTTGGAAATGATAGCGATTCAGAATGGGCTATTGAAATAAAAAAATCATCGATCACCCTTCCTTTGATTATTAAAGATAGAATTAAATCCTTGTTGATGGGTACTACTGAGCAGTCTAATAGAGTAGGTGTGAGGAGGGTTAAGCGGAAACCTTTAGAAAATGCATTATGGCAAAGAGTATTAGATAAGGATAGCCATACTATCTCTTACTCAATTAATAAAACCCATCCTTTTATAGAAAGTTATATGGATTCTCATAATATTGATAAAGAGGTAATGGCTACTTTACTAAAACTTATTGAAACAACTATACCCACTACTGATATGCAAAATGACCTTGCCCAGCGTTCTTTTAAAGTAGGCCATCCAATTGATGGGCAGTTTGAAATAATTAAAGAGGATGCTTTGAGGTGGAAAAATCTTGGCATTAGTTTTGAGGTGTACAAAACAACTATGATTGATAATCCTTCATACAATCTTACTAAAGAGCAGATATCAGATATATTAATAAGAATAAAAGAGCAATGGGAGAGGTAATGTCAGAAGCGGAAAAAAAAGAAGATGCAGTTGAGATGATTTATGGTCTTATTCGCAGCAAGTACTTAGCTTTGAGCGTCTCAGAAACTAATGCCTTTAGTATAAGTGCTCTCCAAGATCAAATAAAAGAACATTTGAATCTTACAGTATTTAAAAATGATGAAGTCATTCAAAAAAGAATAGAAAAGAAATTTAGAGCTCAGCATGAAATAACAGTAAAAGAAGAGACTACGTTGACAGACCCGAAAAATAAAAGGGAATCCTGGTACACCTCTGATTTTAAAAATAATAAAAGATTTTACTGGGGCAGATTTAACGGTAAATTAATATCAACTAATGCAGATTTACCTAAATCTGTTCTCGCAAGACTTGATAAAAGTTCAGATAGTATAGTGAGTCAATTGGGAAATCCGGCAGATACAAAATTTACGGTTAAGGGTATGGTAATGGGCAACGTGCAATCAGGTAAAACTCTGAGCTATACCGCGGTGATAAATAAAGCAATAGATGCCGGTTATAAATTAATCATCCTTCTGACGGGTATGACTGAGTCATTAAGGTCTCAAACACAGAAAAGAATCAATAGTGATGTGATTGGCCAGGCATATGCTGACATTGAAGGATCTAGAAGAAATGCACATTTTGTTGGAGTGGGTAAGATAAACGCTACCCGTAGTTTTGCCGCTGTGCTTACAACCGAACAAACAGACTTTAACAAAATGAAACAGAGCATGATACAAAATGTTGCCGGTAATATTGAGCCCACCATAATGATTGTAAAAAAAAATCGTTATGTTCTCCAAGCAGTAAATGGATTTATTGCTAATCAGGAGCTATCAAAAATACCCGTTTTATTAATTGATGATGAAGCTGATAATGCCTCAGTTAACACGGCTAATACAGAAAGAGGTGAAGATCCAAAAGCGATTAATCGTGAAATACGAACAATAGTGAACGGTTGTAAACGAATTTCATATCTAGCCTATACAGCAACTCCTATGGCTAATTTTTTTATCGATCAAGAGAGCTTTGGTAAGCGTAATGGTGAAATGGAAGATCTTTTTCCGTCTGATTTTTTAGTTGGTTTAGAGGCGCCAATTAATTATTGCGGTGGCGAATGGTTTTTTGTTAATGATGACAAAAACGAAGAGCCATTGGAAATTATTGATGATATTGAAAATCACCTCCCTTCAAAGCATAAAAGCGATTTTCAAGTCATATCTTTACCAGAAAGCCTAATAGATGCAATAAATTATTTCATAATAGTCGGTGCTATAAAGGATATAAGGCGTGAGAGAGGAGATCTTGGTAATAAATCCGAACAAAAATTTGATGTTTGCATGATAAATATAACAGTTAATTCTAAAATTCAAGATGATATTAGGGACACTATCTACTATCAGGTTGATGAAATTTATAAAGCAATAAGGGCAAACGGTGCACTTCAAAATAGTAATGATATTGCTTTAAAAAGACTTAAGAAAATTTTCGATGAGAAGGTAAATGAGGATATTCCAGAACCGCTTGAATGGAAAATTATTTTAGCGAAATTAATTAAGATGGAAGAGGTAGCAGTCGTTTCAACTAATTCAATAACAAAAGATGGTGACCTAGATTGGTCAGAAGATGCTCCAAAAAAACAGATTGTGGTTGGTGGTTTTATGTTATCTAGGGGGTTAACATTACCTGGTTTAACAGTAAGTTACTACGCAAGAAATTCAGTAGCATTCGATACAATGATGCAGATGGGAAGATGGTTTGGTTACCGAGATGGATATAAAGATCTAGTAAAGTTGTGGGCAACACCAAAGGCTATAAATAATTTTTCGACTGTAACTATGGCTCTTCTAGAGTTAAATGAGAGTATCACATTGATGGCACGTTCAGGAAATTTAGGCCCAAGAGATTTTGGTATAAAAGTAAGAACCCACCCTGATTTAATGGTAACAGCAAAGAATAAAATGCAAGCCGCAATTGATCATATATTTAAATTATCCTTTCAAGGAAAACATTTACAAACATGGGCATTTTTTCAAGACAAGCAAAAAGAAAAGGAAAAAGAAGATCATATCTTTAAATTTTTATCTACATTAAAAGGCAAAAATACTAAAGATGACAAAGGCCATATTTTATTTAAAGATATTGCATTCAATGAAATTATGATTCTTTTAAATAATATAAAAATACATATACATCCGCTTAACAGTCATATCGGTGAAATGGGAATTAAACCAGACCTTCTTAAAGATTATTTAAACGAATATAAAGACTCTAAATTTAAAGATTGGGATATAGCTATTTACACCCAGAAAGGCAAGAAAAAAGTTTTTGTTGAAAAAATTAAAACTCTCTTTGGGGAGGAAATAGTTTATGAGAACAGATCAATAAGAGGATATCAAGATACTCCAAATGATTGTATTCCACTTTCAGAAAGGAGAAGTATTGCTGCTGCAAATACTAAATTTATTGGTTTAAAAGAAGGCGAAGTCAGAGATAAAGACAGTAACCCTATATTAATTTTCCATTTTATAAATGCGAGATTAGATAAAAAATATAATATTGTTAAAGAATTTGAAAAATTTAAAGACAATAAATTTATTGGTTTAAGTATTTTTCTACCTCCATCATACGATAGAGATGACAGTGTTCAGTATAAAGTTAATCAAGTCTATTATAATCAACATATAAAACCAAAGTGGGAAGAAACTCTATATGAAGACGTCTAGGAGGAGGGATAAGTAATTATGACTATCTGGGATAATTTAAAACTGCCAGCTCAAGGAGCGCTTGCCTTGATAATGATTGATACAAAAAGTAACTTTATGTGGTCTTGGGCAAAAAACTCTGAGGGGCATATTGGGTTTGTTATTGAGCTTTCTTCAAAAGATCATGATATCTCATCTTTTGAACAAACAAAGGAACTTGTGGTTGATATAAAAATCTTTGATGGGCAACCAATGCTTTCTGTTTTCTTTATTAAAGAAGGAGAGCAAAGGCCTTTGGAGGAATTATTTCTAGACCTAATTACCAAAACAAGTCATATCAAAAATGAGTATGAGCTTATAAATCATTTAGAAAAACGTTTTAATGCATGGTGTTTTCTTTTTAAATCTGGTAGAAAAAAATTAAAGACAAACGAGATTCTAGGATTAGCAGCTGAGCTAACTTTTATTAAAAAATGGGTAAGTATATTAGATGAAAGTATTGAGGATTGGGTTGGCCCCCTTAAAAAACACCAAGATTTTATATCAATTAAAAATAAGCGAGCATTTGAAATAAAACTTGGCAGTTGGGAGCCTGAAAGTGTGGGTATCTCATCTATGGAGCAATTAGATTTTGACGGTGAGCTCTACCTTATCATTTATCCTGGAAAAACATCTGATAAAAATGAAAGTGGGGCACTTTCATTACCTTTGATAGTTGAGGAACTTGAAGGCCTTCTTAAACCAGATGATTTATTAGTATTAACTAATAGATTAGTTGCAGCGGGCTATGAGAAAAAAGAATGTGAAGACGTATTTTTTGAAATTGGTACTCCATTAGTATTTGAGGTTTCTGAAAGTTTTCCCAAATTAACAAGAGAGGTTATTCCTGGAGAGATTAAAAAATGTACTTACACATTAAATTTAGCTGACCTAGACCCTTATAAATCCGAGTTAAAAAACTAATATGCCTAATAATCAAAAAACTTTAGATGAGTATTATAGTGAGATTAAAGAGAGTACTGAATTAAATTCAAACGCTCATGATAACCCCCAAGAAATTCAATTTCTAAAGTGGGCACTTGATACGCTTCAGGAACTAGGTGATATTGAAGATTATGAGCTAATTGATGATGGTAGGGACGTTGCTGAAAGATGGAGGGTTGACGCATTCTCATCAGAAAGTACTGATAACCAAATAAAAACAGGCGTGCTGGGTATCATTATTAGTCTCTATGATCAAAATGATAGCCAAGAAAATTTAACGAAAACGGAATTAGATAAGTTTCTTAAAAAATTGCAGACATTTGTCAACAATTCACTTACAAAAGAAATTGATGAGATATTTGAATTAGATGGCGGCTCACATAATTTAGCGACCAAGATTAGAGAAGCAAGTCAAACTGATAAGCCAAAATTAAGATTTTATATTATCTCGAATCGGCCTTTGAGTTCAAGAATTATTGAATTAGATAGAATTACTATTAGTTCATTTGAAGTAGAAACACACATTTGGGATCTTAATAGATTTTACCAACTTGACCTTGCAGGAAATGAAAGGGTTGATACAGATGTTGATCTATCAAATAACCCAATCTCGGCTCTTAAGGCATCCACAGCAGACAGTAGCATAGATATATATCTAGGAGTAATACCAGGGAAGACTTTATTTAATATTTTCGACAAATGGGGTTCAAGGTTATTAGAGCAAAATGTTAGAAGTTTTTTAGGTGTGAAGCGCGTTGCCAATAAGGGTATGGGAGAAACTATTAAGAATGCTCCTGAAAAATTTATTGCTTTTAATAATGGAATATCTGCTATTGCTAATGAAATAGAATTTAAAGATTCAAAAATAACAAAAATGAAAAACTTCCAGATTGTAAATGGTGGGCAAACCTCGGCGACAATATATAGGATGGGCAAAGAAAAACATTCGCTTGATAATATTTATGTTCAAATGAAGTTGGTCATTGCGAATGATGATCAAACAGAAGATGTATCTGAAAAAAGTGACTTGTTGATGAAGATCTCAAGATTTTCTAACACACAATCGACAGTACAAAATTCTGACTTTTTCTCACATCATGATTACCATAGAAGAATGCATGAATTCTCCAGAAGATTTCTTGCGCCAGCGAAAGTAAATGAGCCTTTCCAAACATATTGGTATTACGAGAGAATTAGAAAGCAGTATGACAATGAAAGTAATTTACTATCTTCCTCAGATAAGAAAGCATTTTTAAGAAAAAATCCAAAAAAACAGATGTTTACCAAAACAGAGCTGGGTAAATTTATTATCACTTTTGAATGCTTACCTCACGTCGTTTGTAAAGGGGGCGAGTATAACTTTAAAGAATTTCAGAAAATTACTACGGTCCAATGGGACAAAAATGAAGCAGATATCAATCAGCTTTATTATGAAAACACTATTGCTAAAGCGATCATCTGGAATAATCTATTTGATCACTTAAGGTACTCAAAGGACCTTAATATAACTAGTCCATCAAAGATTGGCACCTATGCAATCTCTTTATTAATTGATAAGTTAAATCAAACTGGTAAAGAGTTAAATTATAAAAAAGTATGGAAATTGCAAGATATACCCAAAAATCTTTTGACTCTTTTGGTTAATATTTGTCATGAAGTTCATAGAATTGCAACCGATGAAAATAGGGACGTTGAAAATGTAGATTCATACCTTAAAAATCCAAAAGTTTGGGGTATAGTAAAAGAGCTGCCTGTTGAGGATATTTCTTCAATTAGTGACTTATTTTTAAGTGATGAAGAAAAGTCTGATGATATTAAAAGTGGCAGGAAAGATCAGCGACTAACAAATGTAATAGAAATTGAGATTCTTATTAAGACTGTCACTAAAGATGAATGGGCGAAGGTTATAGAATTTCTTAAGGAATACAAAGAAGAAACCCAGAAGAAATTAAGCCTCATTGCTTCAGCTATAAAATCACCAGAAAAATTGTCACCAGCACAATGCAAATCTATTTACGAAGAATTTTATGCAGAATACAATGAAATTAAAAATTAATCTCATTACCAATTAGTATCCCGATCGCAAGCAGATTTATGAAGTTTTATTGTTACAGGAGTAGACCCGCCACGCCAATCATTGGGACTAAACTCACGAATACAATTTTGAAATGGAGAGAAAAGATAGTAAAAAACTACAAACGCAATTATAGGAATAGCTATTTTCTTGTCATCTGAAGATAATTTCTCAATTCTATTTTCATGAAAAACTAAATAAAAAAAAGGTACACTCCAAAGAAGCAAGAAAACTAAATACTCACCCTCAGATGTTCGCCCAAATGGATACTCGGTTATATTTTCGAAAGGGTCCTGGCCCATCATGCCTACAAAACATAAAACCATTATTGTCAAAAAGCATGTAAAAAAAAGTGCACCCAAAACAACGGGGTATGAAAAAGAGTTTTTTTTATTTTTATTCATATCATCGATAGTGTTGATCCTGGCGACTAGGAAGCCTATCTAAATACATATCTTTAGTTCGTTGTTTATATTTCTCTATTCTCTTTAAATGTGCCACCCATCGCGCATCTTGTTTTATTAATTTTTGCTCTCTATCTATTTTCTTTTTCTTTTTCCGACGCTCCAACCCTTCATCATAAATATGATTCATGATTCTAATTTTTTGTTTTTTGAA
>Ga0315339_1003870_pt1 | contig 10181 bp, 4 predicted proteins | sample ASW17metaG_FD_204514 | JGI IMG/M metagenome (GOLD analysis project Ga0315339, IMG submission 204514) | Ammonia-oxidizing marine archaeal communities from Pacific Ocean, United States - ASW #17 | ecosystem: Environmental > Aquatic > Marine > Oceanic | place: USA: California | collected 2016-12-05
TTCAACGGCCGTATCGAGGATGTGCTTCAAGGCCACTACTTCCGATCAGGCGAAGAACTGCACGCCACACTCAACCGCTACGTCTGGCTCTACAACCAGCAGCTTCCTCAATCAGCCTTGGGTAGCAGACGCCCTTGCACACCATGAAAGATTGGCATAAACGCAAACCTCAACTGTTCAAGAAAAAACCATGCTACCGTCCGGGATGTGACAACTATCGCGTAGCCCAGAAATTGGATAAGCGGCCCAAAAAAATCCGCTATTAAGGATGCAAGCATTTTGGAATATGCGGCTGAAAGGCACTATTCCATCTGCGGTGGCATTTGCGTAGAGTCGCCGTTGATTTGATGATCGTACGGCAAATGTTGGCTAAGGGGAATTTTGAGATGGCTAGCCGAGCAAAAGGCAAATTGCCACCAGACCAGCTGGCTAAACTGAAGAAGGCTGTCGGCGCCGCTTTTCGAAATCCCCCCACTATTGGCGTCATCGGTGTTTCCGGAGTTGGAAAGTCATCCACCATCAACGCTATGTTCAAGACCAATCTTCCAATTAGCCATACCGTCGCCTGTACAAAGGAGTTTCAGGCAATTGATCTCAGCACGGAAATCCGAGACCACGGGGCCGCTCACGGCAAGCCAGCCGTTCTTCGGATCGTCGATGCGCCGGGATTGGGTGAAGATGTTCGTAAAGATTCCGACTATCTTGATATGTATAATAGGTATCTTGAACACTGCGACGTTATTCTTTGGGTGGCTTCAGCGCGAAATCGCGGCCTGGCGCTTGATCAACAATACTTATTAGAACTTAAAAAATATCATAATAAAATAGTATTTGGTATCAATCAAATAGAACTGGTTGAACCTATGAATTGGTCCCGAATAAATATGCCCTCAGTTGAGCAGGAAAAGAATTTACAAATAATTTATGAAGATAGGCGGGATCGTATTCAATCCGTTCTCGATGTCCCCGTTGTTCTATCCTTGTATTCGGCTCATAAAGGCTATAATCTTCAAGAGCTGTTTACACAATTAATTGAAAGCTGCAATACTGAACGTGCCTGGATGTTCGGAGCCATAAAATCGTTTAATCCGGACGACTTCATTCCCGCTGAATATCGTGATGCGGTGCGCAAAGCCACCGATCGGCAACAATAATTACACAAGGTTTCTCTCAAATGATAGACCGCTACGATAATTTAAGTGACGAAGAATTTGGCCGACTTATTCGTCAAGCTGTAAAAGGACGCGAGCAGGCGGCGAGAGAAAGCGCATCGACAAGATCTGGGTTTTCGAAGTTTCTCGAGGCATGCGGGTTGGACGGTCTGGCCAAAGCGGTTGCCAATCTAACTGCCAATGCGTGGAATTCGGCGCGGGTCGCGCTATTCGGATCCTGAGCCCCGGATAAAGCCGGGGTCGAGACGGCGTCAGTTCAATATTGCCGGGCTTGCCGCGCCCCCGAGATCACTCTCAAACTGTCTTCCTCAATTGTCGCTCGGTTGGTTCTTGAGCGTATCCACACGTGGATTTGAACCTATAGAAATTCCCCCGTATTTCGGGGAGCAGCAGCCAATACACGATCGGAGGCACGTCCGCCGCGGACTACGCTCCCGGTCATCAAACGATTCCGCAATCTTTTGGATCATCCTAAATCCAAAGCGCCGGGTGAGCCCAATAGCCGGACTGGCTATTCGACGGAAATTGTAACCCGGTCGGACCGTCCGGTCGCGTCGACCACGGAAAGGGTGACGAAGCCCGGACCGTCCGGTTGCCAGGATTCGCTTCGCGCAAATGGCGGGCGGGCGATCGGAGCACCATTGGCGAAGAATGTCAGCGGCGGCGTGCCGTTGCGGACCTTGATGACCAGCGGTGCCGGATCGCCAAAGGCAATGCCGAGATCGACGGCAACGCCGTCGAGCGGAAAGGCTATTGTCGGGGCGCGGTCGTGGGCGACGATTTCCGCGTCGGGGTGCCTGAAACGGCGAAGCGGGGTCGGCAATTCGGCCGTCGTCGCAACAAGGATATCGGATGGCGGAGCATTTAGCGGGACGCGATTTTCTCCAAGCCGGCTGAACGCCTCGAACAGGAGCGGTGCTGCGACCAGGGTGCCCGAATGTCCCGATACCGGTGTGCCGTCCGGCCGTCCGATCCACACGCCGATGACGTGGCGGCCGTCAAAGCCGATCGCCCATGCGTCGCGGTAGCCGTATGAGGTTCCGGTCTTGTAGGCGATCTGGCCCGGCGAACCGTTGAGCGGCGGCAGTACGTCGGCGAGGATGTTGCCGACATACCAGGCAGCACCTCTGTCGAGCACTGGCGGACCGGCCTTGTCGGGCGGCGCTGCAGCATTTCCGTCAGCCCCATCACGTAACTTCATCGGCGCGCCGCCGCGGGCGATTGCGCCATAAAGCGCCACCAGATCGCGAAGATTCAAGCCGAGGCCGCCAAGCCCGATGGCGAGTCCCGGTGCGCTCAGATCGGGAAGCGCGGGGCTCGCCGCCGCGCGTTTGAGGCGTGCTACTAGCTGGGCCGGGCCGACGGCGTCGAGGACGACCACCGCCGGGATGTTGAGAGATTGGGCCAGCGCCTCACGGATTGTCACTGTTCCACGGTGAAAATCGTCGAAATTGGTTGGCGCATAGTCGCCAAAGCCGGTCGGCCGGTCCTCGATCAGACTTTCGGGATGGGCAAGTCCCTGTTCAAAGGCAAGGCCATAGATCAGCGGCTTCAGCGTCGAGCCGGGCGATCTGAGTGCCCGCGTCATGTCGACGTGACCATCGCGCCCGTCTTCGAAAAGGCCGGCCGAGCCGACTGACGCAAGGATTTCGCCGGAGCCATGATCGGCAACCACAATAGCGGCGGAAAGTTTTGGCCCAAGTTTGGCAACCCGCTCGCGGGCAAGCAATTCAAGCGAAGTCTGGAGATTGCGTTCGATCGTCAGCTTGACTAGATCGCTGTCCGGATTCTTGGCCCGAGCCGCGACAGCCAGATGCGGTGCGAGCAGCGGAAACGGCAATCGCGCGCGCGGCGCAGGCTCGCGCTTTGCGGCACTGGCGGTATCGTGATCGATTACGCCAGCCGCCGCCATCCGGTCAAGCACGCGGTCGCGGGCGGTCTGAGCCGTGAGCGGATCGCGATCCGGCCTCCGGCTTTCCGGCGCCTGCGGCAACGCAACAAGCATGGCGGCCTCGGCCGGCGTCAGCCGCGTCGGCTCCTTGCCGAAATAGGCAAGGCTTGCCGCCCGGATACCCTCGAGATTGCCGCCATAAGGGGCGAGCACCAGGTAAAGCGTCAGGATTTCATCCTTGCTGAAGCGTTTCTCCAGCGCCAGCGCAAGGGCGATCTGGCGGAACTTGCCGGCAGCACTTCGCGTCGACCCGCCGTCGATGAGGCGGGCGACTTGCATGGTCAGGGTCGAGGCGCCGGAAACAATGCGCCCGGCCATCAAGAACTGGCCGGCGGCTCTCGCCAGCGCACGATAATCGACGCCTTTATGCTCAAAAAAACGCCGATCCTCGTAGGCGATCAGCATGTCGATGAATAGGGGATCGACATCTGCGCGGGACACCGGCAAGCGCCAGCGCCCGTCGGCGATGGTGAAGGGTCTGAGCAGGCGATCGGAACGGTCGAGCACGACAACCGAGGTGGCGATCGCCGCCGGCCCGGGCAGTGCCGGCAGTCGCCGCTCGATATCGCGGATGATTTCGACGCAGGCGGCGAAGCTCGCGATCCCGATCAGTGCCATGAGCGCCAATATACCGCCGGCCCGGCGCACGCCGCGTCGTCGCCAGAGTTTGCGCCGGCTTTCGAGCTTGGACGACACGATGGCGGCCCCTTAGCGCGTCGGGCCGACGATCTCGACCCGGCCCGCTCCAGTTCGCGCGAAGAGCTCGGGACGGTACATATCCTCGACCGTGGCGCCCGGTTGGGCGAAATTGCCCGGCGAGACCGCCCGCACGGCGTACGCGGTTTTGAACGACTGCTGGTCACTATTTTTGCGATCGAATGAAGCGACAAAGCGGTCCGTGCGCGCCTCGGTGTGGGTCGCCGAATTGTCGAGCGAAAGCCAGTGATACTGATTGGCCTGGCCGCTTGCGGAAAGGTTGGGGTTTTCGATCTCGAAGCCGGCGGGGATCGGGTCGACAATAAGAAGCCGGCCGGCATCTTTCCGATTTCCCGTGACGGTCAAGACGACGACGAAGCGGTCGTTCTGTCCAACGGTCGCAATGTCGACGAATTCACCTTGCGGCGTGAAATATTCGCGCCCAATTGAGAACCCGTTGCCGCCTGCCGGCTCGGGAACAATCGGCACGCCGGTTGCCGCGACGACCGCGTCAAGTGTTGCGGCGCCAAAATTCTTGACCACCACTGGAGCAGATGCGAGCCGGACGCCGTCGAACTGGCGGAACAGCGAATTCGCGACTATCTCACCGTCAACGCCGACTTCCCGCTCGCTTGCATCGTCGATCAGGGCGGCGGCGGCAAGCATCATCCAGCTTTGTTCCTGCGTGCTGGTCATATTTTTTTTCTCCGCCGAAGCGGCGACTTGGGATACTAGAGCGCTAATGTCGATTGCCTCGGTTTGCGCTTCGGCAGCCAGCGTTAGCATTGCCGCGCCGTCGCGAAGCTTCGAGCCGTAGTCGGCGCGCCGCAGATTTGAAATGTCGGACGCGGCGTTAAAGTGGAACAGCGCGGCGGAGAACGCTTTCGCGGTTCGCTGCCGGTCACCATAAAGTGCCAGCGCGGCGCCGATCTGCGCTTTGGCAAGCGGTGTCGAGAAAGCATCGAGCTTTACGTCGGCGTAGTAGCGTAGATCGCCGATCGACGCCTTTCCGGCGCGTGCCAGAACATAAAGCGCATAGGCGATATCCTCGCCGCCACTGGTGAAATCGGGCACATAGGAAAGGCGATTGGCGAGATTGTCGATGGCGATTTCATTGGCTGTCTCGGGTACGTCAAATCCACGCTCTTTGGCACGTATCAGGAAATCGGTGACGTAAGCGTCAAGCCATAAATCATTACCGAAATAGGCCCCCCAAAGGCCGAAGCCGCCGCCGGAATTCTGATTGGCGAGCACGCCGAATATCGCTTTTTGCACGCGTTCGCGGATTTGCTTGTCGTCGCCGAGCCCTATCGAAGCGGCGACCTCATCGAGATAGATCAGCGGCAGCGCGCGGCTGGTCAATTGCTCCGAGCAGCCATAGGGGTAGCGGTCCAATGAATGAAGGATACCGGCGACATCGAGCCGACCGGCGCCGCTTGCCGACACGGTCACCGACGCGGTACCCGGCACGAATTCCTCAATCGCGTCGGCGCCGATTGTCAGCCTGCCGCCGCCATTGAGTGCGACGACATTCCGTCGGGTAACCTCGCGCCCCGGCGGGCGGACGCCGAGGGTGAGCGCCATCGATAAAGCCTCGCCACTCGGCGGATTGAGCGTGACGCTAATGATGTGGTCGCCGGGGATGCCGCCGGCGATCGGTACGAGGAGGCTTGTCTTTTGACTTTTGCCAAGCGCGATGATGCGCCCGGAATATTCCGGGCTGATGTCGACGCCCTCGTCGGCCTCGATGTTCAGGCGATAATCGCCGGGCGCGCCGGAGACATTGTCGATCTCCACCATGATACGAGACGTGTCGCCGGTGGCGAGAAAGCGCGGCAGGCTCGCCGCGACGACAACCGGATCACGCACAATGACATCGGTGGTCGCGTGACCGATGGCGTTATCGGACCACGCCATGGCCATGATCCGCACCGAACCGTTGAAGGCCGGCAGGTCGAAGCTGACGCTTGCCTTGCCGGATTCGTCGACCGCGACAATTCCCGAATAATAAGCGAGAAGTTCCTGCGTCGGCGGCGGCGCGTCGAGGCGGAAGGGGAGGCCATCGCCGCCCGAGCGTATCGCTCCTGGCTCGCCCTGCGTTCGGTCGATCAAATGACCGTAGAGATCGCGGATCTCCATGCCGAGCCGGCGCTGTCCGAAATACCAATCGTCCGGGGCAGGGGGTTTGAACTGGGTGAGATTCAGAATTCCGACATCGACAGCGGCGACAGTAACGAATGCTTTGGCGCCTGGCTTTAGATTGTCGATTGAGACCGGAACCGTCATTGCGCGGCGCGGCCGCAACTCCTCGGCGATATCGAGAGATACCGAAAGCTTCCTGTCGCCCGGCGAGACCTCGGCCCAGGCGATCCCCATTGCCCGTGCCGGCATGCGTTTGGCGGCGATATCCATCGGCCGGTAGAGCGAGGCGGCGATATAGGCGCCCGGACCCCAAGCCTCGGTTACTTCAATCTCAACGACGCTGCCCTCCTCGGGGACTTCGACGGCTTTCATTGCGATCACGCGATTGTCGATAACCGATATCAGCGCGATCCCCGCGAAGCGCGGGTCGAGACGAAGCTTCGCGGTCTCGCCGATCGCGTAGGTTGGTTTGTCGAGAGCGACGGCCAGAACGTCCGGCGTGTCGACGCTGGTCGCGGCAACATACCAGCCGGCCTTGAAGTCGAAGCTCGACGCGGACGGATTGGCGCCGGCACGGGTGCCCGCGCTCGTAATCGTCAGGCGGTAGCGGCCCCAATCGACAGGCGCTTCGATCCGCGTGGCCTCGTCGATACTTGTCGCAATTGACCCGGCTGATACCCGACGCGAGGTTGTCACAGGTTCATAGCGCCAGTTACCGCGCTGGCGGTACCATTGATAGTTGGTCTCGATCCGATCGAGCGTCCAATCCAACCCGTCGGCGGCAATCCGCATGCCGTCGGGGGCGACCACGATCGCCTCGAAACGCGCCGGTCCACCCTCTGCGACATCGCCACCTTCGAACAGAGGCTTGATACCGATGGTCGGCCCGGCCGCTTCGATCGGACGGCTCAGTCGCCGCTCGACGGCGCGACCATTGGTGTCGGTCAGGCGCAGGATAATTTCCGCTTCGAGCGGGCGTGTCGTTGCCGGCAATTCCGGCAGATCAAAAGCAAGTGTCGCCGCGCCGGTTTGATCGGTATCGGCGATGGCGTCGATCGGAAAACGCTGGGCCTCCAAGCTGTCGTCGGTGAGCCCGAAGACAAAGCCGGGGTAATTATTGTTCGACGAAACCGGACGAATGGCGACATCGCCGGTGACCCGCAAGCCGGGCGCATCGGCGCCGTATAGATATCGCGCGCTGACGTCGACTTCGGTCGGCGTGTCTTTACTAAGCGTCGCCGCCGCGGTCTCGATCTCGAATGCGATGCGCTCCGGCTCGAAATCCTCGACAAGGACCGCGAGGTCGGCGAGAGCCTTGCCCTTCGGGTCGGCATAAAGCCGGACCCGCCAGGAGCCGCGCATGGCGTTGTCATCAAGCGAAATCGAACTCGAATAGCCGCCGCCGCCGCCATCCATCACGGTCCAGCGGTCAAGCTCAACGCCGTCCGGCCGGTCGACGACCAGTGTCATCGGCAGCCCGGCGACCGCGTTGGCCTTGGCGTCGCGGGCAAGAGCGGTGAGATAAACCGTTTCTCCGGGCCGATAGATGCCGCGCTCGGAGGTCATGAAAACGTCAAGCGGACCCGGTGCCGCCCGCCCCTCGACACCCCGATCGGTAAGGTCGAAAGCGGCGAGGCCGATATCGAGAAAGGCAAAATCGTCGCTGTTTGTCGCGTCGACGATCCTCGGCGCCATGCCGCCCTTGCCGCGCGCCAGGCCCGGGTCGAAGCGGGCGTAGCCGTTGGCGTCGCTCACCGCCTCGCCGAGGATGTCATTGTTGGCCGCGACCAGACGAATGGTGGCGTCGGCGACCGGCTCCGCCGAGGCAAGCGAGCGGGCGATGACGTGGACGCCATCGGTGCCCGAAAAGGCGGTGAGGCCGAGATCGGAAATGACAAACCATTGCGTTGCCACCGGGTCCCATCGGTTGCCTTCTGTCTGCAGGCTCGCGGTAATCGCATAGGCGCCGGGCTGAAGGTCGGTCACGGCCTGGGAAATCGGCACCGCCGTGGTCACCGTCTCGTTCAGTCGCGTGGTGATGTCAATTTCACCTTCCCAAACCTTTTCGCCGGTCTTGTCGGCAATCTCGTCGGCTGAAAACTGGTTGAGCTGGCGCAGAATTGTCCCTTCGCGAATTTCTCCGGCAAGGCTGCGGTCGCTGATCCGATAAATCGCGGCCTTGGCTATTTCAGCATTGACCGAGTCGAGGGGGATCGAAGCGCCGCTTCCGGCCGGCAGGACATAGGCATTGCCGGCGAAGCCGAGCCATGGCGCGCGATCACGCACATAGACATTGATCTCGGCGGCTTTGGCCAGCGTTAGGCCGTTGGCGGCCGGCAGTCCGGCGCGGACACGAATCTGGTAGCGGCTGCCATGCGAGACACCGTCGACGCAGATCTGACTCTTCTCCGGTTCAATCGCCAGGCCATTGCCGCCGCTGACAACGATGAAGTCAGCCAATCCCGGCCGGGTTACCGGCAATTCGTCAGAAAAGACTATACAAATTCGTGGCTGTGCCGTGTCGGAATCGACAGCGTGACTCAGGATACGAAGGCCATGGAGGGCGAGGGCGTCTTCATATCGGGCACGAACGCGTGCGTTGCCTTTGAGCGCGAGGCTCTCGCGATAGGCGTGAATGGCGAGTGCCCACTCGGAGCGTTTGCCCATGCCGGTGGCGAAGAGAGCCAACGCCTCGGCGCGCTCGTCATTGGTCTCGGCGCGCAAATAGGCATTGATGGCGCCGGCTGTGACGTCCCGCCACGCATCTTGCCTGCCTTTCTCGTGTTTTGGGTCGCGGCGTTCACTTGCGGCGGCGAAGGCAAGCCATGTCTCGGCAGTATCATCGGCAAGCCCGAGCGCTCGCCCGGCAAGCCGCATGGCGGCTTCGAAGAAATTGGTGCGGTAAGCTGTATGGCTATCGCGAAGGAGTGACTCAAAACCGTCCGTGCCGGGGTCGAAACGGCGATCGAGTTCGTCGGGGAGCACAAGTGCTTCGTCGATATAGGACTGAACAATGAAAGCGAGTTCGCCAAGCCGTCGTTGCCTAAGGCTTGGCGTTAATTTAGGCGCGGCCACCACGCGACCGGCGAAGGAACCACTGGCAGCGGATAGGTGGCCGAAATCGCTTTTCAAAAAGCACCAGCCGGCATTCAGATTGAAGGTGAATGCCTGACAGGTCTGGTCGGCGAGGCAAGCCGACGCGCATGAGGAACGATCGATGTCTTTCAGCGTCTCGTAATCGAAGCCCGAATAATCGGCCTCGGGCGTCACGATAAGCCGCCGTTCGGCAGCGTGGCCGGCCGTCAGGAACGTCGATATTCCAACGGCAAGAGCAATGGAAAAGCCAAACGAACGAGCTATTCGGACGATGTCGCGCATCATTTTACTCCAAAGCCGCCCAGCTCAACTGCAACCTTGGATTTTGAACGCGCGAATGTCAACGCATCGAAGCGCCTACCCTCAAACGAAAACGCCGCGGACTAGGCCGCGGCGCGTTGAAATTTTGGAGCGTATTGAGCTTCTATAAAGAATTTTGGGTGAATGGCACCATCATGTCGTGCTCGTATTGGGTAGTGCCCGGCGGGTCGAAGTTCCAGGTCAAACCGGCGCGGGCTTCGTACCATTCGAAGCCGTCGTCCGAGCCGGCATTGGCCGCCACAAAGCCGCTGACCTGGGTTCCCTCAAAGCGCCGGGTCAATGCCAGCGTCCCCTCGCCACCGACGGCATTATCCGCCATCCGCTTGTAGAAATGGCCAACCGCGCCAAAGTAATTGTCTGAATCCGAATCGGCGCCGTAATAAACGTCCGGCTCAAAATTCCAGCCATTTTGCAGCGGTATGTTTACCCGCCCAGCGACTTCGAAAAATGTGAAGTCGTCATCCCCGCCTTCGGCACCGACCGCGGCGGTCATGTCGCCGCTGATCGAGTTTGTCGAATAGAGCGGGCTACCGCTAGCCGGCGGGCCGTAAGGATAGGGGCCGGCGGCGTCGGCCGTGCCGGCAAATCCCAGCACAGCAATTGCAACGGTTGCACCACGAATTGTCATAATCTCTTTCCCGCTTGCCAAGTCGCACTCAAATCTTGAGCACGATTCGCTTCTAAACCCGCATTCGCCGGATAAAGTACTATTTTGCGGTATTTCGAGGGCGATTCAGTTATAATAATCAATAGCTTAAACTGGATCGCGCGAGGCCGTTATGGAGAACCCAACGGGTGAATCA
>Ga0315339_1003872_pt1 | contig 10178 bp, 7 predicted proteins | sample ASW17metaG_FD_204514 | JGI IMG/M metagenome (GOLD analysis project Ga0315339, IMG submission 204514) | Ammonia-oxidizing marine archaeal communities from Pacific Ocean, United States - ASW #17 | ecosystem: Environmental > Aquatic > Marine > Oceanic | place: USA: California | collected 2016-12-05
GATCGTGTTCAATCCGGGGAGATCAACTTCGAAACTCCCGACAAGCAGGCCGCAATGCAGGCCTTGAAGTCTGCCTACCCTGATGCGCAGGTTGACGAACTCGATGGCGTGACGGTGGACCTGGGTGACTGGTGGTGCAACGTGCGCCCGAGCAACACCGAGCCCCTGCTTCGACTGAACCTGGAAGGCATGGACCAGGACACAGTGGAGGCGAAGGTTGCCGAGATATCCCCGCTGCTGGGCAGGCGGGTAGAGCATTGAGACGAAGGTGGGTCGTTATTCCCCAGGGATCTCGGTAACTACTCCAGCCCATGGACTGGATGCAGTTGCGTAGAGCTTCCTGGGAATGCGTCCGCTGCGAAATCCCATGAATCCGGCCAGGCAGGCATGACGCATCGCATGGGCCATCTGGACGGGATCCTTCGCATGGGCGATGCCCGTATTGAGGAGCACGCCGTCAGCGCCAAGTTCCATGGCGAGCGTGACATCGCTGGGTGTTCCCACTCCTGCATCGATAATGAGAGGATACGCGGGGTCGCCGCCGTGCTCGGGATTCTTCAGTAGATCACGGATGATTGAAATCGCCGCGGGGTTGGCGATGCCTCGTCCAGAGCCGATGGGACTGCCGGCAGGCATCACGCTGGTGGCGCCTGCATCCCGGAGTCGAACCGCCATGATCGGGTCATCCGAGGTGTAGCAGAGCACGCTGAACCCATCCGCGATCAGTTCGCGACATGCTTCCAATGTTCCGACGGGGTCGGGCAGCAGGGTGGTCGTGTCACCGAGGACTTCAAGTTTTACCCATTCACTTCCTGGATTGCCGAGTTGCTCAAGCAGTTCCCTGCCCAGTCGTGCAACTCGGATCGCATCAGCTGCATTGAAGCAGCCCGCCGTGTTCGGGAGCACGGTGTATCGATCGAGATCGAGATCCTCGAGGAGTGATCTGCCCTGGTCATCGAGCAGTCGTTCCCGCCTGACGGCGACTGTCACCGCGGAGGCTCCGGAGGCGTCCAATGCATCCTGCATGACACGGCTGTTCTCGTATTTTCCAGTCCCTACGATCAGGCGGCCCTCGAGCAGGAACGGGCCGAGTTGAAGTCCGGAGGCGCTGGCTGTTGTTTCAGTGGTGGTCATGGCTTCCCTTCCATGTCAGCCGCCCCCGACGAGCGTGACGATTTCGATGATGTCGCCCTCGGCCAGTTGGTGATCCTGGTGGGAGGCATGTGGAACAAGTTCCCGGTTGACTTCAACGGCACAAGGCCTGGAGTCCATGGTCAGTTCGACGAGGAGTTCGTCCAGTTTCATTGACCTGTCGAAGGTCATTGCATCTCCATTGACCGTGCAGTTCATGCCCGGATTCTAGCATGGAGGCCTTCCTCAGAAGACAAGGAAGACAAGCACGATGAGCAGGAACACCGGGATCAGGACGGGGATGCTGTACTTGAACACGAAGCCCATGAAGCTGGGCATCTTGACCCCGGCACTTTCCGCGATGGCCTTCACCATGAAGTTGGGGCCATTGCCGATGTAGGTCATCGATCCCATGAAAACCGCACCGAGGCTGATGGCCACGAGCATGTCGACTGGAATGGTGCCCCCGCCGCCGAGGCTCAGGGCCTCCACTCCTTCCGGGATCGTTCCTGTCTGGGCCAGGTTGAAGAACACCAGGTAGGTCGGTGCATTGTCAAGGACGCTGGAGAGGATTCCCGTCATCCAGAAGTACATCCATGGCTCGTTGAACTCGGATGTGATGCCGGCTCCATGTGCATTAAGTACAGCCAGGGGCACCTGCATCGTGATGAAGATGCCGATGAACAGGGCGGCAACTTCGAGGATGGCGTGGTAGTTGAAGTGGTTGGCTTCCCGTATGCCCTTGGAGGTCGTAAGAAGTGAGACTGCCACCAGGAAGAGCATGATCAGTTCCCGGAAGAACTCGAACGGATACCAGTGTGTCCCCGGGACCGGGTTCGAGGGATTGATGAACGCCACGCAGATGATCACACCCAGCAGCCAGATGAAGTTGATGGATCCATGGAGCCTCAGGGGCTGGACGTTCGTTTCATCGAAGGCAATGGCCGCTTCAGACTCCCTTCGATACAGGATCGAGTCCCATATCCAGTACACGACAAGCAGGATGCAGCAGGCTGCCAGCCATTGTGGCCAGAGTTCAAGGGTCCAGAAGAACGGAACGCCTGCGAGGTAGCCAAGGAAGAGCGGGGGATCACCGATGGGGAGCAGGGAGCCACCGATGTTGCTTACCAGGAAGATGAACATGACGATCGTATGCACCTTGTAGCGACGCTCACGATTGGTCTTCAGGATCGGGCGGATGAGGACCATGCTTGCGCCCGTTGTGCCTATGAAACTAGCTGCAAGTGCGCCGATGGCCAGGAAGGCCGTGTTCGTCAGCGGGTGGGCCGGAACGTCACCTGAAAGCTGGATGCCGCCACTGATGACATAGAGACTGAAGAGGAGCACTATGAATGGCACGTATTCCAGGAGCAACGCGTGGTCGAGCGTGGCGCCTACCGAGTCGATTCCCATCGTTGTCCAGAAGTAGGCAATGGTGCATAGTCCAAGTCCCACGGCCACGACATACCTGCTGAGATTGCTTTCCCACCAATGTTCAGTTGCAGGAATGAGTGGGAGAATCGCGATGCATCCGAGGATCAGGATGAAAGGAAGGATTCCGATTCCCCAGAGTGGAGGGGATTCAGCATGTTCCTCTTCCACATCTTCGCTGCCAGCTTCATGCGAAAGTTCCACAAGTGATTGATCAGCATGATCGGTGACTGCAGTGTCATGCGCGACATGCGGCGCATGGTGCCCGCCGTTGTAGGCGTGTACCAGGACCCAGCCCACGATGACAATCGTTCCAAGCAAGGCAAAGATGCCCGCAGAGACGCGTGGCTTCTGTCCATGCCCCGTCGTTTCGTGATGATCCGAGTCACTCATTTGAAGGCGCGATGGTACTTGATCATGTGTTGAACCGGGTTGCGTGCATGGCCTACTGGCACGTGTGAATCAATGACGAGATCCGTTCAAGGAGCCATTGGGCAAACTCCTTCTTCGAGGTGGGGCCCGGCAGCTCTTCGCAGCGTCCATCACGATGAATCAATGTCGCCTCGATGGAATCTGATTCCATGCTTGACAGCGGATTGGCAACAATGGCATCAAGATCCTTTGCTCGAAGTTTCCTCTTGGCACGCTCCAGGAGATCCTTGGGCTCCTCAAGCGCAAACCCGATGCGGATCTGCCCGGGGGAACTCAAGGCGGCCAGGCCTGCCAACAGGTCCTCGACGGGTTCCAATTCAAGAGAGGTGGGCCCTTCTCGCTTTAATTTCGCACCTGCCAAAGGGCACTTTGGACGAAAATCCGCAACTGCAGCTGCCATGATCAGGATGTCGGATTCCGGCCAAGCAGTCTCCAGGAGCGTTTGAAGCTCATTTGCAGAGGTGAAACTGAGGGTCTCCAGGAGTGGGTGGCTTGACGGATACTGTGTACCTGGTCCAAGGAGCAATGTGACTGGCCACTCCAGCCCCAGTGCAGCTTCAACGATGGCCAGGCCAACCTTGCCTGATGAACGATTCGACAGGTATCGAACTGCATCGATGGGCTCCCGTGTTGGTCCGGCTGTGACAAGAATCCTGGGCATCTGAATCGAAGGGTCCTGGCTTGGGCTGTCTGGAGATTCGGGCCCCGGGGGGCCGATGTAGAGACCCGTCTTGCAGGGGTATGGGTACAGTGGCAATACTACGCTCTTGGCAGCAGTACTGAGTTGATGGGGCGAAGAAGCCCTGATTGGAACAAGCGGAGCATTATGGCGCGACGGTCGAGAAAACCACGAGAGAAGCTGGGTGTCATCCTCTTGAGAAACGAGGCCGTGGCCGAGGAGCAACTCCAGAAGGGTATCAAGCTGGCCTCCGGCTCGGGGAAGCGACTGGGCGAGGCGTTGATCGAGGCGGGGTACTGCAGCGAAGTTGAGATCGCAAAGGCGCTCGCCGAGCAGTTTGAAATGGATTTCAACCCGCTCAAGAACGAATCGGATCTTGAGGGAATCGATTTGAGTGGGGCGCCATCCGAGATCATTCGAAAGCACCTGGTCCTCCCACGTGGCAAGGAGGACGGCAGGCTTCGATTGATCATTCATGATCCCATGGATCTTGAACTGTTTGACCTGCTTCGTTTCAGGTTGAATGTCGAACTTGAAACAGTGCTGTCTCCTCGCGGGGCGATCAAGGCCTACATCGACGAGCATCTTGGTGGCGGCTCCATGATGTCCAGCGACTCCCTCGTGACTGAATCGATTGATGTCACGGTTGACACCTCTGTCGATACTTCAGTTGACATTGCTGTAGGAGAGTCTGCGCCTGTCGTAAAACTTGCGAACAAGATCATCCAGGAGGCTGTTCGCGGGCGGGCTTCGGATATTCACGTCGAGCCCATGGAGGACCGTGTACTGCTTCGGTATCGAATCGACGGTGTCTGCCATCTTCGTGACCAATTGCCCAAGCGGATGCAGGCAGCGCTCCTTGCCCGTTTGAAACTCATGGCTGGAGTCAACATCGCGGAGAAGAGAGTGCCCCAGGACGGGCGTATCAAGATGCAGGTCGACGAGGATTCGATCGACTTCCGCGTGAGCATCTGTCCCGCCTACCACGGCGAGTCGGTGGTCCTTCGTATTCTCAGGCCCGATTCAGTACGAATAGGCCTTCCTAATCTCGGGTTCGAACCAGATCACCTTGAGACGTTCAACAAGATCATTCGAAGGCCGAACGGCATCTTCCTCGTTACCGGTCCCACAGGTTCAGGCAAGACGACAACGTTGTATTCGGCGCTGGACATGTTGAATCGTCCGGATCGAAAGATCATCACTGCAGAGGATCCAGTGGAGTATTCCTTCACGGGTATCAACCAGTGCCAGGTTCGGGAGTCCATCGGGCTGAGCTTCTCCTCGATTCTCAGGTCGATGCTTCGCCAGGCACCGAATATCGTGCTGATCGGTGAAATTCGTGACCGCGAGGTGGCGGATATCGCCATCCAGGCAGCCTTGACGGGTCACTTGGTGTTCTCAACATTGCATACGAATGATGCTCCTTCGGCCATTACCCGGCTTATCGACATGGGGGTCAAGCCATACCTTGCCGCCAGTTCGATCCAGGCGATCATGGCGCAGCGATTGATTCGTCTCCTGTGCCCCGCATGCAAGGAAATCGACCCTGATCCAGACCCGAAGATGCTCTCAGCAGTGGGGCTTACGCTCGTGGAAGCCGAAGGCAAGGTTTGCAGGGCTGTCGGGTGTTCTCAGTGCAACCAGTTGGGATACCGGGGAAGGAAGGCGATCTTTGAACTCATGCAGATGAACAACGAGTGCAGGGAACTTGCATTCAGCAGGGCATCGATCGGAGAGATTCGAGCTGCTGCAGTCCGAGCTGGGATGCGTTCCCTGTTGCATGATGGAAAGATCAAGATCCTCCGGGGCGATACGACAACCGAAGAAATCGCAAGATTTGCACAGGCAGAGCAGTTGATGTCGGAAAATGTTGATGTGGAGTAGCGGTAGGGAGCAGCGGGAGCCTGACCGACGATCGGCTACAATGATAGTTTCAGTGGGAAGTTGATTCCCTGCGGAGAAAGAACATGTCCACCATCCAGATCGACCGACTTCTTGATACGGTCATTCGCCAGGGCGCTTCGGATCTACACCTGACTGTGGGTCGCAAGCCGACCCTGCGATTGCATGGTTCGCTGAGGAACCTGGACACAAAGGTGCTTGACGCGGATGACTGCGTTGCCCTCATGAAGTCCATTACACCTGAACGTGCCCAGCAGGAACTGCAGGAAGAGGGAAGTGCCGACTTTGGATTTGCCTATGGCACCGAGGCTCGATTCAGGGTCGCAATCTTCAGGCAGCGCGGCGATATCGCCATTTCCCTCAGGTTGATCCCCAATGATCTTCTTGATTTTGATCAGATTGGCCTGCCACCGATCATCGGAGAGTTGATCCGCCGCCCTCGTGGCCTGTTCATCGTGACCGGGCCGACGGGTTCAGGCAAGACGACGACTCTTGCATCGATGATCAATCACATCAATATCAACCTTGATCGGCATATCATCACTGTTGAAGACCCGATCGAGTACTACCACTATCACAAGAAGTCCCTCATCAACCAGCGAGAGGTTGGAGTTGATGTCATGAGCTTCGCCGAAGCGCTTCGACGTGCTCTTCGGGCTGACCCGGACGTGATTCTTGTCGGTGAAATGCGTGACCTGGAAACAATCGAGGCGGCGGTTCGAGCGGCTGAAACGGGTCACCTCGTGTTTGCCACCCTGCATACCACCGGTGCTTCAGGAACCATTACCCGTGTAATTGATGCGTTTCCGACTAACCAGCAAGCCCAGGTTCGCGTTCAGTTGTCGACCTCCCTGATCGCGGTTCTTTCGCAGGTCCTGCTTGCCCGTATCGACAAGGTGGGTCGAGTGGCTTCCTTTGAGTTCCTTGTAGTGACCCCGGCCATCGCAAACCTCATCCGCGAAAATAAGACCTTCAGGATTGATTCATCGATTCAGACAGGGCGAAAATTCGGCATGCAACTGCTTGATGACAGCCTCTGGTCCTTGTTTGAGAAGGGGATGATCAGTGCTGAGGAGATGATTGATAAGAGCCGGGATCCTGGAGAATTGACCAATAGAGTCCATAGAGCCGGCCGAATGGTTGGGCGAACTGAGCTTGATACAACTGAACCCAAGCCGAAAAAACCGGTTGTAGAAGAAGAATAGTTGCTCTATTCTGGACTTTGAATCCATCAAATAGCCCCTTCCAGGACTCCATCAAGAGGCCGGAGTGGCGAATAATCTCGCTGTCATAAACTGATTTTTGGCCTATAAAGGTTGTTGCGCGCCGAAATAGAGTACAAGATGGTGAATGATACCTCTGGGCCCATCCTCTTGAACTTCCTTGGGTGGGGGCCATATATCAGTCTTGCTCTCGGAGCTTGAAATCAATGGAGAAGTCGGCACAAGAACGATCAAGTCGTCGAAACCGTGACCGCGGATCCGATGACCCCGTTGCCAAGCTCAAAGGGCGTAGATTTGGTCGTGTTCTGACCAAACTCGGCAAGGTGACCCGTGACCAGGTTCACGAGGGATTGAAAGTCCAACGAGCCAGGCGTGAGAAGGGTGAGCGGGACCAGTTGGGGAAGATCCTGCTCGAACTGGGATTGGTCGAGGAAAATGATGTTCTTGAAGCCCTTGCCGGCCAGGCTGGTCTCAAGTTCGTACGGCTTGACCTGGATGAACTGGATGAGTCCCTGGTCGAACAACTTCCTGCTGAAACAGCGAATACGTACCAGATCGTTCCCATTGACTACAACGAGCGATCCAAGACGCTTTCAATTGCCATGAAGTCGCCGGACAACTTCCGGGCTGTCGATGATCTTCGTCTCCTGATGGGATTCAATGTTGTAGCCGTTGTTTCGCCTGATTCCGATGTTGATTCCGTTCTCGATGCCTTCTACGGAAAGTCATCCACATCGATGGTTGACGTCATGTCCGAACTTGGTGACAGCGCCGCTCTCTCGGCGCTGGCCGGCAGAGGAGACTCCGTTGATCTCGAGGAACTTGTAACTGCTACGGAAGACAACAAGGTTGTCAGGCTTCTGAACCTGGTGCTCCTGCAGGCTATCAAGGACAAGGCCAGTGATATCCACTTCGAACCCTTCGAAGGTGAGTTCAAGATGCGATATCGCATTGATGGCGTCCTCTACGAAATGGTTCCGCCGCCGCCGCACCTGGCACTCCCAATCGTTTCGCGGATAAAGGTCATGGCTGATCTCGATATCGCAGAGCGGAGACTTCCCCAGGATGGCCGCATCGAGTTGACCGTCAACCAGTCGCCGATCGATCTTCGTGTCTCCGTTCTGCCGACCATGTTCGGCGAGTCGGTCGTGATGCGTGTTCTTGACCGAGGCAATGTCCAGTTGAGTCTCGACAAGGTTGGTTTCAGGGATGACGAGCTCGTGGGCATGCGGGAGCTCATCAAGAGGCCCAATGGCATTGTTCTCATCACCGGGCCGACAGGATCGGGGAAGACGACCACGCTCTACGCCGCGTTGAGTGAGCTCAATGAACCCGAAACAAAGATCCTGACGGCTGAGGATCCGGTCGAATACGACATCGACGGGTTGGTCCAGTGCCAGGTGAATGTCGACCAGGAGCTGACATTTGCCAAGCTCCTGCGTTCATTCCTTCGCCAGGATCCGGATGTCATCCTCGTGGGTGAAATCCGTGACCTCGAAACGGCCCAGATCGCCGTGCAGGCTTCGCTTACAGGACACCTTGTCTTCTCGACACTGCATACGAATGATGCACCATCGACGATCATCAGGCTTGTCGACCTGGGTGTGGAGAGTTTTCTGCTGACTGCGACGATCGAGTCGATCGTCGCGCAGCGGCTGGTCAGGCGGATCTGCAGCAAGTGCAAGGAGGAATACACGCCTTCCGAGTCCGAGCTCATGGAGCTTGAACTTCGTCCTGCAGATGTTTCCGGTCGAACGTTCTTCAGGGGTCGTGGCTGCACCAGTTGCAATAGCACCGGGTACAAGGGTCGTCTCGCCATATTCGAACGCATGCAGATGGATGACTCCATGCGCGAGCTTGTCATGAAGCAGGCGTCGACGGCACACCTGAAACAGGAATCAAGAAAACGAGGGATGCGTACGTTGCGGGAATCCGGGCTCCTGAGCATCTATGACGGAAGGACCACGATTGACGAGGTCCTACGCGAAACCATCAGTGAAGAGGAATGAAGCACGCAGCAGTGCGATGACGGGAACGAATCATGCCGACTTACCAGTATGAAGCACTTGATGCATCCGGGAAGCCCAAGAAAGGCTCCATTGATGCATCTACGAGTGATGACGCGATCCAGCAGATCCGCGGCCAAGGCTTCTTCCCAACGTCGGTTCGAGAGCAGAAGGTCAAGAACGATGGAGGCAAGGGGAGCAAGCGGAAGGGACGAAAGCTGCGGGGAGGCAAGGGCAAGGGCAAGGCGAAGAAGAAGGGTGATTTCAACATTTCACTGAGCTTCGGCCGCGTCAAGATCAAGCGCATCACGCAGTTCACGCGACAGTTGTCGACTCTCCAGGACGCCGGCCTGCCACTGCTGCGTTCACTCCAGATCCTCGAGACCCAGCAGAAGCCAGGCAAGCTCAAGTCGATTCTCGGCGACATCGTCGAGGACGTCGAGGCAGGCTCGACCCTGTCGGATGCCATGGCCAAGCACCCCAAGGCATTTGACCGCCTCTATTCCAAGATGGTCAACGCCGGTGAAATCGGCGGTGTCATCGACATCATCCTGCAGCGCCTGGCGAACTTCATGGAGAAGGCCCAGCGACTTCGTGCGAAGATCAAGGGTGCGATGATCTACCCGGTCCTCGTGATCATCATCGCGGTGGTCATTGTCACTGGCATCATGTACTTCGTCATCCCGAAGTTCCAGGACATCTTCAACGACTTCGAGGTCGAGTTGCCTGGCCTGACGCTTTGGCTGATCGATGCCAGTGCCTGGGTTGCAGGCACCACGCCTGACCAGGCCGTGCCCGGATGGGTCATTGTCATCTGTTCACCGTTCATCATCCTTGCGCTGTTGAAACTCATCCGGAAGACCAATTTCGGCAGGGCGTCCATCGACTGGATCCTGTTGAAGGTTCCAGTGCTCGGGAGTCTTATCGAGAAGACGGCCGTAGCCCGTTTCAGCCGGACACTTGGAACGCTGATCTCGGCCGGTGTTCCGATTCTCGAGGCCATCAATATCACTCGCGAGACATCCGGCAACTGGGTCTTCGAGCGAGCCTTGACGCGTGTCCATGACTCCATCCGCGAGGGTGAGAGTTTCGCGGAGCCCCTGCGTGAATCGAAGGTCTGTGATTCGCTCGTCGTGAACATGATCGACGTGGGTGAAGAGACAGGCGATCTGGACATCATGCTCATCAAGATTGCCGACAACTACGACGAAGAGGTTGATGTCGCGGTGCAGGCGCTCCTGAGCCTCCTTGAGCCACTCCTCGTGGTGGTCCTGGGTGGCGTCGTCGGGACCATCGTGCTTGCACTCTTCCTGCCCCTGGTCTCGATGATCGAGTCCGTTTCGAATCCCAACTAGTACCCCCCCCGTCACAGGA
>Ga0315339_1003875_pt1 | contig 10168 bp, 7 predicted proteins | sample ASW17metaG_FD_204514 | JGI IMG/M metagenome (GOLD analysis project Ga0315339, IMG submission 204514) | Ammonia-oxidizing marine archaeal communities from Pacific Ocean, United States - ASW #17 | ecosystem: Environmental > Aquatic > Marine > Oceanic | place: USA: California | collected 2016-12-05
TGAAACGCCACAAACCGAAAACACGCCGTTCAATCCACAATCCCCTTACGGGATCTCTAAATTGTTTGGTCATTTCATGACCGTAAATTATAGAGAAAGTTATGGATTATTCGCTGTGTCTGGAATTCTGTTTAATCATGAGTCACCCTTGAGAGGTGAAGAATTTGTAACTAAAAAGATAGTCAAACAGATGGTCGAAATCAAAATAGGGAAAAGATCTAATATGTTACTTGGAAATTTAGATTCACAGCGAGATTGGGGATATGCTGGTGACTACGTTAAGGCCATGTACGGAATGCTTCAATTAGTAGATCCGACAGACCTCGTGATTGCAACGGGACAAACCTGTTCTGTTAGGGAATTTATAGAGAAGACAGCAGATTTACTGCAAATGGAAATTGTTTGGGAGGGTTCAGGTGAAAATTCTATAGGTAGGTTAGTAGATACTAATAAGATTGTTGTAAAGTGCGATAAAAAATACTTTCGACCTTCAGAAGTACACATGCTTGTTGGCGATTCCAGCATGGCTGCGCAAAAGCTAAATTGGTATCCTGAAGTTCAACTTGAAGGATTAGTTGAGATGATGGTTAATTACGAGCTAGCTGAAAGTTAGTAGTTTTACGATGGATGCAAGTGCCATTATCGGCAACGGCTATCGTCATAAAATCTCGTTTTACATGAGCCGAGCTTGTAGGAAATATTTGTATTGTTATAGGAGTTTTAAATATTTGGTTGAGTAAACTTGCTGTCAGCATTTGACGGTTTGTAACTATGAAGTAACCACTGTACTGGAATAGGGTAAAGAATTATGAAACAGCTTGGGAAACCAGTCTTTGTTGTAGCAGAGGCAGGATGCAATCATATGTGTGAGATTGATTTAGCCAAGAGAATGATTGACGAAGCGAAAGGCGCTGGGGCAGACGCAATTAAGTTTCAGACATATAAAGCTGAAGAGTTGGTAACAGATCAAGCAGCTCCGTTCTGGACAAAAGAAAATATTAATCAACTTGACTACTACAAACGTTTAGATCGGTTTGGGATTGAGGAATATAGAGAGTTATTCAGTTACTCAGAGCAAGTAGGAATCACCTGTTTTTCTAGCCCATTTGATTTTGGGAGTGTCGATCTCCTCAATCAATTAGATATGCCAATATACAAAATCGCATCTTGCGATATTAATAATCACCCGCTTATTCAACATATCTCTCAGGTTGGAAAGCCCATTATTTTGTCTACGGGTGCAGCGACACAAGAAGAAATCGACAAAGCACTGGAAGTGATTAAGGATACAAATTCATCCGTAGATGTGGCTTTGCTCGCTTGCACCTTGAGCTATCCTACTTCACAAGCCTCCGCCAATTTGTGGCGGATTCAGACTCTTAAATCATTGTATCCAGACCATGTAATTGGTTTTTCTGATCATACAGAGCCGGAAGACAACATGGTTATCCCGGCAGTTGCGGTCGGTATTGGGGCAAGGATTATTGAAAAACACTTCACTCTGGATAGAACGATGACCGGATCTGGACATCATTTTGCTGTAAATCCGAAAGATCTTGCAAAAATGGTTGAAAATATTCGGATAGCAGAAAAGATTGTCGGTGATGGTGATTTAGGGGTTGCCAATGTCGAAGAGTCAGCGTGGGAGAAAGCTCGTCGCAGTATTGTTGTGACCAAGAAGCGGCAAAAAGGAGAGGTTCTTACGATAGACAGTATTGGATATAAGAGGCCTGGAACAGGCTTACCCCCGAGTGATACTGATCAAGTGGTCGGTAAGAAATTGAGTAGGAATGTCGATGTCGATGAGTTCGTAGATTTATCCATGTTGGTTGATTAGGGAGGTTAAGATCGAGTTGGATTAGTTTGCAAGGTAAATCAGGAAACGGAAAACTGGCTAGGATCGTAAACAATTTTCACTATCACAAGTCTATTTAGTCGATTTCGATTTTACCGCACGATGCTGAATAGAACACTAAAGTGTCGCAGTTATATAGATAAAAATATTTCTGAGAGGTTTAGTATGGCTAATACCCTAAAGGAACTATTCATCGATATTAATCAAGTCGTGCTATACGACGACATGATCAGTCGCTGAACGATTGACGATTTTTTATATCTCAGAGGATAGAGAGTCTACGGTTGCTACTGCCTAAAATAACTGATGTAGCAGACATAGGATGTCTCAATGGAGACTCATGTGGTGCGATGAATGACACAATGTCCTACAAACCCGTTCTGGATGCGGCATCATAATCGTTACTCTACCGTTCGCAGTAATCAACCCCAGTGAGTTTTGCCGATTGGCAACCCCCCCTGTCCAATTTGCCTTCCAGGCGAATTGGACTCCGATAACATTGATCTTCAGGGTTTTATATAGAGGCACTCATGAGGTATAGAACTGGCGTAATTGGTTGCGGTCAAATAGCGACTGGATTTGGCCTAAGTCACAAGGCATCTAGGAACTCAACTCACTTAGGAGCTTACCAACTTTGCAGATCTACAGATGTTATATCTGTAGCTGATCGTGATCCCCAAATGTTAGGTAATTGTATGAAACAGTGGAATATCAGTTCTGGCTATCGTGACTACAAGGAAATGTTGAAAAAAGAGCCGCTCGATATTGTTAGCATCTGTGTGCCTACTGAAAATCATTTTGAAATATTTAAAAACTGCATCGAGCATGGTATTAAAGGGATCATTCTAGAAAAACCGATCTCATATCACCCTGACCAGGCCCTAGAGATGGTAGAAATTGGACAAAATACAACTGTGGCGGTTAACTATTTTCGGAGATGGAATGAGTCGATTGTTAATTTGAGATCTAGAATCTGTAAAGGAGAGTTTGGTAGTGCTGAATTGTGCACAGTACATTACAACAAAGGTGTGTTTGTTAACGGGTCACATTTTATTGATCTGATGCGTTGGATTTTTGGAGAGGTTTTAGAGGTTAATTTATTAAGAACAGTGGACGATAATAAAATCGATCCTTCAGTCGATTATTCTCTGACATTTCCTAACAACCTTATAGTACATTTTCTTAATCACTCGCCCTGTTCGTATAATTTTTCTCAAGTGGACATTTTATTAGCGAAGCAAAGAATTACTATTGGTCAAAGAGGTCGGAATCTGTCCTTCTCACCAATTGAAATTGATCCTAATCATGGGAATTTTCATGTTGTCGGTAATCCTATAACAATAGAAACAGAATGGAAAAACTGTTTTTTAAACGTTGTGGAGAACGTAGTAAATGTAGTAACAAATGGGGGTGACATCGCCTGTACTTTGGAAGACGGCTTAAAAGCCGTCCAGATTTGTCATCAATTGCAATTGAAAAGAACTGTATGAAGCCAATCAGCGGACGCCACATAGGAAATCTAACCTAGATGATTAACGTACGTTTCCTGAATCCGGCGCTATAGAAAAAGCTAAATTGGGAAGCAACAAATACCCTGGCTCAGTAAATTAGTGAAATTTTGATAAACAAGTAATCTACGTAACGATAGCCCAATAATGTTTAGTATGTCGATTGTTTCTAACACGTGAATCAACCATTCGATGTCTGAATCTATTTATGCAAAATAACAAGCTAGCGATTAAAGGCGGCACGCCCGTCCGTAATACACCGTATCCAATTCACAATACAATGTTGGATTATCGTGAAGAGGAGTTAGTGCTGAAGGTTATGAGAAGTGGGCATTTGTCCGGGTTTTCAGGTCGTCCAGGACAGCGTTTTCTTGGCGGCCCCATGGTTCGACAGTTTGAAAATGATATTCAAGAATATTTCAAAATCAAACATGCAGTCTCATTCAACTCTGCCTCAACGACGCTACAGGGAATGATTTCATCAATAGGCGTTGGTCCTGGTGATGAAGTTATCGTAACACCATTTACTATGATGGCGACCAGTACAGCTATCGTGCTTCAGAACGCTATACCTGTATTTGCAGATATAGAGGATGAAACTTTTGGTCTAGATCCAAATTCCGTACGAGAAAAAATTACATCTAATACAAAAGCGATTCTAACTGTGAATCTGTTTGGCCATTCTTCAAAACTAACAGAGTTGAAATCTATAGCCCGTGAGCACAACTTATTTTTGTTGGAGGATAACGCGCAAAGTCCTGGTGCTATTTGTCAACACAGACTTACGGGTACTATTGGTGACATTGGAGCGTTAAGCTTCAATTACCATAAAGTTATCCAAACTGGTGAAGGGGGAATGGCATTAACTAATAACGATGACCTAGCGGAACACATGCGCCTTGTTAGGAATCATGGTGAAGCAGTGGTAGGGTTGACTGAAGACCTTGACCAAGGAATGCTGCCAAATATGGTGGGGTCAAATTATCGAATGACAGAAATCCAGGCCGCAATAGGAATTCCACAACTATCCAAACTCGACTTTTTGAATACCTGTAGAGTTAGACTCGCTAGTCTATTAACAGAACAGCTTTCTGATTGTGAGTTTTTAACACTCCCTGAAACCCGACAGGGAGACTCTCACGTCTATTATCAATATCCAATGAGATTTCACAAAGACGCCATAGGTATTTCGAGAACAAGTTTTGTTAGTGCCATGCAAGGAGAAGGTATTTCGATAAGTGAAGGGTATGTAAGGCCAATATACTTAGAACCAATGTATCAAAATATGATGGGCTACGGAGAAGCAGGTTGCCCTTTTCGGTGTCCAATGTACAGTGGGGAAGTCGATTACTCTAAAGGGCTATGTCCCACTGCGGAGAGGATTCATTTTGAAGAGATTATTACGACAGATATATGTAAGTATCCGAACACAGAACACGAGGTATTTGAATTTGTTAAGGCTGCGAAGAAAATCTATGCCAACGTAAGTCAATTATGGGAATAGAAATGTGATTCTATGTTGAAAAAACATTTGCTCATCTACTCTCAAGATATAGGTGGCGCCCAATTCTTGCTCCCTATAATCTCTCAATTCATATCAAATTTAACAAATTACGAGTCACTAGAGGATAATTGTAATTGCTTGGAGACTAATCTGGTTATCCATAAGAATTCCGAATCTGTTTTTGAGCGAAGTGGTTTATCTTATACATCGGTAAATAAGATATTCAGTGACTCACCAGTTACATCTGCGGATTGGATGGAATACTTAATTCAAAACCATATAACACATCTATTTTGTACAACTAGTTCTTCTTTTAGGGACCTTACAAATTGCAATCTAATATTTGCCGCAAATCAACAAGGGGTCTCTAGTCTAGGAATTTTCGATCATTGGAAAGGGGTCGAACGATTCTTTGATGGTGAAGGTGTAGCCGCATACTTGCCTCAGCGCTTAATATGTATAGATCAGTTCTCGAAAGATTTTCTCCGACGCTCTATCGGTTTTGAATGTGACATTTCTAGTATCGGTCACCCACATCTAGAACAAATTTATCGACGTAGAGGAAGATTCCAACGCAGGGGAAACAAGCAGAATGGTGGCACTATCAATATAGTCCTGATATCTCAACCAGATACTGCAAGCAGACACTTCGATAGTGTCTTTGTAAGACGATGTGGTCGTACTCGTCTCGTTGATGTGATTATAGAAGAAATTCAGGAGGGTTTTAGTGAACGTACTGATTCTTATCGTATAACCTACAGACCACACTCCAAAGAGGCGCTATCAACCAGACTTCCGGATAATTGTTATATAGATTATTCGAAGAGCTGGATTGAAACGATGACGCACAATGATGTGTTTATTGGATTTGATTCGATGGCTCTTATCGAAGCATCGGTTGTCGGTAAGAATTGTATATCGATAGACCAACCATGGAGTAGTACGATACCTATTACAACTATACCTAACGAGAATTTGTTTAGGATAGATGCGTTAACTACATTGAAGGATATTGTGTTAAGAATGGAAAGGGAATCGGTATCTTGTCCTCCGCTCTCGAATCGGCTTAAGGAATCTGCGACACGCGGACTAAAAAGCCTCAGAGAATTTCTAACTGAGATACCAAAGTCAGCATGATGCTAAGTATTGATAAAACGGTTCAGGCAATTAAGAGCCCATTGGTCAGTAGGTGGACCTTAAAGTCAATCTAATGATTGTGCGAAAACGGTGTAATTTTTACAAGTATATGTTCTTCGTACTATTACGTAAAAATTGATGACTCAAGATAGAACATATTTCCCTAAAGGGTTGGATAACTTTGGAGTTATTCTGAAAGGCGCTAGCGTAAGGCATTTACCTAAAGTAGCCGGCTTTTTTGACCATTGTTTCATCGTAAATAATATGGACAAGAATACTAAAATATTCAAATCACTCCTTTTTGATAGGTTTATTGGTGGGCTAAGTTTTCTATATGGATCCAAGAATACAGAGTATTCACTTATCAAGGAAAATCTATCTGGGAAAAGCATTGCTCATTTTGTGAACCGTCTCCGTACTGCACCACTAACTAAAAAACACTATAAAGAACTTGGAATAAAAAATATTCAATTTAGTATGTCGACACCCGATGATCAGCTAAAGAGAATGGAGAAGTTCTATAATCGTTTTGGTTTAGAAACACATTATTTACCAACACGGTTGTTGTGTTATAACGAATACTTTCGCGGGATGAAGATTAGGGATCGATACTACCTAGATCCCGAAGATCCAGGCCCTACAAAACACCCAAACACGGGGTTGTTAGCAATAATTTACGCAGCCGAGATCCTAAAGCCTCGAACGTTGTGGCTTGTTGGACTAGACCTTTTTTTTGGTGACGGGCCGTATTTATTCAAAAGACCGTGGGCTGCTGATAGTTATAAAGATAGAGTAGATGATTTAGACTTGCTAGGGCATTTTTCGTACATACTACAGTCGAATAGAGATGTTCAATTTAATGTTGTAACCCAGTCTACAAACTTACCAACTGAACCAAATATCAATGTTATTAATGCAGAGATGTGTGATGATGGTTATTGAGGACGTGTTACATGGTTGTGGTTGGCTTAAATTCTTTATGTTTACTTAAGATAAGAATCCTCTCTCGAATAGCATGTTGGAAAAATCAAGAAGGTCGTAGTCAGAGTACCGTTTTGAAATAGCTTGGGCTCCAAATGGCATCCCGTTAGGGCTCTTGAAGATTGGAAGGTTGACTGTAGGAACGTGACAAAGAGTCCAAATCAGGCACGAATCTTTCTTATCTTTACCTTCTAGACCTTTTGGAGCCTCACCCGCTGTGGAAAGAGTTATAGCCACATCATAGCCATCGAGAAAATCGTCGATTGTGTCTAGAAGAAGCTCTTGCCGATTGAGAGCATCAAGGTATTGGTCGTGGCTAATTTTCCTACCGTTCTCTACCATGTTACGAAATGAAGCACTTGTATTTCTCCTGTGGTTCTCGTATTCATCTTTAAAGTAATAGGAAATTGCTTTACTGTAGATAAGTTCGTGGGTTTCATGGGCGAAATTTAGTGCCGAAGGCAGTTCTGGTTCTTCAACTTGAATGTTTGGTTGCATGGCTAGTTTCGAAACAAATTCTTCCATTGCGTTCTGTGCGTATCGATCGGCGTGGTTCCAGACCGGACCTTTAACAAAGGCGACTTTCCACTGATAGTCGCAAACAGCTTTTAGGTTTGATCGATTATCTAAATGTTTGTGTACGAAAGGAAAGTTAGGCCCTCGGACGCGTAAGACTTCGAGCATTAAATGTAGATCTTCTACTGATCTGGAAAAAAAAGAGACATGGTCTAGCGTGTCGAGAGACTTTAGCACTCCAGTCCTTGGGACAAGCCCATAGGTGGGTTTCATTCCGTAAATTCCACAATAACTTGCTGGCCGAATGGTCGACCCCGCCGTTTGCGTGCCTAATGCAATAGGTACCATATACGACGCAACCGAAGCAGCAGAACCACTTGATGAAGTACCGGGAGAGTAGTCATAGTTGTGAGGGTTTACGGTTTTCCCAGCATGATGTAGAGCAAATTCTGCTGTAACTGTCTTGCCGGCAATAATTCCATCCGCCCATCTAAGGTATTCAACTGCCCTCGCATCATTGCCTGGAGTAAATCCTTCCCAAATTGGGCTACCCATGCCCGTAGGCATATCTTTGGTGTTAAAAATGTCCTTAATACCGATTGGGACGCCGCAGAGAGCCCCCACAGTCCCACCCCTAATGACTTTTTTGTCAATTAGGCTTGCTTGCGCGAGAATTTGTGATTTATCAAAATGCGACCATGCGTTAACTCGAGATTCAAGCTCCTCGATTCGCATGACACATGAGCTAATTAACTCAGACGACGTAATAGTGCTGTCTTTAATTTTCCTAACAGCGTCTGATGCTGTTAGCCGGTTCAAGGAGTCCACGTTAAATAGATCGTGCTTGTTCTTTTATGGCCCTAGAACCTAGGGTAAGTCCTTAGCCTTACCGGTTCTTTGAGCTTTTAGGACGCGCTCAAATTCATCTTTATTAAGACCTGTAATCTCGAGGTAGTAATTAAGCGCCTCAGGTTCTTTAGGATCATATTCTTTGATTATTTCAAATGCCTCGGCTCTGCTGAGTAGGCCTGCCCTAACGTCCAGAGATGCGTGGTCCGTAGCTCGACCGAAACCACGTTTAATAAATTTTGCATAATCATGGACACCTGCCATTCGACACTCTACGCTTTTATATTTTTTATATGTTCCTTCAACGTCATCTTCTCTCCAGCCATACGTTTCCTTTATAAATTCTGTCTGTCTCTCACCATCCCAGAATAGGTAGTCTCCCAAATGAATGCCTCTCATTCCTAAAGCTTCTAATTCTTCTTTTGATGGTATTTCAAACGGACACAGATCTTTTTCCGTTATTCCTAATTCAGGATCACACAGTTCTTCCGGCTGTACTTTAGATGAAACTTTCAAAAAGTAGGTCTCATCAAATTCAACACGATTCTGATACGACGACTTGCTTCCAAATTCAGCAGACGATTCTCCCCAGATGATTAGAGGAATATTGAATTTCACAGCGGTCTGAAGAGTAAAAGCGGGAATACCAGCATGACAGTGCCAACAGCTGTCTCCAATCTTATATAAGGATTTTGTAGCTAATTTGTTAACTAATCCTCGACTTGGGGTGAACATAATATGATCGACATTCATTTTCTCGATCGTATTCCACAAATTAAATTTACCTGTTTCAGTATACCAATTATGATTGAATGTGAGTGCAAGTGGCTTTAGATCATATTGCTTTGTTAAAACGTGGAGCTGGAAAGTACTATCTTTACCACCGCTAATTGGCACAATACAGTCGTAATTATTGGCACTCCTGCTCTTATAATAATCGAGAAGTTTCTCTAATTCGTTTTGTCTTTCAACCCAATTAATATGCATCTTTTGTTCAGAGCTTTGACATCCTCTACAAATACCCATCTCATCAAATTCAATGCCTTCAGACGTCTCAGGCATGCAGCAACGAACACAATATTTGAAACTTCCATATGGCCATTTACTAAAGTTTGACATTCGATGCCCTTGTTCGTCTGGAGTTAGTTGTCGAAATTAACCAGTTCTTGTTTCCCTATTCAAGGTTGTAATTTGAGCATGTAGAAGGATTTGGTGATTATACAAATATTACACATCAACATCCTCAAACAATTCTTGGGATGTCGGTTATATTTTGGCCTAACAATTTCGAGTTCCCTCTATAGCATCGACCAAATTGTTAGGTGTGTATCAGCAAACAATTAGCATTGGGAATTGTTAATCTTCCCGTCGGACATTTGCGTTTCACAAAATTTCGTCTTGGTTAAGTTAACATCTGTTAGATTTGCCCCTTGCAGATACGCTCCCTGCAGATTTGCTCCCTGTAGATTCGCTCCCTGCAGATTTGCTCCCTGTAGATTCGCTCCCTGTAGATTCGCTCCCTGCAGATTTGCTCCCTGTAGATTCGCTCCTCTTAAATCGGCTCCAGTCAAATCTGTCTTAGGCAGATCGACTCCATTCAAATTGGCTCTAAATAAATCACAACTTGATACTGTTCCATCAGGAAATTTAGTGTGACACAAAAGTGTTTCACTGGCGTATCCCTCCATGTTTGTTGCATCTTCTAAGTCACTGTTAATCAGGATTGCTCCCTCGAAATTTACCCCAGTCAGATCTGTACCTGTCAGATTCACCTTACTGAGATTTGCTGAAGTTAGATTTGCACTACGCAGATCTACC
>Ga0315339_1003879_pt1 | contig 10157 bp, 14 predicted proteins | sample ASW17metaG_FD_204514 | JGI IMG/M metagenome (GOLD analysis project Ga0315339, IMG submission 204514) | Ammonia-oxidizing marine archaeal communities from Pacific Ocean, United States - ASW #17 | ecosystem: Environmental > Aquatic > Marine > Oceanic | place: USA: California | collected 2016-12-05
CTATATGGGATGAATACAAAGATAAAGACTTTGTCTTAGTAGGAATACCCTCAAATGACTTTTATCAAGAATATAATGACGAAAAAGATGTAAAAAACTTCTGTGAGCTTACTTTTGGTGTGAATTTCCCTATGACTTCGATTACATCTATCAGGGGAAAAGATGCTCATCCTTTTTATAAGTGGGCAAAACTGACATATGGAACGAAGACAGTGCCTAAATGGAATTTCCATAAAATACTAATTGATAAGAATGGTAAGGTAGTTGAAACCTATTCTTCTACCACTAAGCCTACTAGTGAAAAGGTAATATCTAAAATTAATAGCTTATTGTAAATCTAAGAGTGAAACTTGTTCAATAGCTTCTAATGAAAATGAGCTTGAATTATCAGGTCCTTATAATTAAATTACTTTACATTCATAGAGAAAGCTCTTTTTAATTATAGGAAATAATAAGTTAAAATATTCAAATGCTAAACTACAAAAGCCTCTTTCTTAGCTTGTTTTTCTTTACTTCAATGACTGTACCTTCATTTTCGAAAGTATCTCTAGATGAGATAAGGAATATTCTACTTAAATCTACAGTCCAAATCACAGTTCAGGATATCAAACAAGATTTTCCTATACCTGCTAATGATCCAGAAAAGTATATTAAGAAAAGAGGTACTGGAGTTGTAATTCAAAAGATAGAAGAAGATTTCTATTATGTTCTAACTAGTGCACATCTTCTAGAAGATACGTCTTTTTTTGGAAAAAAATCTGAAATAGATAGAGCAAAATATATGATTATTGTACAGGGGTCACCTGATCTTCCAAATGGCCTTAAGTATAATTTAAGGGCTACAGGTTGGTTCGATTATGCATTATTAGATCTAGCAGTAATCAAGCTAGATTTGAGGGATTTATACGTCAATGGTGTTAAGGTAAAATCTGTAGATTTACCCAAATTTAAACCTATCAAATTTGAAGATAAAAAATATGTTCAAAAGCTAGATGTAATTTATAGTGCTGGGTTTCCAGTTATGCCAGGAAATAAATTTAGAAGTAGAAATCTTTTTATAACAAAAAGTGAGATTAATTCTCAACTAAGAGGTTCAGAAAGCGAAATTGATATAGGAGCCTATACCTTGGTATACCGCTTGGGTGTAAAAGGGGGAATGAGTGGAGGACCGGTGATAAACTCAAGAGGTCGTCTTGTTGCTATAAATGGATTAAGCGAAAAAGGTCTCACCACTGAAGAGAATTCTTATCAATACTTTGCATATGCTGGAGCTTGGGTTGCTAATTTTTTTGCTAGTAAAAAACTAGAGGATCAAATTGATTCTGGGGATGAAAGAGCTAAGTCAGTGTATGACTATGGAATTGATATTGTCGATTTCATACTTATGTCAAGTTTTGATAAAACACATAATTCTAATACAAAGAGTTATTTTTATAACTATGCCCCCAAGGTTGATCGTCGATTCATGAAAAAAATACGGTCAGAGTGGTTTAAAGGTCAGAGGTACTTGCCTAATGTAGGCTATTATGATCCTGAAAAACTTAAGAAAAAAGCAGATAAAGTATTAGAAATGACTGATTCAGAAGTTCGTAGAAAGTATAAATAAAAATATTTATTTATACTTTCTATTTAAAACTGATATTTTAGGTAAGTTGTTTTTTTACAGGTTCCTTCGATATCACCCCAGATTCCGTTTTTATAATCTACTCTTGCAATAGGATTAATTAAAACCGTAATAGAAAACTTATTTAATATTTTATCAATAAATATTACCCTGATACCCATACCATCATTTTTGCTATGAAACTGATTCCCGAGCATGAGGGTTTCGAAATCATCACCCAGTATAAATTCCTTAGAATCATAGTCTTGATTGAAAAGATATGTATCTTGATCTTTTTTGGTTAAAGAGAAGAAGAAAAGCTCATCTCTAAATGTATAACTACAATCATAATCTTGAGAATTTCCAGATAATGTACCTAGAAGAAAAATTATAATAATTATTCCTAAAATTTGTTTCATTTACTCGAACACACATCATTGCTTGTATCCATTGGGTTCGTTATTACGTATGAAGTGCAGGTACTTTTAAAGTCTATCTTGTTGTATGCCTTGTCTCTGCCACACTTGCTGTATGCGTATGAAACAAAATCTGTATTGTTTGGATATGCACCCCGCGCCCTAACGATATTATGGTTAGAGCAACGATCCCCACCAAATGAAGAAATACTATCCCTGCTATAAAAGGCATTCTCAAAAGGGCTAGAATCACATTGGCCCACAAAAGAGACGCTATTTCCATGACCTTCAGGCTCACTAGCTCTTTTGTAATGACCAACTTCAATTCTATACACAGTCATTTTAGAGTGTGATGAACAATATAAGCCATGGTTGGAATTGACAAATACAACTATAAAAAATTCATATTTATTAATTGGCGAGTATGTGTAATAACACCTTTCAATAAAGATCGCCTCTTGTCCTTTGTATTTTTGAAGGTCCTGACATTTATACTTTTTATCTTTAAGGAAATCATCAACTAGAGTATAGTTGTCCTCTCTTTGTCTGTCAGTTTTATGTTTTGATACAAAATTTTTAAGAGGTTTTAATTTTAAATATTTCTCCTTTTTCCATTTAAATTGTGGTTCATAATAAGCTAATAAATCCTCCGTACCCAACTTAAGTTTATTTTCTGTACAAATTTCTTTGTGGCCCGGATGCTTATCTTGAAATTCCTTTGTTCCACATCTTATTTTTCTTTCCGTTGTGAAGTAAACCAATGAATCTTTATCTAAATCATCATACCTACTTTCGTACCATTCTTTTGCAACTTCTGGTTCATAATAAGCTATCTCTTCTTTTGCATCTTTTATATTAAAAAATCCTTTTTCAGTTCTACCATCTTTACTAGTAAATTTAACTTCTATTATATTATTATTAAAACGAATTATTGTTCCTTCGGTAGTTCCTATAAGATCTGTAAGATCGTTTGGTTTCACATTAACTTTTCCGCCTAACTGTAATGCAGGACTATATGAATCCCATTCTTTTAAAATAAATGGTGGGTTCTCAGTTGAAAGAGCAGCGTAAGAACAAATAGAAAAACTAAGTATTATTAAAATTAAACAGAGCTTAAGATTGTTAAACATTTTACTAGCTGACTCCTTTTATATTATTAGAGATTGTATGTTTGTAACCACGCTTAGATCCATCAACATTAAAGAAATTAATCTGTGTTTTAATTTGCTTAACAACCTTTAAACCAATGTGCTCGGCTATTTGTTTTGCACCTAATAAAGATGAAAATGGTTGTTCATATAACTTTTGATTACTTGTTTTATCTAGAATATAAATTGATTTTGTATCTTGATTAAAAACTATTTCCAAATTATAAGGTGTATACCTACCCTTAGAAATATCTTTTTTAATATTATCGAGATTATTAATTGTTTTACTCCTTTTTGTATAAAATTTACTCACCATTTACTCCGATTATAACTATGTTGTAAAGGGCGAATCTACAATATAGTCTTGCTCCTTTTTGTGATAAATCATTACTTCACCGTCATAGACAAAATCATTCTTTGTTAACTTCTTCTTAAAAAATAATCCATCTATATTTTTAGCTCTGCTAAGCGCAGAATAAGTTTGCCCATGTGCAAAAGCGCCCCTGCCAGTATCCAAGATCATGCTTTCAAAAGTCTGTCCTTGTGACTTATGGACAGTCGCAGCCCAAGCAAGTTTAATTGGGAATTGAGTGAAAGTTCCAACTACTTTTGACAATATATTATTAATATCTTTAGTCTTATCTCCCAACTTATAAGTAAAACTTTCCCATTTATCTTTTTCCACTTCATATTCATTTCCTTTAATATTTACCCATATCGACTTTTCGTTTAAGCGTGAAATTGTTGCCAAAGTCCCATTGTTCCAAAATTTGTGGTTTTTAAGCATCATCACACGAGCCCCAACCTTAAGAATCAGCTCCCTTTCTGCAGTACATTTAACCTTTTTATAACCAGTTTCCTCACATTTATAAATGTATTTATCAGAATTAATATCATCTAATTTTTCTTGATTTATAAGCTCAGCCTGTTTGTTAGTAAAGGTAAGTGTAATTATATTCTCAGGTGTGACATCTTTATCAAGAACTAAATTATTAAAATCTATCAAATCCTTATTGGTAAAATTCCTGTCTCTAACTTTATTCAAATATTTTATTAGAACCGGATCATCTTGTCTGTAAATTTTTGTTAGTGTCTCGATCTCAAAATTATTATGGTTGTACGACTTTGCATTGAAAAAATGAAGAGAGTCTGGGTAAATAGACTCTAAAATCTCTAAGCCAGTCTTATCTATAATCGGCGGTAGTTGCATATGATCACCTACTAAAACAAGCTTTACTCCACCAAAGAGTAAATCCTTTTTTTTTCTAATTTTCCTTAATGTAATATCTATTGCATCCAGCAAATATGCAGATACCATGGAATATTCATCAATTATCAAAATTTCAAGTGCTTGGATTATTTTCCTTTTTTCAGCTGGGATATCTAAGTCTTTATCTGGATTTATTATTCTCGATGGAAAAGAAAAGAAACTGTGGATAGTTGATCCACCAACATTACAGGCCGCAATACCCGTAAAAGCTAAAACAGCTATATTTTTATTAATTCTTTTTTTAATTAAATGTATCAAGGTTGTCTTACCTGTTCCTGCCGCTCCCCGAAAAATATAATTTCTATTGCTAAGATCCAACCTTTTCACGCAACTTTCAAAATAGTCCAGGTCTTGTAAATCATTAATATTCATTTAATTCCTCCATACTTTTAAGATTAATCTTTGTTCTTTTATGCTTTTTATTTGATATTTTTCTATAGTAAGAATCTTCGCTCTTAGTTCTTTCATTATTTAAAATTGGGTTATAGAAATATGTGGTGATTATTGATCTGTGGTTAGAATTCGCGATTACAACAAGCCCATCCAACTTCTTGGAATATTTTTCAAAAAAGACCGTATTACATAAATCATTTTTAGATAATTTGAATTTAATTACGGTTTCTCTATGTTTTTGATAGGTGATTGTTTCCTTTTTTCCATAGTATAGTGCGATGGCAATCATAAAATCATTTATTTCTCTTTCTTTCTTTCTAGCTTTGGCATGTGTAGTTACAGGTAATATTAGTTTTCCTTCTTGGAATAAAGCGTTTATATTTCCATCAACATCAATTAATTTTTCTAAATCTTGAGAATCAGCCAAGGTCATTATTCAGCTCCCTCCTCTATCCAATACTCCCAATTTTCCCAGATAACTTGATTTTGTTTCACTCTGGAGCATTTATCAGAAGAAGGTGCTGGACTTTCTAGCATTAATCTAATTAAACCTTCACCTTTATATAGGTTATGAGTTTCTTCGGTAATTGAATTTTTTCTAAAATATGTACCAACTCCTTCGGGAATGTTATCAATGAAGGATCCTATCCAATATATATCCTTTGAAGAATAATAAAAAACTCCTTTTCCATTTGCTAAATTGTCAACATAAAGACCCTCATGCCAATCACCATTAGAAAACGTGAACCGACCATAGCCATTACATCCAAGTTCTGAATTGGGATATCTTGAAGAATAATGCTCGTTATATTCTCCTTCATATACTGTTCCATCACACCACTTGCGCTCTATTTTACCAACGAATTCTCCATCAACTTTTGCCCCTTTATCATTGCATCCACATACATATTTTGTTGTTTCATACCCTTCACTCATTATTTCCATCATCTTTTTCTCCCTCTCGGTGAGAAATAAAGCTTATTTTTACCTTTCTCGAAGATATCAAGATCCTCTTCGCACCTATCCTCCTCTATGACACCACAATGGTAGTTTCGTTCTCGAATACCATCATTTTCAACTATATGTTTCATATACAGCCTATGTTTTTCTACCTTTTCTTCACTAGTTAGAGCTTTAGATTCTAATTCTTTCATTTACCTTCTCCTTAAATCTAAATATAGATCAGTTTATTAGATCTAATTTTATTCATATTTAATTATGAACATATATAAGAAATAAAGTCAAGGATTTAATTTTAGATCTAGAAATTAGATCTAACATCTAAGATATTAAAAATGTCTATATAAGTATTTATTGGATTTTATTCAAAAGGATTAAGGTTTGAGTCTTTTTTTGACTTCTTTTTGTATAGATGTATTCATACTAACCATCATTTTCTGCAAGATTCTTCTAAAACTACCTTGGGATGAACCATATTGAATAGCAGTAGGCATATTTGAATCAACATCACCTTTTACCGACCACCAGTCATCATACATATATAATCTCATTTCGTCACTCATAAAAAGTTTATGATAATCATCATTGGAAGTCATACCAAAGTTGTTAAGGCTATCTACTGTTTCTGCAATGATTCTATTGAAAACGAAGATCCCTGCAGTTTTCAATACAACAAACTTTTTCATGTCCTCCCCTTTAGTTGCACCTGGCATGATTTCAAATATCGCTTTCCATGCATTAATAACTACTCTTTCAGCTTCCTTTTCAACTTCGGCTGCTAGCCAAACTTTTTGAGCTGCTTTAACAACTTCTTCAATCGCCACGTGGAAAGAGTTTGCTTTTATCGTTGAAGTAATACTGTTTCCCGTTATCTGAATTCTCTTATAGAAAGGACTTTTCGGTGAACTATTAAGTCTCTCTGTTACTTTTATTGCCATTTTTCTTGTGTCGGCAATTGATACGCCAGAAATTTCTCGACCCGAACTTTCTTGATATGCCATAGCTGCTATTTCTGCTAAATCAGTTGGAATAGATCTTTGTTTTTTATTTATCACGTAAAAGTTAGCTATTTCCCAATCCCGACTTTCATTTACAAGAACAAAAGGTATATCAACGTCAACTTCATCTTCTTCGTATAAACCAATATATCCCCAGTATCTATGTTGTCCTTCACATATCCAAAGTATTGGATTTGGCGATGAAGGCTTCGGAGCTATAGTAAGGATTCCTGTTTTCTCATTAAATTTTAATTCACCACTAGGAACTCTAACATTTGCAACAAGTGGTACAGGGCAAAACTCCTTTTGCATGAATTTTTGGAAGGCCTTTACCCTACTTGGACTTTGAGGTCGCTGATATCCATTCTTATTTGACGATGTTTTCTGATCAATCCCCACCAGATTTTGAACTTCGGAAGCCTTCACGTTGACCATGTATCCATTAATATTGTTCTGTTCAAATCTTATTGCTTTCCATTTCATATGAGTAAAATACAATTTCATCAGTCAATGTCAAGGATTTATTCCTAGATTATAAAAAAGATCCAACTATTAGATCCAATTATGATTTTCAAATATAATGATGAAAAAGATGTAAAAAACTTCTGTTAGGTTACTTTTGGTGTGAATTTCCCTATGACCTCGATTACCTCTATCAGGGGAAAAGATGCTCATCCTTTCTATAAATGGGCAAAACTAACATATGGAACGAAGACAGTACCTAAATGGAATTTCCATAAAATACTAATTGATAAGAATGGAAAGGTAGTTGAAACCTATTCTTCTATGACTAAACCGACGGATGATAAAATAGTAAATTTAATTGAAGATCTTTTGTAGTTTGATTCGATTGTTCACAATCTCCTAGTATCGACCCATTTCAAAGATAGTGAATACTACGAACTCCTATCTTTTTGTCTAGTATATGATTTGCCTTCAGAATTAACCTCTGCATGAGAAAGCGATTCTTCTAAATATTTTTTATTCAAATTAAAATTATTGAATCCTTCTTCTATAGTATCTTTATAGTACTCATCGGGACTGCCAACGGAATCACTATTCATCTTATATATTAGAGCTTTATATTTAACCTCATTGAAATCAATTAACCATAGAATTTTTCTGTAGTGACCTCTGTTTACTCCTTCATACCTATCCAATGCTTTTTCATCCTTTTCTGTTATCTCCCATAACCCTAAGGCTAATTTAGAATCAGTATCTTTTTCAAAATCTGCTACACCTCTAAACACTAATCTGTATCCATTCAAATAGAATGAGCCAACTCTTTTTGCTCCAGGACACCTATTTGTCATTTGTTCAACGTTCAGATTGCTCCCATAAGCTAGATAGTAACTTTTTGTATCTGACATCTTACTTACGTCTTCGGTTAATATTCTTATATTCATAACTTAAAGTCCTCCTTTGTATTTGATTTTGCTTTAATAAATTCATCTTCAGCTTCATTTATGCGCTCTTTTATAGCACTAAAGATCTTTCCAACCTGTTCATCTGAATAATCGTAATAATACTTATTAGCTAAATTTGCTATCAAGTCCAAGCTTTTAAGAGTATTGTTTGTTCTTTTTTCTGCTAATTTAAGAAAAGAAGCCTTTTTACTTTCCTTAGTCCTTTTAGATATATTAATTTCTTCTTTTTTGTTATCCATAAGAACCTCCTTATATATTATATATATCAGTTTTATATAATATTGTCAATAAATATATAATATAAAAGTATTAATTTCCATAAAGGAGGTTCTTAAGGATTACAAAGGAAAAGTTCTATTAGTAGTAAATGTAGCCTCTAAATGCGGCTTTACAGGCCAATACGAAGGTTTACAGGCTATATGGGATGAATATAAGGATAAAGACTTTGTATTGATAGGAATACCCTCAAATGACTTTTATCAAGAATATAATGATGAAAAAGATGTAAAAAACTTCTGTTAGGTTACTTTTGGTGTGAATTTCCCTATGACCTCGATTACCTCTATCAGGGGAAAAGATGCTCATCCTTTCTATAAATGGGCAAAACTAACATATGGAACGAAGACAGTACCTAAATGGAATTTCCACAAAATATTAATTAACAAAGAAGGGAAGATAGTTGAAACCTATTCTTCAATGACTAAACCAACAGATGATAAAGTGATATCTAAGATTGACAGCTTGTTGTAAAATTAAGTTTGATAAAAGACTTACTTTTTAATAACTCAGTCCCGGGATCATTGGTCCTCCAGTAGAATTGATTAGTACATTACATTTACCAGTCTTGTCAGCCCAGATTCCATTTTTCCACTGACTCCTCAACTTGGGTTCGGTTAAAACTGTCATACTAAAGATTAATAGTTTTTTATCAATAAAGATTATTCTAGCTGCTTTCCCCTTATCTAATATCAATCCACCGTTACCAATTATAAGAGTTGTATCTGTATCTTTTAATACCTTTTCTATGGTGCTAAAGTCCATATCTGCCCCGCCCATAAGATATTTATCTTTATCAGTTTGAATTAGTTTAAAATAAAAAGTTTCTTCTCCATGAATATAATCACATCCATAATGATTCCCTACTTCTTCGTAATTTATGGAATTTGCAGATACCACAATTATGAAGAAGCTAATAAATAATCCTAAAAAAAATTTCATCTTTTATTCAAATGATTCAATTATAGTTGATATTTCATAATAGCCCATCAATGAACCCCAAGATGGTGATTTCTCTTTTTGTTTCTTTGAAACTATCCTATCTTTAAACTCTTTTTTTATTATTTCCAAACCCTCTCTATCATTCTTGTCTGCTAAAGAATTGGCTTGATCTAGTAAATCTTTATAAGTAAATTGTTTTAAATTCATAGGGAATCCTCTATTTTATTATATCAAATTGTGATAACATTTCTTGTGAAAATTTTAACCGAAAAAAATACAATTTACCTAAGTCTCATTCTTACAATTATTGTCGCCCCTTTCGCCAGATACTTCCCTTTTATGGGTTTTAGCTTTACTGGTTATTTCAAATACCCTCTGCTAGATTATGCTGTTGTTTGCATATTACTTTTTATTTTAAGTCTTTTTACAAGTTACTTACTTCTAAAGTCTAAGAGCTCTCTTATAAATAGTTTAAAATTGACACAGTTTCTTTCTGCCCTACTTGCTTGTTTCCTTCTATTTGTAATTTCAAAAATCGACTGGACCTTTTACCACAGATGGAGTCCTTACAAGGCAGTGATATACAAAGAATATCTGACCTATTTTTTAGCTTTAATTCCATTTGCAGCAATTTTATCCTACTTCTATCTTAATAAGAGTATAAAAGTAGGGATTAATTATGTTTGTGTTGTCGCTATTGGTCTGTTGTGCGCATACATGTCTT
>Ga0315339_1003880_pt1 | contig 10154 bp, 14 predicted proteins | sample ASW17metaG_FD_204514 | JGI IMG/M metagenome (GOLD analysis project Ga0315339, IMG submission 204514) | Ammonia-oxidizing marine archaeal communities from Pacific Ocean, United States - ASW #17 | ecosystem: Environmental > Aquatic > Marine > Oceanic | place: USA: California | collected 2016-12-05
GGTCGTTATTTAGTCTGCCTCGTCCGGGGCGGCACTAATAATTCTTAGGCACGCGGGCAATGAAGGTCCAATTGCCGTAACGGCGTCCGCGTGCTCAAGCCCTCGGAGCTACTTCTTCTTGGCGCCACACGGATTGCACGGCCTCTTTGCCTTGCAGGGGTTCTTCGCTGCGCAAGGGTTCTTGGCTGAACAGGGGTTCTTTTGCGCACACGCTTTCCGCGAACTCCCAGTGGCGTTGAAGACCCCCGCACAGGGATTATAGGCCGGCAGGGCTTCGGACGCTTGTGACGGCACCGCCGCCGGCACAACCATGGTGGCCGCCATCACGACGGACGAGATAACTTCCTTGAACATCGGTCATGTACCTCCCGATGAGGATAAGACTCGGGCTCGGAGCTCAGCTAATCAAGACACTTTAATCTTGAGGACAGAATCTAACGCTCGATGCAGGTCACGACGGCGCCCGGGTACGGGTGCCGTTTTACCCGCGGCCAGTTGATGATGATTTTCTGATAACGGCGGCACGGTGGTAGATCGTCGTTGACCGCAGTGTTTGTCGTTGTCGAGGGAGTTTGTGGTACGGCGAATTTTTTTGGGCAGGCAGCGACCTGGTAGCAGGTAAGGCTTTAGGCGACGGGAGCGTTCTTGGCGCGGGAAGAGCTGCCGGTGCTGGCAGGCTTTTTCCGGCCGCATAGACCGACGCGGCCAATGTCGAGACGGCCCCGACTATCAGGAAAGCACACAGTAACTGTATAGCCGCACGCATAATACTGATGTGGGACCTGGTGATCGTGAAATTAACAATCGTGCTTCATGCTGGTTATTGGTTTCGGGGTGGGATAGGCTTGTCACTATCGGAGCGACGCCTATGAAATCGACCTACATCGAAAAATGTGTTGGCGCATTCGGTGTGGCGTTCGTGTTATGGACGCTTTCGCTGTCCCAGGCGATGGCCGATCCGAACTGCACCTGTAGATATTCGGGGTAGGAGGTCGGCCTCAATCAGTATGTGTGCATGATCACGCCCAATGGTATGCGCCGGGCCTGTTGTGGCCTCGTGCTGAATAACATCCTCTGGACGTTCTTCAAGGACGGTTATGTAATAGCAAACTCGAAAAAGAAGGACGAACTGCGGCGCCCGACGACGGCTATTTTCTATCCGCTAGGACGGGACGAAAGCTAAGACGGGCGAGTCCCAAAAATCCTATTAACCACGACCGCGCACCTCCTCTTTTCCCCAGCCACCGGGGTGTGTATCTTCCGCTCATAAGCCCGGCGGCATGTTCGGTGCCGCGAACGGGATTTCACTAATTCAATCCACATCAAGAACGGGGAGTGACATGGCTCAGATGAATGGAGGAGCGGCGGTAGTCGAGACTTTGCGCGCCGCCGGCGTATCGCACGTGTTTGGCCTTCTCGGCTCATCCACTATGGAGGTTTACGACGCCCTCTATGACGCGACCGACATCAAATATGTCGGTGTCAGACATGAGGCTTTCGGGGTCCACATGTCGGATGGGTTTGCGCGGGCGAAGGGAAGCCCCGGTGTGTTTCTTGCGGGCCAGGCGGGACCCGGTTCCGTCAACATGGTGGCAGGCCTTGCGGCAGCGAAGCTCGCATATTCGCCGGTGGTCGCTATCACAGGATTGGTTGCCTCGGATCACTTCAGCCGCGACGCCTTTCAGGAAATTGATCAGCAGAATCTTTTCGCATCGGTAGTCAAGAAGAACATCACGGTCATTCGCCCCGACCGCGTGCCGTCGGCGATAGAGGAAGCCTTGCGCGTCGCCAATTCCGGGCGCCGCGGACCTGTCACTGTCAACATTCCTCGTGACATGTTCGCGGCACAGATAGACGCTGAGATCAAGGCGCCGGACTACAGCGTTGGTTCGGCGGCGGGAACCTATAATCCGGAAGCGGTCGCCAAGGTCTGTGAACTCCTGCGCAACGCCAAGGCTCCAGCCATCCTGGCCGGCGCGGGCGTTAAGTGGGGCCGTGGCGCCGATGAGGTTTGCCGTCTGTCGAACCAGCTTCAGATTCCTGTAACGGCATCTGCAGGGCATCCGGACGTGGTACCGGGAAGCCATTCGTTGTTTGCAGGCCAGATCGGTCCACGTGGAAATGAAGTGGCGAGCGTCGCGACGCGGGAGGCCGACGTCATCCTGGCCATCGGAACGCGCCTGGCCTTCAACACCACGTTCTACACCTACAACGACATCAACAAGGACGCGAAAATTGTCCAGATCGACATCGAGCCGACCGCGCTTGGGAAGTACTTCCCCATTGATGTGGGAATCATTGGTGACGCTGGTGCTGTCGCCGGCGCCATCGCCAATGGTTTGAGCGACATGAACGCCGATTCAGTCCCGTGGAAGGCGCGCTCCCAGCAATTTCTCAAGGACCTTGAGGAACTGTGGAAGTCCCGAGACGAGGATGGCAAAAGCACACTTATGCCGTTGCGTCCCGAGCGGGTTTTCTCGGAATTGCGTCAGGCCGCCCCCGACAACACGCTGTTCACCCTCGATGCCGGCACGATGTGCCTGCAGGCGACGGATAAGCTGAAATATTACGGTTCCCCCAGCATGCTGACCCCTCTCGACTACGGGCTCGTTGGTTTCGGCTTCCCGTGTGGACTGGGCGCCAAGTGCGGACAACCCGACCGTACCGTGGTCTCGCTCCATGGAGATGGCGGGTTTGGCATGGTACTGCCGGAATTCGCCACGGCCATTCAGTCGGAGATCAACACGATCACGGTCGTGTTCGACAATGGATGCTGGGGCGCGGAGAAGTCATACCAGCGAGATTTCTATCAAGGCCGCTACATCGGCTGCGACACCGTCAATCCCCGCTACGATGAATTCGCCAAACTCTATGGCGCGGCAGGATTCTTCTGCGAGGAACCCGGCAGTCTCGCTGATGCCATGAGTGAGGCGGTCAAGGCAGACAGTCCAGTAATCATCCATGTCAAGGTAGATCCCGAGGCGATGGTCAGCTTCCGGCGCGACGCCTTCACGCACAGGGCCCAACAATAGGCGTTATCGGCTTCTGGCGGTTTGCCGCTCCTTGACCTCTGGGGGTGGTAAACCGCCGCGGGTACCGATCATCAAACCAGTAGTCTGTCGGTTCTCATTGCGGCTATGATTCACACGACTTGGGGAGTTGCGTGGTCAAGCAGGATGATCAAAGGGATTCGTTTCGTTCGAACTGAGATTCTCTTGGTCGCGCTTATCTCGGTTGGCATCCTTGGTAGCGCCTCGATGTCGCCCGCTGCGGATCACCAATGTCCGCCAATCCCAATTGTATTCTGGTGGGTCAATACGGCTCACGAGCGGGTCATCCGGCACGTTCACCAACGCTACGGCGGCAACTGGGACGATTACCTTGCCATTTGGCATAACCGGTTGCTTCGCTTGCAGGACATGCAGGGGCGTGGATCACGTGTCGAGATATTGGGGCAGGATATTGTCCTCGCTGGACGCGGCCTCGAAGCGTACGTCAAGGTCGTCGCTGATCGCCTGGATATTATGCGCTGCCTGGCAGAAGAAGAGAGGATATTGAGCAGGCCAGGGGACGCTGCGACCGGGGAGGCCCTCGCGGCTTCATTGAAATGTGCCAACTGCCACGGCCAGGCAGGCATCAGCGAGCATGACTTAACCCCGAATTTGGCAAACCAACGACCTGAATATCTCCGGGCGCAGTTGTGGTTCTTCCGTGATGCATCAATGCCCTCAAAGACTGGCCCGCCTGGCATGCCGGTGCGGCATGACCGACTGATGAGTCAGAGGGCTGGCGGGATATCCGATCGTGATATTGCGCATGTGGCCACTTACTATGCGGGCCTGCCTTGCGGCACATCTGTAAGACATGAAACTTTCGCCCCACCCAAAGTAGTAACCCGGTGTGCGGCATGCCATGGCGAAGATGGGCGGAGCCGCAACGCAGGATTTCCAAACATCGCCGGTCAGAAAGAGCTCTATTTGCACCGGAAATTCACTCTGTTGCGCCAATCAATGGTGGATGAAGGTAGTGCATTTGAGGAAGTCGACGTTCGGTATCACGGCATGATGGGACGTCAGGCGCAGATTATGTCAGAGGGTGAAATCAAGGAACTGGCGCGCTATTACTCTCATCTTCCCTGCGGGTGAAGGACGAACACCTTCGTTTCACCCGAATTGATTTTGCGTTTGAAGATTGGAGAACCGGACATGCGTGTGTTTGTAACTGGAGCGACCGGATTTGTCGGGCTCAACGTCGTCGAGGCTTTGCTCGAACGGGGCGCGGATGTCGTGGCGTTCGATTCCGCCCCACTTCCCCCCAGTGCGGATGCAGCACTGGCGATCCACCAAAATCACCTGGTCGTTGTCCGCGGTGACATATGCGACCCCGCTTCGGTCATGCAGGCGATGTCGGGATGCGACACGCTTATCCATGCGGCGGCAATAACCGCAGGCCTGGAGCGGGAGCAGCGCGACGCCCATCTGATCGTGAACGTCAACGTGAATGGTACGGTCAATGCATTGAACGCTGCTCGAGAGTCGGGTGTCGGCCGGATTATTCATTTCTCGTCGTCAGGTGTTTATGGCGAAAGTTCGTTCGACCACGATGTGCTTCACGAGGCGAGCGTGATGGCGCTTCCCGATTCGCTCTACACCATCACCAAATACGCGGGCGAAAGAATTGCGCTCCGGCACAGGGCGCTGCATGGGCTCGACCTGGTTTGTCTGCGTCCGGGATATGTTTTCGGGCCGTGGGAGCGTAACACCGGCGTTCGGGATACGTTGTCACCAGTTCTCCAAATCGAAGTAGCGGCTGCCAAAGGTGAGGAGGCGGTGCTCGCACGGCCGTGTCTCAGGGATTGGGTTTACAGCCGGGACATAGCTGATTCCGCGATGGCCTTGCTCGACGCCGCCGATCCCAGGAGCATCGTCTACAATTCAGGCGGGCCGGAATCCTGGACCTTGGAAAGTTGGTGCGAGCGGATTGCGCGGCGAACGCCGGGGTTCTCCTATCGGATCGGCGAGGACACGACCATCGACCTCAACAATCCTCGTGATCGGGGCGTCCTCGATATGTCGCGCCTTAAGGCCGATGTTGGCTTCGCCCCGCAGTACGGACTGGAGAAGTCCTTCGAAGACTACTCAGCCTGGATCGAGGCACAATCCGATTTCGCTGACACGCCGCTTTAGCATCTCCGGCATTATCTCAGCCCGCCCTTCCGTTGCTGGGGGGAAGGAGATCAAGACGGGTTGTTGCACCTCTGTCCTCGTCAACCGTCAAGGGGCGAATCAGAGAGATACAAATTCGTCCGGACGTATGGGCCGTGGTTCCTAAAATCGATAGCCCCCATCGGCGAGCGCTTTTTCAATTCGGGAGAGATGACCTGAAGTGGCGCCATTGTCCCGCGCGAACTGTATTGCGGCCTCCAGTGCATGCTGGTTGACCGACGGGCTGCCGGGCGCTTTTTGTAGAGCCCATTCCCCCTGAGGCCCGCCGGTGAACCAGACTCTCAGTCTGGCGCCCTCCCCTTTGGGGAAAACCCGAGCGAACAACATGCGCGCAGGTCCACCGCCCTGTCCGAATGGCTGGGAAGATCCTACGGGCGGCGAACCGCCGCCAGTCGCCGGTGGTGACATGGATTCCTCGGTCAGGACTTAGCCGGCGCTTGCCTTCTTTGCCTATTTTTTGGCAAGTTCCGCTTCCTCCAGACGTCGTGCCTTGGCTCCTAGAGCGTCGTAGGTGGCGTAATTATAAACCTCCGACAGAGTCGAATAATTATAGCAGGTCTGAATGAATAGATCGGAGTTAGCCTTGGTAAGAAGTGCCGTCAATCTGACGTGGACCAATTCGCTCGCCTGTTCACCGATAATGTGAACCCCGAGTAGGTTCATTTCCTCAAAATCGAACATCAGCTTCAGGACTCCCTCGTCGTCGCCGATGATCTGGCCGCGTGAGTTGGCGCGGTAGCGCGCCCGGCCGACCACATAGTCGATGCCCTTCTCCTGCAGCGACTCTTCAGTTTCCCCGGCCATCGAACATTCGGGAATGGTGTAAATGCCATAGGGCAGGATATGCGCGACATCTGTTTTGTACTTGAGATCGAAGGCGTGGACCATCGCGACACGCGCCTGTTCCATTGATGTGTAGGCCAGCGCCGGGAACCCGATCACGTCGCCTACGGCGTAAACATGCGGAATTTCTGTCTGGTAGTGACCATTGACCGCGATGGTGCCACGGCGTTCGGCTTCGATACCGATCTGGTCGAGGCCGAGCCTTTCGGTGTTGCCCGACCGACCGGTGGCGGCCAGCAGCGCGCCCGCGCCGATTATCGTTCCCGACTTCAAGTGAACGGAAAGTGACTCTCCGGTCTCAACCGACTCGATGACGTCATTGAGTTAGACGGCGATTCCCATATTGCGCATGGATTGCGCCAACGTGGCGGAAACCTCTTGATCCATGAAGCCAAGCAATCTGCCGCGGCCCTCGATCAGATTCACTTGGATGCCCAGCGCCGAGAACATACAAGCGTATTCACATCCAATCACCCCGCCGCGAGCTTAAGCGGCGTGTGGGTTGCGAGGCGTGCTTTGGCGGTCTCCTTGTTGATTTTCTTGCAGTCAGCCGCATTCTTGGGTTGATAGCCATGGTCGGTGCCTTCGGGCTCAAGAAACTGACAGCCCGTCTGGGTGATGTCGATGATCGTCGGCGCTGAGCCCACCAACTTTGAATCGCAAGTCGCGTAAAAGCCTGACAAGGCCAGGACAGGCAACAGTTTGCTAAGTTGCACGGAAGGTTTCGCCGCTGGGCGCCTCTGCTTGCGTAACTCTCGGAGCATATTGACGCGTCACCTGGCTCCGCCAGCCAATCAAAATCCTGTGACGGGTCTGCACCGAACTCATTATCTTGGCGTGCATCATCCGTTCGAGCCGCTTTTGCCCGACGGTCGTCGACAGAATGACCCGGATCAGACCGAACACCTGCAGATAGGTGGCAATGGTCGTGTATTCGCTGATCTCGTCGCGCAGTTTCTGAACAGCACTATCGATCACACCCTGCCGTTCCATCGCACCGCTGTGGGCGGCGTTCACGGTGCCATAGAGGCGATCAAATTCCGTCTGCATGCCATTGTGGGCGGAAGGGTCACCGTCGCGTGAGTTCGTTGCGAGTTCGCCGATTTTGAAGGCGACCGAGTCGAAGTCTGCACTTTCGTCGTATTCGGCCATCGAGATCAGGGCGATCTCGAAGCTGGTGATGGCTTCGTCCGGCATACGTGACATACCGTTGCCGGTTTCACTCGTGCGCGCGATCAGCCGGTAAAGCGTGTTGAGGTCGCGCAGCCGGATCGCCTCGCGCCGCAGATTATCGATCCGTAGGATTCGCCCTTCGAGCGCGCCGCGCTGTTCAACCATCCGCATGACATTGCCTCGACGGTCGCTGATGACCTGCTCGTGTACGACGACCGACACAATGGCCGCCAGGGTGCCGAGCGCGGCGAGAAGCGTATTGAAGTGTGAAAACCGGGTCATGGTGCACTCAGTTGAAACGGGATCCGGAGCTGGATGTTATGCGCGCCAGCAGGAGGTGCCAGGCATTGTGCGAATTGTGCGCTAACTCATCAACCTGTGACGGATGGTGCGGCGTGCCCACAGCGGCAGAGCTGCCAACACTACCAGGATGTAGGCGAGATCCCGGTGGTGATCCGTCATGAATCCATCTAGCGCACGCCCATGCGCCGTTCCTTGGCGCGAATGAGCGCTGTGACGGTCTCGTTGAATGGCGTGGCAACGCCAACCTCCTTGCCGGCCATGGGGATGGCGCCGTTGATGTTATCGATCTCCGAGGCGCGGTCCGCCATGTGGTCAAGCAGCATGGAGGGGCGAGCGTTCGGGATCTTCTCACCAAAGTCACGGAGGTAGGCCACGGAGTCCTGTATGTCGACAGCGATCTTCTTGGCCTTGGCGACCTGGAATACCTCTTCGCCGCACGTCGAGGCCACTGTCCAGGCATCGGGGTCTTCCATCACCTCGCCGATGGTACGCTCGGTAATGGCGCAAGTGCCCGAAAAGCAGACGTTGCAGATGAGCTTTTCCCACACGAGCTGATCGATATCGTCGAACGTGCGGACCTTGAAACCAGCCTGACGCCAGGTCTCGGCAATGTTTTCCAGTTCGGGCGTTACTGGCCCGCCGCGATTGCCGAAGCGAATCAGTTCCATGCCATTGTGATGGGCCGAACCGGGACCGCGGATCGAGGCTCCGAAACCACTGGCGACGCCCGTAATGACCGGCGTCTGACCCAGTTCCCGCGCTGCCGCGTCGGGCCCGCCCAGTCCGTTCTGGATTGAAACCACGAGCGTACCCTCGCCGATGAGCGGGGCCATGTCGCGGGCAGCAGCGGCGACATGCATGGTTTTCGTCGCGAGGACGATGAGGTCGCAGGGGCCGACATCCGCCGGCGAGATCGTGGCCTTCAGTGTGATCGCGCGATCGCCGCTAATGCCATCAAGGCGCAGACCGTTGTCACGGATGGCCTCGACGTGCGCCTGCCATTGGTCGATCGCCCACACATCGTGACCCGCCTCTGACAACAAGCCTGCATAAACGCACCCCATGGCTCCGCAACCGACAATTCCAATCTTCATAAACCCCCTCCGATCCAGGCCAAATCATGCGCGATCCTATAGTTGAAGTGCCGCTCTGTGGTAGATTCCTTCGCCTCGCGATCCCTCAAAATTGGTTAGGAGGCTTCCTATCATGGTCGGCACCGAAGCCGTCGTCTTCAAAAATGGAGACTACGTTCCCATGAGCCAGGCTGCGATCTCGCTTGCCGATCGTGGATTCCTTTACGGCGATGCGATCTTCGACGCGATGCCGGTTTGGAAGGGTCGGGTTTTCAAGCTCGAGCGCCATCTCGAACGGTTCTTCGATTCGTTGACGGCGAGCAGTCTCCAGACGGAGATGAGTGCCGGAGACTGGCGCCAGGCGATAATCGGAACCGTCCAGCGCAACGGCCTCCAGGAGGCGGTCGTCCGCATATTCGTGACGCGCGGCGCGGCGTCCGCGGATGATACGAGCCGACGTGATCCGCGAGTCTACGATCCAAACTGCATCGCGCTGGCGACACCGTATAGCCGGCTGGCACCGGAAGCGCGGCGGCAAGATGGAATCCGCCTGTTCATCAGCCATCTTCGGGGACTCAGTCCCGACACGCTCGATCCGCGCTTCAAGTGTGTCGATCGGCTGCAGCATCAACTTGCCATGATCGAAGCCGCGGCGGCTACGTGACCGAGGGTCCAGCATCGAATGTCTTTGCCGTTAAGAATGGCGAAGTGCTGACCCCTTCGGAAGAAATTCTGCGCGGTATCACGCGCGAGACGGTGCTCGAACTGGCCGAAGAAGCGGGGGTTCCTGCCCGCGGGGCCAATCTAACGGCCTTCGATCTCTACACTGCTGACAAGGTCTTCACTGGAAGCACTGCCGGCGGTCTCCTGGCGGTACGGGAAGTTGCAGGCCGGGCGCTGCCTGCCCCCGTGCCGGGGCCGATCTTCACGAAGATCGACGGCCTCTATTGGGAACTGCATGAGTCGGGCCGGCACGGGACACCGGTTTACGCGTAATTGGCGGATGATCGAAGCATCCTGTTAGTGAATTCCGCGGATGCCGACTCGACAAAAAAGTGGGCGGTTCCAGACGGAACCGCCCAATTCACATGACGCGTCAGGGAGGACTAAAAAAACGTACTAACCAATGGCGATCGATCCGCCGACCGAAAGAACCCACGCCACACCACAAACCAACCAAGTGACGAGGGCAACATCGAGATGTTTGAAGCATAGGACCTTGCCCCGTTTGATCGACATCTCACTTCCCTCATTTGAGCCGGGGTTGGAAACCAACCGCCATTGTCTGCTGATGACAGAGATATGGGTACGGTCCCGCGATATACGAGTGACGAGCGTTACAAAGTGGTGAGCGCTCGTGGGGATTGCGTGACCGGCGTCACAGAAATTAGTGACTCAGACCGTGACGAACGTCACATCAACAGCGGTGAAGCAGTGCAGCGGAGCGAACGGCCTCGCTATTCCTGCTCGTTGCCGCCTTTTGCCTTCTCGGCATCAATGATGTCTTTCACGTGAGGCCGGCTTTTCCATTCAGGCT
>Ga0315339_1003881_pt1 | contig 10153 bp, 7 predicted proteins | sample ASW17metaG_FD_204514 | JGI IMG/M metagenome (GOLD analysis project Ga0315339, IMG submission 204514) | Ammonia-oxidizing marine archaeal communities from Pacific Ocean, United States - ASW #17 | ecosystem: Environmental > Aquatic > Marine > Oceanic | place: USA: California | collected 2016-12-05
TTTGCTCGTCCGATCAGGCTAGTACGTTGGGAGAGCACTTCTAGTGTAGGATGATCTTCAGCCCCTAAGGAGTACATGATAATGAGCCGGTCCCTCAACAAAATCATGCTCATAGGAAACGTCGGGAACGACCCCGACGTCCGAAGGACGTCTTCGGGTACGCCCATAGCGAATATGTCCCTTGCCACCACAAGGAAGTGGAAAGACGGGGCGGGTGAACAAAAGGAGAAAACCGAGTGGCATCGGCTGACGGTATGGGGCAAGCTCGTGGACGTGGTCGAGCGATACGTGAAGAAGGGCGACCGACTCTACGTCGAAGGGCGGATCGAATACTCCGAATCTGAATCTGACGGCCAGAAAAAATATTGGACTAACGTCAACGTCTTCGAGATGGTGATGTTGGGGGGGCAACGGGTGGTGGTGGCGAGGGGAGTTTTCAGAGCGACACCAGCTCCTCATCCGCGCCGAAGGTCCCAGAGCCGGATGATGTCCCTCCGTCGGATTCTAACGACATTTATGTGTGCGACATCTTCAGCCACTACTAGGCCGGACACGCCACTCGCGCACAACCTCCGCCGTCGCCACCTGATGCCCCCTCATTGGGACACCGACGCCACTGCAAGACCGTTCCCCGAAAATACTAGGTAGCTGGGGCGAGTCTCTTTTCCCGATAAGCAATGAGGGTGGGCACTGGAATCACAACGCAGTTGCACCTTTCGCGACTCAGGCGTCTCCAGGGCATCAGCAAGTAAGGCACGAAGCTGGCTGGCCAGGCTCGGCATCCAGACGCTGTTCATCCAACCGGGCAGTCCGTGGGAGAACGGCTACAACGAGAGCTTCAACGGCAAGCTGAGGGACGAGTTCTTGAACGGTGAGATCTTCTACACACTGCTCGAGGCCGCTGTACTCGTCGAGCAGTGGAGGCGGTTGTACAATACCGTCCAACCCCACAGCGCCTGGGGCGGTATACCCCCGGCACCGGAGACGGTCAAACCCTCAGCTTGGTTCCTTAGAATGCCCCAACTTCTTGGACCGCCGATGGCTCAGGGTCTAACATAGGAAGTGGTTCCCCACTTGGGGGCACGTCAGTGACCAGCAGGAAGCCGACCGGAACGATCGCCTGGGAGAAGGGCACTTCGCGGGATTCGGTCAACGGTCTGCCGCGCGCCTGACAGTCAGCGTCCGGATCGATTCCAGGTCCTGGTCGAGATCTTGCTCCGTCAGCCGATCGGGCTTGCAACCGAAGCTCTCGTACAACTCCATCTGATCCTGATAGTGCGGCGACACCGTACCGTCCGGGGCGACGAACGAGCTCTGCCCAGGAGGCGCGATGGAGCACATCGACACTCCATTGGCATCGAACGTCACCTGGTGATTCTGCGTGCCCCGGTTCATGAAAGTCGGAAGCTCGAGCGTCTCGTCACTTCCCGCTGCCGGTACGCCAAAGAAGTTGGTGGACTGGAACGAGTGTACGCTGACGGGCGTCGACCATTGGGACGGGTCAGAGCCGAATTCGGCTGTCAGTCGGTCCACGGTCTCGCGTAGGGCCTGCAAGACGATCACGTTCCTGCCCGCTTCGTCCGCGCCGTTGAAGAAGTCGAAGGTCTGCGGCACCCCGGCGCCGTCATCCAGAAACGCGTTGTAGAGCAACGTCGAACCGGTGCCGGGACGTACGCTGCCGCGTGACGTCCTGCCCGGATAGCCGGCTGACGAGGACAAGACGTCTTCGGGCAGATCGTCCATCAACACCCTCTCGTACATCAGCGGCAGCCAGGTCCGCATGATCGTGGCCGCCGATTCAGCGTAGGAGTCCGACCCGGTGGGGTTGGTGTTCTGCATATCCCAGTCGATCAGCATCTGCGCAGCCACCCGCCGGGGGTCACCGGGGTCGAGCCCTGCGCTCGCCTCAGCGATGACCGGCACGAAATAGCGGGCGTTGGTATCGGCGAAAGACGTCAGCCTGAGTAGCTCCCAGACTTCGTCGGGTGTGAGTCGGTCCTTGGCTTCGATACGGGCAATGAACTCAGTGGCGCGGTCGACGACGGACCAACTCCCGTGCGCACCGTGACCCGCCGCTGACTGGTTGTTCCAGTTGACGATATACCCCTGTTCCGGATTGAGGACCCGGGGCGATTCGCTGAACGGCCGGAAGCCCTGCCATTCCATGCTACCGTCGCCGATCGCCGGCAGGCGGCTGTCCTGGCTGCGGGGGCGAATCGGCAGGCGACCCGGAGAGACATAGCCGATATTCCCCGACGAATCCGCGTAGTAGAGGTTGATCGTGATGGCGACCCGGGCAGCCTGCTCCAGAAACTCGTCCCAACTCCGGGCCTTCATCAGGTAGATCCAGCCCATCAATGACTCGACCTCCAAGCCTTCCCAGCTGCGCTTGAACGCATACGCGGCACCATTCTCCGGATCGAAGCTGGTGACCGTGCCATGAACGGTCGAGTAGACCTCGATGACGACATCATCGGCGTCCTTCACCTCGATGACCTCGGAACGCCTCAGCATCGCCCGATAGCTACCGTCGTAGAAATACTCGTGTTGGTTCGCGGGGTTGAGCCGCACCTGGTAGTAGTCGTTGACGTCCAGTGGTCCGGCCGTAGCGCCCCAGCTGGTCGTGCCGTTGGTGCCGAACAACATCACCGGGTGCGCGAAGGGCGTTTGCCCCGTGACGTCGTAGCCGGCGCCGTGCAGGCCGATCCCGTAGGTGTACGAGGGATTGTACCAACCGAACTGCGGGCCGTTGTTCAAGATCGTGCTGCCATCGACTGTCTTGCCCGGGCCGACGATCCAGAGGTTGCTCGCCGTGGGGCGATCATCGGGGCTCACGATGCCGCGCCAGGAAGCCTCCAAGACGCTCCCGGCAGAGAGGACACCGTCGGAGACGGGCGCCAGCTCGGCGGTCCGGTCGACGTTCACGAAGAGACCGCCGGTGGTCGCAGAGGCGCTCGACTCGTCTCCTGCGCTCGCCCCCGCCCCGCGCGGTACGGTGGTCGGCGCCCGTGGATCCTCCATCCAACGGATCTGATCGAACATCTGCCTTCCAGCTACTTCGCCCAACTCGGCTTCGAGCCTGTTCAAGGTGGCCAGGTTGAAGATCTCGCTGCTGCCATTGGAGAATCTGTTCGCCATGGTGCCGACCCAGATCATCGCCACGTCCAGCCCCGTCCACTCGACAGGTTCGAAGCCGAAATCGATGAACTGCTTGGGCATCAGGTCGTCCGGGTCGGCGAGTACTTCCTGGAGACGTGCGTTGAAGCCCTCGGCGTAACCGTCGAAGATGTCGCGATCCGTCGCCTTCAGCGCGGATAGTTGATCCGTGATCGAGGAGTGGGTGGAGCCACTGCGAGACCTGGTGTCGTGAGAGACGTAGGAGGTCCCGAGTACCTCCGAGACGGTGCCCATGACCGACCGTTTCGCCATTTCCATCTGGAACAAACGATCCTCGGCGAGTGCGTACCCGTAGCCGTAGAACAAGCCGTACGTGTCATCCGCGTACACATGTGGCACACCGTAGCTGTCGCGCTTGATCGTGACGGTCTCTTCCACGGATGAAGAGGCGCTTGCGGCGCTGCTTCCCTCGCGTGCATCGCCACAGCCCGCGAGCGCGATGGCGGTAGCGGCGAGGACGCTCGAAAGGTGGCGAATCTCCTTCATGCCTCGCCCGCCTACTCCGGCGCTCGGGAATCACCGGCCTGAGCGATCTCGTCCATGGTCGCCCGTAGCGCGACCATGGTCAGCACGTCGTAGGACGCCACGACCTCGTCGTCGTGATTGCTCACCTCGGTATCCCACCGAACCTCGCCGTGTCCAGCACCTCCACGCAGGGTCTTCTGCTTGCACGTGAGGCGCACCTTCAGTCGGTCCCCCGGATACACGGGTTTGTCGAACCGCAGGCCGTCGAGCCCGTAGTTGGCGAGAACCGGCCCGAAGGTGGCATCCACGAACAGGCCGGCCGCCGCCGACACGATGAAGTATCCGTGCGCGACGCGCCCCTCGAAGAACGGATTCCTAGCGGCCGCCTTGGCGTCCATGTGGGCGTAGAAGTCGTCACCGGTGAGTTCGGCGAAGCGGTCGATATCCTCGAGCGTCACGGGCCGTTCCCCCGTGCGCAGTGTGTCTCCGATGCGGAGCTCCTCGAAGCGCCTCCGGAACGGATGTTCGTCGAGCTCGTGTTCCTCGGCGCCGCGAATCCACTGATTGGTGATCGCGGTCAGCGTCTGCGGCGAGCCCTGTAGCGCCGTGCGTTGCATGTAGTGCTTTACGGCCCGAATGCCACCCAACTCCTCGCCGCCGCCCGCGCGCCCCGGGCCGCCGTGCACGAGGTGCGGGAGTGGCGTTCCGTGCCCCGTGGATTCCCTGGCACAGTCCCGGTTGATGAGCAGCATTCGGCCGTGGAACGAGCCGGCCTCCAGCACCAGCTCGCGCGCGACCGCGTCGTCATAGGTGAAGATCGAAGCTGCCAGGCTGCCCTTACCCATGCGCGCCAACTCGGCTGCCTCTTCGAGGTCACGATAGGGCAGAACAGTCGCGACTGGACCGAAGGCTTCGACATCGTGGACCACCCTGCTGCCCAGGGGGTCATCGCACTCGAGCAGCACGGGTGCGAAGAACGCCCCTTTGTCCCGGTCGCCGTCGGCGATTTCGAAGTCGTCGACGCTGCCGTAGACCACACGGCTCTCGGCCTGGAGTTCGGCGATACGGCCGACGACCTCTTCCCGCTGGCCACGGCTCGCGAGCGCCCCCATGTCCATCTCCTCGTTGGCGGGGTTGCCCACACGAAGCTGTGACAGCCGCTGGCCGAGCGCCCCGACCAGGTCGGCTCGTATTGACTCCGGGGCGATGATACGGCGGATCGCCGTACACTTCTGTCCCGCCTTACTCGACATCTCCTGGACGATCTCCTTCACGTAGAGATCGAACTCGGGCGTTCCGGCGACCGCGTCCGGCCCGAGGATGGAGCAATTCAGGGAGTCCGTTTCCCCCGTGAAGCGGACGGCCTCGCCGATCACGTTGCTGTGCTGACGCAGGAAGTCCGCGGTCGACTTGGAGCCGGTGAAGGAAATCGCGTCCTGGCAGGTCAGGTGGTCGAGCAGATCTCCCACGCCGCCACAGATCAGTTGGACCGAGCCCTCGGGAAGGACGCCCGCATCGATCATCCGCCGGAAGATCAACTCGGTGAGGTACGCCGTGCTCGTCGCGGGCTTCACGATGGCCGGCACCCCGGCGAGCAGCGTGGGCGCGATCTTCTCCAGCATGCCCCAACAGGGGAAATTGAAGGCGTTGATGTGCACCGCTACTCCTCGTAGCGGCTGGTAGATATGCTGCGCGGTGAACGTGCCCCTGCGCGAGACCTGCTCAGGTGGGCCGTCGATGAGTACCGTATCGTTGGGCAGTTCCCGCCGCCCCTTGCTCGAGTATACGAAGAGCGTGCCGAGCCCGCCGTCGATGTCGACCCGCGAGTCGGCGCGCGTGGCACCTGTTTCCGTTGAGAGCGCATAAAACTCGGGCTTGTGCTCGCCCATGTGCACGGCAAGCGCCTTGAGCATGGCGGCACGCTCGTGGAACGTCATCGCTCGCAACGCGGGTCCCCCCACGCGACGGGCGTATTCCGCCATGCCACCGAAGTCCAGACCCGTGCTCGAGGCCGTAGCGATCGCAGCACCCGTGACGGCACTCACGAGCGCAGCCCCTTCGTCCTGAGCAGTGACCCAATGCCCTTCCGCGTAGCAACCCAGTTTCATCTCGGCCCCTCCGTCTCGCGTTCGTCGATGACCCGTACTGCCTTGCCCTCGGATCGAGGGATCTCCCCCGGGGCGCGTACCTCCACGCTGGTACTGACCCCCACGTAGTTCTTGATCGCCGCCCCGAGTGCCTGCGCGAGGGAGTCCTGCGCGTTCGGCGGAGTCCCGGCCGCGCGCTCCACGCGTACGGTGAGATCGTCGAGGCGGCCTTCTCTGGTGACGTGCAACTGGTAGTGCGGGGCCAAGCCTTCGGTATTCAGCACGTGCTCTTCGATCTGGGTCGGGAAGACATTCACGCCCCGGATGATCAACATGTCGTCACTGCGGCCCATGATCCGCTCCATGCGCCGCATGGGTCTGGCGGTCCCGGGCAGAAGCCTCGTCAGATCCCTGGTGCGGTATCGGATGATCGGAAAGGCTTCCTTCGTGAGGGACGTGAAGACGAGCTCTCCCAATTCGCCGTCCGGCAGCGTTTCGCCCGTCTCGGGGTCGATGATCTCAGGGAAAAAGTGATCTTCCCAGATGGTGGGCCCATCCTTCGTCTCGATGCACTCGTTGGCGACCCCCGGGCCGATGACCTCCGACAGGCCATAGATGTCGACCGCCTGAAGTCCGCAGCGCGCCTCGATCTCCGCGCGCATCGCCTCACCCCAGGGCTCGGCGCCGAATATCCCGATTTCCAGGGACGACTGCACGGGGTCCACACCCTGACGCTCGAACTCGTCCGCCAGATTGAGCATGTAGGACGGCGTGCACATGATGATCTCGGGCTGGAAGTCCGAGATCAGTTGAACCTGCTTCGGGGTCTGCCCCCCGGACATGGGGATGACCATCGCGCCGAGCTTCTCGGCCCCGTAGTGAGCGCCCAGGCCACCCGTGAAGAGACCGTACCCGTACGCAATGTGGATCTTGTCCGAAGACCGGCCACCTGCCGCTCGGATCGACCGGGCGCACACCGTGGCCCACATGTCGATGTCGTTCTGCGTGTAGCCGACGACCGTGGCCTTGCCGGTGGTGCCGCTCGACGCGTGGATACGCACCACCCGTTCCTGGGGTACCGCGAAGAGGCCGAACGGATAGGCCTGCCTCAGATCTTCTTTCGTGGTGAAGGGAAAGAGCCGCAGGTCCTCGAGCGACGTGAGATCGTCGGGCCCCACGCCCCTTTCGTCGCAGCGCTCTTGGAAGGCCTGCACGTGGTCATACGTCCGGTGCAGCGTGTCGCGCAGGCGACGGGTCTGCAGAGCTCGCAGTTCGTCGACGCTGGCCTTCTCGATCGGCTCGAGGGTCGCCGGGTCCGGTGTGCGATCGATCATGAGGAGAGGGTCTGATCGTGAAACAGCAATTGACGCATCGTGACCCGCGCAGTATCACATTGCATCTACCAGTCTGCAACCGCCGAGGAGTCGGCGCATGCCTGATGCGACCCAGCGTGCGAATGGGAACGGAAAGTTCGCGGATGTCTGCCGCGGGCTGTTGAACGAGTTCGCGGCGCTCAAGCCGAAGCGGGCCGGCTCTCTTCTCATCACGGTGTACGGAGACGCGATCGCCCCCCACGGCGGTACCGCGTGGCTGGGCAGCCTGATCCGCGCTGCTCAGCCGTTCGGCATCAACCATCGGCTCGTGCGGACATCCGTCTTCCGACTCACGCGCGAAGGCTGGCTGACTTCCGAGAAAGTGGGCCGGCGCAGCTACTACGGCCTCACCGAGCTCGGGCGGCGCGAGGTCGAAGCGGGTAGCCGTCGCATCTATTCGGTGCCCCCCTCGGACTGGTCGGGCATCTGGGGCCTCGTCCTGTTGTCGGGCCTGGAGGCGGCACAGCGAGACGAAGCGCGCAGAAGGCTCCGCTGGCTCGGTTTTGCGTCCTTCATGCCCAACCTGATGGCACACCCATCGCCGGACTCGGCCGAAGTCGAGGCCCGCTTGGAGAGCTTGGTGGACGCGGACCGCCTTCTGATGATGGAGTCGAAGTTCGCCACTCGGAGTGAGGCTCATCTGCGGAGCCTGGTCCACCGCGCGTGGGCTCTCGAGGAACTCGGGGCTCGGTACCGAGCCTTTCTGGATCGCTTCCGGCTGGCATTTCAGGCGGCTCGCAACTCCCGGGCGATCGACCCGGAGATGGCGTTTCAGGTGCGCACGCTCATGATCCACGAGTACCGCAAGATCCTGCTCCGGGACCCGAAGCTCCCCGAGGCGCTCCTGCCCCGCGACTGGGACGGAGTCTCCGCGTATCAATTGTGTCGCAATCTCTACGGTCTCATCACCCCACCGGCTGAGGAGTTCCTGCTCACCGAAATGGAGACCGCCGACGGTCCGTTACGGCCAGCCGACACACAGTTCTCGCAGCGATTCGGGGGCCTTCCGGTGCTGCCCACACACATCTGAGGGACACCATGGATTACGAGACCATCGACGTCACCGTCGCCGACGGCTACGCCAGGGTCATGCTGAACCGTCCCGACTCCCTGAACAGCTTCAACGGGACGATGCACGTCGAGTTGGCCGCGGCACTTGCTGATATCGAGTCGCGGGACTCGGTGCGCGCGCTACTCCTTACGGGTGCCGGCCGCGCTTTTTGCGCAGGCCAAGACCTTTCGGACGAGAGCGTGAAGTCCGATGCGAGCGCGGCGGACCTAGCACCGACCGTGGAGCTCTACAACTCGCACGTCCGGCGCTTACACGCGCTGCCCATCCCAGTCGTGTGTGCGGTCAACGGCGTCGCCGCCGGGGCCGGCGCGAACCTGGCGCTCGCATGTGACTTCGTACTGGCGGCCCGTCGGGCGAAGTTCATTCAAGCGTTCTGCAAGATCGGGCTGATCCCCGACTCCGGTGGCACGTGGATGCTTCCTCGGCTGGTCGGGCACGCGCGCGCGACGGCCCTGGCGATGCTCGGCACGCCGGTGCGCGCGGAGGAGGCCTGCGCGTGGGGAATGATCCACCAGGTGGTCGAAGACGGTGAACTGGAGGGGACCGCAAGCGGTCTCTGTCACCATCTGGCGCAGCAACCGACCCGGGGGCTCGCGGCCATCAAGCGCATCCTCCAGGCGAGTTGGAACAACGACCTCGACACGCAGTTGGATCTCGAGCGCGACACACAGGACGATCTCGGGCGCAGCGACGATTACCGCGAAGGCGTGAGCGCGTTCTTCGAGAAACGGGCGCCCACGTTCCGGGGACGCTGACGGGCGCCGACGTTTCGGGGACGCTTGCACGTGCGCGACAGTTCCGCTTCCTGCGCGCGCGCGAGCCGGTGGCCGACCGCCTCGAAGTGACACCAAGATTCTAGCGGACGCATGATTGTTGTACCATATTGTGCCTCCCAATCTGGAGCTGCCGTATGTACACGCAGGGCCTAGACCAGAAGACCGATTCGGCGGCCGGCGCGCAGGAAGCTCCTGAGCACGTCGCCCGCTTTCAGCAACGGATCGACGCCGAGCAGAAGATCGAGCCGAAGGATTGGATGCCGGATGCGTATCGAAGCACCCTGATTCGGCAAATTTCCCAACACGCGCATTCGGAGATCGTCGGCATGCTGCCCGAGGGTAATTGGATCGGCCGAGCTCCGACGTTGCTGCGCAAATGCATCCTCCTGGCCAAGGTCCAGGACGAGGCCGGCCATGGGCTCTATCTGTACAGCGCGGCCGAAACACTCGGGATTTCGCGCGATGAGCTCGTCGAGCAACTGCTCACTGGGCGGGCGAAGTACTCGAGCATCTTCAACTATCCGACCCTGACGTGGGCAGATATCGGGGTGATCGGTTGGCTGGTGGACGGCGCGGCCATCATGAATCAGATCCCGCTGTGCCGGTGCTCGTACGGTCCGTACGCCCGCGCGATGGTTCGAATCTGCAAAGAGGAGAGCTTTCACCAGCGCCAGGGCTTCGAGATCATGCACAGGCTCAGCCTCGGCAGTGACGCACAGAAGCGCATGGCGCAGGACGCTCTCGATCGGTGGTGGTGGCCTTCGCTCATGATGTTCGGCCCCGGTGATCGGGATTCGAAGCACAGCGCGCAGTCGATGGCATGGAAGATCAAGCGCTTCAGCAACGACGAGCTTCGGCAGAAGTTTGTCGATGTGACCGTGCCTCAGGCCGAACACCTCGGGCTGCGCATCCCGGACGACGACCTCGAGTGGGACGAGAGTTCGGGGCACTATCGCTTCGGCGAGATCGACTGGGCCGAGTTCCGCGAGGTGTTGCGGGGCAACGGACCCTGCAACCGGGAGCGCCTGAGGGCACGGCAGGACGCCCACTCCGAGGGGAGCTGGGTTCGCGAGGCGGCGGCGGCGCATACCGCGAAGAGGGCCGCGAGATCGAGTCGAGTGGCGTAATCCGACGAGGGGGAGAGGACTGATGGACACCCACGGTTGGCCGCTGTTCGAGATCTTCATTCGCGCGAAGTCGGGA
>Ga0315339_1003882_pt1 | contig 10152 bp, 13 predicted proteins | sample ASW17metaG_FD_204514 | JGI IMG/M metagenome (GOLD analysis project Ga0315339, IMG submission 204514) | Ammonia-oxidizing marine archaeal communities from Pacific Ocean, United States - ASW #17 | ecosystem: Environmental > Aquatic > Marine > Oceanic | place: USA: California | collected 2016-12-05
GGCGGCTGATGGTTTCGCGGTTGAGGCCATAGGCCTCTTGCACGCTGGCATCGCTGAATAGATCGCCCAATTCGCGGGCCTTTTCCTTGACTTTCAGTTTGGCAAAAGCGGCGTGGTGTGGGCAATCGCCGTCGGGTTGCAGCAGTTGGACGTACAGCACATCGAGGCCTGGACCTTTGATGCGGCCAAAGAAATTGGCGGTGGTCGGTGTCCATATCGCCCGGATGTTGGCACCTGCCAGATCTTCGATCGTATCCAGGAACCCGTCACGCCGATGATTTAGTTGGCGCACAATGCTAGTGGTCAGCAGTTCGTTGCGCCGTTTTTTGCCGCGTTTCTGGAAGGCATCAAATGCGGCCTGCGAAGCTGGGCTTTCGTCGTCGACCGGATTAGCCAGACGTTTGGATTGTAGCAGGCCGTCATCGATGCTGGGCGTGATGTTGGTGTAGCCTGGGTTTATGTTGAAGATGCGCGGATAGTGCCGCGTGCCCTGGCTGAGTGCATAGGCCAGCAGGTCGAGAACCAGTTCCGGCTTGGCCAGCAATGCAGTCTGGGCGGCATGCAGGCGGATGGTGTGCAGATCCTCCAGCAAGGCGGCGCTGATGGCCGGGCCTTCATCCTCGGTGGCCGGCTGTTTGGTCGTTGCGGCGGGCGCGGTGCCATCTGTTTCGGGGGCGGCTTTGTCATCGTCATGCAACAGGCCATCCCATGCCTGTAAGCGGCCTTTGTGGTCTACGAACAGAAAACAGCCCAAGCGGGCGCGTTCACGTTCGTCAAAGGTGCCACGCGCGCGCAGCTCTAACTGTTCAAGCTGCTCTGCCTGATCGTCATCCAATTTCCAGCGCGGTATCTCTGACAGCTCTTCCAGATCGTGCGCATCGCCATCTGGCAGTCCAACAGGCGTCGGGTCCTGTGCGGTGGTCTTTTTCAGGCGTGGATCGTCATGACGATTACCTGGCGTGTACCAGACCCATTTCCACCCGTCTTGATCTTGGGCGCGATCGGCCTCGGTTTTCAGGGCCTGGTCGAACAGGGTGGCTAGCAGCTTTTCATCCTGCAGATACTGCGACTCGGCGAACAGATCATCGCTGATTGCGCCGCCAGCAGCGCAATAGGCATCCAGCCCAACAAAGACTGCACGCCGGTCTGTGGCCTGAATATTGTCTGACTGCAACGCCGCGCGGATCCGGGGCGCACCCCATCCGCGTCCGCGACACTGGTCCAGAATGGCCAGCACGGCAATATGATCGTCTATGGTGGTCATTGCGGCGGCTTCGTCCAGGTTGATTTCGCCGCTGCGCAATGCGTCCAGAATATCGGGGTGAAGCCCGGCCAGCCGCAAGCGTTGATTGACATGGCGTTCGGTGGTGGCAAATGCCGTTGCGATGGTTCTGACGGTCGCGCCCTTGTCGGCCAGCTGGCTGTAGCTGCGCACCTCGTCGACAGGATGTGGCGGCTTGTGTGTGGCATTGCCTGCCCCTGCCCATGAGGCGGCAACCAGTGGGTCGTCGGTCACCTTGAGCGGGATCGACACCGGCCCGTCGCCGAGTTTCCCCTCGGTGTGCAGCAGGTTCAATGCTCGCCAGCGTCGCCCGCCGCCAACGATGCCCAGCATTCCGGCTTGGTCGGGATCGGCGAAACCTTGCAGGTTTTCCATCAACCCCTCGGCCAGAATGGCATCGGCCAGTTCGCGCACGCTGTCTGGCGACACGGCTTGGCGGGGATTCAGCGGATGAAGGTAGGTTTCGGCAATGGGGCAAAGCGTGATGGTGTCAACGTCGGGTGGGGATGTCAGGTCTTTCATGTCGGATTTCCTGTCTTGCGGTTGGCCCGTTCGGCCAGATCGCCCAGCACTGCGTCGACAAGGTTGTCTGTGCAGATGGCCGTCAGCAGGTCTTTGCCAAGGGCGGTGACTGTGGTGCCGCGACGGCGGGCGGCGATTTGCAGTTGGACGTGCAGCATCCCGTCCAGCTTGACGGCGGGCTTGCGTGGCCCGGGTGTCGATTTGAAGTGGGGGATGTCAGCGCCCTGATCGCGCGCCTGGCGAAACCAGCTTTAGACCTTTTGCACGGGCACGCCCAGCTGCGCCGCCGTCTTGTGGGGCGACAGGCCATCGATGCCATGCTGGATAGCTTTTAAGCGGGTGTTGGCTGGGCGTGGCAGGGCAAATTCATTGCGTATATCAGGCCAGTCCTGGGGATTGCCTCGCTGACCTATGGCCAAGCGACCAATTTGTTCAAGCTGTGACATGCTTTACGGCCCACATAACAGCTTGTTCGATATTGGTTTTTGCCAGCGACAATTCGCGGCTCTGACCAACTTCGTCACATTTGGCGAGAAAGGATGCACCAAGGTCTTTTAGATCGACCATTTGGGCCTTCTCTGTATCGGTCAGCACTCGATATTTGTGCCGAACGGCATTGTTGGCGGTGCGGTCATCTGATGCACTGTCTACGTTCTTAGTCATGTCGCCTTCCTCCTTAACTTTTGAAATAGCGGGCCACTTACGCTGGCACCTGTCGACGGTTCTTCGCCGTCAAAGGCTGCTGCCCTGATCTTGCGCCGCCACCCTGGTTCCAAGGATGCAGCAGCTGACAAGATGTTCGTGTTGTCCGGTTGTCGGTATCCGCCCGATACCGACGTGCTGGGGAGTGAGGCCATGGCGTGAGAGGCTGCCAGAGCGGGGCCTTGGGAAAACCGTTTATGCGGCGCGGTCTGTCAGGGTCATGCCGGTCAGCAGATCCCTGGCGGCGGCGCGCATGGTGGCGTCGATGCTGTTTTCGCGGATGATCTGGCAGGCATTGCGCAGCGCGATTGGACTGGCAGCCTGGCCGGGCCAGCGCATCAAGGCCTCGGCGGCGCGCAGTTCATCGCGCAGCGTGACCTGACGTTGTGCGGCCAGCATCCAGTTGCAGACAACTTCTGTCCGGCCAATGCCGGTGACAAAGATGCCATGCGCCTTGAGAGTGATCTGCTGGCTGTCCCAGTTGTTGCCCGGGTCGGGCAGGTGAAATTCACCGCTGGTTTCGATTGCGGCGTTGACCAGAAAATCAAGCCGTGCGGCGGTGGTCATCGGTTCCAACTGCGCGATGGCGGCGGCGAGGTCGTCAAAATGGGATTGCATCACAGCGTCCTTTCCGAAGGGGGGGCTGTCAAGCAAGCCAAAGTTTCATCGACCACCAGTTCACACGGGGTGAGCGGTCGAACCGGGGTCGCGGCTGCGGTGGAACGTGTCTCTTTGTGCATTGGTGCCTCCTCTTGGCAACCATGCATAAGTTCAGAACAAATGAACTGTCAATCAAAAAAATTCAGCTTGACTGAACTCTGTGGATTGAATTATTCAATTCCTTCTATGAGGATCGCGGAATTTCACAACTCCAAAGGAATTTTTCTCAATGGCCACGCGTTTCGAATATCTAATTGAGCTTAGCCAGACGACTTCTTTGACGATCGACTATTTGGAGTCTTTGACGCGTGGATTGGATTCCAAAAGTTTGGCGACCTTGTGTGGTAACGCGTCAAGATTGCCGAAAATGATGAAATCTATCGACAGTCCGTATGTTTCACGGATTGCGATGCAAGCATCCAATGACGGCCTATGAAGCCCACTTTCCCAGTTTGAAACTTGGCTTTTTTTGAGGTCCGCACGCAGCGCGAATTCGGATTGGTTTAACCCCAACGCTTCGCGGATTGCGATGATGCGCTGCCCTATAGCCGTGAATGGCTTTTCGGTCGATTTTCCGGGCATAGTGACCTCCATGTCTCTCTGTGAGTGTAATAGTGAAGTTCAGTCGATCTGAAAAACTTTTCTGCTGGCCATTGACAAGTTCAGATTGACTGAACTAACTACCCCTCCATGACAGCTCACGAACTCATATCCAGGCTTGGCAGGCAATCCGTGATCGACGCCATAGGAGTTTCCACCGCCCAAGTCTCAAATTGTCTGAAGGCGGAAAAGTTTCCTGCCCATTGGTTCCAAGCAATGGATGATTTGGCCAAAGAGCGGGGAGTGGAAGTACCTCGGTCCTTGTTCGCTTGGAAACTGGGAAAGAGGGTCGCATGAAAGAGCCTTCCGACCAGCCTCAAATTGTCGTGGTGTATAGCGATGGGTCATCATATCCCGATGCTGCCACGGTCAGGGGGTTGGCCGACAGAGGACTTTTGCGCGGACAAAGGTTCGAACAAAAGGGCGGACAAAGCACCGGACAAATGGGCCATTCGGAAAATGTGTCCGCACAAAAGTCCGCCCGCGCTTCGCATGGCGGACACAGCGTGTTTGCAGGTCGAGTTGATTCGGGTCCGGCATATGACCCGCATAGCATTCACCGCGAATTCCCAGACCGTTGGCAGGCCTATATCAAGGCCAACTATCGCAACCTGAACCATGTGCAACAGGTGTTTGGCGTGTCCGAGCGGACCGCGCGAAAGTGGTGGAAGGGCGAAACCGGGGCCAATGGCGGGCATGTCGCCATCGCCGTCAATGAACACCCGGTGTCCGCACCGCGCATGTTGTTCGCAGCGGAGTGATGGTGATGGCAGTGCGCGCTTTTTTCTTACCCTACCGGACAAAAGTCCGGGCTTTTGTCCGGGTCAGCGCGGTCTTTTTTGGTTTTCGGGGTTGGGCCGTTGCTGTGCGGGGCGGCGATGCTGATGGTCAGAGATCGGGCAGAGCAGGAGCGGGCGGCATGAGTGGTGATCGTGATGACCGTTCAAGTGTATCGCGACAGCGCGGGATTGAGGCGGCTAAATTCGGGCTTTCCTGCTGGGAGGGCGACAGTTTTACCGCAGATGACCGTGATGCCTATATTCAGGCGTTGGTGCAATTGAACGAAAACCTTGCTGCCTTCATCCAACAACCCGACGTCCTGGAATTTGTAAGCAACGTGTTGGACATGGAGGTGCAAACAGCGGAATTTATTGCACTTTCGGATGGCCCCGCCACACCACCCGGTCCAATCCATTGAGCGCGCGCGGCCTGACATCGAGCGCTGTCATGCAACAGCGCCATGAGCCGCCGGACAGTTTCGATGATTTTCCAACGCATCCCTGGGCCACGCGGGCGCTATGCGAAATGTTGCAGGCGCGGGGGTTCCCACTGCATCTGCAACATGTTTGGGAACCTTGCTGCAACCGTGGTTTCATGGCGCGGCCTTTGGGCGAATATTTCGACCGGGTGCTGGCGACGGATGTTTGCGACTATGGCTGGGACGGCATGGATGCGCAGTGCGATTTCCTGCTGGACTGGGGGCCATTGTCGGCTGAGGTCGATTGGGTCATTGGCAATCCGCCATTCAAGGTGGCCGATGAATTTATTCGCATGGGGTTGAGCGTGGCAAAGGTCGGCGTGGCGATGTTCGTGCGTCTGGCCTTTGACGAGGGGCAGGGGCGTTATGATCAACTGTTTCGCGATCTGCCAGAAGCCTATGCCTTTCCTTTTGTCGAGCGTGTTCCGCTGCATCGCGGCAAGCTGCGTCACCCGCTGCGCCCCTATTGGGATCCGGCGGCAAAGGACGGCAGAGGAGCGTGGAAAAAGCCATCAAGTGCCACGGCCTATCAGTGGCTTGTCTGGCGAACGGCAGGCACAAACGCCACCGAAAAAACCCGCATTGCGCCCTGCCGTGACCGGCTGATGCGCGATGGCGATTACCCGTTTCGATATCCAGACGAGAATGGCCCGGCAGACCCGGTATCCCTTTTTAGTGAGGTTTAGGAATGACTTATCGCGTTATTGAACATCGCACACGGGCGATGGTGACGCTGGTGTTGACCCGTGCGCTGCATCAGGATTTCGGCACCGGTCTGAAGGCCACGGGTGCGGCGGCATGAAAGCGCGCGTGGCAACTGTTGGCTTGGTTGTTTCAGGTGATATCTTTGAATATCCAATTCCGTCCACTGAGCGGTTGGAAAGCCATTACTTCATCACCTTTCACTATCGTCGTTGGCTGAAATCGGAATTTCGCAACCTTGCCGATCGGGATGTTCGGGCGGTTGGGTTTGATCTGTTTTGCGAGGCGCAGGATGAGGCCCCGGTGGGCACTCTGCCGACAGATGAACGTATGCTGGCCAAACTGGGCGGCGTGACACTGGAAGAGTGGCGGCAAATGTGTGACCGGCCAATCGGCCCGCTTTACGGGTGGGCCGCGTGCATGTGCGACAATGGCCAGCGGCGACTGTATCACAAGGTCGTTCTGGAAATGGCCAAGGATGCGCTTGGCCTGCGAGAGGATCACCTTGAACGCCGCGCCGCAGATCGCGAGCGCAAGCGGATCAAGGACCTGCCAGCAAAGATTGTGCGCGCAGGTGGAACAACCCGCATGGCCGAGAATGAGGCCTTTATTTTGCAGTTTGATCAGTTCCTGGAGGACAATTACCCAGATCGCCAGCGTCGACCGCCTTTGGTGCGCGAAGCGTTAGAGGCGTGGTCGCTGCAACAGGATGCTCTGCCGAAATCGAGCCAGTTTTGAGCGCCGCGTTTGTTCCGCGTTTCTTCCGCCGGAAGGAAAATGGAAGGAACCGGAAGGAAACCGGAAGGAAACTGGAAGGTTTCGGCGTGTTCTTGTCTTTTTTTGGCGCGGTTTGTTCCGGACTGACAAGGACAAGGAAAGAAAAAGAAAAAGAAATGATTACCGATCTCTAACCGGCAGGTCGGCACGATTGGAAGACCCGTGCGAGCATAGAAAAGGGCAGAGGCAATGAGCAAAGATGAAAAAACCGAAACCAACCGCGATCGCGTGCGGCGGTTGTTTATCCACAAGATGGTTGATCCGGTTGTCGGTCTTGGCATGACCTTTGACCGGAAAAAAACCTCATCTGAAAAGTTCGAGGAAATACAGACTCGCCTGGCTGATGAATTGGGCTGGATGGGCGACGACGGATTGCGGCTGCTCTATGATTTTCTGAAAACCAAAGGCGAGGGGCGCAATCGCAATCTGTTGCCATGTCGGGCGACGGTGCTGGCCTATGCAGAACTGGCAGAGCATTGCCCGATTGAAAAGATACCGTCGATGGCCAGTTGGTTCGGGTCTATCGAGGGGCCAAAGGCCAAGCGGGACGGCACGTTGGTTGCGACTTTCCGCTTTATTCGAAAGTTCAAGCGGCCTCCGGTGCTGCACGGTGATGTGCCCAGAATAGCTTTGCGATCAAAAGAGATCTTGGCAGCGGTGAATGATGCCCGGCATCGGATCGAGATAGGGCGCGCAGGTGACCGCGAACGTCATGAGGTCACGGCATATGAGCGAGACGAAGCTGCGGCGCTGGCATTGCTGAAAAAGGAATTGGCATGAATGTCATGACCGCGCCGCAGGGGTCAACGCCCAGCTTGGGGCCAACTGGCAAGCCGCTGATCGGTGCGCGCGCACTGCTGGAATGGGCCTTTGCGACCGAGTGTGCCGGACTGGATTATGACGAAATCGGTGCAACATCCCAATCGCAGCGCCCTGGGATTGGCATGGAATATCGGTTAATGCAGCAGGCGCAATTGGGCGTGGCGCGTATTGACACCTCGGTTGGGCGGTCGCTGCCACATGACGATGCAGAGGTCGTGGCGACGGTGTTGCGCAATTCGGTGCATTGGCATCTGGCGGTACACGTCGCGGATCTGGCACGGCGCTGTCAGGTGCCCGACTGGATGCCTGCGCCAAAGCCCCGGTGCCGTCCAGTGGAGTGGCGACATTGTAAGCACGGCGCGAAAGCAATGCGGGATTTCTGGCGTGGCAATGGCCGTTGGTCTGGCGTGCATCTGGGGCGCGATGGTGGCTATGCCTGTCCGGTGTTTTATACAGATACGGCTGCTGATGTGGCACGGGCGCGACGGGCATATCTTGATTGGTGGGGGGCGCTGCTGGCGGTGCTTGGCGGGTTGCGGGGCGTGGTTCTGACAAAGTTTGATCTGTCCGACCGAATGCCGCCAATGACGCCGTGGCAATAAATGCTTGACTAAAATGTCAATCTGTTGACATTGTGCCCACGAACCGAACTGCGCCCGCCGGAATGATCCGTGCGGGCGTTTTCGTTTGTCCAATCAGGAAATCTGACAGTGCTGCCATTGGAAGTGGATATCGAGGATCTGAAGCGAGGGCTTTCGGATGTCGAGCGTCGGCTTGTGCCAAAGGCGACGCTTTGGGCGCTGAACGATACAGCCTATGAAGTGCTGGATCATATGCAGGATCGCATGGAGATTGTGTTTGATCGCCCGACGCGGTTCGCAAAGAATGCTTTCATGGTCTGGCGCGCAACGCCTTCGACGATGATCGCCGAGGTCAAGGAACGTCCATCGGTCGGGTCCAAGCATTTCCTGAAGGTGCAGGAAAGGGGCGGCGCGCGGCCATCGACGGGGCTTGAGCGGTTAATGTCGCATCGTCTGCCGTATGATGGCGATATCAAAGCGGTGGTTCCTGCGGCGGGGGCAAAGCTGAATGCCTTCGGCAACTGGTCGCCGGGTGAGCGCAACAAAGTCTTGTCCGAAGTGCAGGCGCAGAGCGACAAGCGGTCCAATTCCACGGCGGCATCCAAGGCGCGGCGCAAAACCCGGACGGGCTACTTTGTGCCGCGCAAGGGATCGCGATTGTCGCCCGGCGTATGGAAGCGGCATGGCAAGAACCAGATCACCAAGGTGCTGCACTTCACGACCGCCATGCCGAAATACAACGAGCGGCTGCGGTTCTATGATGGCGCAGAGAAAGTATTCGACGCCCGGTTTCCTATCCAGTTCACCAGGGCCATGCAAAAGCTGATGAACCGCTAGAAAATTCGCGCGGGTCCTTCCCTGAAGACGATCCCACAGGGGTAATTCGCACCCTGATTTGGGTGGGTTTTTTTGGCGTGGCGTGGTGCGGGAAGGGGTTGTTGTTGGGGTAGTCATGCAGACAAAGACAAAACAGCCGGATCTGATGGCGATGGACATCGACCCGGCGCTGGCTGACCTGGTGGCGAAATACCCGCTGCCCGCCGGTGTTCTTGATGCTGACATGAACCAGGACGAAATGGCCTCGGCGCTGAGCACGACGGTCAACAGCATCAGCAAGTGGTTGCGAAGTGAAGGCATGCCGATGGTCCAGGAGGGCGGACTTGGCAAGGCTTATGTATTGCGGCTGTCACATTGCTGGGCATGGAAGGCCGGGCGAGACGATGCCGATCATCAACGCCGCAACCACAACGCGGATCAGATCAGCATGTTGCAGGCCAGTTTTCTTGGCTTTGATGCAGAGAACCCGCTGGCATCGCTTTCGGCCAAAGACCGGACGCAGCTGGCGCAGGCTGACATCCAGCACAGCAGGGCGATGCAAATGCGCCGCCAGCTGGTTCGGCTCGATGAGGTTGTCGAGCTGCTGGAAAGTCTGTTCACGGAAACCCGGAATATGATCGAGGCGATGCCGGATGTTCTGGAACGGGAGCTGTCGCTGAAGCCGGAAGAGGTGGCCAAGGTCGATCGGATTGGCACCGATCTGCTGACCGCACTGAGCGAAAAGATTGAAGCCGCCGAGCTGACCGAACGCGATGTTCCGGACATCGAGGTGCAAAGACAGTGGACAATCTGATGGGGGCAATTGCGATGCAGGTACATCAAGATTACGAACCGTTGCCGCCCTATACGGATCCGCGATCGGCATTGAAACTTGCGCTGCCAGCGCTGCGCCCGGCAGAGCGGATCAGTGTGACCGAGGCTGCCGAGCGCTCGATGCGCGTCAATGTTTCTGGTCAATGGAAACCGTTCCGACGCGATCTGGCCCCTTACATGATCGAGCCAACCGACATGATTGCATCGCGCCGCTATCGCGGGTTGGCGTTTTGCGGTCCATCGCAATCTGGCAAGACCATGATGTTGCTAAGCGCGCTGGCCTATACGATTGGCAGCGATCCGGGGCGCGTTGCGCTGTTTCAGATGACCCGCGAGGCGGCGGCGGCGTTCGAGAGGGACAAACTGGCCCCGATGATCCGCAACAGCCCTGACCTGCGCAGCCGGGTCGCCAAGGGTCGTGGCGCGGATAATATGTATCAAAAGTTGTTCAGCGGCGGCACGCAATTGACGCTGGATTGGCCGACGATCACCAAGCTGAGTTCTGCAACGATCCGGTTGTTGCTTGGCACCGACTATGACCATTTTCCGGAAAGCATTGATGGCGAGGGCGATGCCTATACGTTGATGCGCGCCCG
>Ga0315339_1003886_pt1 | contig 10145 bp, 8 predicted proteins | sample ASW17metaG_FD_204514 | JGI IMG/M metagenome (GOLD analysis project Ga0315339, IMG submission 204514) | Ammonia-oxidizing marine archaeal communities from Pacific Ocean, United States - ASW #17 | ecosystem: Environmental > Aquatic > Marine > Oceanic | place: USA: California | collected 2016-12-05
ACAAACAGCTCAACGCCGAGTTCCACTCGGCCTACACCTACTTGTCGTTGGCGGCGTATTTCGAGGACCTCGACCTCAACGGTTTCGCTCACTGGATGAAGATCCAATATCAGGAGGAACTGCTGCACGCTGACAAGATCTACACCTTTATAAACAATCGCGATGCCCGGGTCATTCTAGATCCACTCGCCGCGCCGCGCGCCGAATGGGCGTCGCCCTTGGAGGCCTTCAAGTCGGCACTGGCTAACGAGCAGGCTTTGAGCCAGAAGATTTATGAGGTGGTCGACGAGGCCTTGCAGGAGCGCGACCACGCGACGCATGCTTTTATGCAGTGGTTCGTCAACGAGCAGGTTGAGGAGGAGGCGATCGTGCGCGATATCGTCAGCGATATCGAGCGCGTAATCGAGAGCAAGGACGGGCTTTTCCTGATGGACCGCGACTTGGCCGGCAGGACGCCGCAGGTGGGACAGGAGAGTCCCGTATAGCGCAAACGTTGTAGAGGATTAGCGCGATTTTTATTTGATATTTGGAAGCACTTACCGGATAAGCGAAAGACGGCGCGAATGAGCGGTAGCCACGTGTTTTAGAAGACGGGACCGCGGGTGTGAGTTGATGGGTCGTAGCGCAGTAAAAGAGGACGTTATATTCCGCCGGTGAATTTCGAGCGGCTGTGACGGATGCTTCGCCTCGAAGCCCGTAGCAGCCGCTCATTTTTTTGCTTGCAAAAAATCGATAGCCTGCATTTTCCTAGCGTTTCGCCCGTGAGAGGCAAAATTCCTATCTTAGTGCCCTATAAAATAACGAGGGGCTTAAGATGAGAATCGCCGTCACCGGCCGCAGTGGTCGCATCGGTCGTTATGTAGCACAGGAACTCGACAACGCAGGGCACCAAGTTGTCGGGCTGGATGTGCAGCACGATACGCAAGCCAAAGGCGGTCAGTTATTGGTGGATCTTACCGAAGCCGGCCAATCATACGGCGCGTTAGCCGGCTGTGAGGCGGTCGTGCACATGGGCGCTTGGGCGAACCCCGGCGTTGTGCCCGATACCCGTACTTACGCTGACAATACCACCGGCACGTTCAATCTCTTACAAGCAGCAGCTGATCTGGGTATTCGCCGCGTGGTCTCGGCTTCGAGCAACCAGGTCTACGGTTTTTTCGAGGTCCCGCCGCTCTACGCGCCGATCGACGAAGAACATCCCTGCCGTCCGGTCAACTGCTATGCGCTGTCAAAGACGGCTGGCGAACAGGCTGCCGAGTATTTTTCCCGCCACAAAGGCCTAGATCTTTTGTCGTTGCGGATACTAGGCACGCGCACGCCCGACGAGATTCCTGGCGATATCGCAAAGATTGTCGCCGATCCCGCGAGCGCCGCCAAGTTGCTGTGGACGCGCACCGACGCGCGCGACGCGGCAGTGGCTTGCCGTTTGGCGGTAGAGGTCGACGCGGTGGAATCAGGTCTTTACAATATCGCCGGGCCGCGTGTGGTATTGGATATCCCGACGCGGGAACTGGTCGAGCGCTATTTTGGCGATCGCACCGAATTGCGCGACGGTTTGCAGGGTTTCGAGTCGCCATTGAGTTGTGCTAAGGCCAAGCGGGTGTTTGGCTATGCGCCGCGTTATGCTTGGTCGGTTGGGGTGGAGCATCTAGAGTAAGACGGCTTGTGAAGGAGCAGCGGACAGAGATCTTCTGTCGTCGGCGGTGGTACGGGCGGTGTGGCGGTGGCGCTGGGCTGCCGGGTGGTGCTTTTACCGAAGAGACGGATTGGATCGGCGCTCAGTTGACCTCGCAGGCGGTGCCGCCCGACGAACACCGATGGATCGAGTCGTTTGGCTGAACAGCGGGCTATCGGCGTTCTCGCCAGGGGGTGCGCGAGTTGTCGTTGAGTTTGTTCTACTGGCTACAGACTGAGGTGGCCGGGTTGTTGGCGGCTTTTTGTTTGCAGAAAAAGATGACGCCACAGCAAGTGCATAGTGAGCGAGGTTTAGTAGAAGAATTTCAAGGCCTGTTGCGCACTCAAGGCGTCGAGCTGGAGTGGCCGACGACCCATCCCGTATAGGAGAGATATGGCCAAGTTAAAGTTCGGCATTATCGGTTGCGGTGCGATCGCCGCCAATTCGTTCGCTCCGAGCCTGTGCAATTCTGAAGAGGCCGAGTTGGTGGCGGTCTGTCGCCGCGACAAAGAGCAGGCGCGGGCTTTCGCGGAGAAATTCGGCGGTTGTGCGCATTATGGTTCGGCCGAGGAGTTGTTAACCGACGATAATGTTGAGGCGGTAATCGTCGCGACACCGACCGACACGCATCGGGACTATACGGTGTTAGCGGCTGGACGCGGCAAACACGTGATCTGCGAAAAGCCGATGGCACGCGACGCGGCCGAATGTCGGCAAATGATCGAGGCGTGCCAAAATGGGGGAGTGAAGTTGGCGGTGGCCTATCGGCGGCGGCTTTTCCCGCAGGTGTTGAAGGCCAAGGCGCTGATCGCAGAGGGGCGCATCGGCCAGGTGGTCTGCGTTCGCACACACTATAGTGGTTGGATGTCGGTGGGCCCGGACGAGTGGCGGGTGGATCCGGGCATCGGCGGGGCGATGATGGAAATGGCGGTGCATCGCTTGGAGGTGCTGCTCAACTTCGCCGCCGCGCCGGTTGAGGTCAGCGCGCTGGTCGAGACGGTGCACCACGAGTGGCCGGTTGATGATACTGACGCGATTTTACTGAAGTTTGCCGACGGGGCCGTCGGTGTGCACTCGACAGTGCTCTGCTCGAACCCGCGCCGCGATATGGCGCATATCGATGGCACTGAAGGGCGGATTATGATCGACGCGTTGGAATTCGGTTCGCAGAGCTTGCGGGTGGAAACGGGGGACGGGATTGAGGAGGTGGCGGTTGAACCTTTGGAAAACCCCTTTTTCGACCGTCCGATGATCGACGACTTTGTCCAGGCGGTGCGCGAGGACCGCGAGCCGGTCTGCGATGGCGGCACGGGTTTCACGGTGCAGGCAGTGGTAGACGCGGCTTTTGCTTCTGCGCGAGATAAGAAGGCGCTTGCGGTAGAAGTGTGGTAACGGCGATAGTCATTCTCTTATTTTGCCGCATGCCGGCGATGGCCGAGGTAGTTTTTGCCGATGATTTTGAGAGCGGCAATCTGGACCGTTGGGATGATGACTCGGTGATGGACGACCCGCAGCGGTTGCGTCTGAGCGAAGAGGCCGCTTATCGCGGGCGCTACGGCGTTGAAATTACCGCCCTGCCGGGCAGCGGTGCCGGTGCCAAGCTCAACAAGTGGTTCTACCCTGGATACGATCAGGTGCACGTGCGTTGGTATTGTCGTTTTGCCGAGGATTTCGACCAGGGCAACCACATGCATTTTTCGCATCTGTTGGCCAACCGTGCCGACCATCGTTATTGGGCCTTTGGCCAGGCAGGGAAAAAGCCGGCTGGAGATGATTTTTTTACGACCGGTCTGGAGCCCTGGCGTGATTGGGGGCAGCATTCGGCGCCGGGCGAGATGATGCGGTCCGAGACCTCTTTCGTGCCCGAGCGAGGTCGCAGGTACTGTATGGAAATGATGCTCAAGGCCAATACGCCGGGTGAGGCCGACGGCGGCCAGGCCTTCTGGGTTGAGGGGGTGTTGCTCGGGCGATTCGAGGGCATTCACCGGGGCGATACTCTGGCGCTGAAGATCAATGATTTCTGGCTGATGCTCTTTGTGCACGAGAGCGAAAGGGTAAATCGCGTTTATTTTGACGAGGTCGTCATCAGCCGAGAATATATCGGCCCGCTCGCTGCTGAGACGACGGTCGACGATTGACCTGGGATTTAATAAAAGCAGAGAGCGATGGAACTGGCATTAGATAAGGTACCCCTCCGCATAGAAATACTTTTCCTCGCCACAGTCCTAGGGACATTGGCCCTCTTGGTGCTCGCTGTGCAGGCCGCTGCCCAGCGCACGGGGCGGGATGATGTCGGGCTGTGGACGGTGCGCGCGGTGGCTGGGGCGGCGATTTGGCTGGCGGCGACGGGCTTGGTGGCGAATACCGGCGTGTTGCTCGATTTCTCGCTGCCGCCAAAGATCTTTTTTTTGCTGCTGGTCTCCGTGGCCTTGACCTGCAGTGTGGCCTTTTCGGGGGTTGGTTCGGCGTTGATCGCCGGGATCGGTCCGGTCGGGCTGATCGCGGTCCAGTTTTTCCGCTTGCCGGTCGAGATCTTTTTGCACGGCATGTACGAGGCCGGGCAGGTGCCGGTGCAGATGACCTATGCGGGGCTCAACTTCGACATTTTCTCTGGCTTGACCGCGCCGGCGATGGCCTGGTTGATCTGGCGGGGTAAAATGCGGCGCATCGGCCTATGGGGCTGGAACATATTCGGGCTGGTACTGCTGGCCAATATCGTCACGATTGCAATTTTGTCGATGCCGACCGAGTTTCGCATCTTTATGAACGAGCCGGCCAATACTTTTGTCGCCCATATACCTTATGTTTGGTTGCCGACGGTCTTGGTACAGACGGCGTTGTTGGGGCATCTTTTGCTCTTTCGCTGGTTGTGGGCGCATCGTGGAGGAGAGCAAGCATGAGTCGAGCGGAAAACCCCAATATCGTTTTCATCCTCAGTGATGACCAAGGGCCTTGGGCGGCGGGGTGTTATGGCAACGACGAAATTCGTACGCCGGCGATAGACCGCATCGCCGAGACGGGTATGCGTTTCGATAATTTTTTTGTCGCGACGCCGGTGTGCTCGCCGAGTCGGGCGACCTTTTTAACCGGGCGGATCTCGTCGCAACACGGTGTGCACGACTGGATACGCGAGGGCAATGTGGGTGAAAACGCCGCCGCTTATCTAGGCGGCGAAGTGGCCTATACGGATATTCTCGCCGAGCACGGTTGGGTGTGCGGCTTGAGCGGAAAATGGCATTTGGGACACAGCCAGCTTGCGCAACACGGTTTTTCGCATTGGTATACGCACCGAGAGGGCGGCGGTCCGTATAATGGGGCGACGATGGTGCGGGATGGCGAGCTGGCGGAGGAGCCGGGGTATGTGACGACGGCGATCACTGACGATGCACTGACTTTTATTGATCGGCAGGCCGGTGATGACGCGCCCTTTTATTTGAGTGTGCACTATACTGCGCCGCACAGCCCGTGGACGGGGCATCCGCAGGAGATCGTTGATTCTTATGACGATTGCGCCTTTAAGTCCTGTCCGCAGGAGGAGATGCACCCCTGGGCCAAAGGGCATCCGTTGAGCGAGGGCTGTCTTGGCAATCGCGAGATGCTCAAGGGTTATTTCGCGGCGGTGACGGCGATGGATCATGATATCGGGCGGATTCTCGACAAGCTGGAGGAACAGGGGCTACGCGAAGATACGTTGGTGGTTTTTGTCAGCGACAATGGTTTTAGTTGCGGCCATCACGGTTTTTGGGGCAAGGGCAATGGCACCTATCCGCCTAATATGTACGAGAATTCGATTAAAGTCCCCTTTGTGATTAGCCATCCTGGCCGGATACCGGAAAATAGCGTGCAACAGGCGATGGTCAGCGCCTATGACTTTATGCCGACCTTATTGGATTATCTTGCTTTGCCCTTGCCCGAGGGGGTCGACCTGCCGGGGCAGAGCGTATTGCCAATGTTGCAAGGCGAGAACGAGGTGGGGCGGGATGAAGTGGTGATTTACGATGAATACGGGACGACGCGGATGGTGCGCACCGAAGAATGGAAATATGTGCACCGCCACCCGGACGGGCCGCACGAGTTATATGACCTAGTCAATGATCCGGACGAGCGCGAGAATTTGGCGGATGATCCACGGCAAACGGCGCGTATTGGTGAGCTGATGACGCGCTTGCAGGATTGGTTCGCGCGCTTTGCGGTAGAGGGGCGGGACGGCCGCGACTTTTCCGTGATGGGTAAGGGGCAGCTCAGGCCAGTAGGCGGCAAGTGGGAAGACGGCAAACAACCTTTCGCGCAGGAGTAAAACAATGAACTATATTGACGCGCACGTGCATGTGTGGACTGACGACTTCGGCCAGTACCCGCTGGCGGATGGATTTAGCCCCGAGGCGATCAAACCGCCGATCTTCTATCCCGAGGAGATTATCGCCCACGGAAAGAATTCGGGCGTTGACCGCGTCGTGTTGGTGCAGATGAACCACTACGGTTTCGACAACCGTTATATGCTCGATGTGATGCGCGAATACAAGGGGGTGTTTTCGGGGATTGCGGTGATCGATACCACGGCTGAACGACCCGACGACGAGATGCGGCGTTTGGCGAAAGAGGGCGTGCGCGGTTTTCGCGTTTACCAGGGTGATCCGGTCGCAGAGTGGATGCAAGGGGCTGGCTATGAGCGGATGTTGGCTTGCGGCGCGGAGGAGAATATAGCGATCTGCCCGTTGATCTGCCCGGCGGCGTTGCCCTCTTTGGCCAAGCGCTGCGAGCAGTTCCCCGACGCGCCGGTGATCATTGACCACCTGTGCCGGATCGGGGCCGGCGAGCCGATCAGCGAAGCGCATATCGCGGCGCTTTGCGATATGGCGCAGTATCCGCGGGTGATGGTCAAGGTCTCGGCTTTTTACGCGTTGGGTGAGAAGAAGGCACCGTATACGGATTTGGCCGAGTTGATCCAGCGGGTCTACGAGGCGTTCGGCGCTGAGCGCCTGATGTGGGCCAGCGACTGCCCCTATCAGGTGCAGGGAGAGCATAGCTATGCGGCGAGTGTTGAGTTGATCGAGCAGCGGTTGGACTTTATCTCGACCGAGGATCGGGCGCGGATGCTGTGCGATACGGCGGCGGAGTTTTTCTTTTAGGCCAGCCAAATGGCCAGACAGTAAGAAGCTCTCGATCCGTCGTGGACTGGGGGCTTTCTTATAAGGCGTGTCGATTTTACGCTTGCCAGGCGGCCAGCGCCTTGCTGATATTCCGCGTTTGGAAGCCCGGCATATCGGCTGAGTCGGGCAGCCACAAAGGAAGCTCCATCCAGGCGCCAACCTCCGTATTCGGCGATCGGGCGGTATTGGCGCGCCTCGCAGCTTGTTATTTTGCCATAGGGGATATGCCGGAACGAAGGGTGGAAGGGGGCTAAGCGGTAGTGGACCCCGTTGGCGTCTTATTCATCCCTTGATTCCACGCGCTATCTCATTTTAGATCTGCTCTTCGTCAAGGTAATCCATACCCGTCTTCAGATCCCAGCGGATCGTGTCCGGAGGCTGAACGTTCTTGCACCAGTCGGCGAGGATCGGTCGGTCGGCGCGCAGTGCGGCCATGCGCTCGCGGATCCATTCGGGGTCCCAGCCTTCGAGGACTTCGGCCTTGAGTTTTGCAACCGTCTCCTGGTGCGCAGGGTCGGCGGCGAGGTCGTTGAGCTCGCGCGGGTCGACGTCGAGGTCGAAGAGCTGGCAGGGCTGGCCGTGGTAGTAGTTGAGCTTGAAGTTGTCGCGGCGAACCATGCGCTGGAAGATGCCTTCTTCGGGGAAGGGGCCGCCCGCTCCGGCCGCATCCTGGCAAAATTCAGAAAAAGCCACATTGTCCCATTCGGTATGGTCGGGCTCGTTGAGCAGGGGCAGCAGGCTCCGGCCCCTGGAGTGCGGCAGGGCCGGGCAACCGAGCGCATCTATCATCGTCGCGTTGAGGTCGAGCGAAGAGGTGACCTTGTCGCAGTGGGTGCCTTCGGGCAGGTGACCGGGCCAAGCGAGAATCGCCGGGACCTTGGCCGAGTCCTCGTAGAAGGTCTGCTTCCACCACAGGCCGTGTTCGCCCAACTGTTCGCCGTGGTCCGACATATAGACGACGAGCGTGTTTTCCTCCAGGCCGTTTTCGCGCAATGCGTTCATGATCTGACCGATCATCACATCCATGCGGTAGACCAAAGCCCAATAGGCGGCGCGGGAACGGCGGATCTCATCTTCGCTGACCTCTTCTATTTCGCAGGCCTGGCGCCACAATTTGATATGCGGGTGCAGGTGGTCGCCGAAGAGCTCGGGGTTTTTCGGTGGGGTCATATTCTCATAGTAGTGGCGATAGTCTTCGAGCCGGGCTATAAAGGGTTGGTGCGGCAGCATAAAACCGACCGAGAGCGAAAAGGGCTCGGCGGGTTGGCCGGCGCGCCTTTGCACGCCGAGGCGGTTGAAGTAGTCGACGGTGGAGGCGGTGACGTCCTCGTCGTGGACCTGGTAGGCGCTCTGGCCGTGGCCGGAGAGCCGTAGGCTGACGCGTGCTGGTCCGGCGGTGCCGCCGTACTCGCCGCGGCTATTACCGGAGCCGCCCATCTGGTTGGGGCCGTGGTCGCCGACCAGGCGCTCGGCATAGCCGTGTAATTGGTCGGGGCCGACCGAGTGCATGCGGCCGATCAACGCCGGGCGGTAGCCGCCGGCGCCCATGGCGTGCGCGAAGGTGGGGGTGGCCGAGTCGAGCATGTGGGAATTGGTCCAGACTTCGTTGTCGGACGGATAGCGGCCCGAGAGCATCGACATGCGCGAAGGTACGCAGATGGGTGAGGGACAATAAGTGTTATCGAGGACCACGCCGCGGGCGGCGAGCGCGTCGAGATGGGGGGTTTCGACGAGGGAGTCGCCGTAGCAGCCCGTGACATAGGGATTGTGTTGGTCGGAGTGGATGTAAAGCAGATTGGGTCGGGTGTCGGTGTTCATGGTTTTGGCCTTAATGGTTGCGTGTTGCGGATGGTTTGTGTCGAAAAAGTAGCTGGTGGCTCGGGTCTGGTCAATATGTGGTGGGGCTCTTGCGAATGATCGGGGATTTATTCAACCTTAATGGATTATATGGGCTAGGTGCTGGAGGGTTTATTGAAGTGATGCCCTTCGTCTAGACCATCCATATCGAGCATAACCGTTATACGCTAAATATTAACGAGGCAAAACACATGGGTTCGATCAAGAAAGTGGGTATCACCGGCGCCAATGGCACAGTAGGTAGAGTATTAATGCAAGGCCTAGCCGATGACTACGAACTGACGGCCTTTACCCGGCGCGCGGTAGAGTTCCCATCGACGATCGTCAACTTCGACAAACCCGACGAAGTCGGGAGCGCTTTCACTGGGTTGGACGCGGTGATCCATCTGGCCGCAGACCCCAGTCCTATGGCCGATTGGCAGGCGGTGCGCGAGCACAACCTTGAGGGCATGTACCAGGTGATGGAAGAGTGCCGGCGCGCGGAAGTGAAGCGCATGGTCTTCGCCTCGACGAATCATACCCAACACGGCAATAGCATCCTCACCACGCCGGAAACATTGGACCCCAAGAAAGAGCTGCGGATGAAGCTGGACGACCTGCCCAACCCCGATACGCTCTACGCGGTGTCGAAGCTCTTTGGCGAAAACATCGGCAAACTCTATAGCGAGCGTTTCGGCATCGAGTTCCTGGGATTGCGGATTGGTTGGATTGTGCCGGAGGACACGCCGCTGGTGATGCGTGGGACACCGGCCGAAGATTACTTGCGGGCGATGTTTCTTAGTCACCGGGATTGCATCGCGGCGCACAAGCGGGCGCTGGAGGTGGATACAGTTTATATGCTGGCCTATGTCGTCAGTGCCAACGGCCGGCGGGTTTTCGATCTGGAAGAGACGCGCTCTGGGCTCGGTTATGAGCCGCAGGACGACGCCGAAGCCTATTTTGCAGAGTCGGGCGGACGTGCGTAATTACGAGGAGTTAGTGCGACGGATCGAGGCTCTGGTGAGCGATGAGATGCGGACCAAGGTGCTTGGCGAGGCGGCGGGCTATCCGATCTTGGGCATCGAATGCGGGGTCGGTGAAAACTTGCCAACCGCGTTGGTGACGGGCGGCGTGCACGGAGATGAGCCGGCGGGTGTCGAGGCGGTGCTGCGTTTTTTGGAGCGTGGTTTAGAATTGTGGGAGGGCCGTTTAGCTTTTGAAGTTATCGCCTGCGTCAATCCCCACGGCTGGGTCCACAATGTCCGCAATAATGCCCAGGATTTGGATATTAACTGGTCTTATGCGCGGGACGATGTCGTCGAAGTACAGGTGATCAAGACGTTGGCGGAAGGTAGGCGCTTCGAGTTTGCGGTCGACTGCCACGAGGATTGGGAGAGCCCCGGCTTTTATCTCTATGAACTTCGCCGGGGTAGTTTTCAGATCGGTCCGGATATTTTGCGGCGGGTCGCAGCGGTCTGCCCGTT
>Ga0315339_1003887_pt1 | contig 10142 bp, 6 predicted proteins | sample ASW17metaG_FD_204514 | JGI IMG/M metagenome (GOLD analysis project Ga0315339, IMG submission 204514) | Ammonia-oxidizing marine archaeal communities from Pacific Ocean, United States - ASW #17 | ecosystem: Environmental > Aquatic > Marine > Oceanic | place: USA: California | collected 2016-12-05
GAGCAGCTAAATGAAATACCCGATCAACATTTTCAAACTCCGCTGACCATTCTGTTCTGCTACTTAAATCACAATTGATAAAGCTTATATTGTCGAGCAAGTGGGCTAAATTATCTAATCGACCAGTGCTTAGATTATCGAGTACGATAACTTCATCACCAAGCCCAAACAGCGCATCAACCAAATGGCTGCCGATAAATCCTGCACCTCCTGTAACCAAAGATTTCAATATTTACTTACCTCATAAATTGTTATCAATTGTAGTGCCCTTAGTAAATTGCATCTAACGATACTGGGTTGCCCACAATTTTGAAAAAATACCGTCCTCTTTTAATAATTCATCTTTGGTCCCAGATTCAACTATCTTTCCGGCATCTAATACCAATATCTTGTCCGCTTTTGTAACCGTCGACAGACGATGAGCAATTACAAGTATTGTTCTAGAATTATGCATACCTTCGATAGCTCTCTGGATATATTTCTCAGATATCGTATCTAAGGAGCTAGTCGCCTCATCAAGGATCAAAATATCTGGATTACCAACTAACGCTCTAGCGAGCGCGATCCTTTGCTGTTCACCTCCTGATAATCTATGTCCTCTATCACCCACTACTGTATGGTAGCCATAGTCGAAGCCTTTGATAAACTCATGAGCTAGTGCAGTTCTTGCCGCTGTTTCAATATCTAGATCACTAATTTGTTGTCGGCCGAAACTAATGTTATCTTTAATACTAGTGTTCAACAGATATACTTCCTGATCCACAATACCTATCTTCTCTCGCCAGGTTATTGAATCGATCGTATTTAAGTTGTTTCCATCTATTAGTATTTCTCCAACAGACGGCTGGTACAAATCAACGAGCAGATTCACTATTGTCGACTTTCCACTGCCTGATTCTCCAACCAAAGCAATGGTTTCCCCTCTGGCTAGATCGAAATCTAGCGAAGATACCGCGTTGACATCTGCTCCATCGTAACGATAACTTACTCCTCTAACTTGTATGCTACTGGTTAGTTTTCTGAATTGGACACCACCGATTTTTTCAAATTCTTTATCATCGGTTCTCAAAAACTCACCTACTTTCCCTAGTTTTGGTAGCAATTTTGCCATTTGGATGCGAAGATCACTTAGCAATTTGACTTGAGGCTTGAGTCGAAAAAATACTAAAACGAAGACGAATAGACCGGGTACAACTTTGATAGCACTCTCTCCAGAAAACAGATACCCACAAATCAGAAATACTCCCGCGCCGAATACCGTAATAATTTCGAAAATGGGAAGTATCGCAGCATTTATTACAGCTGATTTTTTTTCCGCAGCGATTCTTTTATAACGAGCATCTTGAATAACACCTTTTGCTATATCCGTCGTGCCAAACAAACGAAGTAACCGGGGCACATTTAGATACTCTATGCTCCATCTCCAAGTATCGATCTCGCCCTCGACTGCTCTTGTGGCTAACTGTTTTAGGATTTTGACTATGCGCGACAGTGCAACCCACAGCAATCCAAACACTACTATTGCAGCTGCTGTTAGGAGCGGTGATATTAGAATCATCACACTCACGTAACTTACTGTCATCAGTATTGCACGAGATGCCTTACCAACTTCTGTTACGATATCGGAGATACCACCAGACTGGTCTATTAGCGAGCCCAGTTGGCCAGACGGGTATTGCGAAACCTGTCGGTAACTCAGATTCATAACATGGCTTGTAGCGCCATCCTGACCATCTTTCATTAGGCGGTAAGAAAGTCTAGTTTGTGCCACTGTGCTCACATAACCCAAAAGCCCTTTCAAAATTTGAGCCGCTACGGCAAAACCAATTAACAATAAGAATAGCCCGCCTTGGCTAATATTAAGCAGATACAATACTAATTGATCATTCAGAAAACTCGGAAGATTCTGTACTAGCTGTACTGATTCATCAGTTAATACCTTTACCGCTAAACCGAGCAACCCTAGTGTTCCACCTTCAAACACAGCTGCTGCTAATCCCGTAACTAACATTAAAGAAAGTTGGCCTGGGTGGCGTAGCATTTGGCGTACCGCTATGCTTAAGCCTTCCTTTTCATTCTTTGTCAACGGTTTTGTCCCATAGTGGAACATCCACCGAAACGACCTGAAACAAATATCTAGAATACGCACAAGTGAATTACTTTTGATTAGCAATCATTGATCAATGATTGTATGCAATTAAAATGAACCTAGGAGTAACTTACAAAGCTAATATAAGACTATTACTATAGTATTGACTGAAATACTTTCCGTAGATCTAGAACGTAGAAATTTAATTGTTAGCATTTCCTAATGATAACCACTGCATGCACATGTGGCCGACGATGAGTTGAAGATCCTCAGATATTTGCATGTCATTTATCGCAAAATGTATTGGAACATCAGCCAAACCCTTGCAACGGCCACCTGTATATCCAAGAATAGCGAATGTTCGCATTCCTATCTTTTTTCCTGCCTCTAAGGCTCTAACAATATTTGGCGAGTTCCCACTGCCTGACAACACCAACAACACATCTCCCTTTCTACCTTTGGTCTCGATTTGTACCGAATATATTTCCTCATACCCAATATCATTAGCCAAGCAAGTAATCACAGAAGTATTCGCAGACAGTGCCTCAACCCTCATACCATTAGTTGACTTGTCTTTTGCAATGCCGAAAAGAAAATCATTAGCTAAGTGAATAGCATTCCCAGCACTACCTCCGTTACCACATATTAATAGCTGACCTTTCGTCCTCCATATGTCTCGTAGGGCAGTAGCCAGCTCAAGGACATCATCCCAATTTCTCTCATGGAGCAGATGTATCATCTGCTCACTGTAGCGCTCAAATATAATTTCGGACAAAATCTACATCTCTTCAATCGTAACAATGAATATTTCTGTTAGTGTATTTAACAAACATCATGAATGAATCGGAGCTACTTTGCCCATATTCAAACCATCTTTATTAGTACTATCGAACTATTGTTAGCTATTATATAGCTTTATCAACCCTTTTAATCTCCCTAGGAACTGTACTGCATACTCAAGGCGATTCTCAGTTGGGCTACGCAGATAGATCGAATACACTGCACGACGGCAACTGAATGAACGATAGCCCACCGATTAGCCAGTTACAGACTTCTACTACTGGAAACCCAAATTTTAGGCAGTAAGATCAACACAGCCCTAATGCCGAGATCAGATATCGCACTAACGATTTCGCCGACCACACTTAGGAATCTAGTACATAACCGAAATGATCTATTAGGACGATGGCTCGGAGCCATTGAGCAGTAACATAGCGCGTTGTTTAGCCTGATGGTGTTGTAGTAGTTCCGCTATTGCTCGGCGATTCTCGTCTCCTTTACTGAATGACTTAAGTCTTCCGGTGGAAAATATAGATCTTTATTGTTAACTATAAAATCCCGACTAGGCAAGGACTCAATATTTGATCCGCTTATCATCGGTAGAAATTCACATCTGTATCGGTGTAGTAGAGAATCTGCCTCATCTAGTCTTGGCTGTTTACAATTCAAGCGTTCTATAATTTCTTTGGTTGCGGCAACAATTTGCCTAGGAGTCGAATTTTCATATTCATATCCAATTTTTGAAACTGAATTGCCATCATGCTCAGCATCCAAACCTTTTTCGATACACTCGACAAATGAAACATATTCGTGTGTTTCTCTGCTCCTTATTCGCTTCGGCACAAATATACTGTTTCCCCCAAGTGGGGGTAACCCGAACGGCGTCCAGTTAACACCTACAAAAGGGACATCGAAAGCAATTGGCACAAACCCCAAACCACCGGTATCACCAATAAAAAACCGACAGTTCGCTGAGAGAAAGATATCCAAAAAGTCTGATCTGCTGTCGGAAATCCCATAGTCGAAAAATTTTTCATGGCGATAGTCTACATCCTTACCTACCATGTTCCCCATACGGAAAACAAACCCTCCCAATTGAATAATGTATTCTATTGCTTCTACATAGGTATCGATGTCACCATCGCGGTAGTCATGATAGCTCCATTTATTAGTATGTCCTTTGTGCAGAACAGACATGCTTAAATAGGTTGAATCCCTCGCATAAACGCAAACAAACCATGCATTCTTATCCAACAATCCATAATTCCTTAAGAACTTGTGTCCTTCAATCAGTTCTGAATCAAGAAAACTTAACGACGATGTAGTATCAACAAATTCTCGATACTCTCTACTAATAGATTCGATAGGCTGATAGAACTTTGTCTTCTGAACAATATGTTCGAGTCCAGTATAAAAATCGTAAACTGATGCCTTATCAATAATCACTAACCCTCTTTTATACATCTTTAGCAATTGCCTGTTAGAAACTCTACGAGGATCACACATCAAAATATAGATACATTCCGAATCGTGGATTTGCAGTGCTCGGCGCCTTAAAAAGGTCTCTGTGTTTGAAGATAGATGCCCAATCCTCGATGCCCGCAACCTGCCAATTTTTATACGGACTATCGGCCACAGTAAATACAACAACATAAGAATAGGGTATGCAAATAGACGACCAAGGGCTCGAAGGATTCGCGATAAAGCCAGTTCAATCATCGGAACGTAAGCTAGGATTCAACGTTACCAATCGTCGGAAAAAAGTATGGTGGATGCGAATTGCACTACTACAAAAGTACCACTTCACGGTCGAGCAAGAAAAGGTTATTTTTTTGTAGCAATTTACCCAACTTTGGGTACGATTCATTACCCCAATGCCCAATTGCTTTGTTGATAAACATTTTGGATGTGTTGCTATGAATGAACTTGAGTCGCACACCTCTCGTTCTTAATTCTACTGGATCTTTCTTGTATCCAAATTTCCGACCTTCAACGAAATCGAAATCATACACACCGGTTTTTACTGAATCTATTTGGTTGACATCTAGTTTTCGATTTGATGCGAAGTCGACGGCCTGTTCAATATAGCTCTCTAAGTGTGCAGTCAAAGCCCCCTCTTTCCGTAAGTAGTGAATAGCACTATCTTTTAATATGGCGTGCGTCTCTCTTCTGGCTGTCGATACAGCCATTGCTATATGAGTAAGCATCTCATTGAACCCAAGTTCGCTCGATAGATAATCCTCAACATGGTTTTGAAAATATTCTGTCAATTCCTCCGGCGAGTCAAACAAGACCGAACGACTATGCTCGACATAGCTATCAATAATACTCTTGAAACCGGGATTTCCTGCTAGCTCATGATCTCTTAGGTATGTCAAAAGATCTATCGCCGAAAGATTTAGCCATTTTACAACTCCAAATACTTCAAAAAATGAATCTCCGTCTATATAAAGCTTGACTAGAAAATCGAGAACTCGACACTTTAAATAGTCATCTATGGATAATGTTTTGTTCCCAACAACTAATTCTTCAATCTCTACACACGAGGTCAGTTGCGATCCAAACTTATACCGACCAATACAACCAGGGAACACTCGATATCGAACGTCAAACTCATACTTCTTTCTCTCTTCGGGTAGCGCCATCTCGGTGCCTTGTAGCACTGTAAGTTGATGAACGTCGATGTTGTTCATTTCTAGCTTGTCAACGACATCGCGAAGCGATTGCTCATGCCTTGCAACGTTGTCATCCGGCAACCCTAGAATTAGCTCTGTAAAAAACTCTGAGTTGCTGTGCTTAGTCTGGAAACGAAGATCGCTCAATCCGGAAAATTTTTGCAAGGGAAGATTCTTTCTTTTTATGCTTTTAAGAATATTGGGGTCAGTAGACTGAAATGACGCTCCATAGCGGAAAATTCCTGTGTTACCTTGGTTAATAACTTTGCCTACTGCCAGGATTCTGTCAGGGTGACTTTTGCCTAGTGATGCATCAATTCTCTCCGGCCAGCTATATTTTTCATAGGTGTCACGGATAATTGCTGCCGATTCCAAATCTTCCTTATACATGCCATAGTTTAGATCGGCGATTATGAGCTGATCTGAATGTTTTATATGGTGGCCAATATATTCAAATTCCTCAGCTATCATTTCGATAGGCTTTGAAAATATTTTAGAACGAATAGCCGGGCCATCATTACAAAAAGTACAACTATATGGACAGCCTCGAGTTGTTTCTATTAGTGGGGTTAAAGGATAGTCAAATAAATAGTCAAACCACCCTTCAACGTAGGGAGAAGCAAGGGAAGCCATATCGACAAAACGATGGTCTGGACCTTCGATATAGTCCTCGGCAACAATATAACAACAGTTCTTAGACTGAAACCTTTCTTTCTTGAGTCGGTCTACATTAAATTCCACAGATATCAACATCTTTAGCAAATCAACAAATGACTGCTCACCGTCCCATTTGATATAAAAGTCTACACTCGGCCTACAATTAAGAAAGGCGTGCCTGCTTTCTTTGTCAAGCGGAAAGTTTGGCCCCCCCATTACGATTACAGTTTCCGGCGATTCTGTTTTGACGAATTTCGCAACTTCGTATGCAAGGTTAGCATTCCACGCATAATTGCTCAGCGCCAATATTTCTGGGAACCCTTGTTTAATTTCATTGTCCACATCTGATTGAAACTTATAAACTGAACACGCTATCTCGTCTCCGAAAGCTCTTTGGGTATAGGCCGCAACGGAACCGATACCTAATGGGAATGTTGCCGCGTTAATCCCCGTTCCAGTATGTGTAAGGTCAGCGAACCAACACTTGATCGACATTTTCCCTCCTACTTCTAGTAATGCAGTGACGCATTTAAAGCCAATTGAAGCAAATTTAACGTAATCCGGGTTATTCTTAACTAGTACTAGCCTGGTTTCCAGGAGGAACTAGCATAGCTTTATCAATTTAACCAATCCCCTTGGGGGCTAGAATTCACAACCTAGGCCATTCTAGGCTAACACGTTTAGCTGCGCGAACAATTTGTTGAGGTTGCTTAAATTAACCATGATACGTGGCTTATCCAATAACCGGCTTTCTGCCATTACTAACCCAAAGTCCCGGCAATAATATCAACAATAACCCAAATCCTGGGATTAGGTATCGCACTAGGGGCTCAAACAAAACTGACATACTCCAGTAATAACCATTTAGAGCAAGAACAATAAATAATATTTCTTTATGCACTAGTGACTTTTTAATTATTCCGATAAGACTAAGCGCAAATATACTTATATATACTAGTTGTATACCTATCGCGTAATCCTCAAGTTTGTGACTATCAGTTCCATACCATGACCTACCAACTTTTGTGCCTAGTAAATATAATGCACCAAGTGGGTCCTCTAAACTAATCTTAATGACTACATCTAGGACGTGGCTTACCTCGATTTGGTCCCGCAGTTGCGATCCAGTTACTGTTTGTTCTTGAAGCATTTTATCTTCAGTAGACTTCAGTTCTAACTCAATAGTCTCCATAAATTGCTCAACACGCGGATGGAGTGTGAGCTTTTCTCTATATTCTTCTCCTCGAGTCGCGAAGGTCACACCATTAATTAAACTATTCCTTAAAACTACACTGTCTGTAAGAAATATTACCTTCCCAGAATTTGTATAAACAAATGCCGACCACGGTATCACTAAAACCAAAACACCACTAACTACTGCAATACTAAATTTAATCTTTTCTTTACAGGATCGCTCTCGATGTAGAATCATAACTAGAAAAACGACAATTATTGGGACTCCCATGCCAACCGGTTTTATCATCATCCCAACTGCTGATAGAAAACCCACAATCAACCCATATGCCCAATACCTTCTGTTGGTTTGTCGATAAGACAACAAGAACATATAAACCGTAAAGAACGAAGCAACGAAATATGGCATTTCTGGAAATGGTTGATTAATAAACCACAAGGCAAAAGGGTAGGTGATCCAAACATAGGGCACGCACACTGCGTCTTGCTTCTCCCAAATAAGTTGGCTGATCATCAGAAGCAGAATTGCCGAAAAAACAATCATCAAAGAGTTAAACATCCAAAACACTTTCTGCTGCGACATTTCTAACCAACGTTGGACGTAGAGTAGTCCCGCTACGATTAACGTGTTGCCTGGTGGTCGAGCTGTTGCAATAACTCCGTTTTTGTCGATCAGGCCTTTATCCTCTATAAGATTCTTCGCAACAATGATGTATCCCCCTTCACAGTCTCCACAGGGCTTATCTTTGAATGAGTCAGGCATAAAAACAAACATGCTTAGGCTAACTAAAGCAGTAATCATTACTATCATCGTCAACTGCAGATCGAGTCTTAGCGTCCTTAGGATGGAAATATGTTTCAGCATACTATGCAAAGCTATACAGCCATTCTGGACCAATCAAAACATTGATGTTATTAAGGGCGAATCCGTGTCCCATAAGAACCACCCAACCGGCTAATCTCGCTCTCTTCTCTTCTCTCATAACTGCCCAACAAATGAAAAATATTTCGACTCCAAAATAAAACAATAGGACTCTCGACATTAGCTCTGGGTAGATTGACAGCGGTATCAAAAATGAGAACGTGACAGTGCGAAATGTTCTAATATCGAAATCATTAGTACTTCTAGTGGGACTAGTAAGACCTATAATTAGTTCAGACAACAAGAACAGTGTGCCTACAAGAATCAATTTTGTTGCTGCGCCTGACCTACTTAGCAGCCCAGTAGAATCCATCACTCCATACTGCCTTATCTCACTAAAATAAATAGTGTTGGCTGAAATTTGCTCAAATATATCTATAAAGTTTAGCGTTCCCGAAAATATAATTTTAATACTCAATACAGTACAGACGCCTATTGTCAGTCCTAAAGCCATATGCTTTAGGAACGCACTAATAGATGAAGGATGCTTATTAGTAGTTGCGACTAAACGAATACCTATTGTTGCGGCTAGACAGAAAAAGGCAAATACAAAAGACCAGTTATGGAACGAAGTGGCTAGAATAATAGCAATAAGACTTAGCAGATATCGCCTTCTAGTAAATAGAGACAGAGCCAACAAGTTTACAGAGATACCTAAGAATTGACGTACCGCATTTTGACTGCCAATCATAAAGAATACCGATCCCATAACTACCGGGAAACAGTACAATGTAGTCTGAGTAATTGATTCCTTATCAAGGATTACTCTGCAAACGACTAGCCAAGCCAGCATTATGATAAACAGTCCCAACATAGATATAGCAACAACTTGGAAATCTGAAACATAGCGATAGTGGCCGGATGCCACTCTAGGGAGATAAGGGCCGATGGGCAGTAAGTGATGTAGGCCTCTAGCTAATTGCGCAAATCCCCTGTCCTTTGGGTAGGCCTGGACAAACGGAATACCCGTAGTATCTCTAGAATCCAGCACTAAGCCTTGTTTTTTACTAGAAGAGTAAGGCCACATGACGAAATAACCAGTGGCGAAATAGGTTGAATACTTAGGAAGATCAGAAGTAATAGGCTTTATGGCATAGACCACAGCCAAACAAACAATACAAATTACTAGTGTATTCTTGCAGAACCCCACAACCACTAATCGCAGAAAAAGAATGTGTGGAAGTATCCATAATATTAATACGATTAGTATGCCTGGACGGCTCAAGAACTCCATTAATTAATACTTACTCAATTGTTAGATCTATAACACCGCCTCAATACATCCTATTTTGCACAAGTGATATGCAAAACATAGCTTTTACATTGCCACTACCTTCCATAGACATTCAGCTTATTCGACTATTGAAGTTTGTTCCGTTTCGGATTTACGAATAACTTCATATCGTGAGATTGTAATGAATTTTTTCAGCTCCATAACCAGCTACTATACAAATATTCTTACTATTGTTATTTACACGATTTATCTTTTTCTACCGGGCTATTTTATTGTCTACTTATTCAACATTAGAAAACACAAGTTTCTTCTTTCTTACGCAATCAGCTTAACGCTTTTAGTTGTCACCCAATTACCTTTTCGGTGGTTTGAAGGACCAGTTTCTTATTGGGTCTGGTCTCTCAATGTAATAATTGCCTCACTAGCATTAGGCACTATATACACATTTTTCACACGAGTAGGTCTCGAGTCAGCACAACAACATACGAAGTTCTCAAGTACCAATTTAGGGCTAATACTAATCATAGCAACCTTCGCTCTCTATCATTATATTGTCGGACCCTATACTGAAATCCCATCTGACTTTTGGGA
>Ga0315339_1003888_pt1 | contig 10139 bp, 9 predicted proteins | sample ASW17metaG_FD_204514 | JGI IMG/M metagenome (GOLD analysis project Ga0315339, IMG submission 204514) | Ammonia-oxidizing marine archaeal communities from Pacific Ocean, United States - ASW #17 | ecosystem: Environmental > Aquatic > Marine > Oceanic | place: USA: California | collected 2016-12-05
GACGTCCTGGCGACGGGGGGGACGATGGCGGCGGCAATCAATTTGGTGGAGCAATCGGGCGCGACGGTGGCGGGGATCGCAGTTTTGATCGAACTGGCAGCGCTCGGCGGTCGTGAGGCGCTCGACGGGCGTGAGGTCTTTTCGCTGATGAAGGTCTAGGGACGATCATGACGCCAGTCGCGGGGCGGCATGCACTAGCTGAAGTCTTCGGTGCGCTGCGCCAGCCAGGCGCCCGCGACGGTGCCCGCCAGCACGCCCAGGAACCCGGCGAGTAGCACAGCCAATACCGCATTGTCACTTGCGTCGCCGGGCACGCCAACGACGAACACCCAGGCGCCGAGTCCGGCGGTTGATGCGCCGGTCATCGCGCCGCCGACCGCCCATTTAATGCTTCGTGAGCCGAGCACCAAGACGGCCACGGTGAGCGCGGAGGCCAGCACCGCGAACCGGATCCGTCCTCTGAGGATAAAAAAGATGACCAGCGGCGCGGTGGCGAACGTCAGAACGATCAGGATCGCTTTTTCGATGAGGAAGGCTTTCATGCCGCGCTCATACTAATCGCGATTGAGACCGAATAACGACCAACCGGGGCGCATATCGAAGTGGTCGTGGTTGGAGACGAGGCCGGCGTTGGGGGGATGGGCGAGCGCGAGGCGAATGGCCCATAACGAGAGCGCTTGCACGCCCTCCATCCGCGCCATCTCGGCCAGGGAAAAGAAACCGGCGTTGAGGGTCTCATCACCGTCGTGGATGGGATCGCCGGAGACGTGGTCGAGGCGGAATACAACGTAGATGTTGGCGGGCCGGTCCGGCCGGTCTGGCGTGTTAGAGGGAGCGGATGCGGTGTGGCGCCAGCCCAGGGAGTCGGTGACGCGAGCGACGATGCCCGCCTCCTCCAAGACCTCGCGCTCGACGGCGGCGTGGATGATTTCGTCCGCCTCAACGTAGCCGCCGGGGATCTGCCAGGTGCCGCGGCCGGGCTGGATGCCCCGCTGGATGAGCAGCACCCGGTCGCCCTGCACGACAACGCCCCCGCAGCCAATGGACGCCTCGCCGAAGTAGAAGTAACCGCAGCCCTCCGTAAGACAGGCCTCGCGATCGCGTCCGCCTTCGAACTTGGTCGTGAGCAACGACCCACATTGGGGGCAGTAAACGGGGACGCTCATCGGGCCACCCTGGCCGCGGTCGTAGGGAGTACGTCGGTGGTCAATGCGGCCAGAGCGACCATCGCGTCGGCTCCCGTGTAGAAGATGCGGCAGACGATGTGGTCTACGCCGGAAGCTTTCACGAAGGCCGCGAAACGCTCACCGCATTCGCGCGGCGTGCCGACGATGCCTAGGGCGTCGGCGATGGTCGCGAGGTCGGGCATGGCAAGATCGTCCGCCACGTTGGGCACGCGCAGGCTGGGGTAAAGCTCACGCATGACGGTTGCGAACACCTTCCGGGGCTTGGCAATGTTCGAGAAGGCGTAGGCGCGCATCCCTTTCAGGGCCTCAGCGCGGGTCGCGCCCATGTAGATTGGTACGCCGTAGGCGACAGGCAAGTCGTCTAGCGCTCGGCCTGCGCGACGAGCGCCCGCCCGCAGGTGGTCGCGAGTCCAATCGAGCACGTCAGGGTGCACGCCGACCATGGCGTAGGCGCCGTCGGCAACTTGGCCCGCAGCTTCAAGCATGCGCGGGCTGCTGGCGTTGATGTAGACGGCGGGCGGAGTGCTCGCGACGTGCGTCAACTTGCGGAGGATCGCGTTGCCCAGGGTCGCGCCGTTACCTGCCAGCAGGGCTCGAATTGCAAGCGTCGCCTCGCGCATCTGGGCGACGGTCGCCGAGCGCTGGCCGATGGCGATGGTGGCGAGGTCGCCGCTGCCCAGCATGAGGCGTATGCGTCCAGGAGCGAGCTCGGCCAGGGAGTTGGCGGCGGCGGCGAGGACGGCCGGATGGCGGGTGATGGGGTTCGTGACCGACGGAAACAGCGTTACCTGCGACGTGGCGCTAGCCATGGCCGTGAGCCGAACGAACACGTCATGGCCGGATCCCTGATGGTCGTGGACGCCGACACCGTCGATGCCCGCGCGCTCAGCGGCGACGGCGAAATCGGACGCGTTCGCGAGCGGAACGTCGGTGTGGTCGTTGACCTCGATGCGAAGGGTGGGCAAGAAAACGTGTCCTAGAGGGCGTAGAGGGCCCGGGCGTTGTCGTCGAGGATTTTGTTGGAGCGTTCAGCTCCGACGTCGCTCATGTTGCGCAGGGTGTTAAGTGCGGCCAGCTCGGACGCGGTGTCAGCGTGCCCGTAGTCCGTGCCCATGATGAGATTGCCTTCGCCTGCGACCGTGAGGACATAGGGGATGTCGTCGTCGGTCTGGCACGCGACGTACAGGTGGTTATCGCGCAGGATCTCGTTGGTGACGACGCCCTGCAGGTGCTTGCCGTCGGCCTGCGCATTGCGGCGAACCAGGTCATGAATGATATGCGGAACCCACTGGGAGGAAGCCTCGACGAAGCAGAAGCGGAGCTTGGGGAAGCGCTGCGGCACTTTGTGCAACAACAACGTGTGGAACGAGCTGATGACGGGGATCTTCGAGACGGCGAAGCTGCCGCCGTCGCGCCCGAAGCCGAGGAAGTTGGCGACTTCAGTGTTGGAGGTTCCGGCGTGGACGCAGACGGCCATGTCCAGGTCGGAGCACAGGTCGTACAGCGGGAAAAACGAGGGGTCGGACAGGTGGCGGTCGCCCTCGAAGCCGCGCATGAAGACGCCGACGGCGCCATGGTTCTTGGCGAACGTGAGCTCGTCTTTCGCCTTGTCGAGCTCCAACAGCGGTGGTATGGCGACCCATCGCAAGCGGCCTTTGCCCTGTTCCCAAACCTCCGCCATCCAGCGGTTGTAGCTGCGGCCGAGAGCGGAGTCCGCGACGGGGTTGTCCGCGATCTTGCGTGTGTAGATGGTGGGGTAGAGCACTTGGATGTCAGTGCCCAGTTCGTCCATGTGGCTCAGGCGCGCGCCGACGTCGGTCATCTCACGTGACGCCTCGGACGTGTCACCCCCGATATTCGCGCGCCGGCGCTTCAGCTTACCGTCGATGATCCAGTAGAGGGAGCCCTTTTCCTCGTCGTCACGAGGTTCGACGGTCACGGGCTTGTAGCGTTGCTCCGCCTGGGTCATGAACTCCCACGTACGGTCGGTCTCGATGACGTGAGCGTCGGAGTCGATGGTCTTGGTCATGGAATCTCCTATCTTGGACTGGATGTTAGCTGGCCGCGAGTCCATAAAAGCGGCGGGCGTTCTCGCCGAGGATCATCATCTTGTGCTCTTCACGCAGATCGTCGCGCCCGATGATCTCGTCGATCTCCTCCATGGCGTTGTCGATGGAGATCTCGTGGGGGAAGTCGGACGCGAACATGAATGGGCCGGGGCCAACCCGCTCGATGCTGTAGGTAAGGGCCTGCTCGTTGCCTTCGCAGGTGACGAAAATCTGTCCGCTTCTGAAGTACTCTTCAGGAGTCCGGGCGAGGGGGAGTCCGCTGTACTCCATCTCACGCGTGAGGCGGTCGAGAAGCATGGGGATCCACGCGGTACCACCCTCCATGAAGCCGACGCGGACGTTCGGATAGGCGTCGAGCACGCCGTCAACGATCATGCCGGCGGCGGCGTTCACGAGCGGGATGGGCATGCCGAGGGCACGGGCAGTCGGCATGCTCGCGAGGGTGTCAAAACCCAGGTTGTCGTAGTTGCCGCCGTGGACGGCAAGCACGCAGCCGAGCTCTTCGGCGGCCTCATACACGGGCCAGTAGGCCTTGGCGCCCAGGTGCCACTGCAGGCCGTTGGAGGGCAACATGCCCCCGATCATGCCGAGCTCGGTGACAGCGCGCCGCAGCTCGGCGACGGCGCTGGGGACGTCCTGCATGGGCAGCAGCGCGACGGCGTTCAGGCGTGGACTGACGCGGAGATATTTTTCTGCAAGCCAGTCGTTGTAGGCGTGAGCGTACTCGGCGGCCCACTCGGGAAAGAGCACGCGGCCGAAAAAGAGCCCGCGTGTGGGGTAGAGGACGGTGCCGTCGGTACCCGTCTTGTCCAAGAAGCCGAGCCACCGGTCCGCGTCGGCGGGTTGGAACGTGCCGGGATGTTCTGTATTCGTTGCTTGGTTCGCGCCGTGGAAACGGTCGAAATGGGGCAGGATGTTCCACCCTCCCCGGAAGCTGGCGTAGGGCTCGCGCAAGAAGGCGGCGATTTCGCGTTCGGGTTCCAGGACGTGGCCGTCCGCGTCGAAGTAGCCGTTGCTCGTCATCTGCGTTTCTCCCCGGTTGGCGCCCGTTGCGCGACGAATCGTGCGCATGATACCGCTGCTAGGGGCTTACGGTATGTAACGCGCGTTTGTTCGGTGGTAGCCTGGGCTCGTCCACAATGCACCACGAGGTGAGTTGCCATGCTTTCAGCGAGCGACAACGAGATGTTGACCCGCGTGGGTCGCGGTACGCCCATGGGCGATCTGATGCGTCAGTATTGGCTGCCGGCGGTGCAAAGCGCCGAACTTCCCGACGCCGACTCAGACCCCCTGCGCGTGCGCCTTCTCGGCGAAGACCTCATCATGTTTCGGGACACTCGGGGAAAGATCGGGCTCCTGGCGAACTCGTGCTCCCACCGGGGCGCCTCACTGTTTTACGGGCGCAACGAAGAGGGTGGGCTCCGTTGCGTGTACCACGGCTGGAAGTACGACATAACCGGCCAGTGTCTGGACATGCCGTCAGAACCGGCGGAGAGCAACTTCAAGGACAAGATCAAAGCGCGTGCCTATCCGTGCACAGAGAAGGCTGGAATGATCTGGGCTTACATGGGCCCGCGCGAGACGCCGCCCGAGATGCCTCATTTCGAATGGACAGAACTGCCGGAAGACCAGTTCGTGGTGACGCCGGCCCTCCGTGCGTGCAATTGGATGCAAGCGCTCGAGGGGGACATCGACACATCGCACCTCTATTTTCTTCATGGGCGATTGAACCCGGATGACTCGCCTGCACTGGGCGTATACCACCAGGATAGGCATCCGCACCTGGAGATCATCCATACCGACTACGGCATCGTGTACGGTGCGAGCCGCGACGAGGCCGATGCCACGACCTACTGGCGGATCACGCAGTTCGGCTTCCCCATCTTCACGCTGTTCCCGATGAACGACGATGGGGGGGTTCCCGGCCACATGTGGACCCCGCTGGACGACACTCACACGCTGGTATGGACGGTCATCTGGAACCCGACGAGAGCGAAGTCCGATTGGGCTTATTCGTCGCTGGGCATCGGCCGCGGTGATCGGGACCACTTGGAGAATACGACTGAAGGCTTAGGGCGCTGGCGCATGCGGGCAAACAAGGCGAACGACTACCTAATCGATCGCGATCTGCAACGGACGAAAACGTTCACGGGAATCCCGACAATCCCCATGCAAGACCAGGCCATGAACGAGAGTATGGGTGCGATCTACGATCGCACTAACGAGCACCTAGGGACTTCAGACTCGATGGTCATCCAGGTGCGCCGACGCCTGATTCGTGCGGCGGCCGAGCTGCGCGACCACGGGACGATTCCGCCGGGCGTGGATAACCCCGAATGGTACGACTATCGCTCGGCCTCAGGGACGCTGCCCAAGGGCGAATCATGGATCGATGGTTTTGGCGACTGGATTTACGGGCGTTCCAACGTGGTGCCTGAGGTCAATCTGCGCGTCACCGAACGCTAGCCAGCGCCCACCACGCGTTAGCGGCGGATAACTTTGCCCACACCCTTGCGTACTTTGCCGTCCGGCGTGAACAGCTCCGGCCACTGCGCCCGCATGGCCTGCGCCTCCTCCTGCGTCTTGCGGACGACCGGCGGAAAGCTATCTAGGCGGTCATAGGGGCGGCAGGCGTCGATGATCATGCGGTTGTTGTAGTAGCGCGCGCCATTGCCATCGCCGGCGTAGGCCATGGGATCCAGCGACGTGCTCCACATGCGTTTGAGGATGTCCACGTCCTCGGCGACGTCCGTGCGGGTGCACATAGCCCACAAGACTTCGTTGGTGTCGGTGGGGTCGATGTCGTCATCGACCACCACCACGTAGCGGTTGGCGTAGGCACCCGCATGGATGGAGGTCGTCGCGTGACCGACCTGCTTGGCATGGCCGGGGTACATCTGCTTGATAGAGATGACGTTGAAAAAGCGTCCACCGCCGGCTTCGTGGGACCAGGCGCCGGTGACGCCCGGCACGCCTGCCTTCTCGAGTTCGTCCCAGAGCATGGCCGCGCGCAGGGGGCTGCGGAAGTAGGTGTTGTCGTTGGGGGGCATGCCAGGCAGACAGCCAAGGACGATGGGATCGTTGCGCCAGATCACGTTGGTGACGTTGATCACGGGCATGTCGCGTTCGCCCGAAGCGTAGTAGCCGGTCCACTCGCCGAAGGGGCCCTCGTTGTGAAACTGGTCGGGCGGGATCATGCCCTCGATGACCAGTTCGGCGGACGCAGGAACGGGCAGACCGGTGGCGGGTGCGGCGATAACGTCAAGGGCTTCGCCTCGGATGCCACCGGCGACGGCAAACTCGTCCTGACCGAAATCGATCTCCAGGCCGCCCATGAGGAGCAGTAGGGGATCGTGGCCGAATGATACCGCCACGGGACAAGACTCGCCGCGATCCCAGTACTTCTCGCGGATGATGCGCCCGTGCTTGCCGGGCGAGATCATGATTCCCAGCGTCTTTTCGTCGTGCACCTGGACACGGTAGGTCCCGGCGTTCACCCATCCGGTGTCGGGGTCCTTCATGACAACGATGTTGCCCGTGCCCAGGTAATTGCCCCCGTCTTCGGTGTGCCATAAGGGCGCCGGGAACTGGGTGACGTCGATCGCTTCGCCGGTCTGTTGATTTTCGAGCACCGGGCCGTCCTCCACTTGGCGCGCAGGGATGGGCTGGAACTCCTTGAGGCGGTCGCGCCAGACCTTCACGAAGTCGTGGCGTGAAAGGTCGGTGGGCAGATCGAGCGACAAGCAGATGCGGCGCATGGACGTGAGCACGTTGGCCAGCAGCTTATAGTTCTCGGGGTGGCCCTTGATCTTCTCGAACAGGAGCGCGGGGTTCTCCATGTCCCATTGGAACAGGTCGACCAGCCCGCCGAGTTCGAGGTGCGGATCGACGCCCTCGACGCGCGTGAGTTCGCCCATCTCCTCAATGCTCTTGATCCATTCACGCAGATCTTCGACGGGCATGTCTCCCCCTTCGGAACGGGCCGTAGCCCGATAACGCGCGTTCGTGTGAGGCGAGCGTAGGGAAACGGGGTTGGCCTGTCAACGAAGGGCGCTACGCCCCCAGCATTTGCTTCCACCCCAACGCACGTTCGAGCTACGGCTCATGCCCATGACATCGTCCGAACGCCCCATGCGAGGGACCCGGATCTCCGTGTATGCCTGGGCACTCTCTCAGGAAACGTTCAGTGCCTAGAGGCCGAAGCAGCTAACGGCGTTGTCCCACATGAGCTTGCGGTAGACGGTGGGGGCCAGGTTCCAGTCTTCCATGCCAGTGACGGAATCGGGGAAGCGGGACTCGGCGTGCGGGTAGTCGGAGCCGAACATGAGGACATGGTCGCCGAGCAATTCCGAAACCATGCGCACCATGTCCGGTCCCTCGTGCAAGACGATGGAGGCGAAGAAGCGACCGTCGGTCATGTACTCCTTCATGGAGCGCTTGAGCCCGCCCTCGGCAACGTACCCCATGTAGGTGACCTGGTCCTCCATGCGAGCGGCCCAGAAGGGGAGCCATCCGAAGCCCGATTCCATGATCGCAAATTTGAGGTTTTCGTACTTATCGAACAGGCCCGAGCCGAAGAACGACGCGACCGCGCGCATGGCAGCCCAGGGGTGGCCGGCGGTGCGGCCCATGAAGGGGTTGTCCCACAGATCGCGGTAACCCGGGTAGCCGGTGGCGAACGAGTGATGACAGTACGTCAAGCCCGCGTCGTCGATGGCCGCCCAGATGGGGTGCAGGTCGGGGTGGTCAAGGGGGTAGTCCAACGGCAGGTCCAGGTAGACGGCCTTGGCCCATTGCTTGCCGGACCACGTCTTGATTTCCGCGACGGATGCTTCGACGTCGCGGGCCGTGGTGAAGATCATGGAGTAGAGCCGGTCCGGGTACTGCGAGCAGCTGGCGTCCAGGTAGCGATTGAGCGCTTGGACGAAAGCCACGTCCACGGTGGCGTCCTCGTGACCCGTGAAGGCGCTGGGCACCAGGATCTGGGCGTCAATGCCCTCCTCATCCATCTCGGCGACGCGCGTGTCCATGAGGTAGTCCTCGACGCCCATAGTGGGATAGCGGCCGCCCATGAACGACTGGAAGTGGCGTTGCTCTTGGTCGCGCGGACCGGGCTCACCCAAGTGGCGGGGCTTGTTGGAGCCCCACCCACCCCCACGACGGAACCGGTACCAGTGCCGGAAGGGCTCTTCGAGCACCTGGCCGGCTCTACCGGTCTTAACGGGGTTCTTAAACTTCTCCAGCTCCGGCAGGCGGGCGAGCATGGCCTTGTCCAGGTAGTCGACGATGCTCTCGATGGCGGGCTGGAAGTGGGTGTCGGCGTCAAACACGCGTTGGCGGTCGACCATGAGGGTGGCTCCTCGAAAGGGAGGTGGTGTTGCGAGTTTCGCTCGCTTCGCGATCTACCGCAAGTTGGGATCATGCGCTGGTAAACTGGACGCAAATCCCAATGAGCAGTTGAGCATGTATGCCCGACACCTTTCCTGAGAATTTCGTTCGCGAGCGCCAAGAGCAATGGGAGGTGGAGCGCCTCTCGCCGCTGGCCAGCCTAAGCCGCGATACCAAGGGCCGGCTGGTCGACGAGCCGCGCGACGCGCTGCGCACAGAGTTTCAACGCGACCGCGACCGGGTCATCCACACGAATGCGTTCCGGCGCCTCAAGCACAAGACTCAAGTGTTCGTTGCGCCCATGGGTGACCACTTCGTTACCCGATTAACCCACACGCTGGAGGTCACGCAGATCGCGCGGACGATCGCACGCTCGTTACGGCTCAACGAGGACCTGGCCGAGGCGGCGGCGTTGGGGCATGACGTGGGCCATACGCCCTTCGGTCACATCGGCGAGCAGGTGCTGGACCTGCTGCATCCCGGCGGCTTTCGGCACAACGAGCAGAGCCTGCGGACGGTGGACGTGCTGGAGAAGGGTGGCGTTGGCCTGAACCTGACCCATGAGACGCGCCAGGCGATCCTGAAGCATTCGAAGCCGCGGGGCGATTTTCTCAACGCCGACGAACTTGATTCGCTGACGCTGGAGGCGCAAATCGTGCGCGTGTCCGACGCCATCGCGTACCTAGCACACGACATCGGCGATGCGATCCGGGCCGGGGTGCTGGGCGAGTCCGAACTGCCAGCCGATGCCCGCGAGGTGCTGGGCACTCGCCACTCGACACGACTCGACTCGATGGTCAACGATGTGGTCGTGGCGTCATGGGCGTGCGCGGGCTACGATTTCACGGCTGAGAGTCCGCGGCCACGTCTAGCGATGAGCCCGCAAGTGAGCGGCGTGGTGAACCAGCTGCGCGAGTTCATGTTTGACAACGTATACGTGCCCGCGGGCCAGGGGCCGGAGGGCCAGAACGCACGCGTGGTGGTGGAGTTTCTGTACGACTACTTTTTGAAACACTCCGGTGAGATCCCCGAGCAGTACTTCTCACGCGACGACCCGGTGGACCTAGTGGCACTGGACTACATCTCGGGCATGACGGACCAGTTCGCCCTCCACACCGCCGAGGGGCTTAAGCCCGGGATCGCGTCCGACGTGTTTCTCGGCCGGGTTTAGCGCAATAGGCTGCCGAGGCGCGGCCTGGCCGCTGATGATGACGCGGGCACCTGCCTTGCGCACGCGCAGAAAACCGCCGCGTTTGGAGTTTTGGTAGACCTGCAATTCGCGCTTGCCGAGCTTAGCCGACCAGTACGGGCCCAGCGCGCATTGGACCGAGCCGGTCGCGGGGTCTTCGGGGATCCCGGCCTTGGGCTCAAATACGCGACAGACGTAGTCGGTATCGTCCGTGCCGCCGGGGCGGTGACGATCACACCACGCCTTGGGAGCTCAGCCGACGCGCGCAGGTCCGGCGTTAGTTCGCGCAGAGTGTGGGCGCTGGCG
>Ga0315339_1003889_pt1 | contig 10138 bp, 7 predicted proteins | sample ASW17metaG_FD_204514 | JGI IMG/M metagenome (GOLD analysis project Ga0315339, IMG submission 204514) | Ammonia-oxidizing marine archaeal communities from Pacific Ocean, United States - ASW #17 | ecosystem: Environmental > Aquatic > Marine > Oceanic | place: USA: California | collected 2016-12-05
AATATGTCGGCGATCTACCCTCGTTCGGTCGCCCCCGTACGTGGATCACCGAATCGGACTGGCATACAGACCGTCTGGCCCCGGACGATGATTCCTATCTGCACAGCGGATATTCACGTGGTCACCTGTGTATGAAAAGCCATGCGAGTCGCCTGGGCGCAAACGCCGACTGGAACACCCATACGGTGCTCAACGCCGTCCCGCAGATACAGGCGCATAACAACGGTCCCTGGCGCCGACTGGAAGACAGAACAGCGGATTGGGCGGATGGCTATGGGGTGGTGTGGATCATAGCCGGCCCCATCTTTGATGAAGGTGATGAGGATGAGTGGATCGGTGATCCCGGCGAAGTGCCGGTGGCCATTCCGGACGCTCTATTCAAAATCGTCATCCGGGCATCGAACGATGCCGACCTTCCGGACGTCCTCGCCTTTATTTTTCCCCATACGGAAAAACCGGAAGATGATGATTGGCCGGATTTAGCCTCTTATCTGGTCAGCGTGGATGACATAGAAAGACGTGCCGGTCTGGATTTCCTCACCGTACTCACCGATCCGGTGGAAGCCTTCGTGGAATCCATACGGCCAACGGTGCTGTGGCCGGGGGGCGGTCTGAGCAGCCCCTCCCCATCGCCGTCCCCCGTTGCGCCGCCGCCATCAGGATCAGACATAGTCAACATCAACACGGCCTCTCTGGAAGAACTGGATACCCTTCCGGGCGTTGGCCCTGCCCTGGCGCAACGGATCATGGATGGTCGCCCCTACAGCAGCGTGGATGATCTTCTCCAGGTAAGCGGCATAGGCAGCGTAAAGCTTGACAAACTGCGAGATCATGTCACCGTGGAATAAGATGACTGAGCACCCGGTAACCACGTCACCAACCCCTTCGTAAGGTTAAATCATCAATATCGCTTCATTGATGTTTTCTTCACGGAAGCCCGAATACTGGACCGTTGCATGTCGTGTACGAATGGGGTGGGTACGTGGGGTACAGGTCACGTCAGATTGCTCGCCATGTTCTTTGACTATACCCCGTAATATGTGTATTATACAGATTCTTTGACGCCATCAGCGAGGTGATCCAATGACAGTCTCGGGTTTTATTCTGGATATTTTGGGTGCACCTGTATTAATATGGAATGAACTGTCAAATGAAGCGTCACGTATACGTTCGGGTGCCGCAATAAGAGGAACATTGAAGGCTAGGGAACGTATTCCTGTTTGGATAGCAGAAAAAATTGGTTCGAAAGCGCATCGCGGGAATGGATGCTTTGCCCATTATGACCATAATAAACGCACGTCCCTTGTTTTTTCCTGTGGACAACCACCTGCAGACGTTGTCGAGGTAATACGCCTATGAAAGCCGGCATAAGCTTTAGGGATATTACGCCCCCACTTCGCACTCGGCTTGCAGATCACACCCGCTATAGTACCGGTGTGCATGATCCTTTGTACGTAAGATCACTCGTATTAGATGACGGCGCTCATCCCACGGCCATCGTCTGTCTGGACCTTTTATTCGGGGATTTTGCCTTTTGTGATGAAATACGCATGTTGATCCAGGAACGTTCGGCGATCAACCACACCCTGATTAATTTTTCTCAGACCCATTCAGGTCCCAGCGTGTATAAACTCCCTGATCAGGTAGAGGAAAATGAGCCACACGAAGAAGTTTGGATAAATGATCTTAAACTGCGGATACTCGATTCTGTTGAAGAGGCTTGCTCAAAGACCGTACCAGTTACCCTGTATGCAGGTCGTGCCCCGGTTCAAATCGGATTCAATCGGCGTGTCCCTGATGAACATGGGGTCGTGCATATGGCCGTCAACAAGGACGGTCCGGTCGTGCCATGGGTCGATGTACTCCATGCGAGAAATGAAAGTAACGATCCGGTGGCAATCCTTTTCGCTCATGCGGCGCATCCCGTGATTGTGCACGGGGCCAGTACGGAAACAGGGAGAGATTTCGCAGGTTTTGCTGTGGATTGTATCGAGAAAGAATGGGACGGTGGAGCCACGGCCATGTTCGCTCAGGGTTGCTGCGGGAATATCAATGGATATCCTTTAAAAACCGGATGGGACAATGCGAAAGAAGCAGGCGACACCCTTGGTATGGCCGTTATAAACGCCGTAAAAAATGGCGCCTTGATCAACGCAGATAAACTTGATTTTCGATCCGACAGCTTCATGCTCCCGTGTGAAGATCTTCCATCTTTGACGCAACTGGATGCAGATATGGACCGTCTGACCATTTTTGACGCCAGACCGGACGAATCCAGGTTGAAAAAACTGCAGACCATTAAAGATATGGTTGTCAGCGGTGAGAAACCGTCGTTACGATTCGATATGAACAGGCTCAGCGTGGGTAAGGACTGGGGGCTGATTGCTCTGACCCATGAACCGTTCTGCGAATATGAACTATGGATTCATGAACATGCCCCTTATGCACATACCATGGTTATGGGAGATACCAATGGTATGCAAGCGTATGTGGCAACAGACGCAGAACTGGCCCGGGGAGGAAAAGGGGGATATGAAGCGGGGGGATACCCCTGCTTCTGGTCCCACACCGTCCGCGTCCTTAATGCGGGGCTCGCCATCGGTACGGAATGCACAATAAAACAACACCTCTCCAACCTATGGAAAGCGGTATAACCTGGACACGAAACACTCATCCAACACTTCACATGGAATCAGGATCACCACCAGATTCCAAACAAACCCAGAGGAATACATGCCCAGAATATTAGTTGGTGCCTACTTTCAGGAGACCAATGATTTTCATCCGAACGATACCGTCTATGAGGATTTTAATATTGTCTCCGGCGAAGTATTACTTAAAACCACGGGAGACGTCATGGCAGGCGCCGTACAAGCACTCTCCCAACGTGATGATGTAGAAATTATCCCCACCTATAGCGCAACCATGGGGGCCGGGGGAACGATCACACATGAATGCTTTTCCCGCATCTCCTCAGAATTATTGAATGCCCTGGAAAAAAACAAGGCCGGCGCTGACGGGGTTTATCTTAACATGCATGGCGCGATGGCTGCAGAAGTTGATAAAGATCCAGAAGGATATATCCTGCAGGAAGTCCGGAACATGTTCGGCCCCGATGTGCCCATCGTGGCTTCTTTTGATATGCACGGGACAATTACCAGGCGTATGTTGAAAAATATGGACGGTTGCAGCATCCTCCACACCTACCCCCACATTGATTGGTATGAAACAGGTCAGCGCGCTATTTATGTGTTATTACGTATTCTCGATGGGGCCAACCCGGTCATTGCCAGTGTGTATACGCCCACGATGGTCCGGGGTGATGAGCTCAAGACCGCTACCGGGGTCCACGGCACATTTATTCGCCACCTGCAACGCCTTGAAGAGCGGGAGGATGTCCTCGCCGGGGGCATCATGCTCGGTCATCCCCCCACCGATTGCCCGGAGCAGGGGTCGCGCATTATCGTAATCACAGATGATAATAGACCCCTGGCCGAGAAAGAAGCCTTGCGCATCGGCCAGAACTTCTGGGATATGCGCGAGCGTATGCAGTGTGTCCTTCACAGTGTGGAAGAAGGCATCGCCATCGCAAAAAAAGCCTCCGGTACGGTTATTTTTTCCGATGCGGCCGACGCCACCAGCTCAGGGGCGCCAGGCACGAGCAATACGATTTTAAAGGGCTTTCTGGAAAGTGACTATACGGGGAAAGTGCTGTTCCCGATGCGGGATGCACCAGCGATTATAAAAGCTATGGAAGCCGGTGTGGGACAAACCATCACTATGGAGATTGGTGGCACCAGAGATCCTCGGTTTACACCGGTCGTGGTGACAGGTGTGGTGGAAATTCTCGGGAGGCGGGGTCATGAGCCGATCGCCGTCCTGCAATGCGATAACATCACCATCTTTATGTCTACCGAGGGGGGCACCCTATGTGACCGATGGATGTATCCCGATTTCGGTCAGGACCCTGAAACATTCGATGTGGTTATTCAAAAGCTCCCGCATACCCCGTTTGAATGGTATGATGAATGGGCAGAACGAACCATCACCATCGATGTACCAGGTGCCGCGAGCCCGAACATACCCACGCTTGGGCACCACCTTGTCCCACGTCCCATCTATCCCCTTGACCCGGACATGACATTCACACCGGCCGTCGAAGTAAAAGGCCCGGATAGATCGTAGTTTCGTCTTCCCTTTGATCACCGCGGCAATAGGCATGGTTTGCGGTACATCTCGTCCGCGAACGCCGATCCATGAAGATCATCGACAAGGTCACCGTCACGTTGAATGAAAAGCTGCTGCTCGGCGGCATCTGGTGCATCGACTGTTCCGGCGTTGTCCAACGCACCTTTCGGGACACAATTGGAATATACATACCACGCACTTTGAATAGCGTCGTGACCGCTTAATAATCCGAAACAGACCCGTCGGCCAGGCGATTTTCTGGCCAGCTGAATTGCCGATTTTCTTCCCTGCCCACTTCCCGGGCACGTGTCTCGTCTATCTCTACACCTAACCCCGGCCCCTCAGGCAGGGAAACACAGCCATCTTCGTCCATCGTCCAGGTTTTGCGGGCTACATCGTCCGGCAACACATTCTGGTAGCCTTCATGAATGAGAAAAAAGGGCACCGACGCGGCCACGTGAAGAGAGGCTGTGAGTCCCAGAGACGACATGGTGCAGTGGGGCGCAAGGGGCACCAGGTGCGCTTCGGCCAGCGCGGCGACTTTTTTCATCTGCGAGATACCGCCCCCATGCCCGCAATCGGGCTGCAGGATGTCGATGACCTGGGCCTCTAATATCTCGCGTACCTCCCAGATGGTGCGATCCCGTTCGCCCGTGGCCAGCGGCACGGACACAGATGCACGCACCTTGCGCATGACGTCTATGTTGCCCGGCACCCACGCTTCTTCCAGAAAGAGCAGATCGTCGGATTTGAGGTATGACGCGAACTGCTTGACGAGCGGCGGCGGCAAACACGAGTGCGCGTCGAACATGACGGCCCCGTCGGGGCCTACTTTCGCTCGGGCCTGGCGGACGCGTTCTACCAGTCCCTCGACATCGGCTGGTGTGCCGGCGAAGGCCTGGCCACCGCCCGGGCCCACTTTGATGGCCTTGGGACTGGGATACATCCATATCTTGTCACGCACCGGACCGCCTAGGAGCCGGTACACCGGTACCCCGTACAGTTTCCCCGCAATATCCCAGAGCGCCATATCGATGGCCGAAATGACGTGGAGCATCAGTCCGCCCCCCCGTAAATTTCGGTGGGAGCGAAAGAGCCGCTGCCAGTGGTGTTCTATACGCGTGGGATTTTCTCCTATGATGAGCTGTCCCAGGGAATCCGCCAGCGCGCAGGCTACGCGGGTCTCCATATTGTTGATCTCTCCCCATCCCGTCACGTCCATATTGGTTTCTATTTTTACATAGGCCTTTTGCCCTATTGGAATGGTGTTCAGTGCGTTGACACGAATGCGCGATCCTTTATCTTCCACTTCTGTCGACATGGTTTTACTCCTGATACATCTGGTGATGGTGGCTGTTTGTTCACACCGACCGATTTTTTACGAGATATCCCCCACTTTTCCGACTGATAACTTATGATTATCAAAGATAGAATAGGCTTGGTGAGATTAGATCCTATAGTATATTATGTAACCAATCATTCAAACAGGGGATTTGAGCGTTCTTGAATGAAGAATCATCCAAACATGCCTATTCGTGAGGGTTTAAAGTATGCCGAAGAACATGGTCGGCCCATCAAAAAGCCCAGTCCAGGAGCGCATGCCTGGGGCGTGATTTACTGGTCATTTGGCCACAGAGCATGCTGGATGGCCATTTATTCCACACCGAAGACATGAGCCTGATATCAGACACGGTGCAGGATTACTGCACATCCGGGCATTTCTTCTTTTTAGACCCCGCCCTGAAAGAATATGCCGAATCCCTGCTGGCTTTCTGGTGCGATAAAGCAGGAGATGAAATCACTGAAGTCACGATCGAAGCGGCCGCGCAACAGGTGGCACGTCTGGATGTTCCTCTGGCCATACGCAAAGCCTTCCCTGATCTGTTGACCGAATTTTTCGAATACTTGGCCGGCAGTGGTCGATTTCCTGAGGCACAAGGCTGGTTATGCGTGGTTACCCGTATGGACAAGACCTATCGCGATAGCTTTCGCGACGATGGTTCCGTGCGTGGCGAGACCTTCCAGAAGGGGACGACGCATGTCGGGCGAAACGATCCCTGTCCCTGCGGCAGTGGAAAAAAGTACAAAAAATGTTGTTACGGTATATTCTGATGATTGAAGATTCCCCGCAGCTTACTGCGGGGAATCTCGAAAGTAAGGTATTCTACAGGAATTGACGTCTCGTAAGCGCAACCGGGTCTCGACGATACCCGATATGTGGGAATCATGAACCAGGAGACGGACTTGGAGAGCTGAAAATGACAACACAATCGACAAAACCGAACATCATCTATTTCTTCGTCGACGACATGGGCTATGGCGATGCCTCGTGTCTGAATCCCGACGGGAAAATCCAGACCCCGAACATCGACCGCCTGGCCCGCGAGGGTATGGTCTTTACCGATGCCCACTCCTCTTCGGCCGTCTGTTCGCCGTCGCGATACAGCGTGCTGACCGGCCGTTACAACTGGCGGTCCACGCTCCAGAAAGGGATCGTCGGCCATTATGGTGACCCACTCATTGCAGAAGATCGGCTGACCGTGCCGGGTTTTTTGAAGCAGCACGGCTATCACACCGCCTGCATTGGCAAATGGCATTTGGGGCAGGGGTGGGATTTTGAGCCGGACGTGCAGACTTTCTATCCCGGCAGGGTTTTCAGGGAAATCGGTCATGCGCCGGATGGCGACCTGGACGTCACACCCGGGCAACAGGCGATCTGGCAGGATGCCTTTTCGAAACCGACTACAGGTGGGCCGACCACGCGCGGCTTCGACTATTATTTTGGTGTCGATGTCCCCAACTGGCCGCCGTATTGTTTTATTGAAAATGACCGCACCGTTGGGATTCCTTCAGAATTTCTGCCCTGCCGACTCACCGGAGAAAATCTGGCCAGCTTTTCGGGACCGGCCATGCCCTACTGGCACTTCGAACAGTTGCTGCCGACCTGGGCAAAGAAGGCCGATAGCTACATCAGGGAACGGGCGGAGGCCGACGAGCCGTTTTTCCTCTACCTGCCCATGACCTCACCGCACACGCCCCTGTCGGTCAACAAACCCTGGATTGGCAAGAGCGGCCTGAACAATCTCTACGCCGACCTGGTCATCGAGACCGACGATGTGTTTGGACGCGTCCTCGCCTCGCTGGAGAAACACGGCGTGGCTGACAACACCCTGGTCATCTTTGCCAGCGACAATGGTTGCGCCCGCTACGTTGACGCAAAAGGGATGGAAGAGCAGGGGCATTTTCCCAGTGGTCCCTATCGCGGCTACAAATCCGACGCATGGGACGGTGGTCATCGCATCCCGTGCGTTGCCCGTTGGCCGGGTGTCATCCGGGATGGCAGTACATGCGGGCAGTTGGTCTGTCTGTCCGATCTGATGGCCACCTGTGCCGGGATCGTCGGCGACACGCTGCCCGATACCGCCGGCGAGGACAGCGTGAGCATGATGCCCTTGTTCCGTGAAGCGGGCGAAACGGGCCGCAGCATCGCGGTACATCACTCGATCACAGGCAAGTTTGCCATTCGCGATGGGCGCTGGAAGCTGGTGCTCTGTCCGGGGTCGGGCGGCTGGACCCATAACGATGCCGACGCCGCCGGAGCAGGCCTGCCGCTCGTCCAGCTTTACGATATGCAGGTCGATCCCGGCGAGAAACAGAATGTTCAGTCTGCACATCCCGACAAAGTAAAGGACATGGTCGCCTTGCTTAAACAATTAGTGGCAGACGGCCGCAGTACGCCCGGCGCGTGCCAGGAAAACGATGTGCCCGTCGATATCTGGAAGCTCGACACGATGCCCGGTATCGACCCGGCCGTTGCCGATGACTATTGACGATTTAAGTAGAGGGAGAGAAAATTTGAGCGAACCATTATGGCGCTTCAGTGCCGTTGATCTGGCTGCCGGTATTAAGAACAAAACGTTTTCCTCTGTAGAAGTCATCGAATCGGTTGCGGCCCGCATTGAGGCAAAGAACGAGGGGCTGAATGCCATCGTCTACAACTATTCAGAACAGGCGATTGAAGCGGCAAAAGCGGCCGACAAGGCCGTATCCGACGGCCAGTCTCTTGGCACATTACACGGCGTCCCCGTGACGATCAAGGTGAATATTGATGTCAAGGATACACCAACGACGCACGGCATTCCAGCCTTTAAAGATGCCATAGCCAGAGACCATTCTCCCCTTGTACGGAATCTGTTAGATGCAGGCGCCATTATTATTGGAAAAACAAACACCCCGGAATTTTCCATGCGTGGTACCACTGATAATCCACTCCATGGTTTAACGAAAAATCCATGGGATTCAGACACATCACCGGGCGGTTCATCTGGTGGGGCCGGTTCATCGGCGGCGGCGGGGTTTGGTCCTATCCATCATGGTAACGATATTGCAGGATCGCTGCGTTTTCCTGCTACGGCGTGTGGCGTGGCCACGGTGAAGCCGGGACTCGGTCGCGTCCCTGCCTTTAATCCCTCCGCCGATGCTGAACGTGGTATATTGTCGCAATTGATGTCCGTTCAGGGAGCGATCTGCCGACAGGTCAAAGATGTCCGGCTGGCAACCGAGGTCATGAGTCGACATGACCCGCGGGATCCCTGGCATGTGCCGATGCCGTTAACGGGGCAGGCCATCGATACACCCATTAAAGTGGCTTTAACAAAAAAGTCCCATGGTTACCCGATTCATGCAGGCATCGAAGCAAACCTTGACGAGGCCGCCGGGATTTTAAGTCAGGCGGGTTATGTGGTTGAGGAAGTGGAGACGCCATCCATACTCGAAGCCGCAAACGCCTGGTTCAGTGTGGCGATACGGGAGATCAAGAATGCGCTGGATCCGGCGGCAAGACAATATGGCAGCAAAACAATCCAGAATATATTCGATTTCTACTACAAGATGGCAGATATGGTCGATGCAGAAGGCTACATCGACGGTATTGCGGATAGAAGCCGAATGGTCCGTGATTGGAATATCTTCCTCGCCGAGTATCCGCTGGCCCTGACGCCTTTTCTCATGCGCCCTGGTTATCCCAATGACTATGATGAGACGTATGAGGGGGCCAAGGACCTTTTTGATTCGGCGATCTATAGCTTCGGGCTGAACTACATCGGCTTTCCTGCTGGAAATATCCCGATGGCCCTTGTGAATAACCTACCGTCCGGTGTGCAGATCGTCGGTCGGAAGTTTCGTGAGGATCTCATCCTGGATGCGATGCAGGTTATTGAAGATAAGGTGGGCGTGCTGTGTGAAGAACTCTGGGCAAGAGAAGGATGAAAGGTCAATGTTGAGTGGCTGCAGAACCAGCAGGCCGCCTTCAATCCTTCAGCAACCGCTGCCAGAATCCTGAGGATTGCCGGACCGGGGCGGATGCCCGGCCCTTTATCACCTCGTTGGTGATGTACAGCGTCGGGCTGAGATTCTGCATCCGGCGGCGCCGCATCGGCAGGGAGGTGCACCCCGACGGAGTTGGTATACGGCCCCATCTCGTCCTGCGCCTGCATGGCGACTACGGTGATCGTAGAGATCACGCAGAGTAGAAGAATAATGGGGAATATGGATGGCTTACCCGGGCGCACGAGATTTGACAGGTTACAATCGCCGACTTTCCAAAACAGGCAAGGTACGCCGGATACGAGTCATGTGATCCATGTCTATATCAGCCATGATGATGGTCTCGGAATCGTGCGCCTGGGCCAGCACCGTACCCCACGGATCTATGATCATGCTCCGGCCATAGCAGGTAGATCCATCCGGTTTAGCGCCGATTTGCGCTGCGGCAAGTATAAAAACCTGATTTTCTACCGCCCGTGCCCGTAGCAGAAGTTCCCAGTGATCTTTTCCGGTTTTCATAGCAAATGCCGACGGTACCGTAACAATATGAGCACCCCGTTCTGCAAGGGCACGGTATAATTCCGGAAACCGCAGGTCGTAACATATGGAAAAACCAAGCCTGCCG
>Ga0315339_1003890_pt1 | contig 10137 bp, 9 predicted proteins | sample ASW17metaG_FD_204514 | JGI IMG/M metagenome (GOLD analysis project Ga0315339, IMG submission 204514) | Ammonia-oxidizing marine archaeal communities from Pacific Ocean, United States - ASW #17 | ecosystem: Environmental > Aquatic > Marine > Oceanic | place: USA: California | collected 2016-12-05
CGGTCTCAAGAAAATATCTGACTTTGGCGTAATAGTTTGCCGGCGAGTACGAAGAAACGCCTGCGTTCAGCGCCTCAACGCAGGGCAATTGTTTGTCGATACGGGCCACAAAACTATCGCCATAGTTTCGGTATGCCAGCGCCATAGGTAAATGAATCGCCAATGAACAGCCAACGCGTGCGCTGCGCCGCCAACTCAATTTGATGGGTGCCGGAATCACGGAACCCGAGCGAATTGGTATAAATCTGATAGTGAAGCGGGCCGAATTTCTCGCGCGTTTGAAACTTCCGTTTCAGGCCGTATTCATAGACATCATGCGTCTCACTCGACTTTTCATGAAGAATGAAAAATAGATCGTCATTGAACCACCTAGTAACAGGCGCAACCGCGTGACAAAATACCAAAACCACGAAAACCAATAACATCACTATTGCCCAGGATTTTTGGGAATTGGCGCATCGTCGAATTTGGCTCCGCTATTCAGGTCGTTCGACTTTGGCCAGGGCAGAAATTCTAAATGACAGACGTTGGCATCGTGTTGCGTTGGCACCGCGTTGCGAACATTCCGGAATACGCGCCCACTCTAAACCTACGACTGTTGCGCCCGTAGTCCGACGTGGATACTGTTTCCCGGTTTCCGAAAGGCTAAAACATTTTGGCCTGGCGGGAAATTATGAAATTAGCCGGCCAGTCGGCAAATGCGGGAAAATATTGGTTCGTGTTATTTAACTCCCATCTTTTCCTGCTGATATTTCTGCCCATTGCCGTGGCTGCGTTTCATCTTTCCCCGTCGCGGTTCCGGCTTTTCATTCTTTTCTCAGCCTCGATGATTTTCTATGCCTGGGCCGGCATAAAACCGGCCGTGTTTATGGTGCTCTCGATCCTGTGGGTTCATGGCGTGACGGCCATGCCGGCGACCATCGACAAGCGCTGGCGTTATGGCCTCATTGCCGCATTTCCAGCCCTCGTACTTTTTCTTTTTCGTTTTCTTGATTTCACTCTCGACAATTTCGGCGACGCGGACAGCACCCGCCAGACATTTTCATTTTTTCTTGATGTCTTGATCCCCGCCGGCATCAGCTTTTATACGCTGCAGATTATCGCCTACGGGATTGACGTGGTCGCCGGACGGTTCGAGCGTGAAAAACGTCTGATCAACCTCGCCGCATTTGTCACTTTCTTCCCACAACTGATCGCCGGGCCCATTGTGCGTTACCACGCGGTCGCCGCGCAGTTTCGGTCCATCGCCCGAACCCGGGACATCAATTTCGATTTCGAGGGTGGTTTTCGTCTATTGGCCATCGGCCTATTGATGAAAGTGTTCGGCGCCGACATCATGGGCATTCTTGCCGACCGGTTTGAGCCCAACGCCGAAGCCAGCGGCACCGACGCCTGGATATCCACGATCGCCTATTCGCTGCGGATTTATTTCGATTTTTTTGCTTATTCGACAATCGCTATCGGTCTCGGAAGGTTGTTAGGAATTGAGCTTCCGGTGAATTTTCTTACCCCCTATCAAGCACCCAACCCGCGAACGTTTTGGCGCCGATGGCACGTCACGTTGTCGCTCTGGCTGCGCGACTACATTTACATTCCGCTTGGTGGGAACGCCTCCTATGTCCGCAATATCATGATTGTCTTTGCGGTTTGTGGATTGTGGCACGGCGCCCAGTGGAATTTCGTGATCTGGGGCTTGTATCACGCGGCGTTGGTTCTCATCTACACGGCGAGCCGCCCGGCGTGGGATCGCCTCCCGGAATTTCTGCAACGCCTGATGTGCTTTACGCTGGTGACGCTCGGCTGGCCGCTGTTTTATTTGGACCTCGGCCAATACATCACATTGTTGGGCGTTTTGATGTCGCCTTCAACCTGGTGGTTCGGTGTCTATTATCCCCTAACGGACGTTGCCCTTGTCGGCGGTGTCGCCATGCTGACGGTTTTCCCGGAAATCATTGGCCAATGGCCACGCCGGCTGATGAATAAGGCATTTTACTTAGCCCCCGTCCAAGTCTCGGCGATCGTCATTGCGATCATGTTTTTTCATATTACCGACACTTTCATCTACTTCCGGTTTTGAGGGAAGTTGGTCAACGCAATGAAACCTGAGAATTCCAATACTGCGCTGAACGACGGCGCCTCCCCTCTCCCGCGGTGGCCGGCATTTTGGCGGCGGGTAGGCCTGTTGGTTGGCGCACTGGCGGGTGTCGCATGGATTTCGGCGGCAACGATTGACCAAGACCGAGAACCGAATTTCGATTTCTCTCAACTGGGCCGGGACAATGTCCTTCTCAACGGGTCCTTAAGTTTGGCGCAGGAAAACCGCCTTCGCATGAATTACGTCCGGCGGGCGGCACCCTTCGATGTTGTGTTGATTGGCAGTCACAACTTACGGGGTTTTGGCGAGCAATTTTCAGCCCCACTCGGGCGATTTTTCTCTTTGTTTAATATCAATCAGAACGTCTACCAATTGCCCGACATACTTCGCGATTTGGAAAAACACGGGAAGATGCCGAAGCGCGCGCTCGTCGTGTCAATTTTAGCTCATGCGCGGCCGCAATGGGTCGCACAACCGGGGCCTTCCGAAAACCGCCCGCAGAATACAGCCGATGCATTACCAACGCCGAGACAACCGGCATTCAATTGGCGTCCCGAAATCATCACCGCCATCGTCATCGATAAGCTGAAACGGCTTTTCGACAGCGAAAGTTTTCTATTGGGTCTACTCGGGCCCGAGCACACGCTTGTGCGTTTGAACTTTCCAAAATGCCACGCCGCGAACGCGAAAGGATTTCCAAGTATCCGGTCCGCGCCCGGCGGGGTCGCCGGAAAGCTTGACGCCGTCATCGACAGCTACCGCGCTAAGTTGTCCGAAATTCTTCCGGTTCCCGTCAGTCTCGGCACCGGGCTGGTTGATCACGAATTGTTTTGCCGAACGCGGAACGGTTTCCACAAAGCTGCTGAGGGGTTCCGGTTTGATGGGTCGGTTTACGGCCCAACGTTGGCCCTCAAAGCACTGAACAACCCCTATTCGGAATCGGCTATCCCGGCAGCCAGCGTGCGCCGGCAAGGAACAGAGCTTGGCCGGCTATTGAGTTTGATTAACGACATCGCCAAACGTAACGGCGTGCCCGCGATCTTTGTCGTGCCGCCGCGCCATGAGACAGACAGCGCCACGCGACGCAGTGCTGATGCAATCATGGACACGGCGTTTTCCCGCTCATCGAAACTTGCAATTGTTGATCACCGAAATTTACGCGATGAATTGAAGTTGTTTTCCGACCATACGCATGTGTCTGATCTGTACGATCAACGGCTCGCGCCGTGTATCGAAGCGGTAATCGCCACGCCGCAACTGGCGGCTCATCTCACCCGCAATGCCGCCCAATGCAAGTAGGGCACATCAACGGATTGATACCGGTTACGTAGCCGTCCGCCGCCCGCGCATCAGAATCTTCACCGTTCCGACGCCCCCGCGTCTCACGCCCCCTCTTCCCACGCTAACGCTTCACCCGCTTCAATCATCGCCTCAATCCGGTCTGCGTCGAAGCCGGCGACGTCGCGCAAGACCTCGCGGGTGTGCTGGCCCAATAACGGTGGCGCGATGTGCTCGCGGACAGGCGTGCCGGAAAATGAATAGGTCGGGTTCAAGATTTTCAAATCGCCCAGCGTCGAGTGCGGCGCCGTGCTGATCAGATTGACGGCGTCCGCCATCGGTGAGGCCAGCGCATCGCGGACACTCAAAATCTCCCCCGACGGGATGCCCTCGGCGCGCATGCGCTCCAACCACTCGGCCGTTGACCGCGTGGCGAAAATGGCGTTCAGATCATCCGCCAATTGCAGCCGGTTAGTGACCCGCATCTTATTGGTTTTATAGCGCGGGTCGGTCGCCATCTCAGGGCGCTCCAGCACCTTGTCGCAAAATTTCTTGTACATGTGCTCAGCCGCAATGGTCAGCATGAACTCACTGTCCGCCGTCTGAAAGACACCCGCTGGCTGTGCCGCCTGGCTGCCGCTGCCGATGCGCGTCGGGTCATCACCGGCCAACAACGACTGATTGGAAAAATTGCTCAACAAATTCACCGCCGTCGCGAACAACGTCGACTCGATCACTTGACCTTTACCGGTCTCTTTCCGCGCATACAGCGCCGCCGTCACCGCTTGCGCCGAAAAAATCCCGGTCACCACATCAACGATAGACACGCCGACCCGCGTCGCCGGCCCATCGGGCTCACCTGTGATCGCCATGATCCCCGATTCCGCCTGCGCGATCGGGTCATACCCCGCCCGATCCTTCATGGGGCCGGATCGCCCGTATCCCGAAACCGCGCAATAGATGAGGCCCGGGTTAATCGCGCTCAACACGTCATAGCCCAGCCCGAACCGGTCCATGACGCCCGGCCGGAAATTTTCCAAAACGACATCGGCGCCCGCAACCATCGCCAACACGGCGTCACGCCCGCTATCACTTTTCAAATCCAGCGCCACACTGAGTTTATTCCGGTTCACCGACAAATAGAACGGCGATTCCCCGCCGACATCAGGCGGCATGTACTTGCGGCTCGGATCACCGGTCAACGGCTCAACCTTGATCACCTCGGCGCCCTGGTCGGCCAGCATCATGCCGGTGTAGGGCAACGCCAACACTTGGCCGAAGTCGAGGACGCGAAGCCCGGTTAAAGGGGGATTGCCGATTTCGGGCATGCTGGGGTTCCTAGTTTTCTGAAGATAAAGATATTTGGGAGAGTGTAGTTTTAATCTGAAATTGTCATCACAAATCCCTTCCCATTGCTGATCAGATGGAATTCCCGTGTCGTTGTTTTGTGTATTTGAGGATAATCAGCCGACAGTGACTGATAAGAATGGCCAAAAAGAAAACAAAATAGGTTGCCGCACATATGATGGCGACGAGATACCAATAAATTGAATTTTCAAGCGTAGACCAGTCTTGAAACATGAAGGGGCCCCCAATCAAAAACTTGACCGAGAAATCGTCGCCAAAAAGTGCGCCGGCGAAAACCACCCACAGACTGGAAAATGAATAAAAGCATAACTTCGCTTTGAAGCCCGCTGAACAGATATTCACACGGTCCGAAATGCTCTCAACAATGCGGTCCGTCTTGTATTTCTCCCGGACCAAAACATAGCTCGTGCAAACAATGCTTCCTGCAAAATTAAGCAGACAGACAGTCGCAAAATGAAATCTCAGGAAACGATCATCCAAGACTAAAGCATCGAGAGCAGAATAATTTCTGGGAGAGACGTGAAGAATTTTCCCAAATAGATCGTCGAATTGAATGACATATTCGACGTACTGATTTCTGTCCGATACATATTGTCTCTCAGCGCATGCAAAGTAGGTCAACGAGATAATAAATACTTCAATTATCGTATAAAAAAAGTAACCAGTGCCCCGCGAGACTGCCTGAACAAACGAATAACTCAGAACGCGCAGGTCGGCGTCATTTGTCTCCGGTTTTTTCGAAATGACGCTGGAAAGTCTATTTGGTCCAGTCGCTTGAGAGTAGAAAATTCACCCAATCATACCAGATATGCCCGATAACCGTGCTGATCAACGCACTAGAAATGGCAATAACAACACCCCCGGCCAAATAGCCGCAATACGCGCCGTACAGCGCGTAAAAGACATGGCGGAATTTCAGCCTGTCGGGAAAGGCGAGCCAGTCAGGGATTTGCGCTCTCCGACTGCTCAATTTTATATTAAGCGTCACATCATTCAAACCGACGGCCCAAACCGGCTGACCGACAATTGGTCTTCTTTCAACACCTCGGCGCGAGTGATTTTGCCGGCAGCGATTTTCATGACCTCAATCCATAGGCGTTCAGACGCGACGTTCAAGTTCTCGCCGTCCGAGATGATCGCGCTGACGTCGACGTCGATGTTTTCGGGCATGGATTTGGCCGTGTGCGGATTGCCGGTGATCTTGATGGTGGGGGCCACCGGGGCGCCGATGGCGTTGCCGCGGCCGGTTGAGAAAATGATGATCTGCGCGCCGCCGCCGACGAGGCCGGTCATGGATTCGCACGCCGCGGACGGCGTATCCATGATGACGAGGCCGCTCTTAGTTGGTGGCTCGGCGTAGCCGATGACTTGGGTGATCGGCCGGGTGCCGCCCTTGGCGATGGCGCCGAGCGACTTTTCTTCCAACGTCGAGAGGCCGCCGGCGATGTTGTCCGGCGTTGGGTTGATGCCCCGCATATCGACACCGTTGCGTTTCGCTTCGTCTTCGAACCATTGGACCATGGCGTAGATCTTGTCGGCGTCTTCCGGGTTCTCGGCGCGTGCCGCCAACAGGTGTTCGGCGCCCATGAACTCGGCGGGCTCGGAGAGGATGATGGTGCCGCCGCTATCAATGAACCGGTCGGCGAAGCGCCCGACGGTGGGGTTTGATGCCAGGCCCGAGGTGGTGTCCGAGCCGCCGCATTCGACGGCGATGGTGAGGTCGGAGAATGGGCAGGCCTGGCGGGATTGTTCGGAGGCCTGGACGACCAAGTCGGCGGCGATGCGGGCACCTTCGGTGGTCAGCGCCAGGGTGGAGCCGGCTTCTTGCAACCCCAGGACTTCAACGGGCTTGCCGGACGGGCGGATGCGGTCGGCCAGGGGCTTGGCACTGTCCAGGCTTAAGCCAAGCACCAGCACGGCGGCGATGTTCGGATGCGCGCCGATGCCTGTGAGCGTCTTCATCGTCATCTCAAAATCATCGCCGATCTGGGTGCGGCCAAAGGGCGTCGAGATCACGATGGTCCCGGCCACAATGCCGGCGATGCGTTCGGCGGACGGGTTGGTGTTGTCCATGGCGGACAGGATCGCGACTTGGTTGCGCACGCCGACGCGGCCGTCAGGGCGGGGGAAGCCTAGGAAGGTTTCGGTCATGATTTATCCCCGCGCTCTTGATCGCCATTGGCCTTATCCCCTCTGGCGCGGACGCTCTCGATGTTATGAACATGGACGTGCTGACCTATGGCGATATCCACCGACGCCACGCCGATGACCTCACCGTATTTGCAAATCTCGGCGCCGGCGGCGATGTCAGTGAGCGCGAATTTGTGGCCGAACTGGATGGCGTCGGACAGTGCAACGTCCAGCCCGGCGGCATGGACGACGCTGCCGGCGTCGAAATCAGCCAGGCATGTCGCGACATTGTCGCGTTCGCCCAAGACGATAATTTTATCCATGTGCTCTCCGCACAATAATTTTATCCATGTGCTCTCCCCGGCGGCATTTGTGTGGCCTCAGTCTCGGTAAGATCCGGACCCCGGTCAATGCCGCCGTCGGGCAATGCAACACCGGGCCTTTTCGCCCTTTGAAATGACGCGCGCAATCCGCCCCAGCACGCGTTGACTCGATTCGATTATTAATTTACATTTTTTGAATATGAAAAACTCCGTATAGCTGGGGCCAATTGATTGAATTCCATGGGGTCAAAAGGGCCGGAAGGTTGATCGCATAACGCTTTTGAACAATGCTTTGGATGAATGCGGACAGGGGAATAGCGACCGTTATCAAATTTTGATAAATTCTCATTACAGAGACAAATAATCTCATATTAAGTACTTTTTTGACTTGTTTTGATCGAATCTGCTAAAAGTCACGAAGTCGAACCCGGTGCAAAAAACGGGGACATACGGAAGGATAACAAAATATGCCGACATGTGTTTGTACGCGGATTTTCGCCGGCCGTTAGGCTTGGTGGAGCGCGTCGATACGTGTTTTGGAATTTTGGGCGTTTGGGGCGGCATCCCGTCGGCGCTTGCGGTGAGGACTAATAACTAAAGTTGGGGCCACTTGATGTTTGCCATCAATCCATTCGCCGAGCTTTCGGCATCCGTACCAGTGTCTGTCATGCAGACCTACATCGTCGTCATGGTCATTTTGGTCGTCGGCGGCACGCTGCTCGATGTGATTCACAAAAAGAGCGCGGCGTTCTTTTTCGAAAAATCGAAAGATGCCAAGGCGGCGCGCAAGCGTGAGCTTGGCGGCGGCGAAAAGATGGGTATCGCCATCCAGACCGTGGCCGAGGACGTCCTGACGTCGTCTGAGTTCTGCAACACCAGACGCCGGATTTCGCACCTGTTCACCATGTACGGCTTCATCATTTTCTTGGTGTCGACCATCGGCTTGGTATTCGGCTACACAGGTAAAACCGCCCCGGCCATCGTGGCGCAGTTGTGGCACTTAGGTGCGGCGATGGTGTGCTTTGGCGGCTATTGGTTCTGGTTCTGCATTCGCGTCGATGTGTCGGCCGAAGGCAACCCCTGGCACCGCATCGTGCGCGCCGATATGTTCATTCTCTCATTACTGGCGACCAACACGTTCGCCCTGATCTGGTCGCTGACCGGCGCCGGCGTGAATGTGTTCTTAGGCCTTTTCATCTTGTCATCGACGGTGCTGTTCGGCGGCGTCATGTGGTCGAAGTTCGCCCACATGTTCTTCAAGCCTGCAGCCGCCTACCAAAAACGGGTGATGAAGGCGGACGGCTCGAACCAGAACCTGCCCGATGAGGCGGACCGGACCAGTGCGGCGGACCGCGACCGGCACTCCATGGAGTTGCTGAAGGACGCGCCGTTGAACATGGGGCTTGGCATCAAACGCGAAGCGCCCCGCCACTACTGATCATTTATTTTCAAATACAAGTACCTTCCGAACAGGAGCGAGCCGTATTATGCCAACTTTCGTTTATATGACGCGATGCGATGGATGCGGGCACTGCGTGGATATCTGTCCTTCCGATATCATGCACATCGATAAGACCTACCGCCGGGCCTACAATATTGAGCCGAACATGTGCTGGGAGTGTTATTCCTGCGTGAAGGCCTGCCCGCAGAACGCCATTGATGTCCGCGGCTACGCCGACTTCGCACCGCTGGGCCACAGTGTCCGGGTGCTCCGCGAAGAAGAAAAAGGCACCATTTCTTGGAAAATAAAATTCCGGGACGGCACGGAAAAAAGCTTTCTGTCCCCGATCACCACCAAGCCCTGGGGCCGCGATATCCCGAAACTCAAAGATGTCGACGGGCCGAGCCAGGAAATGCGCGACAGCCAATTGTTGTATAACGAGCCCAAGTATATCCGCTTTGATGACGGTGGTGTGCATACCTTGGAATCGAATGGTCTGAAATTCAAACAGGGTGTGGTTTACTAATGGCTTACAAAACGATCGTAGAAGACAACATCGATGTGCTGGTCGCCGGCGCCGGGCTTGGCGGCTGTGGCGCCGCCTTCGAGGCGCGGTTTTGGGGCCAAGACAAGAAAATCGTCATTGCCGAAAAGGCCAATATTGACCGCTCCGGTGCCGTCGCCCAGGGACTTTACGCCATCAACTGCTACATGGGTACGCGCTGGAATGAGAACAACCCGGAAGATCACGTGGAGTATGCGCGGATCGATTTGATGGGTTTGGTGCGCGAAGATCTGTTGTTTGATATGGCGCGTCACGTCGACAGCACCGTCCACCAGTTCGAAGAGTGGGGCCTGCCGTTGATGAAGAATCCGGACAACGGTCAATTCATGCGCGAAGGCCGCTGGCAGATCATGATCCACGGCGAGAGCTATAAGCCGATCGTCGCTGAGGCTGCCAAGAAATCCGCCGACAAAGTGTTCAACCGTATTTGTGTCACGCATCTTTTGATGGACGAAGCCAAGGAAAACCGAGTTGCCGGCGCGGTGGGGTTCAACGTGCGCACCGGCGACTTCCACGTCTTCAAATCCAAGGCCGTGATTTGCGGCGCCGGCGGGGCTTCGAACATTTTCCGCCCGCGTTCCACCGGTGAAGGTGCGGGCCGTGTCTGGTATGCGCCGTGGTCATCGGGTTCCGCATACGGTCTGATGATCGAGGCCGGCGCGAAAATGACGCAGATGGAAAACCGTATCGTGCTCGCGCGTTTCAAGGACGGTTACGGCCCGGTCGGCGCCTACTTCCTTCACCTCAAAACCTATACGCAAAACGGTTTCGGTGAAGAGTACGAGTCGAAATGGTTCCCTGAACTGCAACAAATGGTCGGCAAGGAATATCTCGATCCGGAGCTTTCGCACCGGACCCACAGGCCGATCCCGACATGCCTGCGCAATCATGCCTTGATCTCAGAGGTCAATGCCGGTCGCGGGCCGATTCATATGGT
>Ga0315339_1003891_pt1 | contig 10135 bp, 4 predicted proteins | sample ASW17metaG_FD_204514 | JGI IMG/M metagenome (GOLD analysis project Ga0315339, IMG submission 204514) | Ammonia-oxidizing marine archaeal communities from Pacific Ocean, United States - ASW #17 | ecosystem: Environmental > Aquatic > Marine > Oceanic | place: USA: California | collected 2016-12-05
GACAGCCATCCGGTAGGCGTCCTCGTTCTTGTCGAACTTGGTGCCCAGGCGTTGGATGTCGGGATCGAGGACTGCGCCGTTGTGGATGATAGTCCAGCCCTGCTTCTCCTGGCCTGTCTTGATGGCATAGATGGTAGTAGCAGTGGAGGAACCCCAGCCACCGGCGTTCTCATATTGCTCGGAGTTGGTGATGTAGTCGTTGATGACTACAGGTATGCCATTGTAGAGGACATACTGGTGACCAAACATCTCGGCTGAATTGAGCAGTACGCCTGAGCCTGTGGCCCTGGCAAGGGAGGTCAGCTTACGGCGCATGGTCTTGTTCATCATCAGGAAGTCTGGCTTACCGTTCTCCACCAGGTCGATCATGGCGTCCAGGCGGTCAAGGGTAAGTTCGGTCTCTGCCCCGGTAATGGTGGAAGGCTGTGAGCCGTCGTCCATCATGAGGAGACGAGAGTCGCTGATGAGCAGGGAGGTGAGTCCTTCCGGCTCAGTGGAGGTGCTACCGGAGTTGCCGGTGATCAGGAGGTCTTCCAGCTTTCGGACGATGGACTTCGACATCTTGGAAAGGAGGACGGCTTCCTGGGACTGCACATTGTCGGCAGTCTGCATGGCAAAACGGTCAAGGGGATGCTGTACGCCGACAGTGGTGAGGGAGACGGTCTTCTTCGTGTAGGTCGGTTCGGTGTCTGCCCAGATGTCTCCTACCTGGTGGGTAGCAGCGGCTCCCAGCGTGCTTTCCCGGTTATAGACCAGGGAGTTTCCACTGAAGCTGCTGAACTGGAGGAAGGGGGCCAACTCAGATGCGGTGATGATGTTATCAAACACACCAGCCGTAACATCGTCGTTAGCCAACTTTTGATATTCAGAAAGTGTTGGCATCTTATTTCCTTATAGGTTACGTCTTCGTAGCCCCCGTTCTATGAGGGCTGAACCACGGAGTTCTTCATTCCCGCCTGCAATAGCCGCACCTGTGTCCAGGTCAGCGACACCTGCTTTCTCCAGGGCTTTCTTGCCAGCGTTCTTTGCTTCATCAGCGAGAACCTTACGCTCGGCTGTGGCCCTGCGGCGTTCTTCCTGGGCTACCATCTTGGCGGCATTTATCTGGACATCGTAGATGCCCTCGTTGTCGCCCGTCTTGGCTCTCTCCCAGGCTGCTGCCCAATCGGTCTGGATTTGGACGGCATCGTCTTCACTGATGAAGAGATTGCCACTCTCATCCTGAACGGTGGAAAGGAGGCGGGACATCTCATGGTCGTAACGCGAGTTGTAATCCCTCGCTGCTTGTCCTTGAGCCAATTCCTGGTTTACCGCTGATATTTGGTCTTGCACTTCGTAGGTGTCTCCTTTCTGAGCAGCCTCCATATAGAGGCTGAACACCTTACGCATTGCTCCCAACTCATCACGGAAACCGGCAAATTCCGCATCCCTGTCCGTATCTCTACGGCGTTGGCCATCTTTGGAACGCAGGTCGTTTGTTAACTTCTCGACCTGAGACTCCAGTTCGACTGCTTTTGCCTTGTAGTCTACTTCAGTTGTTTCTTCCGTAGTCTCTTCAGCCAATTCTTCTGAAGGCTGACTCTCTACGGTGGGTTCATCTGGTGCCGGGGTAGTTACCATGCGATGCTCCTTGTAATGGAGGGATCACTGTTGAAAAGTGTAAAGCTTGTCATCATGTAGTGTCAATTTATGGCGCGGGGAGTTTGCCTTGTACTTCTTGTATGAAGAAAGCTTCTCCGCTAAGGACGAGATCATACTTGAAGAGGGCATCATATAATTCCGTATCCCCCATACGGATAGACTCTTTATACTTCCTTATCTGGTTGTCCACATAACGGACAACCTTTGCGGTGTCCTCTTTCTCCTGTTCCTTATCTGTTCCCTTCTCCCGCTCCCGTACTGTTACCGCCTCCTTCTGCTGCTTATCTGTCATGTCTTTGATCTCCAGGTAGAGATTGGCCTCAGCAGAGGTGAGATCGAGAGTAGTCTCATCTTCAAATTTTATACCTGCCATGGTGTGGTCTTCAGGGTAGGCTAGCAGGTCGTTGACTGCGTCATAATACCGCTCACCTATGATATCCATAGCCCTCTCGTAGTCTTTAGCCTGGGTGGTCGGCGCATTCAGACCTGTATTACGCTTCACGGTCTCCTGGAACTCAGTATTCTGACTCCTTAACCAGGCTTCTAATTCCTCCCAGCCTTCAGGTGTCATCACATCTGAGTAGTTCATCTCTCCAGTGTCGTCGTCCTTCTTTAGCGTGGTGACTGTGGTCTCCGCTATCTCAAGGGATATCTCCCTTATCTTGGCATAGTAGAAGTCTAATGGCTCTTCAGGCTCCTCAATGTTATGTTCGTAGGTCACTTCACGCTGTGCGGAGAGTTTAGCTTTTCTCTCTTTGTAGGCTTTTATCCAAGCCTTGGCACCTATGGTCTGGTCATAGACATTGCCGTCTGCGAATTTGGCATCGTCCTTCTCCTGCTCCGACACCTGTCTGTCTTCCATGTCCAGCACTTTGACCCGTTGTTCTGCCCATGGCTCTCCTTTCTTGGCCAGGGAGCGGATGGCCTCGTCGTAGGCGTCAAAGCTGCTGGGGTATTTATTCCTGAAGGCTACCTGGTCAGCGGGTTGTAGGTCTGCAAACTCCGCAATAGGCTTCGACTGGTCAACCGTTATGGTCTCTCCCTTCCAGTTGACCTCATATATCTTGTCAGGCTCGATGTCATTGTCGGCAACGTACTGTAATACCTGCTCCTGCCTGATCTCTTTAGCCTCTCGCATAGCGTCATATTCAGTGGAGATGCCAGTCCTTAACCCTAGAGCAGATGCCACAGTAGTGAGCGCACCTTCACCCTCAAGGTGGCCTTGTAGGGTAAAGGGTAGACTGCCAGTCCCTTGTAGCTTGAAGAAGTCCTTGACCCCATCAACACGTTCAAATGGGTCAAGGTTGGCTTCCCCTCCTACTTCAGCTGCAATCGCCTCTCCAGCTTGCAAGGCTGCCTGCGTCCCGATTGCACCACGACCACTAAGGAAGGCCAGGATAGGGTTATCCCTTCTGGTGCCCTCAAGCATACTGGATGGGTCTGTCGCCAATGTCGCCATCATCTGGGCTAATGCGCGTATCTGGCCGCCGACACCTATCCAATCACCGTTGATCTTATGAGAGAGGAACCGTTTGCCATTCAGCGGATTGAGTCCTGCTCGTATCTCGTCCCAGTCCTTACCCAGGGCCATCCCTGTGAGGATGTAAGTTGTCGTAGCACCAGCGGCTAATGTGCCCAGTGTGCGTAAGGCCCTACGTCCCTGTGGGGTTGAGGAGTAACCCTTGATCATACCTTTAACAAGCTTGTCACGGGCAGTCCCTTCCTTAGCTCCATAACCAAGAACCTTGGGTATCATCTCAGCAGGCACTCCTGTGATGACAGCGTCATACACCAGGGCTACGGTTGACCTCAGTAGACGGGGGGAGAATGCCAGCCATAACCCCTCAGCAGCTGTACGCTGTGGACTGACCCCTAAAGCACGGGCATCCAGTCCACCTGTGAGGTTACGGATATACTGGGCCAGTTGGGCGTCAGTGCCCTTCCAGCTGGGTCTGACGGCTTGCAGTATCTGGACACGGGCAGTACCAAGACCTGTGTTGTACATGGCCGCAAATCTGCCGAATGACTGCTTACCAGCAAAACGGAAGTAACGCTGTACCTCCTCTCCTTTTGGAACAACATTATTAAACAGCCAGTCGAATGACAGACCCTCACCTTTTCTCAGGGCGGCAAAGAACTCAGGGTCGCCAATAGGGACGTTGTGCTGGGCTAGCCAGGCATAGTCATCTATGTTGTCTCTGATCAGTCTGCTCTGGATAACAGGGTCAAAAAAAGCCTGGTAGTGACGGGCCGTTTGAGTACCCCAGTTCTTGGGGTTGTCGGCCATGATGGGTAGCCCCTGGATGAAGGGTTCAGCTGCGTCCAGGGTTGCGGCCAGAGTACGCTTCACGTTCACCAGTGACTGAATCGCCCGTGTAAATGTGCCGGGTTCTGCTTGCTTCCCAAGAGTTTCCACTAATAGCACGACAGCACCCTCTGGGAGGAACTTACCGCGCCACATAGCAAAGCTAATCTCGTCAGGCTGGTTCGGCCCCCATAGTTCGCCTTTGGCTTGTCCTGATTCAATATTCTTTAGTGCCGTCGAGCGGTTGGACTTGGCCTGGTTGTAGCCTTTGCCCTCGTACTCTCCCTTGCCCTGCTTTAGATCATCTATCTGCTTATCTATATTCTTCTGTTGGCCTTTGAGGAACTCCAGCTTGGTTTCTATGGCCCTCTTTGTAGACTCTACAGTCCCAACCCTACGCCCTGCTACATCAGTCCTACGGGCGACACGGTCACGCTGCTGGGATAGTAATGTAGCCCTTGTCTTAGCAGCACCCCTGCCAGCCTGACTTCGACTTTCAGCGGAAGTGGCTATTCTAAGGGAGTCCTGGGCCTCTCTGATGAGTATCCCTGTGTCGGCCAGGTTGTCCTTCAGGTCGCTGACCACTTCACCAACCCAGACTCTAGCGTCTGTAACCTTATCGAACCGCTTGGTCGCTGCCCCTACACGCCCTCCGGCAGCCGTCAGTTCCACTCCCAATGCTCGGAACCTGCTCTGGGCTTGTCCAGATGCAATGACATCCTTCTCCAGGATAGGGAAAATCTCCTGCCCCCAGTACTCTATCTCACCCGACTTCCCCTGGAAGTACCTGTTATGCGTGACCATATCATCACGCAGGTCGAGGAGCCTGTTGTATTGGCTTTCCAGTCGCACTAGTTCTGCGGCTCTCGCACTCCCTGTAGCGGTCTTGGCAGCAAGTAAGGCTTCTGCATCCCCAAGTTCCGTTTGCGCTCTTTTATACAGAGTTATAGCTTTGTTTAGGTTTGTCCTAGCTATCTGTAGGGACTGCCTAGCGGGTTCCTCACCTACGGGTATGATGGAAGGCAGATCATTTATAAGTTCATCGATCTGGAGTAATTGAGCCTGAAGTTCTTTAAGCTGGGCCGCCTTCGGTACTCCTGCGGCTGTGGTGACCTTCATATCCACTTTCATGCTGGCTATCCTTCCAGACAAAGTGGAACGCTGCTTATTCAAATCTTTAAGATTCTTGGCTGCGACATCCATCGCTTCCTGTATGTCTGCTCCAATCAACTTATGCTTTGAGACACTGGAGGTTTCCAGGGCATCATCTAGTTGTTTATTAGCTATCTTGCGATAGGCCCACCTCATGTAGAGTTCTATATCGTCCCTTGGGTTTGTCCCGTATTTGATACCAGCGGCTACGCCATCAGTGATATTGTCATAGTGACGACTGAACTCAGGGTTGATGCCCCCTTTACTATCTAATACCACCTCGCGTATCGCCTGTACGTTACGAGGGACGTAGTACTCATTGTCAGGTCTGGCACGCATCCTCTGGACTATGCCTGCATCATCAAGAAGTCGAGAAACCTCATCATTGGTCATCTGGTTGACCTTCATTATTAAGGCGCGTGCTTCATCGGAGACTATCTCCCTACTAAAGGAGTCGGGGGCCTCAAATATCCTCTGCCAGGGCAGCTTCGTACCCTTCCATATACCGTTGGCGTCCACGGGGAGTACGTTGTCTAACTGTCCCAGGTGACTATCGAATGCGGCAGACATGGCAACCTGGACTAACTGGTCTGCCGATCTGCGCTGCCTCTGCACGGCTGTGGCTAGCTTACCTATGTCAGAAGTCCTGGTGACGGACGGGCCTGCTATGAAGCCTGCTATCCTTCCTAATGTCCCTGAAATCTTACCTTCCTTTGTCGCAACCTCGGAGATGACATCTGGCAGGTCACGCAGGGGGTAGGCAAACTCGTTGACATGCGAGTCAACCTTTAGACCAAACTCTTCCAGAATCTTGAGACGCTCTGCGCTTTTGGTTCTTACAGGCTCAAATATGCCTACGTCTTCACCTTTCCCCAAGAACCGTTGCCATCCACGGGAGGTTCTTACCTCGGTCTCCAGTACCTCAGCGGGTGTTCTGACTCTAAGGACTGCGTCGGTCAATGCCTCTGCCATCTCATCCATAGCGTCATCGCCAAGAGAGTGGCCCCCATTTGAAGCAGCGTGTGCTATCTCGCGACGGAATAGGCCTATCAAGGGGATCAAGTCGGCCTTGTATGCTGCTCCTGTCAGCTTTGCTCCTATGCTGAGTCCTTTTAGCATCACAACAGGATCAGTAAGGATACCCAGGACTATCTGCTGCCATAAGGGCCTATCTCTGAATTTCTCATGGGCAGCCATGAACCCTTCTGTCAAAAGCGTGGGGCCTTCAAGTCCTCCAAAATCACCACGCATCACAGTGGGAATCTGTTTGAATAACTCAGCTACAGTCTGTGCCCAAACCTCCAGAGGTCTGCTGACGAACTCAACAGCCCCAAACACATCGGCAACGGGCCTGTCAGGCTGATCCTGAAGTCCTGTACGCCTCGCTAACTCCTGGGCCAGCTTTACAGGCACCATCTTTTGGGATGTATTGCCCTCTCTGCCCATGACGGTGTAGGGCACCCACTGACCACTGACGAACTCTTCATATCCAGGGTCGGTGATCTCGTCCATCGGAGGGGCTGCCCACCTATTCTTATTGGGTAGCCACTCATACTCATTCACCTTGACTGTCGGGGCAGCAGGCTCCATAAGACCAGCTGCTATAAGTCCCCGTTCCACCTCTGGGGATAGGTCGCCAGCTTTTTGATACGATGGGGCACCACTTGGTACGCCGAAGCGTTCCGCAGCCTCCATCCTCCCAAGAGGCGTGGATGGCTCTGGTGTCGCTAGGAAGCTGTCGGCTGGGGCCTGACTGCTGAATGTCCTTCGCTCGTCCCCGTATGGGCTATCAGTACGTTCAAATTCACTGATACGGTCTGCCATCATCATATCTGCTGGTATGACTGGAGCCTGTGCGGGGATGATGGGCTGGTTTTCTGCTTGGTGCTGCCGTAACCATGCGTCAAAGACAACATTGGGTTGTGGAGTAGGTACATCTGGGCCAAGTACCCGTGGTGCCCGTGGGACGGTTGTTGCGCCCCATGGGTCTAGTTCTTCTTCTGTTCGTGGGCGCAGGTTCGCTGCTCTCCTCTGGGCACTACTCAGGAAGGGTAAATCGTAGGCCATTAACGTACTCCTCTGCGTCCCAGTGGTAGCATCCTGCTGGTCGGGAGCCTGGTTCCTCTTGGGGTGGCCGTCTGTAGTTCTTGACGGAACTCAGCAGGAGAGATACCGATATCCCCAGCCATTTCCATGAAACTTTCGCGTGTCCCAGGTGCTAGGTTCTGCAACGCCTGGGGTGACGGTAACGGTAGGCCCGTCTTCTGGAAAAGGTATCCACGGGGAGGGGTGATAGGACGGCCTCTCCATAGCTGTTGAAGGCCAGGTTCCAGTTCATCAAAGACGATACCGCCATCGGCGTAAGCCTTGCCTTTCCTCTGTGCCCGTTTGATGTCCTGTTTGGTGGCTTTACCTAGAGGCAGGATGTGGGTGCCTGGGGGCATCATGGCTATCTCTGGGCCTTTCTCGCCGACCACGGTGATTTCGCCAGGCTTGACGGTGCCGCCACCAGCACGGGGTTTAAGACCAAGGAACTTTTCAATGTCTCTAAAGGAGGTGCCAGGTGCGTAGCCTGTTAGTGTCGTTGGCGGGTTATAACCAGAGTCTGTATTCCGTCCACGACCTAGTTGTGGGCCTCCAACTATATCTGGGTTTAAGTTAAAATCTATCCAATCACGCGCAGTCTCTCCTTGTTCGCTTCTTAACTGCTCTGCCGTATCAACGATGGACTGCTTGTGTGCCGCTATCATCGCAGTGGCATTACCGCCATAAGTAGTCTGAGATTCTCCTCTCCCAGCGGCCCAGTCACGTGCCGCTCCAAAATCTGCGAAATGTTCTTTCTGATCAGCAGTTAAGCGTTCAGCAGTCTCTTTGACCCCACTAGCTGTACCACTTTCACCACCAGCTGTACTACCTTCATCGCCAGTAGTCTCCTCTGGCTTTTTAGAAAAAGCAGCGTTCCATTCTGGATCGTCGATAACAGCAGAAGCTCCAGTGGCTCCAGTATCTCCAGTATCTCCAGTATCTCCAGTATCTCCAGTATCTACAACTGTACTATCTGTACCGGAGGTGTATTTCTTCACCTTAGCCTCAGATTCTCTGTTCTTACGCTCCATATCTGCAAATATCGTCTGGATTCTAGCTTCCGACTCCCTGTCCTTACGGGCTATATCTGCTTCCATAGACTCAAGACGGGCCTGGAGGGTGTCGGTTTCTGGAGTCTGGCCTGCTGCTGCCCGTGCGGATAGGGAGGTGGCTTCCTCTTCGGTGGGGGCACGGCCTGCTTGGGTGCGGCGTTGGAAGTCCTGGTACGCCTGTACGAGAAAGTCGGGCTGGGGGCCGACACGTTGGATGGTGCCTTCGGGGGGCGGCTGTACAGGTGTTATGCCACGGGCGATAGAAGAGATGATACGTTGGTCGGCTGGGGAGCGTGCAAACGCCAGAGCGGTCTGGAACGTCTCGATGGCACTGGGTCGGTCACGGAAGTCCTGGAAGGCGAAGGCTTTGTCGTATTCGCCGTCTACCAGGGCCTGGGTGATTATCTGATCCATGTTCGGTGGAGTGAGTTGGCCTACCTGGCCGCTGCGCTGTTGTAGCAGCTTCATGCCGTCTACGTCAGTGACTTCTGGGTCGTAACGGGGGGCTAGTTCCGACAGTGCGCCTGTGGTCTGCTGGAGGAAATCACGCCCACCAGACTCGATGACACCAGATTCAGCGCGGGGGGCTAGGTCAGTCCAGGTGCCCGATGCGCTCTGTGTGAACTGACGGGTGATCCCTTGCTCGTCCGTATATTCCTTGACCTCAGGTTCGTAGGTATCACGGACGAACTGGTACTGGTTCTCCGATATCCTTATCAGGCTCCCACCCTGGTCTTCAAGGGGGATGACATCGCCTGCTCCAGCCTTTGGATCAAACTCAAACGGGGTCTTTTTATCGGGGACATGCTCATATTTTCCGTCACCCAGATAGAAGAAGTCTCCTCTACCCTCTCCTAGATCAATGTTGGCATCACCGGTATCGCGATCATCGGGGTCTTTGACCTTGACCTGATACCTGTTTGAATTACCAAACTCGTCGGTGGACTCCCATATCTCAAGGGAGTACCCAAATCCAGTAGGGACGGCTTTACCAATCTTCCTTGATCCCTTTGTAGGTTTGTCTGGGGCTGAGGAGACTGTGTCTTTACGGTTGGGGTCTATATTGCTTAGACGTATTAGATCGCCAGTTCCAGGGTCTATCCTGTAGGTGAAGCGTTCAACAGATACGTCTTCTATAGGGTCAGCTACTGACTCAAACGACCACCTACCAGCCTTGGCGTATGTCCGGTACTCGGAGTCGCTGTACCCACTACTCGCCTCTGGATCAGTGCCTAACGGTTGAGGCCCTTTAAGACCGCTTAGTTTGGCGGCTGCTATAGCATCAGTTTCATTCCAGTACTGACCAGCAGGTAATTCACCCGCCTCTGTCTCTTCTTGTCTACTTTGAACTATCCCACTAGGGCTTTTCAGGAAATCATAGACATCCTTATGAGCCGTCGATTGGGCAGCTGTAGTAGACTCCCATGGGTCACCCTTTGAAGGTTGTATCTCCTCATTACCCTGAACTATCCTGTGACCCATCGTGGGGATAGCAGCGTCTAGGTGAGACATCAGGCATTACCTCCACGCAGCATCTGTACGATAGACTCGTTACCATACTTCTGGAGATGCTCCTGCTTCTTGGCTGGGGGCAGCCCTTCCCAATGCTTCACAGCTGCGGCACGGCTGGAGAAACGCTGCTCCCCGAATTTGATGGGGTTGGCTTTATCCGCGTCCTTGGAATAGGACTTCTTCTCTAGACGGAGGGCGTCTATGATGTCGTGTAGTTCGTTTCTTCTTGGTGTGGTCATATTAACCTGCCATACTCGCGCCTATTTGGCTGGGATTGATTGTGTCGGGGGTGAGTCCCTGGCGCATACCGCCACCTGCACCGCCACCCATGGTCTGGTCTAGGGGCATACCGTCGGGGCCTAGGATGGGGGCACCGCCTGCTGCTCCA
>Ga0315339_1003893_pt1 | contig 10133 bp, 5 predicted proteins | sample ASW17metaG_FD_204514 | JGI IMG/M metagenome (GOLD analysis project Ga0315339, IMG submission 204514) | Ammonia-oxidizing marine archaeal communities from Pacific Ocean, United States - ASW #17 | ecosystem: Environmental > Aquatic > Marine > Oceanic | place: USA: California | collected 2016-12-05
CCACATCTTGGCTTGAGGAGATAGGCTGCAAAGCCACCAACACCCATCTATATTTAATGGACAAGGTGCTGGACCCACCCGGTGAAACCCGGCCTCTTTATGAAATTTTAAAAGGTCTAGCCGAACGATTAGGAATTGAAGAGTTTTACCCCTGGAGCAGTCACGAGAATGCTATCAATGCCGTACTAGATCATCCTGCTACTGGTCACGCTAGCATCTCATCTCTGCGGGCTAATAACGGGAATGTACCTCTTAACATTTCACACGTCTCCTACCCTACCCATGAATATCATACGCCCTCCGGTAAAATAGAGTTCTTTTCGGCTCAAGCTGAAGCCGCGGGGCTACCGGCGCTGCCAGAACCAGCTATGTCAATAGACGAAAACTATCCTCTAACACTCTGCCAAGGTAGAACACTTACCCAGTTTCATTCCTTTTATAGCCAAGGCCAGGCGCTGCCGAGCCTTGCCAAACATAATGCCGGTCCGGTTTTGTGGATGTCGCCGGAAGATGCAGCAAAGAGAAATCTCCGCGACGGTGACACTATTAGTATTTTCAATGACAGCGGAAAATTTACAGCCATGGCTAACGTCTCTGACAAGATTTTGGAGGGAACCGTCTGGATGCGGGATGGTTGGGTCGGCTTAAATAACGTCACCTCCAGCAGCGATGTATTACCAAATGCAGCACTCAACTTATTTCCATTTACCGTAGGCCAAGCGAATTTTGGCGCACAGGTAGATGTCGCCGGGGTTAGCGAATAACAATAATTAAATTTCCGATGGGTTTATTAATCGCCACCCGCTATAACGAAAACTGGTAATTTCGGCCCTACCAGCGGAACGATATATGTCAGCAAAACACCCTAACTTCCTTTTTATCATAACCGATCAGCACCGGGCAGATCACTTGGGTTGCTACGGAAATGACGTTGTAAAAACACCGCATATGGATAGCCTTGCTGAGAAAGGTCTTACCTTTGATAAATTCTACGTCGCCTCACCCACCTGTACGCCCAACCGGGCTACACTCGCAACCGGAAGAATGCCATCCGCCACTGGAGTGACAACCAACGGGTTTCCGTTACCCCTGGATTCCGTAACGCTGATGGATTTACTTTCGTCAGCCGGATACCAGACCGCTTTAATGGGTAAGGCACATTTACAATACATGACCGACCGGACAGTCCGCCCGGAAACTTTCGCGGTGACAGGACCAGGGAAAGCTCCACCGGAGAACCTTTCTCAGGCACTTCGCAGACGCATCGACGGCAAGGAATACCAAAATGAACTCCGTAGTGTCTGGGATAAAAATCCAAAACGCGGCGTAGCGCTGCCTTATTACGGTTTTCAAGAAGCTAAAATTGCACTTTTCCATGGTGACCGTGTGGGGGGTGACTATACTGCCTGGCTTGCAGAGAGACATCCCGACCCTGACGGGTTGCGCGGCCCAGAGAATTCACTCAGTAACGCAAAAGAAATAAGGGCACCGCAAGCTTGGCGTACAAGAGTTCCTGAGGAACTATACCCGACAACCTGGGTCACGGAACTGACTATCGACTGCCTGGAGCGTTATGCTAAGGATCCAAACAAGCCCTTTTTTATTCAGTGTGGTTATACGGATCCCCATCACCCTTTCACACCGCCTGGCAAGTACTGGGATATGTATGATCCCAACGACATTCCCGTTCCTGAATCTCTGGGTGCCCGGCATATCGACCCACCACCCTTCATCCGTCATCTTAAATCCACGCTGGAAGACGGCACCGCAATTCGCGATTATGTACATCCTTATGCTGTCAACGGGGCTGAAGCCCAACAATCAATTGCGCTAACTTACGGTATGACGACCATGGTAGATGACGGTATCGGACGTCTTCTCGCAAAATTGGATGAGCTTGGTTTAAGTGAAAATACTGTCGTGATTTACACATCAGATCACGGAGACGTAATGGGCGATCACGGTGTGATGCTCAAACATGGCCTCCATACGGAAGGCGTCATTCGGATGCCGTTTATCTGGGCCGATCCGCAAGCCAAAGGAGGGATGCGCACAGAACAACTGTCGAGCGCTATTGACTTTACACCAAGTGTATTGGGTCGCGCTGGACTTCAGCCATTCTCAGGCGTGCAGGGTGTCGACATTGTTTCGGCCGTTCGCAATAGTTTTAAACCAGATCGAGCGGGTATTATAATCGAAGCGGATGAACTGCCTGAAAATGTAAACGTAGAGAAGTTTTTCCGTGTCCGTTCGTTTGTTGACGGGCGCTGGCGCATGACCCTGTGGGTGGACGACGATTTTGGGGAAATGTATGATAGAAAAAACGATCCCCATGAACTTGATAATCTTTGGAATAACACTCAACACAAAGAAACAAAATCCAGACTATTAGAACTGATGTTGAAGGAACAGTACCGCTATTCAGAACTCATGCCCCGCCCGATTTATATGGGCTAAAGGCTTGGGCCTGAATACGGTCCATTTTTTGTGTTAAATCAAGAATCTCTCAATAATTGCAAACTTTTAAATTCCGATTAGAATGATACTGAAAATGTTTCTAAAAAATTGATCTCTGCAATTCATATTGATTTCCGTCCTGGGGGGGAACAAAATGTATAGATTTGCACTAAAATTATTAGTTATTTTAGCGCTTCCAATAATCTTAAGTTCATGCCAGACGGCATCTCTCTCACTCGAAAAAGCTAAACAAGTCACTACGACCTTTGAGGGAGAAACGTTCAAACGCCCTCCCAAGACAATTCGAGACATCACTGCTATCTTGGATCAACAAGGCGTGGAGATCAGTCCCAAAATAATTCAATTGCGGAGACAGGCGTCTTTAGTGCTGCCCGATACCAAAGATAATTTCGAGCTAGCGCTTTTTTATTTGAAGAGATCCAGAGCACGCCAGGATTTGGGAATTCTCAAGAAGGCGACCGTAGATGCGCTTTTGGCTTATAAGTATTATCTTGAGGACCCTAACAATAATTCCTTTAGTCGCCAAAACCACTTTCAGCTCCAGAGATTTGCTGCTTTAGCTGAACTAAGAATGGGCAATCTAAAACGATACATAGAAATTATAGAGAGGGCAGCAGATCAACCAAAAACCGGCTTCAGTCAGCATAGAGCACTTATGAATGCGTATTTGGCATCCGGTGACTTTGAAAACGCAAAGAAAGCTCGAGAAGACTCGGAATATCATGCCCAAAAAACTATTAATTCTAAACACGCTCCTGCCATGTCTCGGGCATTTGCCCGCGTAAACTTAACTCTTCTGGATGTGACCATGCTTGAGAGTGAAGGGCGCTGGAAGGATGCTGAACCTCTCCGCAAAGAATTGATCGTGGAAGCTAAGGAGCTTCTTAGGCTCGCAGAAGACGGTAATAGTCAATCAAGCTTCCCGCCAATTATGGGCCCTTCTGCCAAAAGGGACAGAAATAAGAATAATCTGATTGAAGCGAGTGAAATAAAAGGCGGCCCCCTACACGCCAACTTTAAGACTATTGACTGCGATAAAAGCGGCGCCCTCGACATGCTCGAAATCCGGGGGTTCTTTAGAAAGACAGGTTGCCCCAGAAAAGAAAGCCCCGGTTCCTATCAACTTGGAAAGTTTTCTCCTATACTAGTGGGTCTTTTTAAACTCAGGTTAGCGGAAAATCTTGTGCGTCAGGGTCGCACAGTTGAAGCCGAGTCGATTGTTAGGGAAACCCTATTATCAACTTTAAAGCGATCCGGGAAAACCAGTCTGGACACCGTTTTGGCCGTTAATACTCTGGCTGGTGTTATGAGTTCGCAAGGTCGGGATGAAGAAGCCTTACAACTTGGCAAAGCTGCCTTAAAAATACTATCCGATATTGAAGCTCCCTCGGACAGCAAGATTGTCGGCACAACAAAGTTTAAGATTGCAAGGAACCTTTCTCGGTTAGGGAAATGGAAGGAAGCATCAGACTTATTTCATACTGTATCGAAGGAGATGGTGGAAAACAGAATGGCATATCTTGAGCTCGAAAGAAAAAGCTCTGACTTGCCTCTAACCTTGATCAAAACAGGCGCTGCCGAGGGGGCGTTAAAGCTTTTGCGCCCTCAGTATGAAGTAAATAAAAAACGCCTGGGGATTAAACACTTCCGAACAGCAAAAAAAGGTGCGTTGATAGCTGCAACGTTAACCCTGCAAGGTAAAAAACCCGAAGCATTAAAACTTTTCCAATCTTCAATACCAATCCTGCTGTCCAGATCTCGTCAATCCAACAACTCTGAAACCGAGAATGTTGCGAGCACCAGACAAAATCGGATACTTCTAGAGTCCTATATTAATTTACTTGCCTCTATCCGGGGCACTGAACTTGAACAGACGGCCGGCATTGATGCAGCGGCGGAAGCGTTCAGGATTGCAGATATTGCACGGTCGGGTTCAGTTCAGGGGGCGTTGGCTTCTTCAGGGGCACGGGCTGCAGTCGACAACAAAGACCTTTCAGACCTTATCCGACGCGAGCAGGATGCCCGCAAGCAGATCGCGGCATTGTTTGGCCTGCAGGCCAACGTTTTATCATCCCCCGTTAATCAGCAGGATCCTGCTGCACTTTTGAGGCTACGTACACAAATTGACAGCTTGCGCGGAGCTCGCGCGACCATCGCCCAGGAAATCGAAAAGCGTTTTCCTCTGTATGCGGAACTCATCAATCCAAAGCCCACTACGGTGGCCAAGGTTCAGAAGAGCCTGGTGGCGGATGAGGCCCTGATTGCCACCTATGTGGTTGAGGATAAAACTTATGTCTGGACCGTTACCAAAACGGGAAAGGCCTCTCTTCATGTGGCACCATTAGGGAGCAAACGTGTTGCGGCAGTTGCTAAAGAACTTCGTAAAGCTCTGGATCCACAAGCTGCAACCCTTGGTGATATTCCGGTATTTAACACGCGCTTATCTTATCGACTTTACCGCACTCTCTTAAAGTCGGGAGAGAAAAAATGGAAGCCGATGAAATCGCTGCTGATTGTTCCCCACGGTGCGCTCGCTCAGCTGCCGTTTGGGGTTCTTGTAACGGGAAAGAAACCGCTCCCAAAGGATCAACCTCCAATCTTTTCCAATTATAAAGAAATTCCCTGGTTAATCCGATCTCACAGCGTAACCGTTCTGCCTTCGGTAACAGCGCTCGCTTCACTCAGAGCTCTTCCCAAACCTAAAAAGGACAGACGTCCTTTCGTGGGCTTCGGTGATCCTTACTTCTCGGTAAAGCAGGCAACAGATGCCGGTAAGCCCAAAGAGGTCAAGGTGGCTGCGTTGACATCTCGGGGTCTTCTGAAAACACGAGGTGTCCGGATCAAACTGCGCAGCGCCCCCAAGACGCAAGGCCTCGATAGCGCAGACCTCAGTTTGCTGCCGCGCCTCCCTGATACGTTCGACGAAGTGCGGTCGATCGCCGTAGCAATCAATGCCGATCTGACACGCGATGTCTTCACTGGGAAAAGAGCTAACGAAGATGTCGTGAAGAAGCTAAATCTCTCCGGTTATAAGGTAGTGATATTCGCGACCCACGGTCTGGTCCCGGGAGACCTGGATGGGCTGCGTCAACCGGCTCTCGCCCTTTCGACACCAAAGCTTGGCGGTTATGGCGGCGACGGACTGCTCACCATGGATGAGATCCTTGGTCTTAAACTCGATGCGGATTGGGTTGTATTATCCGCATGTAACACGGCGTCCGCTGAGGGAGCAGGAGCTGAGGCGTTCTCAGGTCTCGGCAGGGCCTTTTTCTACGCTGGAACAAGGGCAATGCTTCTGTCCAACTGGCCAGTGGAAACGACGTCTGCCCAGAAGCTGACAACTGATCTATTCAGTCGCCAGGCAAAGGACAAAAAGCTTTCCCGGGCGAAAGCTCTCCAACAGGCTATGCTGGCACTGATAGACGGTGACGGCTACAAGGACGGGGTATCCGGTAAGATCGTGTTCTCCTATGCTCATCCCATCTTCTGGGCACCCTTCTCTCTCGTAGGAGATGGAGGAGTGTAAGATGGTCAATGTCAGAGCCCGCTGTTCGGAGGTTATCCTATCAATAGCGAGATATTTAACCTTACTGGGATGTCTAGTGTTTTCCACGATAACGATGGCATCCGAACCAGTCGCGATCATAGAAGACATTAACGCTCCGAATCTCAAACTTCAGATGTTTGACGAACTGGTACAAGGGCAAAAGCTTTCTTTAGGAAGCGGAACAATAATTATTGGGTACTTAACGTCATGCCGGCGCGAAACGATTGCAGGCGGCACCGTAGTTATTGGTTCTAGAAAAAGTACTGTCACGGGTGGCAAAATCTCTCACGAAGTCGTTGAATGTGACGGCGGCGCAATGAACTTATCGGCAGCCGAAGCCGGAAAAAGTGCGGTTGCTGTATTCCGTGCACCACCAGGTGGAACAAAATCGAAAAAGAAAATACCTAAACCCCAAATTACGCTGTACGGATCAAGCCCCGTCATCAGAACAAACATTGCGATCGAGACAGCTCGGATTATCCGCGTGGACAAGCCGGATAAACCGATAGAGGTCAAGTTAACAGGGCGCTTAACTGATCTGGCAAAAACGCAAATTGAGTTAGAGCCGGGAGCTCTTTATCGGGTTTATGTGGGTGACAAGGCTGTCGTTATTAAAATCGATGCATTAGCTGAACCTGGAAACTCGCCTTTATTGACGCGGCTCCTTCGTTTCTGAGTTTCTCAGAACATGAAACTTCAGGACTTAACAATTGCAGTGTTAGTTGCATTACTGGTGACCGGGGTATTTGCCTTACCTCAATTAGACAGAATGCGCGGTTTGTCGATTGATATATTATTTTTATTCCGCCAGATGATGTTTGCCCCATCAGATGAAAAAATCCAATCTCATGCGGTCGTAATAGCCATTGATGAAGAAACATACCGGCGCGCTCCATTCCAGGATACTCCAAAAACCATGTGGACACCGCAAATTGGCCGGGTTCTTGATAACGTAATTTCCGGTGGTGCTAAGGTAGTCGGTTTTGATGTTATTTTTCCAACGTCAGTCGGAAAGTTCGTACGCGGTTACGATCGGCCATTTTTGATTGCGTTACGAAAAGCGAGCCGTAAAGGGCAAATCGTACTCGGCAAAGTCCAACATCAAGCAAAGCCTATTATACCGCACCGGATGCAAAGTTTTGCAGTCGGTCACCAAAAAAATATTCGCAGCACGAACGTGTTTGAGGACCCGGATGGAATTATTCGTCAGGTGCCCTTGGTTTTAAAAGGGATTGTCAAGAGTACCGGCAAAACAAGGCCCGAACCCACACTGTCCCTGGAATTGGTAATGAGGGCCGTAGGCGTTGATAAAGTAACTTGGAAAAACGGTCCGGTTGTTATCGACAGATACACCGTACCCGGCTCAAATAACGGTCGAATGACGTTGAATTTCTCAGGTAATTTAAACGCCATACCCACGTATTCATTAGCCGACCTGCATAAATGTGCCGATGCAAAAAATGACAGCCATTTTGAAAAGCATTTTAAAGATAAAGTCGTGCTCATTGGTGTCGTATTAGATGTTGAAGACCGCAAGCTGACCTCCAAACGCTTCATTACCGGGACGGAGGGTAGTGGCGCTGAACGCTGTATATTGCCTAAATTAACCGGGCTTTATAGGAAAGACTTAAAACGCGATTCCATTCCGGGCGTCTACATCCACGCAACAGCTATCAATAATATGCTGGACGCAAATGCGCTTCGAAAAGTTCAAAATCTGAATGGATGGCTAATCTCAATTCTTTATACTGTCATAGTTACCATTGTCTCATTACTGCTATCGCCGTTGCTTATGTCAGTTTTGCTCTTCACCACTATTTTAACATGGAACGGAGTAGCAACATATTTATTTAATGGTGGTTTAGTCATACCCTTACTTGACCCGATAACTGGAGCCATTGTGTCCTTCGGTATAATGCTGGCATACAAGTTTGCCGTTGCTGACAGAGACAAACGTTTTTTGCGAAAGTCCTTTGAATTCTACCTATCACCTTCTGTAATCGACCAAATGGTAGATGGTGATAAAGCACCTGCCTTGGGCGGAGAAACAAGGGATATTTCAATTTTATTTTCTGATATCGCAAGTTTTACATCAATTTCCGAATCATTAGAACCTGAGGAACTCGTAACCTTCCTGAATAAATACCTTACCGAAATGACAAACATCGTCGAAAATCGGGGTGGATTTGTCGACAAATACATTGGTGACGCAATTGTTGGCGTTTTTGGTGCTCCGCTTACTGACCCTAAACATGCACCAAACGCCGTCCTCGCAGCTCTGGAATGCAACTCGCGCCTTAAGGAGATACAAAACGAATTTAAATTACCGGACGAGCAACTTGTGGCAGCCCGAATTGGCGTAAATTCTGGCCATGCGTTAGTAGGGAATATTGGATCAAAACGACGTTTCAATTATACAGTAATTGGAGATACGGTAAATTTAGCAGCTCGGCTTGAAGGTGCTAATAAGGCTTACAACACCGATATTCTGATCAGCGATAACACCAAAGTGATGTGCGATAATAATATAGTTATTAGAGAGATCGATCGCATCAGGGTTGTTGGGCGTACCAAACCCGTTGTCGTATTCGAACCAATTAATTTGTCAATAGGTGATCAAAATGAAAAATATCTTGATCTTGAGGCCTACGCAGAAGGTCTTGAAAAATACCGGGCAGGCCAGTTTAAGGCTGCTACAGAAATATTCTTAAAGTTGGCAGAGGATGGTGATAAAGTTGCTAGACGCATGTCAGACCGAGCCCAAACATTGTTAAACAATCCACCGCAGGACGACTGGCAAGGAGTAACTGACCTCGATTCAAAATAATAAAGAATTGACTAAAAGCGTATCAGAACAATTGAAACAATCGGCCCACTGGAAAAAAATTTTAGTTCTAAAATTCTCTAATTTTACTCAGTGCTGCGTTTCGGAAAATAATTGCCAACTATACTTATTCAACATGTTCTGTCTTACCCGTTTCAATCGATCAAAAGATGCCTTCCAATATAGAAACTCCGCGCAGAACTCCCCAACGTTAGCCCGTGTACAGACAACGCCGTGAGTGAAAGTGATATGTTTGCTATTTGGGTGGAAGTAACCAGTAAGTCACCCCGTCTTCCAATACCCACAAGTAAACCATTGACGATTGAACCCATTCCTTTCTACGATGTCATAATAGGCTTCAAGCCGCTTTCATTACCGGCTTGAAGCGAATATTAATAATTTATTTGTAAATAATGACTAAATTTAGCCCATCAAAGGGCAATTAGATGACTGATATTCCGAAGGAAAATGACCTCACAAGGGCTAACACCCGCCTTGCGGATGTTAGCCGGCGACGTTTTGAACGGGATCATTTTATTTTTCGAGAGCATGAACCGGGCGAACGGGCTTATATCATCGCAGAAGGAAGTGTGGAAATTCTCAAAGAAAGCGCTGAGGGTTTAGTTTCACTAAGGGTCCTAAATGTTGGTGCCATGTTTGGGGAATTGGCTTTGATAGATAATAGTCCGCGGATGGCGTCCGCAAAAGCTATCAACGGCCCAGTAGAATTGCTCGAAATAGATCAAAAAACCTTTACAAAGAAACTATCAGATGCGGACCCCTTCACCCGCGGGCTCATAAATATTTTGGCTGACACTGCCCGAAACCTAGCTACCCGGAACCTATCTGGCTGAAAAAACATTTTACTAATCTAGTGTCTGCGTATCTAAGTACGACGAAACTACTCACCTCCCCCAATATAGTAGAAAATGTTCCGGTAACGAATGTTGATTATCAAATTCGTTACCAGTGATTTACCCTTGTTAATTGTATCGAGTAATTTGGTTGCAGCTACATACTTATGTGGCGCGCTCTATTTTTTACGGCTCTAATCGCTGATAATGCTGTCAATGCTGAGGACTTAGGGTTATCGGAAAGAGGTTTACCAACGATGCAAATACTCATTTTTCCAAATGCCCCGACCGCTTTAATCTGATGAGTATTTCCCATAGCGGCTGGATCAGCAATTAACGTCACTCCGGTCTTATCAAAACCGACCCCCGCGAGAGCAACTGTTGCCGCCACATTGGCGTTTTTAGGATATAGACTTGCAGCCTCTCGGGC
>Ga0315339_1003894_pt1 | contig 10127 bp, 9 predicted proteins | sample ASW17metaG_FD_204514 | JGI IMG/M metagenome (GOLD analysis project Ga0315339, IMG submission 204514) | Ammonia-oxidizing marine archaeal communities from Pacific Ocean, United States - ASW #17 | ecosystem: Environmental > Aquatic > Marine > Oceanic | place: USA: California | collected 2016-12-05
TTGATACACCTGGCATTGATTGCGATGTGGCAACAAACTCTGCTGGGGATACAAATAGCATCGCGGAACATTCTTTCTGGCTACTATCCAAAAGAGATTTAGATATAGCTGCTATTGCCTTGGGATCTGGTGATACGTCCGTGCCCGGAATTGCGCGCTGACGACCAGACTCCAGATGGATTAACTGACGATCGAAAATTAAAAAACTAGTATCGGTCTTTCTTAACAGATCGCGTCGAGAACTACCCTCCAGCATATTGCGCATGAAAGGGGGTAGGCTGGTTAGAATTTGATCTGGTATCTGGGCCATAACAGTTCAAGCATCAACAAAAATATTTTATACCTTCGAACTCGATAACAGCGGTTATCTAAGCAACGTCAAAGGAGTTTGGTTGGTAGTCTGCTCTAAGACTGATATATCAGCTAAATAGTTTGATCCAGCGCGGGGAAATACGGAGTTTTAGTACAGATTTTTCGAGGATAGAACAAAATTTGAAGCTAGCTATTCCAAGCAGCACGCCCGGAATAGCCAGTGAAACAGCAAATCGGGCTATTCGCCAGAATTTCCAAGCAACATTCTTTCTTTTTGTACAAGAAAATCAACTACTTCCAGCATTTCCTGTTGAGTGCGAACGCTCGCGCCAGTAGTAACGAGGTATTTGCCATTAACTATCATGTTAGGCGTGCTGCGAATCTCATAATCCTGCATACGCTTTTCGGCTTGGTTGATCTTGGCTCTAACGGAAAAGGAATTGAACGCGGCTTCAAACTTGTCGCGATCCACCCCGTGCTCAGCGAATAAGTCACCAATCTGGCTTTCGTTCTGCAGTCGGTTGCCTTCTAAATTGATGGCACTAAAGACAGGCTCATGGAGTACCTCAACAGCATCCAATGCCTCAGCTGTGTAATAAACCTGAGCATGAATTTTCATCAAACCGTTCCAAATAGCCGGGAAACGCACGAAATCAACATCATCAGTAATGTTTGATTCCCAATCTACGATCAATGGCTCAAAGCTGAAACAATGTGAACAGCCATACCAAAACGCCTCCAGCACTTCGACCTTGGCGGAATCTTTGGTATTAACCGGCGCTCGAAGCTCAGTGTAATGGGTACCGGCCACATATCTTTCAATCTGGGCATAACTTGAGAGTGCCAGCGGCAATAGGGTAATCAGGGTAAATACTTGCAGTAGTCTTTTAATCATTGATGTATTTCTCATTGTTAGGACTCCATCGCTTTTCTGTTGGATCTGGGCAAAAATTATCACAGCTGGCTATGACTAGCTATCACCGATAGCTGATAGAGATAACCGATTTAACGCAAAAACAAATTCATTAGGCCTGCTTGTCCTAATTTAGACCGGAAACATAGCTCGCTAGTGCTTCCAACTCTTTGTCAGTCAAACGTTCTACAACCGAGCGCATCATCGCACTGGTGTCATTTTGCCTTACACCGGCTCGAAAATCCTTTAATTATTGCAAAGTGTATTCGGCGTACTGTCCGCTAAGTGATGGAAAACCAGCAGGGGCATTGCCGTCACCTGTAGACGAGTGACTGCGGAGCAGGCGGCCACAGAAAGGTCTTTAACCCCTGCACGATAGATCGATTCAGCCAATTCAAGAGTCTCGGGATTAGCGCCCCCTAATGTAACTTCCTGGGAGGCATACCAAGAAGCTATGTCTTGCATGTCCTCTTCACTCAAAGCTGCAACCATGGCTGCCATAGTTACACCCGGTCGATTTCCAGATTTGAAACCCATCAATTGTTTAACCAAATAACTGGCATTCTGGCCGGCTAATTTTGGGGTTATAGCTAAAATACTGTTGCCATCAGCACGGTGGCAAGTAGCACAAAGTGCTGCTTTTGCCTGGCCTGCAGCCGAGTCGCCTTGGGAGAAACCGGCCGTGGAGAGTAATAAGGTAATAATTGAGGACGTAAGCACTAAAAAGAATTTCTTCATCGATTCCTATCTAATCTGTCTGGCGTATCTAATAATAGAGGCTGGACGATACTAAGGTTAATGAGTTCCCACAATTTAGGGCCGCGAATTATACCGTAATTAGTCCTTTGACTCTATGTACTCCTTTTACCGGGGCACTTCAGCCTCATATGGCAGCGACCGATACACAGTTTGCATCCATCTACCCACAACCTAAGTCTGCAAAAAATGACTTTTGGATTGGCTCAAACACAGACAACTACAATGAATTTTAACCAAGCAAATTTTGTCACTAGTGCGGCAACACTGGCCGCCTGCCCGGAAGACAGCGTAGCCGAAGTGGCTTTTGCCGGTCGATCTAATGCCGGCAAGTCCAGTGCAATTAACACTATTACAGGACATTCGCGCTTAGCTAGGATTAGTAAGACTCCCGGCCGTACTCAATTAATTAATTTCTTCGAACTGGACCAATTTCGCTATTTAGTGGACCTGCCTGGCTATGGTTTTGCGAAAGTGCCGTTGGCGGTTAAAGATAAGTGGCAGCGTGAACTCGAGCGCTATCTTCGAGAAAGGGAAGCACTACAGGGAATTGTCCTACTAAGCGATATTCGTCATCCGCTTAAAGAATTTGATCGAATGATGATCGATTGGGCGGTTGCTTCCGACTTACCAATTCACATCTTGTTAACCAAAGCGGATAAATTAAAAAAAGGTGCTGCCCAAAATACTTTATTGGCGATTAAGCAAGAATTGAAAGAAACTGCCAGTGTTAGTGTTCAGCTTTTCTCTTCGCTAAAAAATTCAGGGGTTGATGAAGCGAGAAAGAAATTGAACGGCTGGTTGGTCGACGTCGCAAGTGATGCCAGCGAGTAATTGTAAAAAGCTCACCTGGTTCTCGATAACGATCTTTTAGTGAGAACTAATGTGCCTGGTCCCAATTGTCTCCAACACCAACATCAACGGCCAGTGGAACATCTAATGCAGCTGCTGATGCCATACGAAATTTGACGCCTTCACTCAGTAATTCCAAATCTGCTTCGCTCACTTCAAATACTAATTCGTCATGAACCTGCAATAACATCTTTGCATCCAATTCGCCCATAGCCAGCCAATGGTCAATGTCGATCATCGCCCTTTTGATAATGTCTGCTGCCGAACCTTGCATGGGTGCATTGATCGCAGTTCTTTGCGCGGCTTTTCGAATCATGGCATTACCTGCATGAATATTTGGCAAGTAAAGCCGGCGGCCGAATAGCGTTTCTACATATCCATTCTCATCAGCTAAGGCTTGAGTTTCGTCCATATATTTTCGGACCCCAGGATATTTTTCAAAATAGCGTTCGACATACTGCGCCGCATCGGTCCGGCTGATATTTAATTGATTTGCTAATCCGAAGGCAGACATCCCATAAATCAAGCCAAAATTAATTGCCTTCGCAGATCTACGTTGATCAGCAGTAACTTTCTCCAATGGCACACTGAACACTTCGGAAGCGGTAGCACGGTGAACATCTTGCCCATTAGAAAACGCGTATAGCAAACCCGCGTCTTGAGACAAATGAGCCATTATTCGAAGTTCAACTTGCGAATAATCTGCAGCCAATAATTTGTAGCCCTTTGCACAAACAAATGCTTGTCTAACTCGTCGACCTTCGGCAGTTCGAATCGGTATATTCTGTAAATTCGGATCCGTGGATGACAACCTGCCAGTCGCCGCTACTGCTTGTTGGAAAGAAGAATGAATCCTACCGGTGGTTTTATTTATCTCAAGAGGAAGTTTATCGGTATAAGTTGATTTTAGTTTGCTGAGTGATCGATGCTCGAGAATTAATTTGGGCAGCTCATATTCAGCAGCCAATTCTTGTAGTATAGGTTCTGCTGTTGAAGGTTGGCCAGTAGGTGTTTTCTTAAGCACAGGGAGTTCCAGCTTTTCATAGAAGATAGTCTGCAGCTGTTTCGGCGACCCCAAATTAAATTCTTCGCCAGCAAGTTCATAGGCTCCTTTCTCCAGTTTTTCTAACTGAACACCCAGCTCCTTGCTTTGCTTCGCTAGTACTTCCTCGTTGACCAAAATACCGTTACGTTCCACCCGTTCAAGCACTTCGATAAGTGGCAATTCGTAGTATTGATATAGGCCTTGTAAGTGGCCATTAGTCTGCAATTCATAGTCGAGCGTGCGAGACAAGCGCAGAATAAAATCCGCTTTTTCGGCAGCGTAGTCACTGTATTTCTCAATAACTACTGCTACTGGTGCAATTCTTGTTCTGCCTTTTCCAAGCAAAGATACTGGATCTACCGACGACAAGTCTAAGTAGAATCTAGCGATATCAGCCAAAGCGTGTTTGGTAGCCACAGAATTAACAACATAAGATGCCAATAACACATCGGTTTTAACTGGCTCGAGATCAATAGCAAAATTTTTCAGTACATGGCCAAGATGTTTTAGGTCGTAACCAATCTTAGTGATAAAGGGATTTTCCAGTATTGGCTTCAAAGCCTTAAGCACATCCTCGGCATCCAGCAGGTCTGGACAGTCCTCATACTCATGGCCTACGGGAATATAGAAAGCCGTGCCGATTTCTAATGAAACCGCTATGCCAATCAAGGTGGTATCAAGAAAATGGTTTCCCTCAGTTTCTAAAGCGATTGCGAATTCTTTGCATTCTTTCAAGCTCTTAACTAAATCACTGAAACTGTCTGTTGTAGTAATGCAGGAATAAGATATTTTCCCCGGGTTAACTATTTTTCCCTCTATACTTTTTCCTGCGTTTGCAGAATTATTGGAATCATTAAGAGTTGGTTCTGATGCTGTCACTCCACTGGTTTCTAGTTCGTTAATCCATGACTTGAATTCCATTAAGGAGAAAACATCATGGAGGGTTTGCCTATCTTCGTCAGCGCGAACTAAATCTTCTATTTCTACATCTAAGCTAACATCCATCTTAATCGTGGCGAGCAAATAAGATAATCTTAGTAGGTCAATATTCTCTCTTAAGCGCTCTCCTACTTTTCCGCCAACTGCTTCTGCGTTTTCAATGATGCCTTCCATGGAACCATATTCTAGTAACCACTTAACGGCTGTTTTCGGCCCAACACTGGGAACGCCTGGAATATTGTCTGACTTATCGCCCATAAGTGCCAGGTAGTCGACTATAGCCTTTGGACCGATGCCAAATTTGTTTACTACGCCTGGCTCATCGAGCAACTCGTTGGTCATGGTATTTATTAATGTCACTTTGTCATTGACCAATTGTGCTAAGTCTTTGTCGCCTGTTGAAACAAGCGTGTCTACACCTACAGCTGCGGCTCTTTCACACAAAGTACCAATAACATCGTCGGCCTCTACGCCAGAGATCATTATCAGCGGCAATCCCATGGCCTTTACAATGGTATGTATCGGTTCAATCTGCGAGCGCAAATCATCAGGCATGGGTGGGCGATGGGCTTTGTATTCTTTGTAGATATCGCTACGAAAAGTTTTCCCCTTGGCATCGAAAACAATAGCGATATTGCTGTCGGGATAATTTTTTATCAGGCTGCGTATCATGTTGATTACGCCTTTAACAGCGCCGGTCGGTTGACCACGACTGGTAACTAAAGGCGGGAGTGCGTGAAAAGCCCTAAAAAGATAAGAGGATCCGTCTACAAGTATGAGTTGTTTTTTTTCTGCCATGCGCTTTACCAATATCTATTTTTTGTGTGGGCGAAGAAAAATTTCAGCTAATTAATACAGCTCTCAAAACTCTCAGCCACCTGCAGTAATAGTTGCCTGTAGGGATTGTCGGACGGTAAAACATCATAGCCCAAATGATCGACCGAAACAGTCCGTATATCCATGCCGTCAGTCAAGGTGGTCACCAGTTCCATGCTCGACTCTGGCTCCACAAGCAAGCAATTGGGCATGCTGTTTTCGACCAGTTCTCGTGTTCTCAATATGTGTTGAATGCCTGGTTGAGTTTCTGGGTCCGCCAGTAGCGCCACCGAATGTTGCAGACCGAATTGTCGTTCAAAATATTGATAAGCATTGTGGTAAACGAGATAGTTATTGTGACTGGTTGAGAAGCGCTCTGTTAAATCTCGATTCGTTGTTTCTATTTCTGCGACAAAAGATTCGAATCGACTTTGATACTGAGCTGCCTGTGCTTGATCGATTTCTATCAGCCTATCTTTGATCTCCTTGGCCAAGGCAATCCCGTTATCGGAGTTCAACCAGAAATGAGCGTCAATCTTGTCGTTTATCTTATGAATAGTTAATGCGGGATTTTCCAGAACCGTGATAATCGAGCCAGAGCGACTTTCATCGTTCAAAAAATCCGCCAGATAGACTTCAAGTTCAGGGCCTATCCAAATCAGTAAATCTGCTGATGCGATAGCGAGCCGGTCAGAGGGTGTCAGTACAAACTGATGAGGAGAGTCTTGCCTGCCAACTATAGAAGTGACAGTACCAGATTCTCCGACTATTGACTCAGCAATTAACTGCAAAGGTCTAACTGTCGTCGCAATCGAAACTTGAGCACTGGCCAAATTACTAGCAAGAATCGTAGTGGCGATTATGAAAAAGAAGCTGGAAGTTTTATTGCGCATTTTGAGCAAGAACTAGTGGCGGAAGAGGATAATTGACATCAGTGCTATGATATACCAATGTCTGCCGAGCTTATATGCCGACACCATTTATCAATGACAAACGAATCAAGTTTATGGCGTTTTGCTACGAAACTTGTCAGGCGACCACATTGGCCAAGCACAAACGTTAATTGAAACAGTAATCATGGAACCACTAACACATACTGCCAAATCTCTTCTGTCGGCAAACTCAATTTACAAAAAATTTGGAGACAGAAAAGTTCTGCAAGACATTAGTTTGTCTGTGAGCAAAGGGCAAATCGTTACTCTGATTGGTCCTAATGGTGCTGGCAAAACAACGTTGGTCAGAATACTTCTAGGCTTACTTAAGCCCGACTCAGGGGAACTGTCCTCCATTGAGTCGCTGCGTATCGGTTATATGCCACAAAAAGTACATATAGAGGCGACGTTGCCCCTAACTGTGCAACGGTTTTTGCAGTTGGCAAATAATTCTGACCCGGTCTTACTTGCTGCGACCCTGGATGAACTGAATATATTGCATCTGCAACACCATCAGCTGGTGTCAATATCAGGTGGTGAATTACAACGGGTGCTTTTGGCAAGAGCTCTATTGCGCTCTCCTCAGCTTCTCATCCTTGACGAACCTGCTCAAGGAGTAGACCTCGCTGGGCAGGCTGAGCTTTACCAGCTGATTGGCGAAATTCGCAATAGGCAGAATTGTGGAGTCTTAATGATTTCCCATGACCTGCATTTAGTCATGTCCTCCACTGATGAAGTCATCTGTTTAAACCATCATATTTGTTGCCATGGAAAACCTGAACACGTAAGCAACGACCCTGCCTATTTAGAATTATTTGGGGCGAGAGCAGCTGAAAACCTAGCGGTATACACTCATCATCATAATCATGAGCATACTATCGATGGGGAGGTAAAGGATTGCGATCATGATTGAGTTACTTACAACAGACTTCATTGTGTTTGCTCTCATCGCTGGGATTAGTTTGGCATTAGTTGCCGGTCCGCTGGGTTCATTTATAGTATGGCGCCGGATGTCTTATTTTGGAGATACGCTCGCGCATTCCGCGTTATTGGGAATAGCTATCGGCTTAATCACCGACAGCAACCCACAACTTAGCATCATCGTAAGCAGCGTAGTATTTGCATTTTTGCTGACACTTTTGGATCGCAAGCCCTCCCTTTCTACAGACGCGCTCTTAGGTATTCTTGCCCACAGCAGTTTGGCGATTGGTATAGTAGTGCTCGCCTTTACTGATTCTGTACGGATTAATCTTGAGGCGTATCTATTCGGCGCACTATTAACAATCAATGAAGATGACTTGTATTGGGTAATTGCCATCGTAGCCGTAGTTGCTGTAGTGCTTTACCGGTTTTGGAATGATTTGTTGTCGGCAACCGTGCATGAAGAGTTGGCCCAAATCGAGGGTGCCAACATAACATTTTTGAATTTGCTTATTGCTCTCTTGGTCGCACTAACAATCTCCGTCTCGATGAAAATTGTAGGCGTATTGCTAATTACTTCCCTGCTTATAATTCCGCCAGCTGCAGCACGCAGAATTGCAGAAACACCGGAAAAAATGGCCTTTTTTGCTAGTTTGATCGGAGTTTGTTCCGTTGTCGTAGGCCTGTTTTCTGCATTTTATTTTGATACGCCAGTCGGCCCATCTATTGTTGTTGTTGCAACAATATTTTTTGTCACGATGCATTATTTCCCTGCTATAGAAAAACAATAAACCGTAGTTAGAGGCTTGTACTGCGAGCTATCGCTATTGACAGTTAGAAATGAGAATTAGAATTTAAAATTTGAAACGAGAATTTCAAATACTCTTTTGATGTCTCGGTTACGATGTGGAGGTCTCATCACAGAATGAAACTTTCCATCTGGACTAATTATAGAAATATGGCCGCTGTGATTTATAAGATAGTTGTCATCAGACATCGTCATTGCTTGATCTAAGCCCTGCAATTCAAATTGCGATGGTGCGGCTGCGTGAGAATCGTGACTGTCACTAATGCCGTTGCTCATATCCATTTCATGTACTACATAGAATTGGTCGGCCAACGCTGCAAGTTCATCCGCGTCACCAGTTAAACCGATAAAATCTTCATGGAAAGAATTCACGTAGCTATTCATCGTTTCAACATCGTCGCGGTTTGGGTCGATGGAAACTAAAACTATTTGTGGCAATATCTCGGATTCTATTGACGAGTAAAACTGTTCCAGTGCTATCATTGTTAGTGGGCAAATATCTGGACAGAAAGTAAATCCAAAGAACATCAAATTCCACTGGCCTAATAGATCTTCTTTGCCAAATGCATTGTCAGTCTCATCGGTCAAATTAAAGGCCTCAACCACAGCAGGAGTCGGGAAGATTGTGGTCCCCAATTCTCGTAGTTCAACGACATCCTTTCTTAAAGCCCGCACTGAATACAATTCCGTCCAAACGATTATTAGTAAAACATCGAAGAGGAGGAATGTTGCTAGTGCGATCTTAGCCTTGCGGGTCAGTTGCATGATGGGAACGATCTTAAAAATTGAACTTAGAATAAGTAGTGATCTACTATTAAAGCGACGAAAAGTAAAGCCAGGTAGATGATGGAATAGCGAAAGGTTTCCATCGCGGTAGTCGGTTTTGGTTTGACCATTAGCAATGTTGACCATGCTAAGAATCCAGCTCCCAGCAACAACGCTGAAACGAGATAAAACAATCCACTCATTTCTGAAAAGAAAGGAAAGACGCTGACAATAACCAAAATTGCTGTGTAAATAAGAATATGAATTTTGGTGACATGCTCACCATGGGTAACCGGCAGCATAGGGACACCGGAATTTGCGTATTCTGCCTTGCGGTGAATCGCTAAGGCCCAGAAGTGTGGTGGCGTCCAGGCGAAAATGATTAACACAAGAATCAACGCATCAGACTCGATAGTGCCAGTGACCGCAGACCAACCTAGTAGCGGCGGCATGGCACCGGATAAACCACCGATGACAATGTTTTGCGGCGTGGCGTGCTTTAAATAGCCAGTGTAAATAAAGGCGTATCCAACAAATGAAGCTAGGGTAAGCCATGCGCAAAGCGGGTTAACCCAGAATAGCAAGATAGCCATACCGGCAACGCCTATCGCCAAAGCAAACACAATTGTTTGAGTTGCATGTACTCTGCCCTGAGGTAGAGGTCGATTGTGAGTGCGCTTCATCTTAAGATCGATTTTTCGATCAATAAGATGATTGACCACTGCGCCAGAGCTGGCTACGAGAGCGATGCCCAGATTTCCTAGAATTAGCACATTCAAATCAACCATACCCGGTACAGCGAGGAACATTCCAACCAAGGAAGTTAGAATCATTAACATGACGACCCGTGGTTTGCACATTTCATAGAAATCGTGCCAACTGGTCGTTGCGGAATTTGAAGTAATTTCGGTCACAGGTCTGCTTATTTAATTGGCTTGTTTAGTAGGAAAGCGGAGGCATCTAGATAGCATATACCACTAATAGAGGCCTGTCTGGATTCGCTCTTTTTTGAGCGCGAGCATTCAACCACGTTTTGACTATAATCTCAAGATAAGCTCGCAGAATTGA
>Ga0315339_1003895_pt1 | contig 10126 bp, 8 predicted proteins | sample ASW17metaG_FD_204514 | JGI IMG/M metagenome (GOLD analysis project Ga0315339, IMG submission 204514) | Ammonia-oxidizing marine archaeal communities from Pacific Ocean, United States - ASW #17 | ecosystem: Environmental > Aquatic > Marine > Oceanic | place: USA: California | collected 2016-12-05
TGCTGCATCGCCCGTGTGCATCCACCCGCCTTTAAGTGTCTCGGCAGTTGCATCTGGCTTGTTCCAGTAGCCGGTCATTACCTGCGGACCTCGAACTTGAAGCTCTCCTACCGTGCCAAAAGGCACTCCCTGGTCGTTTTCGTCAGCTATTCTTACGTCGGTGCCCAGCACGGCGCGGCCGGCAGACTTCAATAGTTCAGGTTCACTCCTTACAGCCCTTACATGGTCTTCCGGGCTCAAGCCGGTAGCAAGACAGCAAAGTTCTGTCATGCCGAATCCCTGGGAAAATTCACAACCGAATTTTTCCATGGCGTTGATCAGCACTTCTTTGGCGATGGGACTGGCGCCATACGTGATGCGGCGCAGCGAAGAAAAATCGCGGCTACCCAAGTCTTGCACGTGAACCAGGCAGGCCTGAATCATGGCGGGCACCAGGGTTACTATGGTTATCTTTTCACCTTCCAGTTTGTTGACGACATTCACCGGGTCAAAGGCATCAACGATAACCAGGGAGCCGCCCCTGGCAATGACCAGCATCGCCGTAACCGCGGCAGCGACATGGTACATTGGAGCCACTATAAGATTTCGTTCACGAGAAACTTCCATGCAGGTAAAAAGTATGCCTGCTGAAATGTTTTCACAGACCGAGTAATGATTAGACATGACACCTTTTGGCAAGCCGGTGGTTCCGCTGGTATACATTTGGTAGAGCTGATCGGTATCCACGATATCGGCATCAGGTTTGCTGTCATCGTTTACCTGCCAGTCATCGCAGGAAACCCAGCCTTCTTTATCTTCACTGCCACTTAAATAAATAAGTGTCTGTACATTTTCGAATTCACCGCGAACCGCCTCGACGCCGTCACTGAATTCTGGTTGGCTGAACACCAGTTTGCTTCCGGAGTCATTCACAATATAGAGCACTTCTCTTGGAGCGAGTCGATAGTTAAGAGGAACCGGGACTACACCCACCTTGGCTGCACCATAATACATGACGACCATATCGATGGAGTTCAAGGAGATGTAGGTAAATCGATCGCCCTTTTTAAGGCCCTGGGCCAGTAAGGAATTAGCAAAGCGATTGGCAAGGCGATCGACTTCGAGGTAAGTCAGTTTTCGCTTATCCATTTCTGCGCAGGCGTGACCTGGTGTTTCCTGGGCGAAAAACTCAAGGTAATCATGTAAGCGCATGGCGTTGCTCCTGCTTCAGGGTGTTCAGAAAGCTGCTCTCTCAATTCGTAAGTTAAGTTAATGGGTTAAGATTTACTATTGATTTACTGGTAAACAAGTTGATGAAGAAAGCACGTGGAGGTATTTTTGAAATCAGAATCATTGCATCTATCTGCACTGTTCTCTTTGAGCGGGAATTCCCAGCCTGACCAGTTACAGCCATACCTCCCTATTATCATGTCTACCGATCTCTCTCGATATTCGCAGTTGCATCAGCTCACTCATACCACAAGATTGTAAGAGTTTAAGAACGCTTTCTTTGTCGCTGCCCGTCAATGAATCCACGTAGTTTTGTACACGGCTTAATAAATAGAAGCGGTAGGGCTGAGCAATGGCATTTATTGTTGTGCCTTCAACTTCGAAACCGGCAATGCCGACATGTCTTTCTGCAATGGTGTTGGGCTCCATTGTTTTATTCTGTTGGAGCCATTCGTTTATAGTTTCAGCAGCCGCTCTTGTTTCAGGAATAAAATCGATGGCGATATGTTTTAACACCTCAACAAGCGACTGGGGTATTTCGTCACCAGATAGATAGTCCTCTTCTTTTCGATCAAATTCTCCAATGTCCGGCTCTGGACGGTTCATGCGCTCAACCCAGCGATAGAGGCGAATGGCTTTGGTTTGCATGAGGCGAATAGATTTTGGGTCTCTGCCAAGATGGCCGAACAGAGGTGCGATCAAGCCAAAATCACCAATGCTGGGTTTGTTGCCTAGCAGATAGGGATACTGGCTAAAGTGTTGGTCCAGTTTTTCCATGAGCGAAACGTAAAGCGACTCCACGAGTTCAAACGTTGCGGGCACCGCACCAAAGTTTTCACCGGCATTGCGCATCCTGTTCATTTGCTTCTGCGCCATCTGCTTCTTGTCCATATGAGCAGGGATAAAGCATTCAAAATGGAAAGCTAAAAAATCGAGATTTTCCTCCGGGAAATTCCATCGATAGTGCATTGCAGGACGTAACAAACCCTCGGTACCAATAACATCGAACAGCAGGCTGAGGACTTTTTGTTTTGCTGTTGTCGGAGAAAAACAGTGTCCGTTTATCTCCTCATAATGATCGATGATGGCGGCGCCATCACGAATCACTTCACCGCCTTCAGTTTCAATAACAGGAACACTGCGCCGCCCGCCCATTTTTGGTAACACCCGCTCGGTATAGCGTTCTGAAACGGGCAGGGTTTCTCGGTAAGCCAGCCCTGACTTAATGAGGTAGCTGCGTGCCCTGCCTGTAAAGAGGGAGAGGGAGGAGCCATACAAAGTAATGTCAGACATAGAATGAGGTTCTCTTGTAAATAGGTAGACCTAAAGAATTTTGATTGGCATAGCGAATTAAGGATAAGAGCTTGGTGTTTAACAATCGGCTGCGAAAAGAAGTCGTAACAAACGTACGCAGCAAAAAAATTAGTCTTCACAGCAGAGTTTTACAACTGATCGATACCCAGGCCGCCTTTCACTTCAATGTTAAGCTGACCTACAAGACCTGCCTTTCGGTGTATCGCACTCGCTTGATAAGCAGGATCCTGGGTCATGGCGAACATGGCCTTGCGACTGGGATACATTACCAGCGCAACACTGTCCCACAACTCTTCTACTTCTCCCAACATAAGGCGAGAAACCTGGCCACCGAAAACCGCCTTGCCCCCAACCTTTTCTATATGTGCCCCGACTTCGCCAGCGTAGATTCCATACGCTTCTGCGCCAGAGAAGTTTGATTCGCGACCATCTTCGTAGGCAGCCCGCTGTTTGAACTTAAGCAGGTTCAACATGTATATTGGCGTGTCGGTATCGCCTTCTTGAAATTCTTCAATTTGTTTTTCGTTCGGTTGGATTTTGTTTTCAACTATCATTGTTTGGCTTTTTCTCCTATGGAAAGATATAACATCACCGGTACTACTAGCACCAATATGAGTTGCACAATTGTGGCAGGTGCTATCCCCGCTGTTTCGATGCTCTTGAAAAAAGCTAAGCCGATTCGCGAGCTCCATTCGAAAAAGATAAAGACATACATTAACGGTATCAGTCTTCGATAGCGCCAAGCCACAATTAGATACATCAGACCAACCATAAGCTGCGCTATACCCCATTGTGCAAACAGAAAGATCACTCCCTCCGCGCCACCCTGAGTAAAGGTATCTAATGGAATCGTGGCAATGGACTGGGCGCCACCATCACTTGCAAATATATGAATACAACTTCTGCCGATAGTCACGAGTGTGATAAAGAAGAAGAAATACAATGCTAACTTGTGGCCGTTATAAATGTTGTCGACTTGCCTGGGTAGAATCACATCCAACATAACTTTTGCTCCGTTAGAAATTTCAGACTTAGGATCTGGCTCTCTGTTTAAGGGTTATTCCTGATCAGCGATATCGCGGTCTCCGCATCGACCAGAACAGATCAAATGATAATGTTTTCATGTCAGAGCTTTCCTAGCTCGCTCGAATCAGATCAATGATTGCCTGGGCTACCTGATCCGGCGCGTTTTCCTGCACGAAATGCCCACCTTTCTTGATAGTTTTGTGGGATTGCCCTTGTGCACCGGGTACACGTTTTTTGAACACCGGTTCCATTGCGCGCGTCACTGGATCGTTGTCAGCAAAGGCGCAGAGAAATGGTTTTTGAAATGCGTCAAAAAACTCCCATGCCTTACGCTGCTCTTCCAGTGAAGGTGAAGTAGGGAGCGTTGGAACCTGGCTGGGCATTGCCCTTGGACCCATTTTGTAAGTTGGATCTGGAAATGGGGCATCGTAAGCTTTTGCTAATGGCGTAGGGAGCGGAGATGTTACACCTAGTTTGTGTAGTAAAAACTTTAAAAGCTGCACTGGTTTTGAAGGGCGTTCCATCATCATAGACATAATGAATCCGACCGGCATGTCTTCATTCTCCCAGCACCATTTCTGCCAATAGGCAAACCTTTGGGCAGGATGCCCGTTGCTATCCATACTACCGATATTTTTCTGCATTTCGGCCAGGGAAGGAGTAGGTGCGTTGGCGCGAAAATTATCGATTTCTTTAACCACTGATTCAGGTACATCGGGATTGTAGGGCAGGCCGGTATTTGAAATAGCAACCCGGTCGAAGCGGTCCGCATCATTCACAATCATTCTAAGTCCGATGAGCCCGCCCCAGTCCTGGCCAAAGAAAGTAATGTTCGAGAAATCATTAGCGCTTAGCCAGGCGCCCATCCACTCTACCTGACGCTCGTAACTATAATCCTCTAGCGCGGCAGGTTTATCTGACTTGCCGTAGCCGACCAGATCGGGTGCGATTACCCGCATCCCTGCTGCTGTCAAATACGGAATGACCTTACGGTACAGATAACTCCAGACCGGTTGTCCGTGCATGCATAACACCAACGGCCCATCGGCAGGACCTTCATCCAGGTGATGAATGCGCAGCTCGCTGCCGTCCTCGGTCTGAATGGTGGTGTAGTGCGGTGCGAACGGATAGTCTGCAAGATTCTCAAAGCGAGAGTCGGGTGTTCTTAATATTTGCATGCTGTAATCCTAATTAGAGGTTCGGCAGAAAATAGCTATTGTTGTTAACTAAATTGCGTCGTTCCATTAGTTATTCCATAGGATGGTTTCATAGTCGCCATCTGGTAACTGGTTGATGGGATAATCGATAGCGATTTCCGATTCTGATGTAGTTGGCCACAGTGGCTCGGCCATCTGTGCATCAAGCTGGGCTAATATTTCCTGCATGCGTTGCAGCCGGTCAGGTTGAGATTGAACTAGATTGGACTGCTCAGTAGGGTCATCGTTCAAATTGTAGAGCCATTGTCTACCATTCTGTTCCTGTACTTGGAGTTTCCAGCCCTCGGATTGTACGACTTTGTATCCACCACTGCGCCAATATAGAGGTCGGTTGAGTGCGGGTTGATCATCTTGAAGTGCATTGGCTAGCACATCTACCCCATCGATGACTCGGTCCGTGGGTGGCTCGATTCCTGCTGCGGCAAGCACAGTGGAAAAGACATCGATATGGGCTACTGGTGAATCATACTGGCTTCCGGATGGAATCTGATCAGGCCACTTGATGAAGTAGGGTACGCGGATGCCACCTTCAAAGTAGCTAATCTTCCAGCCACGGTAAGGCTTGTTAATGTCGGGTAAACCAAGATAACCAGGACCGCCATTGTCGCTGGTGAAAATCACAATAGTATTTTCTTCCAGGCCGTTATCCTGTAGTGCCTGCAACACTTCGCCGATGCCTCGGTCCAATCCTTTCAACATAGCCGCATAGGTGCGTTCGGTATGGTCTTCGATATGACTGAGTGCATCGTAGTCTGCCTTCTCAGCTTGTAACGGTGTATGAGGGGCGTTGTAGGCAAGATACATAAAGAAAGGCCGATCAAGGTTGACCTCAATGGCGGCTACTGCTTGCTTGGAGAGGTAGTCGGTCATATGTGAAGGCGGTTTGAACAAATCCCCGCGGTTGTAACGAGCGTTGAAGCGCAGCGCTCTCCATAAAAAATTATCGATGGGGTCAAATTCCTGTTTAGAGTTCACTACGTTAGGGTCGTCCTCCTCCATAAAAAGACCAGCGCCACCGAGCATACCTAAAAACTCATCAAAGCCCTGATCGTTGGGAACAAATCCTGGGGTGCTCCCAAGATGCCACTTACCCAGTGCGATAGAGTGATAGTTTTTCTGCTCAAGGAGTTCTGGCAGTGTGATCTCTTCGCTCGGTAAACCCAGTTGAGATGGTGGTGGGTAATTAGGTATATCGCGTCCGGCGAAATTCGGTGATGTAGGAGTAAACTCGAAGCCGATTCGCGTTCCGTAGCGACCGGTTAACAAGGCGGCTCTGGAAGGTGCGCAGGTCGCATTACCGGCATAGGCTCGGGAAAAGTGAATACCATCGGCGGCAATGGAGTCGATGTTTGGAGTGGGCACGCTACCTCCAGCAATGCCGCCCCCGTAGAAAGTAATGTCGTTGTAACCGAGATCGTCTGCAAGAATGACGACAATATTCGGTGGCTTGGCACCGCTCGCCTGGCCAGTTTGTGCAGTAGGGATTTGCCACGTGAAGGGTTGGGACTGGGACGCGCTAGTTTGACTCGCATTTTCAGCAGCAAATGCGGGCTTGTCGTACCGGCTTTTGGCGGCCAGTGCCGTTAGTGCGGCCAAGGCAGCAATAGCCACGATAGTGTTTTTTCCAGTCATAACTAGGCTCCAGAATTTTTCTGTGAACAGGAAATTCTTATCGGTCGATTCATCGGAATGTAACATACAAAAATAATGATTTACATTAATTTATTAGTAGATATTATTGCCATATGGAAGTGGCGTTACCAGAATTACTGCTATGACTGGCTTATGCAACCAGAAGACTCCTTTGGAAGGATTTAACGAATGTCAGAAGAACCCAATCGCCAGGCGCGGACCGTAGCAACCCAGAGCAAACTAATGCATGCAATGGAGAAGTTGTGTGCTAGAGATGGTGTAGAAAACGTCACCGTTCGAGCAGTGGTTGAGGAGGCGGGGCAAAAAAATGAGTCGGTGCTTCAATACCATTTTAGGAACCGAGAAGGGCTAATCGATGCCTGTCATAAAGCTCGGTTTGTACAGATCCAGAAAAAACGACGTCAAATGTTAAGTAAATGTCTCGCGAATAGCCCTACTCCTTCCATGCGTGACTTGTGCTATCTCATAGTGGGTCCCACTTTCTTGCTGTGCAAAAGTGACCCCGGCATTAGGCTCTGGGTAAAGGCTTTTGGGATGAGAAACGCTGAAGCTCAGGATCCAATTATTGAAGAGGATGTAGTTGAAGAGAATAATAGTATTCGAGTGATTGCCGAGCTTCTGAAAGACAAGTTGCCTCATCTCGATGAACAGATGTTCAAGAATCGATACATCACAGTTGTTCGGTTTTTGGGACTCTCGTTGGCGAATCACAGCAAAGAGAAAAACGCTTTTCGCGGGCCAAATGCCGATTTTTTTATTAGCAACGTGCTCGACTTGCTCGCCGGCCTATTCACCGCTGAAGTGTCTGACGAAACTCGCAGGAATTTTGATGGTTCAAACTAAGCTCACATCACAAAGTAAATATCGGAGAAGCGCAATGAAGAATGAAAACTCAAAAAATAGTAGACGAGAATTTATATCCAATACGGGAACAGTTATGGGTATAGGAGCTTTGGCCAGCATTTTCACAACTGAAGCCCAAGCCCAAATGATAGAGATCAATGCGATTGGTCCAACACCGGAGCAAGCCCAGGCATTTGCTCAACTTCCGGACCGGCCTGTAGTAATGGTAAATTTAATCAAGTATAGCCGAGATGGTGCGGGCGAGAGTGACTATGCACAATACAGCGAAGATGTAGGAAAGATTCTGGCCAGCATTGGCGCTGAAGTTGTTTTCCGCGGTGAGTGTCGCATGACTTTAATTGGAGGCACCGAATGGGATTCAATTGCACTGGTACGCTATCCAAATTCTCGCGCTTTGCTTCAAATGGCACAATCACCGGAATATCAGGCGATCAGCGGTAGCCGCACTAATGGACTGGAAGGGCAAATGAACTTGGCTGTTTTTGAAAGCTAGTCTGGGTTGAACGCGATTGATTCTTTTATTGGTTACAACAGAGAAAAGAATGATGACGAATAAGTTGAGATTCAGGCATTTAATAATGCAGCTAAGGAAACTATCTGCAGTAATATTTCTATTGTTAACTGGCTTTACTAATGCGGCGGAAAGTAATCCTGAACAAGCAGCTTTGGAAGCAATACAGAATAGATTTGCACGGTGATCAATTAGTAGCTGAAACTTCAATTCATGCAACTTGGGTGTCGAAAATGAGCGCTCAAGGTCAGACTATAAGTAAAGGAAATCAACAATGAAGATACTGCGTTTGTTACCACTGGTTTTAATATTGTGCCTGCCCGCCGGCCTGCTCGCTGACGAAATTCGCCCAGGCGTACTGCGCACCCCGGATAGCCGTTTTGAAAACCTTCTGGGCTATGACTTCGAGCCACATTATGCAGATATTCGTGGCTATCGGGTTCACTACCTCGATGACGGGCCAGCCGATGGTGAAGTGATTCTGCTGCTTCACGGCGAGCCCTCATGGGCTTATCTGTACCGTAAGATGATACCGATATTGAATGCGGCGGGTTATCGCACCATCGTGCCAGATTTGATCGGTTTCGGTCGCTCGGACAAACCAGTTAGCATGGATGTTCACACCTACCTGTTTCATGTGGATGCAATGACCGAATTGGTCGAGCAACTCGATTTACAGGATGCCACATTCTTCGGCCAGGACTGGGGTGGATTGATTGGCCTGCGGATGGTGGCCGAGAACGAGGAACGATTCGCGCGAGTCGTGGTTGCCAACACAGGACTGTCAGCTCCCACCAATAGTGAAACACCGACTTCGGATGCTTTTATGCAATGGAAAGCGCGCAACCAGGCGATGGTTGACAGCGGTAACATCGAAACCGGAGCTCTGATAGCAACTATTGCACAAGATCCCTCAGTGAAAGATGCCTATGATGCACCCTTCCCCGACCCTTCCTATAAGGCAGGCCCGTTGATCATGCCACAGCGTGTGCCCGTGAGCATTGCCTACCCTGGCGCAGTCGCCAATGCCGCAGCCTGGGAGGTGTTTCGAAACTGGGAGAAGCCCTTCCTCACGGCTTTCAGTGACAGCGATCCGATTTCCGCCGGCGGCTATCGCGTTTTCCAACAGAACATACCGGGCGCTCAGGGGCAGGATCATGTCACTATAGAAGGTGCCGGACACTTTCTGCAGGAACAGAAGGGAGAGGAACTGGCTGAAGTTATTGTCAGGTTCATGCAGGCTAATCCGCTTTCCCCCAGGGCGGCAATGCTGACTGCCGATGATATTCCCGTTGCCCATACCCCCATCGGATACTGGCAGACCATGCCGCCTCCGGTACTAAGCGGCTGCACTGAACCACTAGTGACAGAAGCAATCGATATACGTGGCTTTTGGGAGGTAGTAGAAGCAACAGCAAATGGCAAGCCAACCGAACAAATGCTGGGAGGCATTCAACGTATTGAGCAATGTGGAAATCGCGTGGTCATTACGGCCGGAGGTGTAACCCATGATATGCGGGCAGACGGTACCTACGAAAACGGCGTGAATGATATCGGCGAGCCTTCCACCCAGGGTCGTCCTATAAGTGTCGCCGCGTCATTTGAAAATGGCGTACACATACTAAGGCCAAAGGGAGCGCCTTTCACAGTTGAGCGCGAACTCGCAGATGGCGATCTGATCTGGCGCTATGGGCCAGTTATGGAGCTGCGGCTGGAGCTAATTGAAAATCCCTCTCATTAAAAACAAAGTAGTCAATAGTTTGCACAATTAGTTTTATATAGGTGCATTCCACACACCCACCGAGAGTTGTGTAGTTAGTCATTAGAGCCTGTGTGATTAGATTGTGACGCAGTGTGTTGTTGTGACTGTTCTACTATCTAACCAAGGGTATAGGTTCTTCTTCTAAATAAAGTCGGTTATGCAGTCTAATAGGTAAATTAATTCGCCATCTAACAATCTTGGTTGCAGGGTAACCCCAATTATAAAACCTGATGCACTCTTTTATATGCCACTTAAGAAATCTTTTCATTTTTACTGGCTTTTTTTATAGAGACTAAAAACTTCTTTTTTATACAGTTTGGAAACCTCATCATAGCAAATCGGTCGAGCGTAATAGTATGTAATAGTCCGAGATGGAACCTACTTGTCCAAGTAGGTTCCATCGCACCCCTATACATACTATTCTGGCATGAATACGAAGAAAGTTAGCTTGGGTATTTGTATTCAGTTAATGGTGTGGTGTTTATTTTTTGGCATGAAAATGTAATTTTTTATAGCAATTCATAAGCGGGAAAAAGCAATGATAAAATTTTTGCCTAAGGTAACACTTAT
>Ga0315339_1003896_pt1 | contig 10126 bp, 12 predicted proteins | sample ASW17metaG_FD_204514 | JGI IMG/M metagenome (GOLD analysis project Ga0315339, IMG submission 204514) | Ammonia-oxidizing marine archaeal communities from Pacific Ocean, United States - ASW #17 | ecosystem: Environmental > Aquatic > Marine > Oceanic | place: USA: California | collected 2016-12-05
CCAGGCCGCCGCCATTGGCTACGGCGCTGACCAGTTCGGCGCGGCCAACCCACTGCATGCCGCCTTGGACGATGGGATGCTCGATCCTGAATAGTTCCGTAATTCTTGTTTTCATGGTGGACCTTCGGTATGTGGACGTTGCGATGGCGTTTTCGTAGGTATCGCAAGTCTGGCGTCAGGAAGCGAGGAAATTGTCCCCCATGGCCACCACAATGCCCACTGCCATGCCCCCAGCGATGCGCTATGCCGATGGCGAATTTGACCGCGCGGCAGAGTGGCGCGAGGACGCCGGCTGGCTGGCCGCGCGGCTCAATTCGGCAAGCAGTCGGGTCTATCCCGTCTGGCGGCACCGCTTTCAATTCGTGGACGAGTTGACACCATTGTATCTGGCGCCGGATGCCGCCGCTGCCCTGGCGAACCTGGATCAGGTGGTCCTGCTGGGATTGATCGATGATGTGGCGCATTTCACCCTGGATATCTCAAAACTGCCCGAGGATACACTAACGACCACGTCCTATGATCTGCGCGATGTGGCCACGAACCTGTCCGATCAGATGGCGGCGTTGTTGGCATTTGGCCGCGGCATGTCCGTCTGGCATGGCGACCATTTGCATTGCGGCCGATGCGGCGGGCTAACGGTGATGGAACGGGCCGGTCATGCCCGCCGGTGCCTGGATGAAAAATGCGGCCGCCTGCATTTTCCCCGCACCGATCCGGCCGTCATTACCCTGGTCATCGATGGCGAACGCTGCTTGTTGGCCCGGCGCGCGACAATTGATATTCCCCGCTTTTCCACGGTCGCGGGTTTTGTCGAACCGGGCGAGACCCTGGAAGACGCCGTTCGCCGCGAGGTCGCGGAAGAGGTCGGCGTGGCCACGGGCGCGGTGATGTACCGGGCCTCGCAACCTTGGCCGTTCCCATCGTCATTGATGATGGGATTTTGGGCCCGGGCCGTGGATACGGAAATCAAGGTTGATGGCGAGGAGATTGGCGAGGCGGCCTGGTTCACGCGCCGGGACATCGACCGGGCTTTGGAACGGGCGGAAATCATTCTGCCGCCGGAAGATTCCATCTCCCGCCGCCTGGTGGAAGAATGGCGACGCTTGCCGGATGGCGCAAAAATCGAAGGTTTGGAGTGACGTAGCGCACATATGCGTTCTATTATTGATGCTAGCATTGCTAAGTTCCGAAAAGAAATGTTCGCTGGCGCCCGCTCGGCCGTGAAAACACTTCCAAAAAAGAAAAGGGGATGGCCGTGAATATGATTAAAACAACAACAGTTTCGTTAATTGCCGCCGTGGCGCTGGCGGGTTACACGGGTATGCAACTCGAAGAAGCGAAAATGGCGGAGACCGCCAAAACGCCCTTCAACTATAACCTCTATGACGGCTATATCGGCTTGTCGAAGATGGAGTTTGGGGAAGGCGATTACGTGGATTCAGATCGCTTCGCCAATCGCGCCATCAAGGCATCCATGGCCACGAAGGATACGGCCGTGAAACCGGAAGGTATCAAGAACCGCAAACTTCCCATGGACAAAGAGGGTGATTTGCGTAAAGCCCGTGGGCGCCTGATGATTGCACTGCACCAGGGCGGCCGGGAAAACTATCCCCGCTACGCCGCTGATGCCCAGATCAAGTTTGATTGCTGGATGCAGGAGCAGGAAGATAACTTCCAGCTCGAGGATATTGCCGCCTGTAAAAAGGGCTTCATGAAGGCCATCGCCAAGTTGGAAAAGGCTATCGCGCCCAAGGCCATGAAGAAAAAAGCGGCCAAGAAAATGGCGCCGAAACCGAAAATGGCGGCCAAGCCCCGGGCGCCGGAACCGGTCGACGTGGACGGCATATATATCGTCTTTTTCGATCTGGACAGCGTCAAGCTTACAGCCGCGACACAACGGGTTTTGAGCAAGGCAGCCAAGGAATTCACCATGATCGAATCGCCAGGCATGAACATCACGGGGCATTCGGACCGCTCGGGTCGTGCCGACTACAATTATGCCCTGTCCCAGCGGCGCCTGGACGCGGTTACCGACTCCCTGATGTCAGGGGTACCGCCGCGCCGGATATGCAGGCCTCTGCCTATGGCGAGGAAAAGCCCTTGTTTCCGACCAAGAACGGTGTGAAGGAAAAGCGTAATCGCCGGGTTGAGATCATTTTCCGCTAGTTCGATCTCGGTTCGATCCTGGTTACAGTTGCGGACCAGTTGCGCGCGGGGCCATGAAAGTGGTTTCGCGCCAACTGTTTTCGAAGCGTGATTTAGAGTAAAATAAAATGCGTATATTGATTGCCTTGTTATTGCCGTGGTCGTTGTTTTTTACCATTGGCCGGATTTTTGCCGGCATTATTTGTTTGATTTTGCAATGTACCCTTATTGGCTGGGTGCCCGCCGCGATCTGGGCGGTTTATGCCCTGAGCCAGTACAATATGGAAAAACGGTTTGATGAAATGGATGGCTCATAATCGGATCCGCCATAATCGCCTGAATACTCTGGAAGGAGAACTGTCATGGCCGATGCTTATATTTTTGATCATGTGCGGACCCCGCGGGGCAAGGGGCGGGCCAGCGGCGCGCTGCATTCAGTGACGCCCATCGAACTGGCCTCCACCGCATTGCGGGCCATCCGCGACCGCAACGACCTCGATACCGCATATGTGGAGGACGTCATGCTGGGCTGCGTCTCGCCGGTGGGTGAGCAGGGCGCTGATGTGGCCCGTGTCGCCGTGATCAACGCGGACTATGCGGAAACCACCGCCGGCGCCCAGGTCAACCGGTTCTGCGCCTCGGGGCTGGAGGCGGTCAATATCGCGGCCGGACAGATCATGTCGGGTCAATCGGACATGGCTATTGGCGGGGGCGTGGAAAGTATGAGCCGGGTGCCAATGGGCTCCGACGGCGGCGCCTGGGCCACGGACCCGGCGGTGGCCTTCCACAGCTATTTCGTACCCCAAGGCATCTCGGCCGATCTGATCGCCACCAAGTATGGTTTCTCCCGCGATGATGTGGATTCCTATGCGATGGAAAGCCAGAAACGGGCGAAAAAATCGTGGGACGAGGGCCGTTTTGACGGCTCCATCGTTCCCGTCGTCGATATCAACGGCGATACGGTCCTAAACAACGACGAGCATATGCGCCCGCAAACCGACATGCAGTCCTTGGCCTCGCTCGACCCTGCGTTCGGCAGCCTGGGCGAACAATTCGGCTTCAACTCCGTCGCCATTCAGCGCTATCCGGAGGTTGAGGCCATCGAACATGTCCATCACGCGGGCAATTCCTCGGGAATTGTCGACGGTGCCTCCGCCATGTTGCTGGGTACCAAGGAAATGGGCGAAAAACTGGGCCTGACGCCCCGGGCACGCATTCGCAGCTTCGCCTCTGTTGGCTCCGAGCCGACGATCATGCTGACCGGGCCTTCGTTCGCGGCGGAAAAAGCCCTCAAACGCACGGGCATGGAGAAGAGCGACATCGATCTGTGGGAGCTGAACGAGGCGTTTGCCGCCGTGGTTCTGCGCTTCATGCAGGCCATGGACATCGATCATGACGATATCAATGTCTGCGGCGGCGCCATTGCCATGGGGCACCCGCTTGGCGCCACCGGTGCCATGATCCTGGGCACCGTGCTGGATGAATTGGAACGCACGGGCAAAAGCACGGCGCTGGCCACATTGTGCGTCGGCGCCGGCATGGGCACGGCGACAATTATCGAGCGGCTCTAATCAGGCGCCTCAAATTGGCTGCCTCTAAAATGGCCGCCATTAAAGGACAGAAACTATGATGGACTACAACGTGGATGGCGACGGCGTCGCCACCATCACCTGGAATGTTTCCAACCGGCCCATGAATGTCATGAACAACGACACTATGGCGGCCTTTGGCGCCGCGGTGGACAAGGCGATCGACGACGAGGCCGTCAAGGGCGTCATTGTTGCCTCGGCCCACAAGGAATTCATGGTTGGCGCTGATCTTTCGGTCATGGGCGACGGCGATCTGTCCATGTTGCAGGAATTCATGGAAATTGTGCGTGGCAATTTCCGGCGCATGGAAACCGGGGGCAAGCCCTTTGTCGCCGCCATTAACGGCCACGCCCTGGGCGGCGGGTTTGAAATGTGTCTGGCCTGCCATCACCGTATTGCCGCCGATAACCCGAAAACCAAGATCGGTCTGCCGGAGGCCAAGATCGGCCTGCTGCCGGGCGGCGGCGGTACCCAACGGCTGCCCCGCATGATCGGCATGCAACAGGCCTTGCCTCTGATGCTGGAAGGCAAGGAATTGGCGCCCGCGGCGGCGAAGAATATCGGGCTCGTGGAAGAGGTGGTGCCGGCGGACGAGTTGCTGAACGCGGCCAAGGCCTGGGTTCTGGGCGAGGGGCAAAAGAACAAAACCCAGCCCTGGGACAAACGAAACTTCAAGATGCCGGGCGGCGCGGTGCAATCGCCCATGGGACAACAAGCCTTCATGGCCGGTAACGCCATGTTGCGCCAACGCACCTTTGGCAACTATCCGGCGCAACAAAACATCATGTCTTCGGTGTTTGAAGGTTGCTCGGTGGACATTGATACGGGCCTGACCATCGAGATCCGATATCTTATCGCCACCGCCATGACGCCGGAATGCCGCAACATGGTACGGCTGTTTTTCGCCCTGACCGAGGCGGGCAAGGGTGCGGGGCGTCCCAAGAATATACCGGCGGCCAGTTTCACCAAGATCGGCGTTCTGGGCGCCGGCATGATGGGCGCGGGCATTGCCTACCTCACCGCCATGTCCGGCCTGGACGTTGTACTGCTCGATGCCGAGCAGGCCAGCGCCGACAAGGGCAGGGCACACGCGGGCGAGTTGTTGAAAAAGCGGGTCTCGCGCCGCCGCATGGAACAGCAGACGGCGGAGGCCACCTTGGTCCGCATCCAGGCGACCACGGATTTTTCAGATCTGGATGGTTGTGAATTGGTGATCGAGGCGGTGTTCGAAGACCGCTCGGTCAAGGCCGATGTGACGCAAAAGACCTTGGCGGTTACAGGTGACGGCATCACTTTCGCTTCCAATACTTCGACCCTGCCCATTACCGGCCTGGCCAAGGCGTCGAGCCGGCCCGATAACTTCATCGGCCTGCATTTCTTCTCGCCCGTGGACCGCATGCCCCTGGTGGAGATTATTAGAGGCGAGGACACGTCGGATGAAACCCTGGCCAAGGCCATCGACTATGTGAAGGCGATCCGTAAGACGCCCATAGTGGTTAATGACTCCCGCGGCTTCTACACCTCCCGGGTATTCGGCACTTATGTGCGCGAGGGCCTAGCCCTCTTGGCCGACGGCGTCGCGCCGGCGTTGATCGAGAATGCGGGCAAGATGGCCGGTATGCCGGTGGGGCCCCTGGCCATGGCGGACGAAGTCTCCATCGATCTGATGTACAAGATCGGCAAGCAAACACGGGAAGACATGGGCGCTGACTACGTGCCCGTTCCGGGCGACGATCTGGTGCAAACAATGGTCGAGACCCTGGGCCGTATCGGTAAAAAGGCCGGCAAGGGTTTCTATGATTATCCGGAAAAGAGCGGCAAACGCCTGTGGCCCGGCTTGGCGGATCATTGCCCGCCCGGCAAGGAGCAACCGGATGTGGAGGAGGTCAAGAAACGCCTGATGTATATCCAATCCGTGGAGACCGCCCGCTGCATGGAAGAAGGCGTCATCACCGAGAAACGCGACGCCGACGTGGGCTCCATCATGGGCTGGGGCTTCCCGCCTTTCCGGGGCGGTGTGCTAAGCTTGGTGGATACCATCGGGATCGAGGAATTCGTCGCCGCATGCGATCGCCTGGCCCAGGCTCACGGCCCCCGCTTTAGTCCGCCGAAACTATTGCGGGACATGGCGGCCAGGGGCGAAGGGTTTTACGGCAAGGCGGCATAAGGGAGATTAGACAATGACACGGCAAATTGAAGTACGCCCCATATCCGGCGCCTTGGGTGCGGAAATTCATGGACTGGATCTGAGCGGGGAATTGGAAAACAGCACCATGGCGGCCGTGCACCAGGCCTTTTTTGACCATGGCGTTGTGTTTTTCATGGATCAACAGATCACGCCGGAACAGCAACTGGGGTTCGCCCGACGCTTTGGCGAGATCGATGTGAACAGGTACTTCCCAACCGTGGACGGTTACCCGGAAGTTGCCGAGGTGCGCAAGGAACCGGATGACTCGTACAATATCGGCGGCAATTGGCACACCGACCATAGCTATGATGCCGCGCCCGCCCTGGGTTCCATGCTCTATGCCAAAACACTACCCGAACGGGGCGGTGACACCATGTTTGCCTCCATGTATGCAGCATATGATGCTCTGTCATCCGGGATGGTGGACATGCTGTCGAGTTTACGGGCCGTCCATAGTGGTGCGCGCGCATTTGGTCCAAAGGCGACGTCCAATGATCGCGGGGCAAAGTTTAAATTGTCGGAAACCGCGCTGACGGAGGTGGAGCATCCGGTGATCTGCACCCATGCGGAATCCGGGCGAAAATACCTCTACGTCAATCGCGGCTTCACCTTGCGTTTCGCCAACATGACGGAAGATGAGAGCAAGCCGCTGTTGGAATTTCTGTTTCAGCATGCGGCACGGCCTGAATTTACCTGCCGCTTCAATTGGCGGCCGGGCGCCATGGCGTTTTGGGACAACCTGTGTACCCAGCATTTCGCGGTCAATGACTATCATGGGCAAACCCGCCTGATGCATCGGATCACCATTCAGGGCCGCGCGCCCCAAGCCTAACGCGTTGGGAAAACAAATGTCCTATCAAGAAGTCGTCTATTACGTCGAAGACGGTGTCGCCGTCGTCACCTTGAACCGCCCCGACCGCTTGAACGCCATGACCCTGACCATGGCCGGCGAAATTCGCGCCGCCATGCAGCAAGCCACCGATGATGACCAGGTTCGGGTCATCGTGCTGACGGGCGCGGGCCGGGGTTTCTGCGCCGGGGCTGACGCGGCCCGCCTGCAAAGCCGGGCCAGCGGCGAAGCGATGGAAGTGGAAGAAACCTTGCCATTCGTCGGCGCCGTCGATGGCGGCCTGAATTTGCCGGCGGCCTTTGCCGCCAAGTATGCCTGGATCGCCTCGGTGCCGAAACCGGTGATCGCCGCCGTCAACGGACCGGCGGTGGGGGTGGGCATGGTCTTGCCCATGTTCGCCGATATCCGCTTCGCTTCGGATACGGCCAAATTCGGCACGGCATTTTCAAAACGCGGGCTGGTACCGGAATACGGTCTGGGCTGGCTGCTGCCGCGTCTGATCCAGCCCTCCAAGGCGTTCGATCTGCTGTACTCCGCCCGCCTGGTGGAGGCGGACGAGGCGCTGGAGATGGGCCTGGTGGATAAAGTCTTCCCCACCAACGAATTGCTACCGGCGGTAATGGACTATGCCCGCGAACTGGCCACGGCGGTCTCCCCCCGCTCCAACCGGGTGGTCAAGGAAATGATCTACCAGGGCCTGGACCAGGGTTTCGACCAGGCCATGGAGCAATGTCTGGCCGAAATGATGAAAGCCCAAAAATCGGATGATTTCAAGGAAGGCATCGCCGCCTGGAAAGACAAGCGGGTGCCCAACTTCACCGGCGAATAGAATTCATATACGTTGACGTTATACTTATTAATAATGTCTACATTTAACAGATAGACAAAAATATCCGAGAATATAAGTATTACGTCACCATATTATAGTCCCTGTATTAGGACAACAGCTTGCGCACGCAGGCCAGTTCGGCGCTGACGCAAAATACTTCCATGGCCTGTTCGACCTCGCCCATGGTTGGGTAGGTCGGGGCCAGGCGCAGAGTTCTGTCCCGAGGGTCGTCGCCATGGGGGTGACAGGGCCCCGCCGGCGTTAGTTTGACACCGGCTTCGGCGGCAAGGCCCACGGTTGCCGCCGCGCAATCGTCCAGCAGGTCGACGGTGACGAAATAGCCCCCCGCCGGTGCATTCCATTCAGCGAAGCCCTTGCCCGCCAAAGCCCGCTGCATGGCCGCGCTCACGGCGGCGAATTTTGCGCGCAGCAAGTCCCCATGTTGGGCCATGTGCCGCTTCTAACCGTCCGCGTCGCCGAAGAACCGCACATGGCGCAGTTGGTTCAGTTTGTCGTGGTCGATGGTGGCGACCACCGTATAGGCCACGATATCGGCCATGTTGGCGGTGGAGGCGGCAATCACGGCGATGCCGGCGCCGGGGAAAGTGATCTTGGATGTGGAAGCGAACATCAGCGGCCGGTCCGGATTGCCGGCCCGCGTCGCCACGTCGAGGATATTGTCATTTTCGCCAATTCCCCCTCGAAATGATGGAAGGCGTAGGCATTGTCCCAGATAATGCAGAAATCCGGCGCGGCGCATGGCATGGCGGCCAGACGCTTGGTGACCTCCGATGAATAGACAATGCCGCTGGGGTTGGAATCTTTCGGCACGCACCAAATGCCCTTGATCGCCGGATCTTCGGCAACCAGCGCCTCGACCGCGTCCATGTCCGGGCCGTCGTCCAGCAAATCCACGGTGATCATATCAATGCCCAGGGTTTCACAGACTTTGAAATGGCGGTCATGGCCCGAGACCGGGCAGATGAAACTGGCGCCGCGCCAACGCCCAGACATCCCGCAAAGAACGCCTTGGCCTCCGGCGTGCCCGACTGGGCGCCGTAGTAGCGGTAATCTTCGTCGTTCACGCCCAGGTGATTGGCTGCCGTCACCATTTCGAACAGGCCGTTGCTCAGATCCAATTGCGCGGCCGAGGGTTTGCCGCGGGTCATGTCAATGTTCCGGTTGCGCCCGCGCAAGGCGCCATGCTGGTGCATTAGGTCCTCTTCACGCCGCCGCGAATCGTCCCGCGACATGTCCTGAAGCATGGTCAAGGCCTGGGTTCCTTTCTTAAGTGGAAAAGCAGGCTGACCCAGGCGCTGTTACGCAATAGCCGAACGGCTTCAGAAAATGCCGGCTTCCAGGCCGGCGGCCATGGCAGCGCCAAGGTCGTGGCATTGTTCCACGAAGGCCTCTTGCCAGTCGCCGCGCAGGATGATCGGCTCCTGCACCGCGCGCCAACGCAGCCCCGTGACAATGGTCTCAACGCCGCGCCGGGTGCCCGTGCCGTCGTGGCCGGCGCGGATAAACAGGCAATAGGGGCGGCCTTGGGTTTCTTCCAGGCAGGGATAATAGCTGCGGTCGAAAAAATCCTTCAAGGCACCGCTCATATAGCCAAGGTTTTCCGTGGTGCCGAGAATGATGCCGTCGGCCGACAGAACGTCCTCCGGCCCCGCCTCGAACGGGCTGCGCGCCAACACTTCGACATCATCGCAGGCCCGGGCGCCGGCCATGACGGCCTCGAACAAGCGCTTGGTATTGGGCGAGGGCGCGTGGACGACGACGAGCAGACGCCGGGTCATGCGGTGTTCAGAGCTTCCAGACCCAACTCTTGTCGCATTTCCGTCGTAGCGGCCGCCTTGGCGTCCTCCAACGGGATGCCCGTGGCATCGGCCATGCGCGGATAGGCGTTAAATGCGGCGATGACGGCGGCCGCATCGGCCATTGCCGCCATGCCCATGGCATCGACGACTTTCCGCCGCGCCTGCGCCGTGCGGCCAGGGTCGCGGGCGCAGATGGCTTCAACAAATGCGTTCAGAACATCGCCATGGGGCAGGCCGGAGACCACCACATCTTCACCCATGAGCTGATCCATGATTGGGGCCAGGCCGTATTCATTTCCCGTCTGATTGCCGCTCACCCGGAGCCGCGCCGCATGGGAGGTGGTTCAGTAATAGCACCCCAACAGGGCCGAGGCGCGGGCGGCTAGAAATTCCATCTGGGCCCGGGAAATATCCCGTTCCATGCCGTCCAGTTCATGCAAGCGGGGGTCTTCCATGTAGAGATGGTTTAGCAGGTCCCACAGGCGGCGGGTTTCCTGCGGCACCAGGGTGAGGGAGCGGCGGATGTAGAAATGGCTGTCGTTATCGTAGAAATCGGCAAAATCGGGACCGGCGTCCTCCGGCGCGATGGTCATGGCCCAGCCGGGCCCGGTCTTGGCATCCGATCGGTGGTGACGCGCTGGCCGGCCGGGGGCCGGCGGGGGCAAGGGAGGGCTGTCCATGCCGATGGCGGCGGTAAAGCTATCG
>Ga0315339_1003897_pt1 | contig 10126 bp, 10 predicted proteins | sample ASW17metaG_FD_204514 | JGI IMG/M metagenome (GOLD analysis project Ga0315339, IMG submission 204514) | Ammonia-oxidizing marine archaeal communities from Pacific Ocean, United States - ASW #17 | ecosystem: Environmental > Aquatic > Marine > Oceanic | place: USA: California | collected 2016-12-05
CATATTTCCGTCCGGAGGTAAAATGACCGATGTTGTTCCCTGCAAAACATGATCTCCGGTAAACAACATCTGCTCCTCCTCCAAGAAGTAGCAAATGTGATTAGAGACATGGCCCGGAGTGTGGATCAATCTGACTCTATATTCATCACAATCCACGACATCATTGTCTTTCCATTCACCATCTGGACTAAAATTCTTATCCTGGCCAGTACTCTGAGGTACCGGTAATCCGACCAACTTAGCTCCGGTTGCTTCCTTCAATCTAGCCGCTCCGGGGGAATGATCGCCATGGGCATGGGTAAGAAGTATAAATTCAAGTTGACGATCTCCAATCGCAGAGATAAAACTTTCGAACTGAGCTTCATCTTTCGGACCTGGGTCGAGTAAACAGAGTCGATTGGAACCAATAAGATAACTATTTGTGCCCGGTCCAGTCATAGGACCCGGATTGCGCCCAAGAATACGATTAACTGGCACTTGAGTATCACCAACTACGGTGGCAACTCCAGGTTCAAACTCAGACATTCTGATTACTCCATGATAAAAACCAATCATACCTTGCGGAAGTATTTAACCAAACAATCTTCTGAAAAAGCCACTGGAATTTCTCTCCAATTCACGACATAATTGCCCGCCTTAAAATTTCCCGATTTCCCGATTTCCCGCACAAATGATGTCCTTGACGACAAGCAATAGGAATACATAAAGACAATCAATAGGTACGCGGGTACACAATAGATGTTATCTAACCTAGTAATAATATTTGCAGCCCTTCGCTCGCAAATCTCTAGGGCTGTGACATTAGCTAACAAGTAGGATCTGAAGCATGTATAGGATACAAACTTTTAACCAATTATCAGAGAAAGGTCTCGAACGTTTTCCGGAACGGTCTTATGAGATTGGCGCAGAAATTAATGATGCTGAAGCTATATTGCTTCGTAGTCATAAATTGAGCTCTGATGAGTTAAGTGATGGAATCAAAGCGGTCGCAAGAGCCGGCGCTGGCACAAATAATGTGCCCGTAGCTGATTGCACGGAACATGGTGTCGTAGTCTTCAACACTCCTGGCGCCAACGCCAACGCCGTCAAAGAGTTAGTACTTTGCGGCCTGTTACTGGCTTCACGAGGGATTGTTCCAGGAATTAGTTTCGCCAGCTCTCAAAGCAATAGTTCTGACTATGGCGAACTCTCTAAGCTCATGGAGCAGGAGAAAAAACGTTTCAAAGGGAGTGAAATTGCAGGAAAAACACTGGCAGTCATCGGCCTCGGCGCAATTGGCTCAATGGTCGCGGAAATGGCCATTAATCTGGGCATGAAAGTCCAGGGCTACGATCCAGCTCTTTCCGTAGAGGCAGCTTGGCGCCTACCCAGCCAGGTAAAAAGAATTGAGAATATTTCTTCATTGGTAGCAACGGCCGATTTTATTTCGCTACATTTACCGGTATTGAATTCAACGCGAGATTTAATTAATAGTGAAATTTTCGCCAGTATGAGGGTAGGTACTTGTCTACTAAATTTTGCCCGTGATGAAATTGTCGACTCTACCGCCTTAGTAGTTGCTTTAGACTCAGGAAAATTGGGAAAGTATATCAGCGACTTCCCTCGACCCGAGTTAATGGATCGTGAAAACGTTATTTCCATGCCACATATTGGAGCCAGTACTCGCGAGGCCGAGGAAAATTGTGCCGTAATGGCTGCAGATCAACTAATGGATTTTCTCGAAAATGGCAATATTAAGAATTCAGTCAACTTTCCCAATCTCTCCCTTGATCGAGTAGGAAATGCTAAAAAAGGCACTCGATTGGCCATCAGCAATAGAAACGTACCGAAAATCTTGGGTCAGATACTGTCAGTCTTAGCTGATCAAAACATAAACGTTTTAGACATGTTAAACAAAAGCCGCGATGACATAGCTTACAATCTCATTGATTTGGAAAGCGCGCCTTCAGAATCAGCACTGGCTACTATCGCAGAAATAGAAAACGTAGTTAAAGTGACTCTTCTTTAGAGTGGCCACTCCCTGTGATCAAACTACATTTTAACTCAGTGAGTTATGCCAAAGGACACAACTACACCAAATTCGATTTAACAACATTTCAATTGGAATATTTACTATGACACGTGTTTTTAATTTTGGCGCTGGACCGGCAATGCTCCCTATCGATGTGATGGAGAAAGCACAGGCGGAATTCCTTGATTACAAAAATATGGGTGCATCGGTAATTGAAATAAGCCACCGTTCCAAGGAATTCGACGAGATTATCAATCGCACCGACGCAATGCTTAGCGAACTAGCGAATATACCAAGCAACTATAAAATTCTATACGTCCATGGCGGCGCTCAGATGCAGTTCTCTGCGATACCTCTAAATATTATTAATCGCAACCCAGCTCGTAAGGCTTCTTTCATACTCACTGGCACTTGGGCGGTGAAAGCCAGCAAGGAAGCTAGTCGTTATGGCATTGCGCTCGATATAGCCAGCAGCGGGGATAGCAATTTCAATTATATTCCTGACTTTGACTCGTTAACGCTAGACCCGGAAAGCTCATATGTCCACATAGTCAGTAATAATACTTTGTATGGTACCCGTTGGAATTCATTTCCCAATACAGGTGAGATTCCCTTAATCGCGGACATGACCTCCGAGTTTATGTCTCGCAAGATAGATATCAGTCAGTTTGGCATTATCTTTGCCGGTCTTCAAAAAAACTTAGGACCAGCCGGACTCGCCGTGGTTATAATTCGAGAAGATCTCCTAGAGTACGCACTTCCCGAAACCCCAGGACTACTGAATTATAAGACCTATGCTGAACAGCATTCACTAGCCAACACCAATAATACCTTCGCCATCTACATGATGTCTTTAGTAATGGAATGGCTTGCAGACAACGGTGGTGTCGAGAAGATGGAAGAACAAAATGAAGCCAAGGCCAAACTGATCTATGACTACATTGACAGCACCGACTTCTACTTCGGTACGGCAAAGCCGGCTCATCGCTCGATAATGAATGTCACATTCAATCTCGCCAATGAAGACTTACTGGACAACTTCTTGGAACAAGCAGAGACGAACAGCCTCTATGCATTAAAGGGACACCGTGCCGTTGGTGGAGCCCGAGCCTCAATCTACAACGCCATGCCAATGGCCGGCTGTGAAGCCCTGGTAAATTTCATGCAAGGATTCGAGGAAAAAAACGGCTAGAATCCTTCGTGGTTAAATTTCCTCTAAAATTTGTCGCTTCCGGCTAATCGTTTACATAAACTAAGGGCTGAGATAGTTTGATTTACTTTCTAACCTGAAGAGATATAGATGCAACCTTCTCGCAAAATTATTCATTGTGATTGCGACTGCTTCTATGCTTCCATCGAAGTGCGTGATAATCCTCATTTGTTAGGTAAACCCATCGCTGTAGGAGGTTCTCCAAACCATCGAGGAGTAGTTGCTACTTGCAACTATGAAGCCAGAGAATTTGGCATTCACTCGGCCATGGCATCAGCCACCGCCAGAAAGCGTTGTCCAGACCTCATCATTATTCGACCCGATATGGAAAAGTATCGCGAAGCCTCGGCACAGATACACGAAGTATTTCGTCGCTATACTAAATTGATCGAGCCCTTATCACTTGATGAAGCATACCTAGATGTCAGCGATTCTAAGCATTTTGAAGGAAGTGCTACGCGGATAGCAGAAGCCATTCGGGCAGAAGTAAAAGAAAATGTAAATATCACCATTTCTGCTGGTATCGCTCCAAATAAATTTCTTGCCAAGATAGCTAGTGACTGGAATAAACCGGACGGGGTATTTGTGGTCACACCAGATCGAGTGGATGCCTTTGTTGAAGCATTGCCAGTGAAAAAATTACATGGAGTCGGAAACGTAACAGCTAGCAAAATGAAACGCTTGGGTATTAATACCTGCGGTGATTTGAGAAAATTAGATGAAACTCAATTAACTAAGTACTTTGGCAGTTTTGGCGAGAGACTTAACAACTTAAGTCGTGGTATAGATAATCGCCCAGTAAAAACCGACCGAATTAGAAAATCCGTGAGTATTGAAAACACCTACTCAAGTGATCTGCCCAATCTGAAGCGCTGCTTGGAAGAACTACCGTACCTTGAAATTCAATTAGCAAAAAGACTAAACAAGCTGAAAGGGAAATATAAAATCAGAAAGCAATTTATAAAAATTAAATTCCATGATTTCGTGCAAACAACAGTGGAAATGGTATCGAGTCAAACCGTTACAGATAACTACTCAGAGTTATGTAGCAAAGGGTTTTCCCGAGGAAATAAACCAGTCAGGTTACTAGGGCTTGGCGTTAAAGTGTTACCTTTAAATGAAGAACAATTTGTCGGAAACACATCGAACGTTACTGAGACAATCAGCCGGAGCTCAGCTCACTCGATTGAAAACAGAGATGAATTAACGGACCAAAACCAAGCTACGATCTCGAAAAAAAATATAGATAATGGTGACGCTGACCAATTGAAGCTGATATTGGACTAATGGCTAGGTATGATTAGATATCGCCCGCCGCAGAAGGCCGGCTCCAAATACATTACAGCTGAGGGTGAAAAGACTCTAAAAGCAGAACTCCATCAACTTTGGAAAGTTGAACGACCAATTGTGACTAAATCGGTTTCCGAAGCTGCAGCACTTGGCGACCGCTCAGAAAATGCTGAATATATCTATGGGAAAAAGCGGCTGCGAGAGATAGATCGGCGAGTGCGCTACCTAGGGAATCGACTGGAAGAAATGACCGTAGTTTCTAAACCACCGGATGATCTAACTAAGGTGTATTTCGCAGCGTACATATCGCTGGAGGATGAAGAAGGAAAGCCTTACCGATATCGTCTCGTAGGACCTGACGAGATAAATCCTCATTCTTCATACATAAGCATGGACTCACCTATGGGTAAGGCCTTATTAGGAAGAAAAATCGATGATGAAGTAGAGATTGAATCCCCTACTGGCTCAAAGGTTTATTACATTACTGCTATCGACTACTAAGTTGGCACTAATTCCAAATGAAGCATGTAACTATTATCACAGTTCCCAATGCACTGGGCTCCACGGTTACTATCCCTTTGGAAATGTTAAGTGCGGCTAACGATATTGCTCGTGCCCGTCGCCAGCGCGATAAAATCGTTACTCTCGATGTTGTTAGTGTTGGGAAAGAAACTGTTACGTTAAGCGGTGGGTTGAAAATCCATTGCGAAAAGAGCATTAGTGATGTTCGAAAAACCGATCTTATTTTCGTACCTGGAATATGGGGGAATCCTAGAAAAACCCTGAATGCTTATGATGGACTCTATGCATGGCTTCGTAATCAGTACAACTCAAACTGTACCATCTGCTCTATTGTTACCGGTTCTTACTTTTTAGCTCAGGCTGGCTTGTTAAATGGCAAGCCCGCAACAACTCACTGGCGATACTTTGATGAATTTCAGAATTTATTTCCCAAAGTAAGGCTTCAACGAAAAAGATTCATCACCAGCGCTAACAATATTTTTTGTACCGGTAGTGTAAATGCTGCTCGAGATATCATGTTGCATTTTGTGCAATTACTATATGGTGAATCCATTGCGGACGAAATCAGTCATCACTTTACCCACGAGTTGAAGCGATCTTATGAATCATTACTCCTAAGTAAAGACCAACAGGCAACCCACCATGATGAATTAATCATCAAGGTTCAAGAATGGCTGCAAGAAAATTATGCAAATAATTTACATGTCAGCGAAGTTGCTGACAATTTTAGATTGAGCGCCCGCTCACTTAATCGGAGATTCAAGAACGCCACCACCACTACCCCATTACAATATCTACAAGAACTTAGAATTGGGCAGGCCAAAGAACTATTAAAGAAGAGTAATTTAAGCGTATCGGAGGTGGCTGACCAAGTTGGATATCAAGACGCCAGTTATTTCACTAGTCTATTTAAAAAACTAAATAGCGTAACTCCCAATGAATATAAAAGCTTAGTAAGGAATAAATTATTTGTCGCCGAAAGCAAGCCATCTGTCTCTCCATGAAACCGACGACTGGCAATTTTGAAAGTTCTTTTATTTCTTAAATTTTTCTAATTGTTCCGTAGTAGACTCTGTTTGATACTTTGATTTCCACTCTGCATAAGGCATCCCATAAACTATTTCCCTCGCACTATCATAATCTACTTCATACCCTTTAGAAGTTGCTTCTGCGCTATACCATTTCGATAAGCAATTTCGGCAAAAACTGGCAAGATTCATCAAATCAATGTTTTGAACATCTTTATGTTCGTCCAAATGACTGAGTAATCTTCTAAATGTGGCTGCTTCAATTTCTAGTTTGTCGTTTTCATTCATAGACATAGTTACTCAAGCTGCCTGATCATCAACATTGTCTTCTGAAACTTCAGACAAGTCATTCTCAAGAAATTCATTTGTTTCCTGTAAAGGAATAACTTTATGAGTGGGCATCTTACGATGCTTTTTGTTTACTGACCTAAGTTGCCGCTCCGCTGCATTGAACGCATCCCTAATTGCCACGTATAAATCTTCATGAGCATGGTTGTCATGCTGGTCTTGGTTGACTCGAACTTCTATTACCGGCGTATGGATCTCTAAACTTACTGAGTAGACCTTACCTTTGTGATGATTGTTATGTGGTGAATCCAACACAACTCGGCCCGTAATGATTTGATCGCAAAAGCGTTTCAATTTATCTACGCGCTTATTGACTGCCTCTGTAATTGCATCAGTTGGATTGAGGTTGTGGAAAACTACTTGGAATTCATTAGTCATAAAATATTATCTCCTGATTTTCATACAAATGATCGATTTCTGACTTCTACTACTTACCAATATCGCCTCCTCTGCAGTGTTGTTTTTGTCTCCAATCAATATTTAGTCGAATACTCAATTTGCGTTTATCAAATTTACTTTTAACAAACTTTCCTTTATCAATAGACAGCAAGCCTGAAGCAGACCGGTAATTAGAGCGATAGTAAAGTATAGACGCTGAAACAACAGGACCGAGATGCGGGCTCTAAGGGCTGGGAAAAATGGCGTTACCAGCGCTTTTTGGCTGTGACCAGAAAGTGTTACCGAATAGATAAGGGTTAAAGCAGAGTAGATCTGAGAATGTGAAAATTGAATTTGAAGGAGCTTGCCAAATACCGGAGCATTCAGGTCTAGCGGGAAAAATTGCAGCGGGCCGCAGTGTTGTTGCATCCCTTCTCCTTCTCGTATTTGATTATTAGATTACCCCTTTCGGAAGCATTTGTCTAAATCCGCTAGCTCTCCACTTGAAAACACCAATGCCAGGGTTCGTAGTCAATACCCGAGGAGTTGTTTTTGGGATAACTTTGAATAAATCCAAACTTCTGAGCATTTATATTAAGCCATTGAAATGCTTTAGTATCTTCAAACTCCTCAACGAGGGCATTACAGCCAATCGTGCCAACATCTATCGCTCTGCCAGTATGATGCTCACTGTATCCTGGAGCCGCATTCACTTTCAAAATATCCTCGATAGCTTGCCCTTCCACTAACTTCTTATCAATCAATTCATGTTGGTACTCAATGCTTCGAAATGCCGAAATTAGGAATAGACTTACCCCTGCGGAGTCTGCCGCAATTCTCAATCTAGTCCATGCTTGAAAAGCAGCAGGGGTGAGTTTTTGTGGCCGCTGATAGAAGTCCAATTCAGTATCAACTAAAGAGCCGGGCTCCTCGCAGAGAGGTAATCCAAAATCATTGGAGTAACTGGCAGGAATTCCCAAGCTAATATGGGAAATAGACACTTTGTGGAGAAATTTATTTGAGAGATTCACTGGGCTAATTTATTTAAAAGATACCGCCGAAGGGATTCGGCGGTAATTTTCAGATCTCGTGTTCTTCGCGGTTTAACTTTGATTCAGCGAGGGTAGCTGTCAAACACTGTTCCTATCCAGCGCTCTTCATTAATAAACCCTTGCCCCCAACCTTCATACATATCTCCAAGACCCTCAGCGACGATTTCTTCTTTACTCATTTGTTGAGATTTCATCACTCGGATTGCGATCGAGGTATCTTTTACCACACCATAGAAAGCTTCTAAATCAGCTTTGGTTCCCAAAGCTCCATGACCTGGAATAACTTGAGTGTCCGACTGAATCCATGAAAGCGCTCGTTCAAGATTATTTAAGTATCCTTGAACAGTTCCACCATTATCAAGATCAACAAAGGGAAAGCCACCATTAAAAAAGTGGTCTCCCATATGAATTACATTGGATTCCGAAAACATGACCACACTGTCGGTGTCAGTGTGACCCGCGGGCATATGAATTAGTGTCACATCTTCACCATTAAAATGTACTGTAACATCGTCATCAAAAGTTACCACGGGCAAGGCAGACACAGGGGATTCTGCCGCCTCCAAACGGGAGCGTACATTCTCGTGAGCAACAATAAGACTATCGAGACCAAATTCTTCATTACTGCCAGTATGGTCACCGTGGAAATGAGTATTTAGAACAAACTTGGGTACTGCTGATCCTAAAGATTCGATAGCAGCCTTTATTCTTCCTGCAAGAGGTGCAAACTGATCGTCGATTATTAGAATGCCATCGTCACCCGCTGACACGCCGATGTTTCCGCCCTGCCCTATTAACATAGACACATTTCCACCAACTGGAACCGTCTGGATAGTGACATTTTCAAATTGATTTTGTGCACTGGCTGAATAAACAACAAACATAGACAGTGTAGCGGTCACGAAAGTAATAAATCTTTTGATACTCATTTTGCCTCCAAGAATGGCAGATTAGCTTGCTTCAGGACATGCTATGTGGGGCTGGTGGTTTATGCAAGTTATGAAACAACGATGCCACCAAGAGCCAAGACTGATCTAATCCAAAAGATCATAGTCTGTGTGCGCCAACGCTGAGGAGAGACGACGCTGGGGATAATCCTGCCGGTTGTTTCTAAAATTATTGCTTAGATTCATTTGACGATTTTATTTGGCCATAATGCCATATTTTATGTCTAATTCAACCTATTCCCTAATCCGCCGAATTATCTATAGTCTGGTATACAAATACCTATTAACTTCATGATTGTGAAGCAACTAAACGGCAGTTCTTGTATGGCAAACTTACCTGTAATCACCGGCTTCGGTGGCATCAATGCCGCGGGTCGCAGCGCGGGTCATCATGCTTATCGACGGATGGTGTTAGATGCATTGCCGGCCAATAAAGCTAAAAGCACTCGACTTAGCTTAGCAGCACTGACCGGCAAATTGCGCTTTGAAGGTGGTCAATGGTTGGCGAGTAATGGCGAGACTGTGGAGCTAGATACTTTCTTAAGCTCCATATCGGATCAGCTTGATGAGCAAACGTTAATTCGAGAGCTGGAGCAAAATCTTTTCGACCCGAACCATTTGCTTTGTCACCGCAAGGCGTCCGTTGCCTCCAGCAATGGCGATTCCTTGCAATTTGAACTGAGCAAGAAGCATCTTCCAAATCCATTACCACCAGGCTGGTCAGTTAGTGACAGCGAAGATCGCTCTTCAAATACATTAGCCATCACAGCTACTGAAAATTTTGATGTATTGCTGCAGTGTTATCGAAAATCATCAGTACATAGCGCCGGACAGCTTCCCAGCGGTTTTGATCCCGCTACACTTTACCCTTCCAGGAACCACCCTCGAGGTTTGCAACTCACCGTCTATGCCGCATCAGAGGCTATAAATTCGCTCGGGCTTGAATGGGATGAACTCAAGCAAAAAGTTTCACCCGATCAGATATGCGTCTATGCCGGCAGCGGCATGGGCCAAATGGATTACAACGGCTACGGCGGCATGCTGCAAGCCAGATTGATCGGCAAGAAAGTATCCTCGAAACAACTGGCCTTAGGCTATGCAGAAATGCCTGCAGATTTTATCAATGCCTATTTAATTGGCAATTTAGGGACAACTGGCACCAGCGTCGCTGCCTGCGCGACTTTTCTATATAACTTACGTCAGGGAATTAGAGATATTCAGACTGGCAGCCATCGAATAGCAATTATCGGAACCAGTGAAGCACCCCTAGCCCCAGAGATTTTTGATGGCTTTGCAACAATGGGCGCCCTCGCCGATGATGCGGCTCTTCGCGAACTTGA
>Ga0315339_1003898_pt1 | contig 10124 bp, 5 predicted proteins | sample ASW17metaG_FD_204514 | JGI IMG/M metagenome (GOLD analysis project Ga0315339, IMG submission 204514) | Ammonia-oxidizing marine archaeal communities from Pacific Ocean, United States - ASW #17 | ecosystem: Environmental > Aquatic > Marine > Oceanic | place: USA: California | collected 2016-12-05
CCTTTATTAACCAGAAACAAGGGCGGTTTGTCCAGATAAGACAAACAGTTGAGTCAGATACAGCTTTGCCCGGCTGCGGCATGCGCTTTGGCTAACGCGTTCAGAGCAAAGCCCCGAGACGCGTTAACCAAGTCAGCCGACAATTTAATCCCCGAGGTTTTTCTTGCCGAGATGTTTTCGCAGCCGCGAGGGCGTCGATTTTTTCTTGTCTTTATAGGGGTTTTGATCCGATTGGCTGCGCATATAAAGCCGGATCGGCGTGCCGGGCATATCAAAGCTGTCGCGCAGACCGTTGACCAGATAACGCGAATAACTTTCTGGCAGTTTTTCGGGATGACTGCACATACAGACGAACCCCGGTGGGCGGGATTTGGCCTGTGTCATATAACGGATCTTGATGCGGCGACCGGCGGGGGCGGGCGGCGGATGCGCCTGTAGCATGCCGGTCAGCCATTGGTTCAGACGCGCGGTCGGCACGCGGCGGTTCCAGGTGTCATGCGCCTTGATGATCGCAGCCTGCAGACGGTCAAGCCCCTTGCCGGTCAGGGCAGACACGGTCACCAAAGGTGCCCCGCGCAGTTGCGGCAGCAGGCGTTCAAACGCTTCGCGCAGGCCTTTCAGTTTGGCCTGTTTTTCCGGTTCCGCATCCCATTTGTTGACGGCGATGACGACCGCCCTGCCCTCTCGTTCGGCCAGATCGGCGATGCGCAGGTCTTGTTGTTCAAACGGAATCGCCGCATCGAGCAAGACCACCACAACCTCAGCGAATTTTACCGCGCGCAGGCCGTCAGACACCGACAGCTTTTCCAGCTTTTCCTGCACCCGCGCCTTTTTGCGCATACCAGCGGTGTCGAAAATCCGCATCGGCGTACCTTCCCATTCGGTCAGAACGGAAATGGCATCGCGGGTGATCCCGGCCTCTGGGCCGGTCAGCAGGCGGTCCTCGTCGATGATCTTGTTGATCAGCGTGGATTTACCGGCATTAGGCCGACCCACCACGGCGATCTGCATCGGTTTGGCGCGCGTTGGTGCGGGTACGAAATCGGGGTCGGCGGCTTCTTCCTCGGTCAGCTCGACGTCAGTTTCGGGCGAGTCGTCCTGGCTGGCCAATTTGTCAAAGGCATCGGACAGGGGCATCAGCTGTGCATAAAGGTCGTTCAGACCCTCGCCATGTTCGGCAGACAGGCGGATCGGCTCACCCAGGCCGAGGCTGTAGGCCTCAATGACACCTGCATCGGCGGCGGCCCCCTCGGCCTTGTTGGCGGCCAGAATCACATGCGCGGATTTCTTGCGCAGGATATCGGCAAACACTTCATCGGCAGGCAGAACCCCGGCGCGCGCATCGATCATGAACAGGCAGATATCGGCCATTTCCACCGCGCGTTCGGTCAGCTTGCGCATCCGGCCTTGCAGTGATTCGTCAGTGGCTTCTTCCAGACCCGCCGTGTCGATGACGGTGAATTTCAGGTCACCAAGCCGCGCGGGACCTTCGCGCAGATCGCGCGTGACACCGGGCTGGTCATCGACCAGCGCCAGACGTTTGCCGACTAAGCGGTTGAAAAGCGTCGATTTACCCACGTTGGGGCGCCCGACTATGGCAAGGGTGAAGGACATGTTGTGCCGTCTCTGTTAGCTCAAGAGACGCGTACTACACCCCTTTTCGCCTAACGGAAAGCGTGAAGCTGTCCACGTTCTGATATGACGTACATCGTACCACCTGCGATGGACATCGAACTGGCGGCACCGCCGGGAATCGACACGCTGCTGCGCGGGGTGCCGGTTTCGGGGTCAAAGGATTTCAGCGTGCCGTCATCCGAGGCGACCCAAAGGGTGTTACCTGCCAGAACCGGGCCGTAATGCGCGTAGATGTCGCGCGAGCGTTTGGCCTTTTCGCGTTTGAAATACGGCAGCTCGCGGCCCCAGATGCGTTCGCCTGTTGTGGCGTCCAGACGGATCAGTTCGGATTGATCCGACAACAGGAAGACGGAATTATCAGCGACGGACACCGGGCCATAGGCCCCTTCGCGGGCGGTCCAGATCCGGTTGCCTGAATTCACGCTGATCGCCACGACGCGCCCCGAAGAGTTGGCGGTATAAATGACGTCGCCCACGACCACCGGGTCGGAAGCAATATCAGAGATATTGGCATAGGCCGCACCCTGACGTTTGCCGGAAATCGCCGACCCCCAAAGCCGCACGCCACCCTGACGTAGGGCCGCGACCAATTCGCCTGACCCGAACGGGAAGATCGCGACGCGGTCGGTAACGGCGGGGCCAGCACCGCCGACGATGCCGGTCTGACCGGGCGTGCCGGGCAGTTCCCATTTGACACGGCCGTTCTTGGCGTCGATCGCCCAGGCCACGTTGTTGCGGCTGACCACATAGACCAGCCCGTCATAGACCGTTGGGCTGCTGGTGGCCGGAGCATCCAGCGATTGCCGCCAGATTTCGGCCCCTGATGTGGCGTCCAGCGCGATGACTTGGCCGAAACCGGTGGTGGCGAAAACCCTGTTATCCTCAATGGCGACACCGCCGCCCGAAGCATCCGAACTGCGTTCCGAGGCGGGTGTCAGATCACGGGACCAGAGGCTGCCACCGGCAAGGCTGGTGGCGCTGACGCGCGATTGGCTGTCCAGCGTGAAGATGCGCCCGTTTGCGATGACCGGATCAGAGGTGATGCGATGTTTGCGGCTGTTGCCGGAGCCGATGTTGGCCGACCAGGCCAGCTCTGGTGCCGAGGTAAAGGCCGGGTTGCCCGCGTTGTGGGTCGGGCCGGACGCGCTGTGGGTCCAGTCGGCATTCGATGTCACGGGGGGGGCGGCAAATGTGGTGTCGATGACCGGCGCGTCAGGATCTGGCGCGAGGTCCGCCGCCGGATCAACCGCATCGGCATAAAGAGGCGCACGCACCGCAAAGCGCTCGCCCTCCAGGATGACTTCTTTATCTGCACAGCCTGCCAGAGCGGCCAGACCTGATAAAACACATAGCCCTTTGGAAAAATTCACGGCTTGCGTCCCTCCATACCCCTGCCAGGTCAAGACCCTGACTTTATTGGCAAATCCTGCCGACACCCAATTCGACTTTCGCGGGGTCAAACCGGATCCGCATCGCCCCCAAGGGCCACAATCAACTGACTAACGCGCCGACGCAAGCCCTGGCTTGCCTCTGTGTCTTCAACAAGCGCCTGCAAACGCGTCAAAGCGGCGTCTGTTTCGCCTGACTGCACCTCTGCCAGCGCGATCTGTTCTTCGGCCAGAACCCGGAATGGGCCGCCCGGCGCGGTCAACGGCTGCAGCGCCGCGATACGATCCGCAGGATCGGTGCTGGCGGCGGTCAGGATCACATGTTTCAGCAATGCGAGGTCGCGATATAGCGGCGGCTGCGCGTCATCCGACGCAATCGCCTGCAACGCGGCGGCGGCGGCGTCAGGATCATCGGCGGCCATTTCCTCGGCAGAGCGCAGCATGGCCACAACGGGCGCGGTGGCCCCGCTGGCGTCGATCTGCGCCAAGGCCGCTGCGCGTTCACCGCTGTCGTCAGACGACAGTGCCGCCAGAATGGCATCACCGCGCGCCTGTGCGGCATTGCGCGTCTGCGCCTTGGAATATTCATTCCAGGCCGCACCGCCCACCAGCGCAAAGACCAGCAGCACAGCGATCCAGCCGTAACGGCGGATATAGCCGAACAGTTTGTCGCGCTGCACCTCTTCGGTGACTTCCTCGATAAAGCTGTCAGTGTCGCTCAATGTCATTCTCCACGCGGCTGTTGGCCCCTCTTATACGCATGGGGTTCGACTTGCCAAGAGTGAGCCGGAAAACACTTGAAATTACGGCGATTAATGCCCGGCTGGAAACACTGTCAGCAGGCGTCACCCCCCTGCTTGCACAGGGTGTCGGAAAAGCTTAATCTAAACCGAACAGTTTAGCGTATTGCCGGATAGCCAAGTTAGTGAAGCCGGTCGCGGCCAAGGGGCCGTTTTTTTACGCCGCACGGAACATAGGACCAAGAGGTCGAACATGCGTTTCTTTTCTTTGATGACGGCACTGCTGGTGTCGGCCACACTTTATATGTTGGTCTTTGAGCGCGACGCGCTTTTGGCGTTTGCTGCTGGCGGTGACCCAGTTGCCGAGGCCGCCGAGGCAGCGGCGGAAGAGGACGCCGCAAACCGCGTGTCGGTGGTGGCGATGGCGTCAACATCACGGATGATCGAGCAAATCGTCCTTGTGCGTGGCCGGACAGAGGCTGCGCGGCAGGTCGATGTGCGCGCCGAAACCACCGGGGCCGTGGTCTCGGCCCCGCTGCGCAAGGGCACGCGGATCGCCGAGGGGGATTTGCTGTGCAGCATTGATCCGGGCACCCGCGGAATTTCATTGGATGAGGCAACAGCCCGTCTGGCAGAGGCCGGATCAAAGGTGCCAGAGGCAGAGGCCCGACTGGCAGAAGCATTGGCAGCCGTCCCCGCCGCCGAGGCTGGCATCGCCGAGGCCCGCGCCCGCATCCCAGAGGCAGAGGCCCGACTGGCAGAGGCAGAGGCCAGCATTCCAACCGCCATCGCGCGCTTGGCAGAGGCAGAGGCGAATATCCCAACCGCAGAGGCGCGTCTGTTAGAAGCGCTGGCAAGCATTCCGACCGCAGAGGCGCGCCTGCTAGAGGCCAAGGCCAGCATCCCAACCGCAGAGGCGCGCTTGGCGGAGGCAGAGGCGAGCATTCCAACGGCGGTTGCCCGGCTGGCAGAGGCGGAATCAAGCATTCCGACCGCTTTGGCGCGACTGGCAGAGGCGGAATCAAGTGTTCCCACCGCTGCGGCGCGTTTGGCAGAGGCAGAGGCCGGGATTTCCACCGCGCTTGCCCGTTTGGCAGAGGCAGAGGCCAGCGTGCCCACCGCCGAGGCCCGCCTGCTAGAGGCGAAATCCAAGTTGCCCGAGGCAGAGGCCAAGGTGACAGAGGCCAACGCGCGGCTGGATGAGGCGATGATCAACCTGAACGCGGCGCAGAAGCTGGCCAAGGGCGGCTATGCGTCCGAAACCCGTGTTGCAGCCGCCGTGGCCGCGACCGAAACCGCGCGCACCGGCATTCAGTCGGCGATGTCCCAGCTAGAGGGGGCAAAGGCCGGCGTACAGGCGGCAATGTCGCAACTGGAAGGTGCCAAGGCGGGCGTTCAGGCAGCAAAGGGCCAGGTAGAGGCCTCAAAGGCTGCGGTTCAGGCCGCCAAAGGTCAGGTCGATAGCGCCAAGGCCGCTGTGCAGGCCGCACGGGGTCAGGTCGATAGCGCCAAGGCCGCCGTGCAATCCGCCAAGGGTCAGGTTGAAAGCTCCAAAGCGGCGGTGCAATCCGCCAAAGGTCAGGTCGAAAGCTCCAAGGCGTCGGTGGTATCCGCCATGGGCGCGGTTGAGGGCGCGAGTGCCTCTGTCCAGTCGGCCAAGGGTCAGGTTGAGGGTGCCAAAGCATCGGTGCAGACCGCGCGCGGTCAGGTCGAAAGCGCCAAAGCCTCTGTGCAATCGGCCAAAAGCCAGGTCGAAAGTGCGGCTGCTGGCGTGATCTCGGCACTGTCGCAGCTTGAAAGCGCCAAGGCGGGCGTGCAGGCGGCAAAGTCGGGCGTCGAAAGCGCGAAGTCGGGCATTCAGTCCGCCGAAGCGGGCGTTGCCGGGGCTGACAAGGAAATCGAGCGGCTGGACATTCACGCGCCCTTTGGTGGCTTGCTGGAAACCGATACCGCCGAGTTGGGATCCTTGCTGCAAGCCGGTGGGCTGTGTGCGACGATCATTCAGCTCGACCCGATCAAACTGGTTGGGTTTGTGCCGGAAACAGAGGTCGATAAGATTTCCGTTGGTGCCCCCGCCGGGGCGCGGCTGGCCACCGGGCGCGAGGTTGCCGGGCTGGTCACCTTCCTGAGCCGGTCGGCAGATCCGAACACCCGCACCTTTCGGGTCGAGGTTGAGGTGCCCAATACCGATATCAGCATCCGCGACGGCCAAACCGCCGAGATTATCATTCAATCCGAAGGCCAGGTCGCGCATCTGATCCCACAAAGCGCGCTGACGCTGGATGACAACGGCAATCTGGGCGTGCGCATCGTGGACGCCGACCAGAACGCGGGCTTCCGTGCGGTGGGTGTTTTGCGTGATACGACCGAGGGCATATTCGTCAACGGGCTGGAGCCTGATGTGAATATTATCGTGGTCGGACAAGAGTTTGTCACTGATGGTGTGCCTGTCGCTGCGACCTTTCGGGAGGCCGCGAAATGACCGGCATCGTTGACTGGGCCGGTGACCGCGCCCGGATGGTTCTGGCCTTTATCGCGCTGTCCTTGCTGGCGGGCGGGTTCGCCTATTCTGTCCTGCCCAAAGAGGGCGAGCCGGATATCGAAATTCCGGCGATCTTCATCTCTGTGCCCTTCCCCGGTATCTCTGCGGAAGACAGCGAAAAGCTGTTGGTCAAGCCGATGGAAACCGAACTGTCGGATCTGGACGGGCTGAAAACCATGTCCGGCACGGCTTCCGAAGGCTATGCCGGTGTCGCGCTGGAGTTTGAGTTCGGCTGGGACAAAACCAAGATCATCGCCGATGTGCGCGACCGGATGAACAACGTCGAGGGGGAGTTCCCGGCAGGGGCCGAGCAATATTCGGTCAATGAGGTGAATTTCAGCGAATTCCCGATCATCATCGTTAACCTGACTGGCGCGGTGCCGGAACGCACATTGCTGCGCGTTGCCAAAGACTTGCAAGACCGTCTTGAAGGGCTGGAACCGGTGCTGGAGGCCGCCCTTGCGGGTCACCGCGATGAGATGCTTGAGGTGCTGATCGACCCGCTGCGGCTAGAGGCGTATAACGTCACCGCGCCAGAGTTGATCAATGTGGTGGTGAACAATAACCAGCTGATCGCGGCGGGTGAGATTGAGACCGATCAAGGGGCGTTTAGCGTCAAGATTCCGGCCAGTTTCAGTGACCGTCAGGATGTGTACAACCTGCCAATCAAGAACAACGGCGACCGTCAGGTGCTGCTGGGCGAGCTGGCGGAAATTCGTCTGACCTTTGAAGACCGCACCGGCACGGCACGATTCAATGGTGAAAATACCGTGGCGTTGCAGGTGGTTAAGCGCAAGGGCTTCAACCTGATCGACACATCCAGTCTGGTGCGCGCCGAGGTTGAGGCAGAGCGTGCCTCTTGGCCCGTGGAACTACAACAGGCGATTTCGGTCGGCACATCGAACGACCAATCGTCAACCGTGGCGTCGATGGTTAGCCAGCTTGAGGGATCGGTTCTGACGGCGATTGCGCTGGTGATGATCGTGGTCTTGGCCAGCCTTGGCACCCGCGCGGCGCTGTTGGTGGGTTTTGCCATCCCGACGTCGTTCCTTTTGTGTTTCGCGTTTCTGGCGGTGATGGGTATTACCGTCAGCAACATCGTGATGTTCGGCCTGATTCTGGCGGTGGGCATGTTGGTGGACGGGGCCATCGTGGTGGTCGAGTACGCCGACCGCCGTATTGATGAGGGCGTCGGCCCGATGCACGCCTATGTCGAGGCCGCCAAGCGGATGTTCTGGCCGATTGTCTCGTCCACGGCGACCACGCTGTGTGCGTTTCTGCCAATGTTGTTCTGGCCCGGCGTGCCCGGCCAATTCATGGGAATGCTGCCCGTCACGCTGATCTTTGTGCTATCCGCAAGTCTGATCGTCGCGCTGGTTTATCTGCCCGTCATGGGCGGCGTTGCAGGCCGGATGAGCCGCTTTTTCGGCCATGTGTCGGATGGTCTGAGACGCCTAATTCCGTGGTGGTTTGTGCGCGCCGCGTTGGTGCCGGTGACGACCTATGCAGTTTTCGTCGGCGCGATGCAGCTGTTGAATCCGGGCTATCTTTTTGGTGGCGAAAGCCCGTTCAGCGGCTTTATGGCGCTATTGCCCGGTGCCATCCTGATGATGGCTGGCGGGATTCTGACCTCTATCACGATGGGGTCGGTTCGGATCGAACGCAAAGCCAAAAAGATCACGTCAGGCCATCGGCGCACCGCCTTTGGCTGGTTCATCAAGTTTATCACCGGCAATCCGATAATGCCTATCGTGGCCATTGGTACGGTCGGGGCCTTTGTGGTCAGCACCTTCATGTATTTCGGCCAGAATAGTCTGGGGGTCGAGTTCTTTGTCGAATCCGAACCAGAGCAGGCCATCGTCTACGTACGCGCCCGTGGTAACCTGTCGCTAAAGGAAAAAGACGCGCTGGTCGAACAGGTAGAGTCGGTCATTCTGGCCACGACGGGCATCGACAGCTCTTTCGCTTTTGCGGGCGAAGGCGGGCTGAATTCCAACACCGGCGGGGCCCAGGGGCCGCTTGATTCCATCGGGCAGGTTCAGATCGAACTGATCCGCTGGGAGGACCGCCCGCGTGAGTCTGGCGCGGCCTGGCTTGGTATCTTTGAGACCGAACATGTGGCCGAAGATTACGACGGCGACCTGATCATCGAACAGCTAGAAAAAAAGCTGGCACTGATCCCCGGCATCGAAACAGAGGTTCTGAACCTGTCGCGCGGCCCGGCCTCTGGCAAGCCGGTGCATCTGCGCCTGAAGGGCGAGAACTGGGATGATCTGCTGGCCGCGACGGCGCTGGCACGGGCCAAATATGACGAAACGCCGGGGCTGGTCGATACCGAAGACACCCGCCCCCTGCCCGGCATCGACTGGCAGATTGACGTCGATGTGGAAAAGGCTGGCCGTTACGGGGCCGATGTCGCCACCGTCGGCGGCATGGTGCAACTGGTGACGCGCGGCATCCTGCTGGATACCATGCGGGTTGATAGCTCGGATGAGGAAATCGAAATCCGCGTCCGCCTGCCTAAGAAAGACCGCGTGCTGAGTACTCTGGATTCACTTAAGGTGCGCACGGCTGATGGGCTTGTACCGCTCAGCAACTTTATCACCCGCAAACCGGTGCAAAAACTGGGCCAGATCGATCGCGTCGACCAAAAACGGTTTTTTGACATCAAGGCCGGTGTCACCGAAGCTCTGCACCATGTCACCGATGCCGATGGCAATGACCTTGGCGTCGTGCGCACCGAGGCCCCTGAAACACCCGGTTTCAACGCGGTGGTGATAGACCCAGAGGCCAACGGCGCCATCGTGATGGACACCAATGGCAACGTCACCGGCGCGATTACGCCGGACGGCAGCGGCTATTCCATCCTGCAATCTGACGACAAGGTCGGCATGGCCACGGCCATTCAGGCTGGCACCGCCAAGATCATCCCGATCAATGCCAACGAACGCATCGCCTATCTGACTACTTGGCTGGACACCAACCCGCTGCCCGTCGGCATCAGCTATGAATGGACAGGCGACCAGGAAGATCAGGCCGAGTCCGGTGCCTTCCTGCAAAAGGCGTTTCTGGGCGCGCTGGGACTGATGTTCATCATCCTGCTGGCGCAGTTCAACAGCTTTTACAATGCCACGCTGGTCCTGCTGGCCGTGGTTCTGTCCACCACCGGCGTGCTGATCGGCATGTTGGTCATGCAACAGCCGTTCTCAATCATCATGACCGGCACCGGCATCGTCGCGCTGGCCGGCATCGTTGTGAACAACAACATCGTTCTGATTGATACCTATCAGGAATATTCGAAATACATGCCCCGGATCGAGGCGATCATTCGCACCGCAGAGGCCCGGATTCGCCCGGTTCTGCTGACGACGATCACCACGATGGCGGGCCTGACGCCGATGATGTTTGGCCTGTCGCTTGACTTTATAGGCGGCGGCTATTCCATCGACAGCCCAACCGCGCTGTGGTGGAAACAGCTGGCCACCGCGGTGGTGTTCGGCCTGGGCATCGCCACGGTCCTGACGCTGATTTTCACGCCGTCAATGCTGGCGCTGCGGGTCTGGATCGGCACCTATGCACGCGGTCTGGGGCGTTTGCTGGCTTGGCTCTCGATGCCAAAAGACAGCAAGATTGCCCGCGACTGGGCACTGAAGAAATCCGCCCGCAAGGTGAAATCGCCGGAAATCCTTTGGGACATGGCGCAATCCCTGCCCGCCCCGGAAATAGAGGAAGAAGACGAAAACATCGCGTCGCCCGACGGCGAGCAAGACAAAGAGCTGCTGAAAATGCTGGCGATACGGGCGGCGGAATAAATCGCTG
>Ga0315339_1003899_pt1 | contig 10123 bp, 5 predicted proteins | sample ASW17metaG_FD_204514 | JGI IMG/M metagenome (GOLD analysis project Ga0315339, IMG submission 204514) | Ammonia-oxidizing marine archaeal communities from Pacific Ocean, United States - ASW #17 | ecosystem: Environmental > Aquatic > Marine > Oceanic | place: USA: California | collected 2016-12-05
CTTCCTTACGATCTGTTGGCGCGAGTTTCCACGCGAATCATCAACGAGGTCCGCAGTGTGAGTCGAGTGACTTACGATATCTCTTCCAAGCCCCCCGCAACAATTGAGTGGGAATAATTATTATCACATAAGTTGTTGATAATAAAACGAAATATTTCAACAAACTTTCAACAAACTTTTAGGAATACCTAGATAAATCAATCACATAGGATTCTCGACTACAAGAATTCAACAAACTATGACCTGTTATCGTACTTCAATAATTTTCAAAACAATTTAGGCGATTTAATCGGATGTTCTTAAAATGGGACAGATTTGTCTCCATTTGTTGCACTTAGTTTAGGGATTACCAACTTTTGACAGACTCGTCTGATCTATCTGCTTTTGAAGAGTTTTATATCTCTAAGATCGAACGGGGACTAGGTGGCTCTGAATATCTCACAAGCGAGGAAAAAGAGCTTCTGAGTTATCCGACGAAGAATTTATCGGAATCTGGAAAATTCACATTTGCCGACGAAGAGGAGTTAACTAGCAAGTGTATCGATGCTCTTACAGCCGCTTATATGGAGGACACAAAGAGAAAGAATAAGAAACAGGCCAGAGAGTGGGCTAGCAGCCAAAAGCTTTATGGGGAACGCGACCCTCGTAATGAAAATGAATTGGTTATATCAAAACTCGTTTTGAAGTGGTGGTATCCGTTGGGTAGATCATTGGAAAGAAAAGTTCTCACCCTTTTTGGTAAGCCAAAGTGGTGAGAGCAATTAGAGTGCTTATGGCAATTGACCGAGGGAGGTTAATACAATCTTCACGTCTTATCGGTCTCTGTTTTGTTTTGATGGTGTGTCTTTCTCCTTTCGGCTCGCATGCGAATGAAGTAACTATCGATTACAAAGGTGGCACCTATACCGGAGAAGTGTCCAACGGGATTCCACATGGTCAGGGTACATTTACTCTTCCATTTGGGATAAAAAAATATGTAGGTCAATTCAAAGACGGACTGCCGAATGGGCGGGGCACCTTCACTCTGCATGATGGATCGACCTATGTCGGCGACGTTAAGGACGATGGCTTTCATGGTCAAGGGATCCTCACACTGTCGAATGGAGATAAATATGTTGGCGAGTTCGAGGACGGCGAATTCTATGGTCAGGGAACCTACAGATTTTTAACTGGAGCAAATTATGTCGGTGAATGGAAGGGTGGCGAACACGATGGTCAGGGCACATTTACTGCTGCCAATGGGATAACCTTTGTAGGGGAGTGGAAAGAGGGTAAGTTACATGGTCATGCTACTGTCACTATCCCGGAAGGAGCAGACCCCATTGGTGAATCAGAATATGTCGGTGAATGGAAGGAGGGTCAGGAACACGGTCTAGGTTCATTATCTTGGTCCGACGGGAAAAAATACGTCGGCGAATGGAAGGATGGGATGCCCAATGGTGAGGGCACGTGGACCAATGCCGATGGATCAAAAATTGTCGGTGTATGGAAGGACGGCAAACCCTGGGATGGAGTTACGTTTGGCATACTTGGAAACGTAACTGGGATATTCGTTGAAAGTGTTCTGAAAGAAGAGAAGTAGGAAGGTTGTAACACAAATACAACTAAGCAGGGCCCGACGTAACAGCTATCGACTATGGGTTTTGATCAAATTTCAATAAACTCTTACCTGTTATCAAAGTTCGATAATTTTCAATAGATCTAAAGCTATTCAGTTTGAGTAAGGTAGATGTAGTTTTATCTCCAGATCTCCATGAAATAGGACAGATCTGTCTCCTTTTAGAAATGGATGAATAGACCCTACAAATGAACTGGAAACATTCGATCCTTCTTTTTTACGCTATTTACTTCTTGTTTTCTAATCCATCGTACGGTGGAGAATTTATTTTTAGTTGTGTTAATGATGAAAAGACTTTTGCAACTACCTATCTAGTTGACAATTCTAGAGAAATTATTATTCATAAAACATCGAAGAATCTTAGAAATAACCAAAACTATTATCCTGATAGATATCAAAATATAATTTTGTGGAATTATCCGATTGTTCTAACGATGTCTAGAAGTGGGCCCAAGAAAGACATAATTAATTTTAAAGTTTTTAATTTTGAAATCGAAACTTACTCTCAAAGCGGTCATTACACCACGGAGGAACAAAAACCCGACAGCCAATGGTTTGAGTGTGTTAGTTCTTATTAATTGTTCTAGGCGAAGTGGATAGATATTCCTATGACTGATGACAAGATTTCAACCAAACCACCAGCGATTCTGGAGTGGGAGTAAATCTATAGACCCTAAGTAATTGATTATAAAGGAAAATATTGTATGTTTTTATCAATAGATTTGAATAGTCTAAAAAATTAAGCGTAAGAATATCAATAACATACGATTTTCGACTACAAACTTTCTACAAAGTGGGCACGATTACTCTAAATCAGTAGTTGTCTACAAACTCTTGAGCAAGCTACTTGGTGATAGGGGCTGATTACTCAGGCACCGACGATGTCGCATCACCCCAAAATAAGTCAGGCATGACTTATTTTATATTTTACCGTTTGGATGGTTGATCTTAGTTCTGTCGGATCTCGGTACGTAGTGAGTACTTCAACTCAAAAACCGGGGTAGTATTGTGTGGATATGATTAATGGAACCCCTGGGGTATTACAACCATGAAATCAAAACGATTACTTTCTGTTGCCTGTCTCTGCTTCTTGTTGATGGCGGGATTCTCTGGACAGGTCAGTGCTACACACGACTATAAACTCGGAATAACATTTGCTTCCAAGCTCTCCCCGTGGGGAAGAAGTTTTGTTGTACTAGAAGTAAAACCATCGGGAATTGGAGCAAAATCAGGTCTCAAGGAGGGGGATATTATTGTCAGCTATGACTCCCACAAATTCACTAAGTGGGCTGAATATCACGAATGGACAGAGGCATTCACACAGTCTCTGATTAACAGAGGTTGCCATAATTGCGCCACTATAGAGATTATCCGATCAGAACTGGAAATGACTCTGACTGTAGACAATAGAACAGACGAGGAAATTCAGAAAGATAGTCTGGAAGATAGAGTTGCGGAACTTGAAGGTGGCTTCAAGGATCGAGGTGAGAAAATTCTGTCTCAGGTCAAAGACGATTACTCGAATCTCAGCATGTTGGATATGAAACTAGAATTCTTAGAGGAAGAGTATGCTGAATTCCTATCTTCTTTATCAGATCTAAAAGATACATACGACGGATTAATGATCACTGTTAAGAGTTTCGAGAAAGAATCGAAAATGATGGCCCTGAATGTATTGTCAAGAATCGCTGGTGACTTTTCCAATCTGGAAAAGATCGCACAAGAAATTGTCACTCTTCAGAAAAGAAGCATTTCCGAAAAAGAGTATATATCCCTAGAAAAACAGGTGAAGAATCTTAAAGGTGACTTCAAGAAACAAAGTGTGTCTCTCCTTTCAGAGATAGCAGACGATTTGTCAAACTTGGATGAAGTTCGTGGACAAATTGTGATAGTAGTCAATCAAAGCAGAAAAGATAGTGAAAACAAGGAAAAGTTTAAGTCTTTACGAGAAGAGGTATCGGAACTTGAAGGTGACTTCAAAAAGCAAGCAAAAAGAATCCTTATAGAGATAAATGATGACTTCTCAAATTTAGAGGAGATAGAAAGTCAGATTCAAGAAATCTCGGCAAAGTCCATCGAATATAAAGGTAGAAGGGATAGGTTCGAATCCCTGAAGCTACAGGTTGCTGGACTTGATGAAAACTCTAGATCTCAGGGTGAATCCCTCCTGGCAGATATAACAGATGATTTTTCAAACTTAGACGTGGTAGGTAGTCGGATTCAGGAGATCATAGCTGAGAACCTCCAATATAGAATCGATAAAAGCAAGGCCTACTCTCTGAAACAAGAAGTCGCAAAACTTGAAGATGATTTCAGAACTCAAGGTGAGGCCATCCTCTTACAGGTAAATGATGATTTTTCTAATGTAGATTCGATAGAGAGTCAGATCGCAGAACTTTCCGTAAGGAATAACGAATGGTTAGCAGTGGAAAAGAAGAATCAAGAAGAAGAGGCAAAACGATTAGCAGAGGAACAAAGGAAGGAAAAGGAACGGTTAGCAGAAGAGAAAAGGAAGAAGGCAGAAGAGGCAAGGAAGGAAAAGGAACGGTTGGCAAAGGAACAGAGAAAATTAGAATTGGAGAAGATCGCATTGAATCCAGGTTTCAAAGGTCTCAAACCAGGACTTACCCGTAATGAAATACGACTGATGAAGGTATGTTTTCCTGAACTTTCTTCGGGTAACTCTTCAACCTGCTACGACAGGGACAACATGAAGTTTCAAGGGGAGTTCAGGTCTGGGATCCTGCGAGTTCTGCGACTTGATATGGGACCCGTAGTGCAGTCGCAGACTTTTTTCGGAAGAGTTGCTGAACATGTTGGTGATGGAGACATCGTTATTGACATGCGGAGGGCACTGGATAAATACGAAATGGACTATCAGTACTCAGAGAGGGATCGACAACTGTTCAATGAAGGGGAGAAGGACAAACTTTATATGGTTTATGAAAAGGGGCAGGTTGCACTTCTTCTTACTCACATAAAAAAATCGACCTACGACATAGATAATCATTTATTTGTTGAATATCGCGACCCAGAAACTGCTAAGAAGTTTCTACAGGACAATAGACCGAAGAAAGCAAAATCAAGTGACTTCTAACTGATATTCATACTCATCTACAAAAAAAACATCCGGGATTTGGATGTCCTTTTCTTTTGTCTATTCGGAACAACAGGGCAGGTCTTTGGGGATAACAACTTTAGACTGACGTTCAGAAGGGTCTGTAACTCTGTTCAGAACAATGGCTAACGACGATCCTAGAAAGTGACTACAAACTACTCTATTTCTGGTGACGATGAAATCACAGAAAACAAAGTGGAATCAACAACTTATGAAGGAATCGGGTTCCTCTAGTCCAAAATAATCCGATAGTAATGACTACAAAGTGACTACAAAGTCTGAAAAATAACAATGATATCAAATAGTTACAAAGGAATTACTATCGAGTGGGAGTAAATCCAGAGCCCCTAAGTAATTGATTATAAAGAGAAATGTTGTATACTTTTATCAATAGATTTGAATAGTTTGGAAAATTAAACGTAAGAATATCAATAACATACGATTTTCGACTACAAACATGACTACAAAGTGGACACGATTACTCTAAATCAATCGTTGACTACAAACTTTTAAGCAAGCTGCTTGGTGATAGGGCCTGATTACTCAGGCACCCATGATATCGATTCATCCTAAAATAAGTCAGGCCTGACTTATTTTATAATTTACCGTCTTAGACGACTGATCTCAGATCTGCTGGATCTCGGTACATAGTGATTACTTGAACTCAAAAACTCCAGTAGTATTGTGTGGATTGGACTAATGGAAGTCCTGGAGTGTTACAACTATGAATAGAACCCGACTACTGTTTCTTGTTCCTTTATTACTTCTCGTAGGTCTATTCGCATACAACTGGTATGCAAATGAGGTGACTATTGAGCATGAAAGTGGAACTTATAAAGGAGAAGCATCTCTCGGTAGAATTGTGTGGAATGGCGTCCCGCATGGTCAGGGCACCCTCACCTTTGCCGATGGAACAAAGTATGTCGGGGAATTCAAGGACGGCAAGCAAAATGGTCAAGGGACTTGGACCGATCCCGATGGATCAGAGTATGTCGGGGAATGGAAGGACGATAAAAGGAATGGTCAGGGTACTCTAGCTTCTCCCGATGGATCAGAGTATGTCGGGGAATGGAAGGACGATAAAAGGAATGGTCAGGGTACTCTAGCTTCTCCCGATGGATCAGAGTATGTCGGGGAATGGAAGGACGATAAAAGGAATGGTCAGGGTACTCTAACTTCTCCCGATGGATCAGAGTATGTCGGGGAATTCAAGGACGGCAAACAAAATGGTCAGGGCACTTGGACCCATCCCGATGGATCAGAGTATGTCGGGGAATTCAAGGACGGCAAACAAAATGGTCAGGGCACTTGGACCCATCCCGATGGATCAGAGTATGTCGGGGAATGGAAGGACGATAAAAGGAATGGGCAGGGCACCTACACACTTGCCGATGGAGTAACGTATGTCGGGGAATGGAAGGACGGCAAACAGAATGGTCAGGGTACTTGGACTAATCCCGATGGCAGAAAGTATGTCGGGGAATTCAAGGACGACAAAAGAGATGGTCAGGGGACTTACACTTTTCCCGATGGATCAAAGTATGTCGGGGAATGGAAGGACGGAAAACCAAATGGTCAGGGGACTTACACTTTTCCCGATGGAGCAAAGTATGCCGGGGAGTTCAAGGACGGCAAACAGAATGGTCAGGGCACTTGGACCCATCCCGATGGGTACAAGTATGTTGGGGAGTTCAAGGACGACAAGAGACATGGTCAGGGCACCTGGTCTGCTCCTAGTGGAGAAAAGTACATCGGGGAATGGAAGGACGACAATAAACATGGTCAGGGCACTTACACGTTTGCCAATGGATCGGTGTACGTTGGGGAATGGCAAGGCAATAAACGACAGGGTCAGGGTAGTGAGGTCAATCCTGATGGATCAAAGTACATCGGGGAATGGAAGGACGGAAAACGCAATGGTCAGGGGACTTACACTTTTCCCGATGGAGCAAAGTATGTCGGGGAATGGAAGGACGGAAAACGCAATGGTCAGGGTAATCTTCTGTTTGCCAATGGAGCGGTGTATGTTGGGCAATGGCAAGGTGATAAACGACAGGGTCAGGGTAGTGAGGTCAATCCTGATGGATCAAAGTACATCGGGGAATGGAAGGACGACAAGAAACATGGGCAGGGCACTTACACCTCTGCCGATGGATCAAAGTATGTCGGTGAATACAAGGACGACAAGAGACATGGTCAGGGCACTTACACGTTTGCCAATGGAGCGGTGTATGTTGGGCAATGGCAAGGTGATAAACGACAGGGTCAGGGTAGTGAGGTCAATCCTGATGGATCAAAGTACATCGGGGAATGGAAGGGCGGAAAACGCAATGGTCAGGGGACTTACACTTTTCCCGATGGAGCAAAGTATGTCGGGGAATTCAAGGACGGCAAACAAAATGGTCAAGGGACTTGGACCGATCCCGATGGATCAGAGTATGTCGGGGAATGGCAGGACGATAAAAGGAATGGTCAGGGTACTCTAACTTCTCCCGATGGATCAGAGTATGTCGGGGAATTCAAGGACGGCAAACTGAATGGTCAGGGGACTTACACCTATGCCGATGGATCAGAGTATGTCGGGGAGTTCAAGGACGACAAGAAACATGGGCAGGGCACTTACACCTATGCCGATGGATCAAAGTATGTCGGGGAATGGAAGGACAACAACTACCATGGTCAGGGTACCGACACTTTTCCCGATGGATCAGAGTATGTCGGGGAGTTCAAGGACGACAAGAAACATGGCCAGGGCACTTACACCTATGCCGATGGATACAAGTATGTCGGGGAATGGAAGGACAACAACTACCATGGTCAGGGTACTCTAACTTCTCCCGATGGAGCAAAGTACGTCGGAGAATTCAAGGACGATCAACGACAGGGTCAGGGCACTTACACCTCTGCCGATGGAGCAGTGTACGTCGGAGAATTCAAGGACGGCAAACAAAATGGTCAAGGGACTTGGACCTATGCCAATGGAGAAAAGTACATCGGGGAATGGAAGGACGGCAAGAAACATGGTCAGGGTACTTACACCTATGCCTCTGGAGCAGTGTACGTCGGGGAATGGAAGGACGACAAACAGAATGGGCAAGGAACCGAGACCTTTACCGATGGAGGAAAGTATGTCGGTGAATACAAGGACGCCAAAAGGACTGGTCAGGGTACTTACACCTATGCCTCTGGATCAGAGTATGTCGGGGAATGGAAGGACGACAATAAACATGGTCAGGGCACCAAGACCCATGCCGATGGATCAGGGTATGTCGGGGAGTTCAAGGACGACAAGAAACATGGCCAGGGTACTTACACGTTTGCTAATGGAGCAAAGTACGTCGGGGAATGGCAAGGCAATAAACGACAGGGTCAGGGTGGTGAGGTCAATCCTGATGGATCAAAGTACATCGGGGAATTCAAGGACGACAAGAAACATGGTCAGGGCACCTACACCAATGCCGATGGATACAAGCATGTTGGGGAATGGCAAGGCAATAAACGACATGGTCAAGGTAGTGAGGTCTATCCTGATGGATCAAAGTATGTCGGGGAACGGAAGGACGACAAGAAACATGGTCAGGGCACCTACACCTTTGGCAGTGGACCACATTTAGGGGACACATATGTCGGTGAATACAAGGACGGCAAATTCCATGGTCAGGGCACCTACACTTGGATTGATGGAAGAGAGTATGTTGGGGAATGGAAGGACAACAAGAAACTTGGTCAGGGATCCCTAACTTTCCCCGACGGAAGAAAGTATGTCGGGGAATGGAGGGGCCACAATTTCCATGGCCAGGGCACCTACACCTATGCCGATGGATCAGAGTATGTTGGGGAATGGAAGGACGACAAGTACCATGGTCAGGGCACTTGGACTAATCCCGATGGGTATAAATATGTTGGGGAATGGAAGGACGACAAGAAACGTGGTCAGGGCACCTTCATTTTTCCCGATGGAGAAAAGTATGTCGGGGAATTCAAGGACGGCAAGTACCATGGTCAGGGCACTTGGACTAATCCCAGTGGAGCAAAGTATGTCGGGGAATGGAAGAACGACAAAAGGGATGGTCAGGGGACTTACACGTCTGCGGATGGATCAGAGTATGTTGGGGAATGGAAGGACGACAAGTACCATGGTCAGGGCACTTGGACCCATCCCAGTGGAGCAAAGTATGTCGGGGAATGGAGGGACGGAGAACCTTGGAACGGTGTCGAATACGACATAGATCTAAACGTAACTGCAACCTGGTCAGAAGGTGTTAGAAAAGAGAAATAAACCGACCTCCTAACCCAACGCAAAAGGACATCCAACCTCCGGATGTCCTTTTTTTGGTTTATTCGGAATTACACAGGGTAGGTCTTTACGGATAACGACTTTAGAACGACGTTCAGAAGGGTCTGTGACGGTTTCTTGTAAGGGTTTGTGTCAGTAGGTCGGGGTGTCATTCCAAACAAAAGAACCTACTGAATCTGCCACTAGTTGGTGTCATTTTTGACTTCTTGAACTCCCTAAACCCCGATAGTATTGTGTGGATACGACTAATGGAAGTTCTGGGGTATTACAACTATGAATACGACCCGATCGCTATTTCTAGTTTGTTTCTTTCTTTTCGCGAGTCTATACGCATCCAACTCACATGCGGATGAAGTAACTATTGAAATCTGGGGTGGGGAGTATTCAGGGGAAGTGTCTAATGGGGTTCCGCATGGTCAGGGCACCTGGACTCATACTAGCGGGAAAAAGTATACCGGGGACTGGGAGGACGGCAAGAAACATGGTCAGGGTACTTACACGTTTGCCAATGGAAGAAAGTATGTCGGGGAATTCAAGGACGATAAAAGGAATGGTCAGGGCACTTGGACCCATCCCAGTGGAGCAAAGTATGTCGGTGAGTTCAAGGACGGAAAACGCAATGGTCAAGGTACTCTAACTTCTCCCGATGGAACAAAATATGTTGGGGAATGGAAGGACAATAAGAAACGTGGACAGGGAACCTTAACTTTCCCCGACGGAAGAAAGTATGGCGGGGAATTCAAGGACGGAAAACGCAATGGTCAAGGTACTCTAACTTCTCCCGATGGAACAAAATATGTTGGGGAATGGAAGGACAATAAGAAACGTGGACAGGGAACCTTAACTTTCCCTGACGGAAGAAAGTATGGCGGGGAATTCAAGGACGATAAAAGGAATGGTCAAGGTACTCTAACTTCTCCCGATGGAACAAAATATGTTGGGGAATGGAAGGACAATAAGAAACGTGGACAGGGAACCTTAACTTTACCTGACGGAAGAAAGTATATCGGGGAATTCAAGGACGATAAAAGGAATGGTCAGGGAACCTTAACTTTCCCCGACGGAAGAAAGTATGTCGGGGGATTCAAGG
>Ga0315339_1003900_pt1 | contig 10122 bp, 11 predicted proteins | sample ASW17metaG_FD_204514 | JGI IMG/M metagenome (GOLD analysis project Ga0315339, IMG submission 204514) | Ammonia-oxidizing marine archaeal communities from Pacific Ocean, United States - ASW #17 | ecosystem: Environmental > Aquatic > Marine > Oceanic | place: USA: California | collected 2016-12-05
AGCTTTGGCGGAGCGCTCCTGCGCCCCTTCGGGCCTCAGCCCATCATCATTCGTCATATGCAACACTCCGGTTGAGGTTCAATTTACCCCAGCCGGGTGTCTCAATTATCCGTACCGCACCCCAGTTCTTCGAGCTGACCCATCGCGTTTTCCTTGATCCTTGCGATCAGTCCGGCGTGGCCTGATCACGGTTATCGCGGCCCCCGGTCGGGTACTCAAGCCAACAGCGCCGGCTCGGCGATTAGTAGGAGGCCACCCAACACACCGCAATTGTTGAGGAAGAAAAGCCGAGCGGTGTTGCGTCTTAGCGATTCTTCCATGCGCCAGAAATGATGATAGGCGAGCATCGCGACAATCGTGAAGGCGATCAGCATCAGCGCGCCAATATCGGCGTGCCAGTCAATAAGCACCATCAGGCCGCCGCTGAACTGTAGCGCATATCCGCTGCAAAGAACGACCCACGGCAGGGGCAAGCCGAGTGACGCGAAGTGCTCGACATGCTGGCGCGATCGCAGTTTGGAGCCCGCATTAACAACGCCCGCGCCGATGAACAGCACGGCGACGAGACCGTGTGCGATGATCTCGACAAAAGCATGATCAGCATGAAACATTTCTTGTCCCCCGGCGCATTCTGTACGTTGATTTTACTATCACACGGCTTAAGAACAGTGGCGCTGAAAGAATTTTTGCGTCATGAAAGACCGCTCCTCGCGGCTTGAAGCGATCGGTGACTGCGCCGGGAATGCCGGCCATTATTCGTTGCACGATAGAGATTGCGGCGTCGTTGCAGGAGGTTCCATCTTGAACGAAAAACCGATCGGCCTCGACGGTCTTGCCGCCGGTCTGCACCATGATCTGGAAATTCTGCAATATCCGCCAGCCAATTGGGTGACACAGCGGCACACGGATACTGGCGCCAGCGTCGTCGATGTCGTGGTGATCGGGGCTGGCATGTGCGGGCTCGCTGCGGGGTTCGCGCTTCAGCGGGCCGGCATTGCCAATATCCGCATTCTCGATGCCAGTGAGGCCGGGCGGGAGGGGCCTTGGCTGACCTATGCGCGGATGGATACTCTGCGCTCGCCCAAGCAATTGGCGGGGCCGGCCATGGGGCTGCCGAACCTTGCCTTCCGGTCATGGTACGAGGCGCAATGGGGGCACGAATCCTGGGGTCGGCTCGACAAAATCCCGACGAAAATGTGGATGGACTATCTCATCTGGTACCGCGCGGTGCTTGAATTGCCGGTGGAAAATAAACGCCAAGTCAGGCAAATCGTTCCAGCGCCTCATGGTTTCAATCTGGAAACTGATGGCGATGGTGGGCCCGAAACCGTCGCCGCGCGCCGCGTCGTGTTGGCAACCGGGCGCGAGGGGATGGCGCGGCCGCGTGTGCCGGTTCCGCTTGAAGCGCTGCTCGGGCCAAATTGCCGGCACAGTGCGGCAACCATCGATTTTTCCGAGATGAAAGACAAGCAGGTGGCGGTCATTGGCTTCAGCGCCGCGGCGGTCGATAATGCGGCCGAAGCGCTGGAGGTCGGAGCGCGGGAAGTGCATTTGCTGGTCCGGGCGCCCGAAGTGCCCCGGATCAACAAAATGAAGAGCACCACCTATCCTGGCTTCACGGAGGGATTTCCGCTGCTTACCCCACGGGCGCGGCTCGACCTCCTGTCTTATGCCTTCCGATACCGGATCGCGCCGCCGCGCGACTCCGTACTGCGCGTGTTCCGGCATGCCAATGCCAGGCTGCATCTTGCCGCACATGTGACCGACGCGCTCCGCGACGGCGATCGGATTATCCTGCGCGCCGGCAGTAAGAGCTTGCCGGTCGATCAAATTATCTACTGTACCGGCTTTCTGGTCGATGTCGTGGCGCCTCCCGAGACCAACGCTTTTGCGACGCATATTCGGACTTTCCGGGACGTAATCGACAATACCGACGACTCTTTTCTCGATGAACTTCTCGATTTTCCTGATCTCGGGCCGGCTTTCGAGTTTCAGGAGCGGGTGGCGGGCGCGGCGCCATTCCTGACAAATCTGCATGACTTCACTTTCGCGGCGACGCCTAGCCACGGCAATGTCGCCGGAGATATTCCCAGCGTTAGCGACGGCGCGGCCCGGCTGGCGCGAGGCATCGCGGCGGGACTCTTCGCCGAGGATTATCAATCCCATCTGGGAGCGCTCCATGCTTACGAAGAGCCGGAACTTCTTGGCGACGAGATACCGGGCGATATCGGCTGGATGCCGCCGGTGTGACTCTGGCGCTTGTATTTGTGGCCTGAGCTTGATTGACTTCGGGCGCCATCGATCGGTGCCGAGGAGGAAAAAAATGACTGAACCATATCGCGAGAGGATTACAGAACCCGGCGCCTGGCTTGGGTCGGACATCCAGAACGATGATAGCTGGGTCGTTCGCATTGATGAGGCGATTGTCGGTGAACTCGATTCATTGCTTGGCGCGCTCAAGGACAAGGGCTTGAGGATTCCATTTGGTGTATCGGAAATCTCGATGCCGACCCTCAAGACCGTCCTCGACGAAATCCCGAACCGCCTTGAGAATGGTCTGGGTTTTGTTCTCGTTCGCGGCCTGCCGCGCGAGAAATATTCGGCGGAAGAATGCGAACTAATCTATTGGGCGATCGCGTCGCAGATTGGCACACCGATCAGCCAGAACGCGCTCGGCGAACGAATGTGCCATGTCCGCGACGCGGGTCGTACTCTTGCGGACCCCAAGGTGCGCGGCTATCAAACCGCCGCCAAACTCGATTTCCATTGCGATCTCTTGCCGGCCGACACTCTCGGGCTGTTTTGCCTGCGCACTGCCAAGGCGGGTGGGGCGAGCTTTCTTGTCAGTTCGCTTGCCGTCCACAATGTCCTTCGCGAAGAGCGCCCCGATCTGCTCGACGTGCTCTATGAGCCGTTTCATGCCGATTGGCGCGGCGACGAGCCGGCCGGTGAGACGCCCTGGTATACAAATCCGATGTACAGCTATTGCGATGGCCGGGTGACCTCGCGGATCACCACCCGCTTCGTGTTCGATTCGGCAAGCCGCTTCGGTCCCGATGTTGCGCTGTCGGAGCGGCAAAGCGAAGGTCTCGACGTAGTGCACGCGATTGCTGAGCGTCCCGAGATGCGGCTGGCTATGGGCTTTCAGGAGGGCGACATGCAATTCGTCAATAACCACATCATTCTGCATGCCCGCGAAGAATATGAGGATTATGACGAGCCCGAGCGCAAACGCCATTTGCTGCGCATGTGGATCGCTTCGCCAGAGGAACGTCGTCGCCGGCTGGCACCGGAGCTTGCCGCGCGCTATCGCTTTGTTGAAGCTGGCGGAATTCCTAAGCGCGACGCCGCTTGAGTTCTCAAGATTTAGATTTTTTCAGCCGGCCGGCGTTGGGGTTGTTTCCAATTTTCGGCTAAGCGGCCGCCCGTGCTGCAATCGCCGCCGTCTCCACCTTCAACGTCTTGCTCAATCTTCGGTGGTGATCCTTGACTGTATCAAGGTCCCAATTGAAAGATGCGATCGCATCGGTCACATTGAAGTGCTCCTGCGATAGGGCATCGCGCTCATCCTGATATCGCTTAAACGCGCTCATGCTGGCGTCGTTCACCGCTGCAGCCAGTAGCTCCGCGTCGCGCAGCGCGTCGGTAATCCCATGGGCGGTCAGGGGGTCCTTGAAAAAACCGGCATCGCCGACAAGCGCCCATCCAGGACCGAAAGACTGCCGAAAAAATCCATTCTCGCCGGGATGTCTACGCAAGCGGTCTGGCCGGGACGCGCGTCCGGCTTCACGTGCAAAGTCGGGTGAAGTTTCGGCCAGTATCGTTTCGAACAACGACTCAGAACCCTTGGCAATCTCCCGTCGAAGACGCTCCGGCAGCAGCGAAACGAAAACGCAAGTTTCGCCCGCATTGGTCGGTATCGCTCCAACGCTCACGCCGGGTCGATAGTACCAGCGGAAGCCTTCATCTGTGATCCCGGATAAATAGCCGTAGATCGCCGAAGTTCGGTATTCGGAGCGCCGGTATGTTTGTGCGTTGACGAGGTCCGCGACCGTGGAACGGCGACCGTCGGCGCCAATGACGATGTCGGCCTTGATGCTATGCGCATTGCCTTCGGCGTCTTGGAACGACGCGCCGGTGACACGCCCATCGGGATCGAAATCAAGCGCGCGCAGGCTTCCCCCGTGATAAATGTGCGCGCCGGCGCGGCGGGCGCCATCGACGAGAACACGGTCAAGCACGGTGCGTCGCGGTGCAAACAGCGAATTGGCACCATATTCTGGCTTAATATCGAGCCCAATCGCTTCGTCGCCATAGTAAAAGGTTGTGTAGCGAACCGCAGGTGTTCCCGCCTTGATAATTTCGTCGAGCAATCCCCAGCGGGTCAGCTGAATCACCGCCCCGCGCATGAGTGCATGGGTGGAGATCGTGTCGCTGCCATAAGCCTGCCGGTCGATGGCAAGGACCTTGAGCCCCTGGCTTGCAAGGAGCAGCGCCGTCGCGGCGCCGGCAGCTCGGGCACCGACTATCAAGGCGTCGTATTTTTCGTCGAATTCGTACTTGGATGTCACGGTCAAAACTTTCCTGCGAACCTATGCAGCAACCAAGATCGGCCGGAGGGGTTCGATTGGAAGAATTGGTGGACTAGACTGAGTACCGTCAGAGTCCAGTGCGAAGACATGCGCGTCGGATCGCAAGCCGGGCGGGACGATACCGAGCGCACCCCATTTATCTATCGCTTCGACGATCATGGTTCCGCTGGACCTGCCGTTCTCGTGGATCCAATTCGCATGAGTCGCGAAATGCGATCCAATCGTGCGAATGGCGTCTTTTATCTTTCGTTCGGTGACCTGCTGCGAGGACTGCGTAACTTCAACGAGAAATCTAGTCATTGTCTTAGGCTCCTATTTTTCGGTGTTAAGTTCAATCGTATTTCCGATTGTCGATTATGCTGCGTCGACCGATTGCCGGCGCGATCTGATCTCGCGGATCAGCATGGCGGCTGCGATTATTGCGGAGACGCCGCCGCCAATCAGGGCCGGGGTGGCGCCGACCGCGATGTCGTAGCCCATGCCGAAGGGCGCGGCCGACAACAGGAAAATGCGCAGGCGCAAGGTGTCGCGCTGCAAGCGGCCAATCATGATCAGCGACACGGCGGCGAAGACGAAGACCGTCGGCAGTCCATCCCAGGTCGACCAGCAGACCGCCGCAACCATCGGCAAAAAGGAGAGACCGACCCAGCGAAACCAGGGGCGCTCGCCGACAAAGAATGCCAAGGCGCTTTGCGTTGCGCCGAGACCGGCAACCCCGGCGCCGCTCCAGGCTTCAAGCAGTGCATAGTGCAGGCTGTAATCGGCGCCGATGCCGAACTGCATCGTCATGATTGCCCTGTGCGCGCGAAACACCGGCCAGGTCAGTTGAAAAAGCAGGCCCGCCGCGCCGAAGGCGGTTGCCAAGGGGTTTTCCTGAAAGAATTCCGTGAAGGCTTCCATTGCCTTGTCCTCGTCTTCGGCGCGTCGTTTCGAGCGCTACATACCAACCAGTCGGTATGCATATACAAACCGGTCGGTTTGTTGTCAACGAGAAACATCGTTTTCGCTGTGACCAACGTCACAGTTGAACAAAATCAATGGGTTATCTGGTAGAATTGGATAGTACTTGCAAACCTAAGCGGCCTACGCCATATTACAGACTAGTTGGTATATAAGGAATCGGTCGATGACCAAGAAAAGTGAAGCCACCCGAGAGCGGATTCTCGCTGCCGCCGAGACATTGGTTATGGACCGGGGATTTAGCGGCACCTCTATCGACGAGATTTTAAAAGAAGCCGATCTGAGCAAAGGCGCCTTCTTCCATTACTTCAAAGGCAAGGGCGATCTTGCCCGCGTGCTCATCGAAACCCATGCGAAGAAGGATCTGGCGCTTTTTGACGATTTGCTTGAGAAGGCAGAAGCGCAAGCCGAGGATCCGCTTGAGCAGGCTTTGCATTTCCTTGCAGGCTTTGAGGACTATGTCAGCCGTTCAACGGATCTTGCGCCCGGCTGCATGTATGCGACCTACACCTATGAGGGCACGCAGATAGAGCCGGCGATCAGGGACTTCGTCGCCGACACCTTGCGACAGTGGACCTCGATGTATGTACGCAAGTTCCAGGAGGTCATCGATCTCTATGAGCCGGCGCTACCGGTCACCGCGCGCCAACTAGCCGAGACGATCGTTTCGGTTATCGAGGGAGGACTCGTTCTTCAGCGTGCCTATGGCGACATCCAGTTGACCGCGCGCCAATCGGAACAATTCCGCAATTATCTCCAGCTTTTGTTTGCCGGGAGCAAGCGGAAATCGGGAAAGAAAACAACACGTAAATCCGCTGTGCCCCGCCAGGCTGTTGGGGAGCCCGCCTAGCATCTGGATTCGATCAGAAAATATCGCGGGGTTCGTTCGGTTCGAGAGCCCTTGCGGGTGACTGAAACGGACGAAATCGGCGACATGGAGTTCCAGTCAATCCGCACAAGCCAAATTGGCGCACGCCCCTGGCAAATTACTCGGCGTCAAACATGCTGATCGAATAGGATCGGATTGCCGTCGGGATCGATGACCATGCAACTCGCCGGGCCGGATGTCGTCTCGTCGGCTTGGCTGGCGATCTCAACGCCGTCGGCTTTGAGCGCCTTTTGGATTTCCCTGACATCGGTGAATTTTTCGAGCGTCTGGCCGCTCGTGTCCCAGCCGGGATTGAAGGTCATTGTGTTCTTATCGAACATGCCCTGGAACAAGCCGATCACGCAGCTCGGGCATTTCATGATCAGCCAGCCCTGGCTGGCGTCGCCTCCTATGATTTCAAATCCGAGTTTTTCGTAAAATCCCCGCGAGGCCGAGAGGTCCTTGACCGCGAGGCTTACCGAGAAATTTCCAAGATCCATTTTTTTCGACTCCTTTTGAGCGCATACTATTCAAGTCGGATATTTTTCCGCTTTTTTCCGGTCTTGCGGTCCCATACCACCGCCGTTTCTCGCTGATTGGCAATTCCGATGCCGGCGATATCCGTAGACTTGATCCCGGCCTTGCGAATGGCGCTCCGGCAGGTCGCGACGACGGTTTTCCAGATTTCTTCCGGATCGTGCTCAACCCAGCCGGGCTTCGGATAGAATTGGCGGAATTCCCGCTGCGCCGAGGCGATTATTGCGAGCCGGTGGTTAAAAACGATCGCGCGCGAGGACGTGGTTCCCTGGTCAATCGCAAGAATATAACTCGGCATTGATATTCCTCGCGATGTCCTCTGCTATCCGGTCGGCGCCCTGGTCCGGCTCTTATCGCGAGAGCCTAAGTAATCGTCGAGCGCGGCGGCTTGCTCGGGCGTGGTCCGCAGGCCGAGCTTAGTGCGGCGCCATAATATGTCCTCTGCCGTTTCGGCCCATTCATTGGCGATAAGATAGTCGACCTCGCGCTCGCTCAGCCCCGCGCCGAAATCGCGACCAAGATCGGCATGCTTGGTTACGCCGGCAAGAAGCATCGCCACGCGCGTTCCATAGGCCCGGCAAAGGCGATAAATCAGCACGCGATCGAGAAAAGCGAACTGGCCGACCATGCTTTTCGTCCAATCCTCGAAGGCTTCGACCTTGATATCGCCGCCGGGGAGGGGCTTGGCCTCAGTCCAGGCCGGGCCCATAAGCGGAAAATTATCCGCAAGCCGGCCCAGAGCCTCTTCCGACAGGCGCCGATAGGTCGTGATCTTGCCGCCATAGACGGATAGCACGGGCGGCTGATCTTTCGGGGCGTTCAAGGCGAGAACGTAGTCGCGGGTGACCTCCTGCGCTTTGGTGCCTCCGTCATCGTAAAGAGGTCGCACGCCAGCAAATGACCAGCGGATCTTGTCCTGCTTGATTGGTTCATCGAAATATTCATTGACCGCGCCAAGCAGATAATCAATTTCACCTTGGCTGATCCGTGCAGCACCGGGATCACCCTCGAAGTCCTCGCCGGTGGTTCCGATCAAGGTGAAGTCGCGCTCATAGGGGATGGCGAAACAGACCCGGCCATCGGAATTCTGGAAAACATAGGCACGTTCGTGATCGAAAATCCGGTCAACGACAATGTGACTTCCCTTGACCATACGAATGCGTTCGGGGAGATCGAGGCCGGCAATTTCCGAAAGGATGTTCGATACCCATGGCCCGCCGGCATTGACCAGGCTACGCGCAGCAATGGTCGTGCGCGCGCCATTGCGCACATCCTCCATGGTCAGCTGCCATTCGTCGTCGTGGCGCTTGGCCGCGACGCATTTGGTTCTGGTCATGATATCAGCGCCCTGGTCAGCGGCATCGCGGGCCGTGAGCACGACCAGCCGCGCGTCCTCGACCCAGCAATCCGAATACTCGAAGGCGTGGCGATAAATCGGTTTGAGCTTGGTGCCGGCCGGGTCGCCGGTCAGATTGACGCTGCGCGTCGGTGCCAGGAGGCGACGACCGCCGAGATGGTCATAAAGAAAGAGGCCGAGCCGGAGAATTGGCCAAGACCTCAATCCCTTGTGGTGTGGCAGAATAAATCTAAGCGGCCGAATAATGTGGGGAGCGGCTCTGAGGAGCACCTCGCGCTCGATCAGCGCCTCACGGACGAGGCGGAATTCATAGTATTCGAGATAGCGCAGGCCACCGTGTATAAGCTTGGTCGACGCCGAGGACGTCGCGCCACCCAAATCGCCCTGATCGCACAGCGCCACCGACAGGCCGCGCCCAGCAGCGTCGCGGGCAATGCCACAACCGTTAATACCGCCGCCGATGATAGCGAGGTCGTAAGTTTGCAACGGCTACCTTCCCGCGCCCAAAATGCCGGTCGATATCTTTGCGCAAATTCTCGTTCTTATTCGTTAAATAAAGCTAGGTCGCGCCCTTATAAAATGTTGTTTCTGTCTCGTTCCCCATCATGACCGCTTTCGGTGGTATTCCGGAGATTGCCGGTGCCTACCTGCACGGCTGAACGGCGCCACGTCCGGAAGTCAGCACGAACTATCAAATAGCGTTGCCTGTTTATCAATATCGAGCGCGCTGATATCTTGGGAAATCAAAAAAACGGCGGACTGTAGTTGGCGCCAGCGGCGAGACGGTCAACCCAGTTTGTGCAGAACCGACTATCGGCTTTGCGGCGCGAGAAAGACCCACAAAAGCAAACGGGCCCAGCGGGCCCGCTTGAAACCCAGCGCTATTACGGCGGTCAATCAATCAATCTGGAATTGCCGTTGATGCGCGTCATATTCGGCATGTCGACAGCGACGCCACTGCGCTCGCGGGCAAGAGGATTCGCTCGATTCAGGTCAATACGAACGCCGGCCATGAAGACATGGGCAATAGCCATTTCGTCATCAGAACCGGCAATAGTCTCATGAGCATAATAGCCGTCATAGCGGCCGAACACCGACAAAAAACTGTCGTCGCCGAATGACGTTACGGCATGCTCAACCTCGCCACCCCACCAAAACACATCGACATCGTCGGTAGTCGTACCTGGCAAACCGTTATCGTTCACGCCTGACGCCCAGCCGAGCTCGCCCTCAAGCTTAGTGTCGCCGTAATTCATATATTGTCGAGCAACGCCGCGCAGGAAAAACGCCTCGTCGATTACATTGTGGGAAGTTGAAACGTTGCTTTCAACCCCGGAAATGCCGGCTTGACCGAACAGGGTCATATTACCGAAATAGGCTTGGCCCTCGACGCCGACAAGCCACTGAGTGTACGCATCGTCGTCCGTTGAAGCGAAGAACACTTTACCACCACCAGCAAACGCGCCAAACAGATAGCGGTCCGTTTCGCGGAAGGTGAGATGGGCGCCTGTCAAAAACCCACCCGTGTAATTTTCGTCTGTATTAAAATCGCCGAACATCCCCTCGCCATATTGGTCGAGCTGAAGGCTGAGGGAATCCGATAGTGGGATATCGACGCGCGCGTCGCCGCCAATCGACCACGGGTTTGATTCGAAACCAGACTCGTTGCGATTATTGTCGAGGTCACTAACAGCCCGTTGACGAAGTCCCGGTTGACTGACTCAATGATGACATTGGGATTCGACCGGGGTTGATACGATGGCGATGCGACGCGAGACGGGTGTTCAAGGCGATTTGGTCGTGACCTG
>Ga0315339_1003901_pt1 | contig 10122 bp, 7 predicted proteins | sample ASW17metaG_FD_204514 | JGI IMG/M metagenome (GOLD analysis project Ga0315339, IMG submission 204514) | Ammonia-oxidizing marine archaeal communities from Pacific Ocean, United States - ASW #17 | ecosystem: Environmental > Aquatic > Marine > Oceanic | place: USA: California | collected 2016-12-05
ACCCGCGTCCAACGCGGATCCCTACAAGGTCGCCGCTGTGATCATCAAGACGACCAAGAAGGCGTTGGCCTAACCACCCAATCTTCGCAACAGAAAAAATAAAAGCGGGACGGCGCCCTAAGGCACCCGTCCCGCTTTTATTAGGCTTGCTAAAAGTTAAATCAGACGATCTCGTTTATCATGCCATCAGCCGCCCCTTCAAGGGCCTCGCGCTGGTTATAAAAACCGCTGCCTGCCAATTGTTTCGTCCGCTCGACCTCCTCAGCTCTCACGTCAGGAATCTCGCTGAGCTGTTCTTTGGCGGTCTGGAACTGTGCAATTTCCGAGACGGCATCCTGAAGGACATCGGACTCGATCACGGCACTCGCCACGTTTTCGAGCGCCTCCGGGGTATTGTAATACCCCGACTGAACCTTCTCGCGAACTCCGTCTAGGTTGACTTTTGACTGGGGCGGCGCAGATTCAGCCAACTGTGTCAACTCGGCAACACTCTGTGCGCCCTGCGATATCTCGACCGTATCGCTGGCCTGTGCGCCCTCTTTTTCAGGGCGGGCGGCTGCGCTTTGCTGCTTGGTCTGTGAGACTTTGGGCTGATGCGACAATGGATCTATTCCGCGCACCATAATCTACCTGCTTCTCTGATGGTTAAACCCGGCTCATACTGGTACTATCGGCATTGTAAACAAAAACTTTAGCGAAATCTCAAATTATAAATAAAATATAACGTTCACTTGCATCAATATAGACAAAAGTGGATTTTATTACAAACTCATCGCGTCCCGTCATAGAGCCGAGACTTGCCTGGGCTCGCAGATTTATAACCGCGAAAGGCCTGCCGCCCCTTCCCCATTTGGTGCATTTCCCCGCGTGTCGCTACCAAGAGCTTCTGCGCCATCTCCTGTGTATCGTGCCGAACCCCTTCAAGTTCGTAGAGTAGGTTGCGCATAGTATCGACTCGCGCCACTACCTCCGGCCCCCCATTGCGTGGGTCGGGCATGCGTTGCTGACGCAGCCTCACTCGATCCATCAGCTCCTGCATTCGGGCAAAGGAGGTTTCAAGCCCCACCAAATCCTCGCGTTCGACGCAATCCCGCTGTTCTATGCCGATAGCGTACATAGCACGGTAATCACCGCATTGCTGATCGAGCAAATCGAGTATTTCGCAAGTGTCGGCCATAAACCTATCCTGTCAATACCACCCTGGGCGGGGGCGCGGGATTCGCACCACCCGAACCATCGTTGAGTATTACCTGCTCCCAGGCCTGCAAAAGATTCTGCATCACCGTAATAACCTCTTCGATCGCCTCCGTATCCATATGGACATTGGCGTGGACCAATCTCCGATAGGAATAGAGGTATAGACGCCGCAAGTTCAGCGCAAGTTCATCGCCTTGGTCCAGCAAACCCTGATCGAGGGAATAAAGCAATTCGAGAATGATATCTTGCGCGCGAATCAAGGCATTCCCCTTGCCTTCCATATCCTTCTTCTCCAGTTGCAACAACGCTCGATTCATAAAGCGAATCGCACCCTGGTAGAGCATGACGATCAACTTACCCTTATTGGCCGTCTTGATCTGGACCTGATTGTATTGGTTGTGCTGCTTGTAACCGCCTCGATTCATAAACCCTCAGTTCCCTCTTTCATACTTACTTGGATAGACCCGCCAGCTGACCACTGAGAAAATTACCCTGAGATTGCATATTGGCGATTGTGCCCTCTAAGGTAGCAAGTCGCCTCACTAGATTCAATCGTTTGTGTTCAATGCGCCTTTCCATGTTCACCACCTGATCACCCAAATCCTCGATCGTATCGTCGATTGCTTTTCCGCGATTGGTCAACGTACCTTCGTATTGGTCCGTAATCGAGCCCAGGGAGTCGCTAAGCAGCCGGGCGACACCAAAGATCAGATCCACGCTGCCCGCATCTTGCCCCTCGGCCGCGACCTCGCTTTCGGCCAGATTAACCCGCAGAGAAAGCCCGGCGACATTTTCGGCGTCGATCGCCCCGGTGAGGATCCGACCAAAACCAACGGCGGCTTCCCCATTGATCGTGCCTTCGACGTTTTTGCCGTCGAACGAGCCGGCCACCAGCCCGAGTTCCGCGGAATCCTCGTCAATGCTGAAGCCATTACGGCTACCAAAGCCATTGTGCCCGAGTTCGAGCTTGCCATCAATATTGGCTGCGGTGACATCGAGCGAGAACCGTCCCTCCGTCTCGACATCGATACTGCCAAAGTTCAAACTGCCGGCGGCTTCGTTCTCCTCGATCAGGGTGACGGTCAGATCGCTGTTGCCTACCTGGTTGTCAATGACGCTAATCCGCCCCCCCGCATCGATATTGACGCTAACTTGACCATTCAGCGTGCTGCGGATCTGGGTTAGCAAATCCCCGACCGTATCGGTCGCACTATCGCCAATCGTAAAAATTTTACTGTTACTATTGCCTGCGTGGTCCGTAGTGTTAATACGGATCGTATCACCGTTTTGCACATTCGCACCAAAAATGTTGGCAAAAGCCGTGTCGGCGTCGATGGCCTGGGTCCCGTTGGTGGTATTGGCGATCGACCCCCGGCGCACCTCGGCAACATCGCTGGCCAATTGCGTATTGATTGAGGAGACGATATCGTCCAAATTCGATCCGGCTGCCAAGCTAATCGGGGCGGGTTTGCCGCTGATATTGTCGATAAGTGTCAGTGTTTGATCCGTCGACAGGCCGCCAGTGAATTCCACCGCCCCCAAGACATTCGCCTTAGTCGCGGCCTGAGCGATCTCAACCGCATAATTGCCGTCTCTGGTCCGCGAATTGGTCGCAACGAATTCGATACCATCCTCGGAAGTATTACCCTGGGCGACAAAGAGCTTACGCACCTCCTCGAGGCTTTCGTCCAACGCCGTCGTCAACCGCTCCTCGTCGATTTGCAGACGGCCGCTGCGGTTAAAACTGACGCCGACCAGCACCAACGCGTCAAAGCCATCAGATAAACCGCCGATCTGATTGGAAACGATCGATCGCAATTGTCCCTGCACCGAAATCAGGGTCGAGTCACCGGTCAGCGGTCCGCCCTTCTGGGTGTCTTGGTCGAAAGCCGAAGCCTCATCGATCAAATCCATGACCGAGTTGAACTCGTCGACAAAACTCTGAATATCGCCGCGCAAACCCGAGGTATCGTCTTTGTCAATCGTTATATCGACAAGTTGCCCCTCTTCGGCCTCAAGCAGATTCAAGGTTACTCCCTGAACCGCGTCAGTCACAGAATTAGTAGAGCGACTCAGCGTGATCCCATTGATCTGAAAAATCGAATTCTGCCCCGCCTGCAACTCTGCCGAGCGAGCATCGACTCCCGAAGTGGTCAAAGATTGCGTACCAAAATCAAGACTGCCGCCACCTTCGTTATTGCTAGTGAGCGTTAGCGCGAGTTGGCTACTCCCGCCCTGCAGGTCTTTGACGTTGATCCGCCCTTGGGCATCGATCGAAGCTTCGACATCGCCACCAAAGGTTTGCTCGATGGAGGTGAGTAAATTCTGGACCTTGACATTGTCGTTGGCAATGGAAAAGGTGCCGGCGACTTGGTCACCCGCGTGATTGACGCCATTGATACTAATCGTATCGCCGGCCTGGACGCCGGCTCCCAAGATATCGGAGAGACCCGTATCAGCATCGAGTGTCGTCGCCGCGTTGACCACACCGAGCTCCTGCAACACATTTCCATCGTCAGTAAAACTGGTCGTACCGCTGACCTCCAACTCGAAGGTCGAAGGGCCGGTCGCATTGACCTTCGCGGTTACGCCGGTCGGCGCTGCTGCATTGATCGCATCGCGGATATCATTGAGCGAATCGTTCGCCAAGTCGATGGCGACCGTCTTATCCCCAATCAAAACCGTGCCGGAAGCCGTCGAAGCGATCAGATCACCCACCGCATCCGATCCGCTGGCGAGTTCGTCGGTTTTGGCCCCGTCGCTGGTGGCATGGACCAGCGTGCTGTTTTCTTGCAGTGCCGTATTGGCGGTAAGGACCTGCGCGACGCTCTCGAAAGCGTTGTTGGACCCGACCAGAATACCAATGCTCTCCAACACATTGCCGCTGTCGGTGAAGGATCCCGTCCCGTCGATACGCAAACTAAACTTAGTGTTGTCATCGTCGTCGCTCCAGGAACTGATCGTCGCGACTACTCCGGGCGGCGCCGCATCGTTTATCTTGGTCTGGATATTGGTGAGCGAATCGGTGGCCAAGTCGATATCGACATCAACTTCACCGATCTGTATAGTCGCACTCGGAGCATTAGCCAACCCGAGTAACGAGCCAATGGCGGTGCTGGTGCTGACAAACACGTCACTATCGGCTCCGGTGACGATCTCGTTGGCTATCGACCCATCTCTGGCCAACACACCCAAATTCTCAAGCACGCCGCCATCATCAATCAGGTTCGTCGTGCCCTCTACTTCAAGCCTATGGCGCGTTATCCCCTCCTCCAGACTGGTACTAACAGTGGCCGCAACACCCGTGGGCGCCGCCGCGTTTATTTTGTCGCGAATACCTTCGAGGGTGTCGGTAGCCAAGTCGATCGCGACCTCTTCGTCTCCAACGGTGATCGTGCCCGAGGGCGATGAACCCAAACCGAGCAAAGTCCCCACCGCCTGGTCAGAGGCGAGAAACTGGCCAGAGCGACCGCCACTGGCAAATGTGTTCTTGATATCGGTGCTGGAAGAGGTAAAACCCAGGCCTTGTAGGACATTGGCGGAACTGGCATCCTGGATCGAGAAACCGTCTGCGCCGACCTCCTCGGCGGTCAGGATCATCCTGGTGTCGCCCGAGGCCACGGTGAGAATTTGCGCCGAGACTCCCGCGTCGGCGGCGTTGATCTTATCGCGCACATCTAGCAGGCTATCGTCAGCTACCAGTTCGACGCCCTTCCCACTGATGGTGAAGTCACCACTGAGCCCGAGCGATTCGGAAATACTGCCGAACGAGCGCGAAGACAAGCGCCGCGCCTGAGCCAATTCGACAACTTCGACACTAAATGTTCCGGCCGCCGCTTCATTGTTGGCACTGACGGAAACTCGGCCGCTATCGTCCGAGTTCGCATTGACGATCGAAAAAAGATCGTCACTCTCCAGTTTCGCCACCGAATCCTTGAGCGAGAGCAAGCCAGAGTTAATCGACCTAATGGCCACTTTCTCCTGCTCTAATTCGATTTGACGACGCTGAAGAAGAGTAACGGGACGGCGCTCAATATCGATTAACTGCTTTATAATCGAATCGGTATCGAGACCGGACCCCAAACCAGAAAATGAGACTCCTTGGGACATACTATGCTAACCTATTCCGCGGCGTTGATTCCGCGCCTCATTCCTACATTTACAGCAAGGCTTAAGCCACCCGGGGCACGGGCACTTCAGCCTTGGTCATTTACTAATAGACCAATTATTTTGTCCACGCTCATACTGACATCTAACACCTGTTGTGCCGGAACTTGCTTAACCAGCTCTCCAGTCTCGGCATCCGTAATCCTCACCACGACCATTCCGGTCTCGTTGTCCACAGACACGGAATAATCGCCATCAACCTTTTCAAGCGCGCTGTTTAAATCCCTGACCAGCGCCTCTGTTTTCGCCACCCCAATCTCGCCCCCCGCTATCGGAGCCGGGGCCGGAGACGGAGCCGCGTTCTGCTTTTTAGACAACGCAGTTCCCTCGGGGGACCGTTCCGAGGCTTGTGTGTATTGAGTGTTACTGGAACTAATAATATTATTCATAGTATTCTCACCCCTCTCTTAGAGAGATGTCCTGCTGCATCAGCAGGGTTTAAGTCATGTATCACTCTTGCAGATTGTTCCCCGGAGTGCCCATTTGGCCTCCGGGGAACGGCCCTCAAGTCTTATTCGCCTACTGCAGCAGCGCCAAAGCGTTCTGCGGCAGGACATTCGCCTGGGCCAACATCGCCGTGGCAGCCTGACTCAAGATCTGCGCTCGAGAAAACTCCGTCACTTCTTTTGCGATATCCGCATCGCTGATCGAGGCCTCCGATGCCTGGATATTCTCGATCTCGTTCTCTGTGTAGCTAATCGTGAACGCCAACCTGTTCTGGAAAGCACCCAATTCACCGCGTTGCTGTGACACCGCAGTGATTGCCTCGTCGAGGGACGTGATCGCAGTACGCGCAGACGTGATCGTAGCCACCGAGGCCGGTGCCAAATTGAGGGTATCGCCCGTCGCCTTCATATCGGCAATACCGATTTCGAGACGGTTGTAGGCAGCATCGGTAGGCCCCACTTGGAACGAACCTCCTTTGCCGTCGGTTGGCACGTCGACGGAAATGATCTGACCTTCTAAATCACCATCGGAATAGGAGCCTGTTGCGTTCGTGACATCGGCTCCGGCTAGCGTCACCTGGATGCCAAGACGGTCAAAATTGGCAACGATCTGTGTGCCGTCGGCGACATCAGTGCCGTCAAGCATGGTGGCGAGGCGGATCGTCTGCGTTACTGTGCCATTGCCCAGCGTGACATCTCCGTCGGCAGTAGCTGAACCATCGGCTTCAAGTGCTTCCACAAACGTATATTCCCCAGTGGCAGCACCCGAGATCTTAATACTAGTCACGCCAGATGTATTGCTGGCCGTCAAAGCTGTCGAGGTTACTAAAACCTGATTGCCGTACCCGGTAAGAACCGACTGCTCATTGTAAACAGTCGCTTGTGCAATCCGGTCGATTTCAGTGGTAAGCTGAGTAAACTCAGCCTGAATCGCCTCGCGGTTTTCGTCGGTGACCGTGCTTGACGAAGACTGAACCGACAACTCCCGCATCCGCACCAGGATCGCGCTGACCTCGTTGAGCGAACCTTCGGCGACTTGAATCAGATTAGTCGCCTGCTCAGCATTCGATACATTCATCTTCAGGCCACTGATCTCGGCCCGAAAACCCTCTCGCACTGCGAGACCGGCAGCATCGTCAGACGCCCGATTAAGCCTCAGACCGGAAGCCAAACGTTCAAGTTTGACCCCCAGAGTGCGGTTATTCGTGTTTAAGTGCCGTCCTGCATTGAGGGCGGATATATTACTATTAACTCGAAGTGGCATATTTGTCGAACCTCCTTGTTTGTCTTGCTAATAAAGGCATCCATGCCCAATTGCTCCGTTCCCCAACGGAGCTTAATACCCGATCGATCAAATGATGCTAAAACCTTGAACACAAATTGCGCTTATCGACCTCCTTACTTACAGATAGCGCCTATCGAACTCCTTTTTGAAGACCTATCAATCAAGGTAACAAAGTTTCTTAGTAATTTTATCGGCACTATAGATAGCTACCTTTAACATTTTCTGACATAGCTAAGACCACCCCCCGGTGGCCTCCGCTATATGGTCCTCTTTTTTCTTATTCTATTTATATCGTCCGTTATATCGGGATCTTTACTCCCGACTCATTTTCGCCTACAGACCAAGAATCCCCAAAGTCTGTTGTGGTGTCGTATTTGCCTGGGCGAGCATAGCCGTGGCGGCCTGACTCAGGATCTGACTGCGAGTAAAGAGAGTCACCTCGGCCGCCATATCGCTATCTCGCAATGCCGCTTCCGAGTTAGTGTTGTTTTCTATAGAGTTACCGGTGAAATTAATCGTGTATTGAAAACGATTCATTGCCGCTCCGATATCGCCCCGGGTCTGCGCAGTATTCGCAATGGCCTGATCGATCTGGGTAATTGCCGACTGTGAAGAAGCCTGGGTCCCAAGCGATACGGCATTAAGATTGAGAAAAGCACCACTCGCTCTCATGTCGTTAATGTGCACCTCAATGCGATCTTCAGCCAAGTCGTGGGTCCCGACTTGAAAAGCCCCGCCATTCACCTCATCGACGACGATCTCCTTTCCATGCAAATCACCGGCGGTGTAGTCACCCGCCACACCATCGACTCCGTTACCGGCGATGGTGACCTGGATCCCCAAACGGTCAAAATTGAGGACTGAAGTCGTCCCGGTGGCCACATGATCACCATCGAGCATGGTATTTACATCGATTTTCTGAGAAACGTCGCCATTGGTGATAGAGATGGTCCCATCAGCCTCATCAGTGATAGTATAAGTGCCCGCAGAGACACCAGATATATGAACTTTTGTCACGCCAGTATCCTCGACATCTGTCAAGGCCGACGACGAGGTAGTATCTAAGGTATTGCCAAAGCCGGTCAGCACGGTTTCCTCATTGTATACCGTCGATTGCGCAATGCGATCAATTTCCGCCTTGAGTTGATTGGTTTCCGACTCAATCGACTCGCGGTTTTGGTCATTAACCGTACTTGAAGCCGACTGTACGGCCAATTCCCGAATCCGGATCAAAATCTCATTAACCTTATCGAGAGACCCATCGGCGACCTGTAGTAGATTTGATCCCATTTCGGCGTTGCGTACTCCCATGGCCATTCCTGTGATTTGCGCACGAAATCCCTCTGAGATGACGAGTCCAGACGCATCGTCTACAGCGCCATTGATCCGCATCCCAGATGAAAGTCGTTCAAGCCGCGTCCCCACATCTTTATTATTAGCACCCAACGTATGAGCAGCACTCATCGCAGCTATATTTGAATTAATTCTAAGGGACATAACCAAGACCTCCTTGTCTGGCGGGGTTCCCTTGGTAGAATCCGTTCTACCAATCTTTAACTAATACCATTTAGTATTAGCTAGTGTCATCTGACACTACTTTACCTATCGGCCCAATCCCATGGGACTTTAATTTTTCTTACTTTTTACTGCAAGAGCTGCAAAGCACTCTGCGGCAATGAATTCGCTTGTGTAATCATCGCAGTTGATGCCTGAGTTAGTATCTGTGCGCGAGTAAAGTGCGACATTTCCTCAGCCACATCAGCATCGCGAATCGCCGATTCTGCCGCCGTCAAGTTCTCAATGGCGTTTTCAAGGTTAGCGGTAGCAAACTGCAATCGGTTCTGCACAGCACCCAAATTGCCGCGCTGTCGGGATACAACGTGGATTGCAGCATCAATACGCGAAATAACGTTTCTCGCACTTTCGAGGGTGGCCACTGAAAGACCCGTTAAGTTCAATTCGTTGCCACTAGAGCGCATATCACCGATATTGAACGCAATGCGGTTGGAAGCTTCATTATTCGGCCCCACTTGCAACACACCACCCTCACCTTCGGTCACGACGATCTTTTTACCATCAAGGCGCCCATCGATATAGCTGTTGGCTGCAGTAAGCCCCAAGAAGCCAGCAGGGACTTCAGAAACCCTATTGCCTCCGGTATCAATCTGTACTTCGTTGAGTGCAGCATTGTAAGTAGCTGAACCTGCGGGTGTCTGCGCAGATAGGGTCGTATTCAAGCTGGTCGCAATATTGGCCAGGGTCTCGTTAGCTTGAATGGTCACAGCTTCGTTTCCAATCTCCAAATAGCCACCTGCCCCGGCATTGGCAACAGTGCTTTTCAATGTAGTGCTGTCCGTATCAACCGTGGGACCGACCACCGTAACCTGGACACCCATTCGATCAAAATTAGCAACAAAGGTCGTGCCAGTAGCCACCAAGTTGCTAGTGCCGTCACGGTCGAGGATTGCACCGACATCGATGGACTGTTTAAGCTCGGTGCCGTCGGCAAGGGTAACCGCCAATGTAATTTGGTTATCATCCGCGCTGGTATCTGTGAAGATATAAGTCCCCGGTACAGCACCCGAAATGCCCACCTCGCTAACACCGGTATATCCATCGAGTGCAGTAGAAATTGTCTTGGTCTGTGAAACGCTATTGCCAAAACCCGCCAACAAGATCTGGTCATTATAAGCAGTAGTAAGCGCGATGCGGTCAATTTCATCACTGAGCTGGTTAAACTCAGCCGACATACTTTCACGGTTCGAGTCATTGATCGTCGCGTTAGCTGACTGCACGGCCACTTCCCTCATGCGGAGCAGCATACTACTGACCTCGTTGAGGGAGCCTTCTGCTAACTGGATCAGACTAATTCCCTGCGTGGCATTGTTAATGCCCTGCTTCATACCTACGATTTCTGATCGCATCCCCTCAGAGACCGAGAGGCCAGCAGGATCATCGGCACCTCTATTGATCCGTAGACCAGACGAGAGTCGCTCTATACGCTTGGTAAAATCCGCGCTACTCTGA
>Ga0315339_1003902_pt1 | contig 10118 bp, 9 predicted proteins | sample ASW17metaG_FD_204514 | JGI IMG/M metagenome (GOLD analysis project Ga0315339, IMG submission 204514) | Ammonia-oxidizing marine archaeal communities from Pacific Ocean, United States - ASW #17 | ecosystem: Environmental > Aquatic > Marine > Oceanic | place: USA: California | collected 2016-12-05
GATTAGTTTTATAGAGCAGTACAGCAATTATTTTTCAATAGTAGCTGTTGCGTTGCTGTCATTTTGTGTCTCACTTCCAAAAGACCTAAATCCACTTTCAGTTGTTGAGCTTATTTTTAAGCAAATAGCAATTAAAGTTAATTTAGATAGCCGAAGTGATGGATACAAGCGCTTAGCAAGTCTACTTTCTATAAGCCTAATCTATTTTCCGACAATTATTATCGTAAGCCAATTATATAACATCGTTTTTCAACCCTTTGCCATTGACCTTGTCATGCTCTTTATTTTACTTTCATGGCATGACAAAAAATTAGTCTATTTACAAGTCAGTAACGCTTTAAAAAGCAACAATTTAGCGCAAGCAAAGTTTAAGCTTGATGCGATCACCGAGAGAGAGACGAAACCGCTTTCATTAATGGGTGTGAATAAAGCCGCAATTGAATCGATGGTTTTACAGCTATGTGCATCTTGGTTTGCAGTCATGTTTTGGTATATGTTAGCTGGTATATACGGTGCGATTTTTTACCGAACAGTACAAGTTTGCGCGCAACAATGGAATGGTAAAAATAGTGAATTTATGGTCATAACAGCAATTCCTAGCTTTATTTACACTGTGATGTTGTTTCCTGTCCACTTTTTAGTCAGCTTTACCTTCTCTTTGTATGATAAACCATTACAAAATATCCCTAAGAAATTTAAACAAAGTTTACTTTGGCACCATTTTTCTTCTGGATTCATGTTATCTAGCTTTGCTCTGAGTATGCAATTTGAATTGGGAGGGGTACGTCTCTATAAAGAGCAAAAAATCACTTATGCTACATTAGGCGCTAATGGTGCACCTGAGATTGAAAAAATAGTTCTCTCACTACAGCGCCTTAGTTTAAGTGCCTGGTTTTGGCTATTTTGCTACAGTGGATATACTTTTTTCCCCTTATTACGTGAATTTATGCAGATCTAAATTCTTATTTATATTTATCTCCCATCCATTTCCATACCGCATAACCGTCATTAAAATTGAATAATAAATGTTTAGTAGTAAATAAATAACACCACCTCTTTACTGTTTAAATAAACAGTAATATACTGTTCAAATAAACAGTCATTTGAGGTATAACAATTATGCTTAATCAATTAACCGTACAACATTTTGCTATTGTTCAATTTTTAGAATTAGAATTTAATGCGGGTATGACCACCATTACAGGTGAAACAGGAGCCGGTAAATCAATCGCAATTGATGCTCTTGGTTTGTGCCTCGGGTCACGCGCAGATGCAAATATGGTAAGAACCGGCACAGATAAAGCAGAAATTAGCGCACGTTTTACCTTAACTGATACCCCACATGCGAAACAATGGTTAGTCAATAATGACCTAGAAAGTGACGACGATGTAAATGAATGTTTATTGCGTCGTACTGTCAATAAAGAGGGGCGCTCACGTGCTTATATTAATGGTACACCAGTACCCGTATCGCAACTCAAAAGTCTTGGACAATTATTAGTAAATATTCATGGTCAACACGCCCACCAAAGCTTGCTAAAAAGTGATATTCAACTTTCGATTATTGATGAATACGCCGCCCATGACCAATTAGTACAAAAAGTAAAAGATACCTATCAAGGCTGGCACTTTCTCAATAAACAGTTAAAACAGCAACAATTACACCAACAAGAAAAACAGGCGCGTAAACAGTTACTTGAATATCAGATCCAGGAGCTTGATGAATTTGCTTTAGCAGAAGATGAGTTTCAACAGATTGAAGTAGAACATAAACGATTAGCAAACGGTGGCGCCCTATTAGAAAGTTGCCAATTGACTTTAAATCACCTTAGTGAAGGAGATGAAATTGACGCATTAACACTTCTACGTACCAGTATTAATGCACTTGAAGCGCAGGTTGAAAATGATAAAAGTTTAGAAAACATCATTTCTACACTGCAAGAATCCCTCATTCAAATAGAGGATGCCAGCTATGAATTACGTAATTTCAGTGAAAATTTAGAGCTTGATCCCGAACAATTCCAACAGCTCGAATCACGTATGAGTGATGCTCTTTCGCTAGCGAGAAAACATCAAGTTCAGCCCGAATTATTATTTGCGCACCACCAAAAACTTAGCAAAGAATTTAAACAGCTTAACAGCGGCGAACAACAAATTGAGCAACTTAGCCTAGATTTAGACGTCGCTGAAAAAAGCTATTATCAACATGCTAAAAAATTGAGCTTTAGTCGTGGGCGTTATGCAAAGGAATTAAGTAAAAAAATAACAACCAGTATCCAAAAACTCAATATGCAAGAAGGTATTTTCCATATTGAGCTTGTTGAAAATAGCCACCATACATTAAGCCCATTGGGATTTGATAATGTCGAATTTCAAGTTAAAACTAATGCAGGACAAACGCTACAAAATTTAGCAAAAGTTGCCTCTGGTGGTGAATTGTCACGCATTGGCTTGGCAATGCAAGTTATTATCAGCCAGCGAGTAGCTACCCCCACACTTATATTTGACGAAGTTGATGTTGGTATCAGTGGAGCCACTGCAACGGTAGTTGGAAAACTATTACGTAGTTTAGGCGAAAATACACAAATATTTTGTGTTACTCACCTTCCCCAAGTTGCAAGTAATGGACACCAACAAATGTTTGTCACTAAACAAAGTAATGGCAAAAATACAAATACTAATATGATAAAATTAACCGAAAAAGATCGTCTCAATGAATTAGCGCGATTATTAGGAGACGGTAATATCACCACTAATGCACTTGCAAATGCAAAGGAGTTGTTAGTTAATGCAATTTCATAAAAATAGTATTAATTCTAATTTTTCTGAGCCGATATTTTATCTATTGCTATTGTGTAAACAAGCAGAATCCGAAACCTCATGCATGTTTAAATGAATAGCAATGATAAAATAATATAGACAAGGTCTACATGGAGCTTTTAAAAATGATCAAAATAAATGCCAGATAATCATGATAGCAATTCCGCCATAGCCAATAATCTATTATGATAGTGTTAACTTCATTGCTATTAGAATATATAGGCAGATAAAAAAATCATGAAATTTCATTTCTTTTATTTATTCTTCTTTCTTATCTTGACTGGCTGTGCACAAATACCTAAAAGTGAATTACCAAGCAACAATTCATGGGAATTCAACCAAACTCAAGTAAAGAAATTAACCGATTGGTCTTTTTCAGGGAAACTAGGCATTTTCACTTCTGAAGGGCGGGATTCAGTTAATATACACTGGCAACAAACATTAACAGGATTTCATATTCGCCTTAATGGACCTTTGGGTATCAATATCTTAGATGTACAAAAAATGGGTAATAATACGCTAATTATTGATGGTAAAGAGTATATTTCAAATGATCCTGAACAGTTAATTACTGAGCTATCTGGTATGGTTTTACCTATCGAACAATTACAGCAGTGGATAAAAGGTAATCCAAGTGCAGCAAATTACCAACTAGATAGTAATCAAAAATTAACAAGTCTAATAGGAGGTCAACTCAGCACCGGTTTTTGGTTAATAAACTATTCTGATTACCGCACTATTAATGATATTGATTTGCCACATAATCTACAGTTAACTCGCGGCGATTTGCGTTTAAAATTCCGAATTTCAAGTTGGGAAATACCTGAAAAAAATTAATAATAACTAAATCTAGAAGATAACTATGCTAAAAACTAAACCTATCCGTTGGCCTGCGCCTGCTAAACTTAACCTATTTCTTTATATTAATGGTCAACGTGATGATAAGTACCATGAATTACAAACGCTATTCCAATTTATAGACTTATCTGATTATTTAACTATCACAGCAAATTTGTCAGGTAAAATAACTATCACACCGGAAATTGATGGCATACCAATTGAAGAAAATCTTATTTATAAAGCAGCGATAATATTGAAACAATATGGTGATAAAAATTTAGGCGCAACTATCCATCTTGAAAAAAATTTACCTATGGGTGGCGGTCTTGGTGGTGGTTCATCAGATGCAGCAACAACTTTACTAGCATTAAATTATCACTGGGACATCAATTTAACAAAAAATAAACTTTCGCAAATTGGTTTATCTTTAGGGGCTGATTTACCCATTTTTATCGCCGGGGAAGCCTCTATTGCCGAAGGGATAGGAGAGCGGCTCACAAGTGTACTACCTATAGAGAATCATTACTTAGTAGCGGTTCCCGATTGCCATATATCAACCCCATCAGTGTTCCAAAATAAAGAGCTTATTCGCAACACATCTAAACGCTCATTGGCCCAATTAATGAGTCAAAATTGGCTAAATGACTGCGAGCCAACTGTAAAAAATAGTTATCCTAAGGTTGCCAAGGTAATAGACTGGTTGGTAGAATACGCTCCAACCAGATTGACTGGCACTGGAGCATGTGTTTTTAGTACATTTGCAACAGCCCAAGAAGCGAAAGTTGTACTAGATAAGAGCCCTCAATGGTTAACGATTTTTTCCTGTAAAGGATTAAACGTTTCACCTGTAAATGGTTTATTATCGACTCTAAAATAATAATTGTAGTTGCTCTTTAGATCAACTACTCATGTTAATAAGCATGTTGCTTTTTAGCATCAACTCTCAGGATGACAGAGGTCCTCAAAGTGCCAAATATGAAACTATTTGCAGGTAACGCGACACCAGAATTAGCGCAAAAAATAGCTGATCGTCTTTTCATTAAACTAGGAAGCGCAGAAGTTGGTCGTTTTAGTGATGGTGAGATTCATGTACAAATAAATGAGAATGTACGTGGCGATGATATTTTCATTGTACAATCAACCTGTGCACCAACTAATGATAACTTAATGGAATTGATCGTAATGATTGATGCTATGCGTCGTGCTTCTGCAGGCCGCATTACTGCTGTTATCCCTTATTTTGGTTATGCTCGTCAAGATCGAAGAGTACGTTCAAGTCGTGTTCCTATTACTGCAAAAGTGGTTGCAGATTTCTTATCTAATGTAGGGGTTGATCGTGTATTAACAGTAGACTTACACGCAGAACAAATTCAAGGCTTTTTTGATGTACCTGTTGATAACGTATTTGGTAGCTCAGTACTACTTGAAGATATGTTAGAGAAAAAATTAGATAATCCAATGATTGTTTCACCTGATATTGGTGGCGTTGTACGTGCTCGTGCTCATGCCAAATTATTAGATGACGCTGATCTAGCTATTATTGATAAACGTCGTCCCAAGGCTAATGTTGCGCAAGTAATGCACTTAATTGGTGATGTTGAAGGTCGCCATTGTATTATTGTTGATGATATGATCGATACTGGTGGAACGTTATGTCAAGCAGCTGCAGCTCTTAAAGAACGTGGCGCACTGTCTGTTTACGCTTATGCAACACATGCTGTATTTTCTGGTAAAGCCGCTGAAAACATCAAAAACTCTGCAATTGATGAATTCATTGTTACTGACTCTATCCCTCTTTCTCAAGAGATCGCATCAACGGGTAAGGTTAAACAACTTACTTTAAGTGGTATGTTAGCTGAAGCAATTCGTCGTGTAAGCAATGAAGAGTCAATTTCAGCAATGTTCCATTACTAAACGGTTGAATAGCGATTAGTTAGTAATTTATAAAATTAAAACGCCTTTAAAGGCGTTTTTTTTTGCTTTTCATTTGTACAAATATGTAGTCTGCGTTATTATGGCGCGCCTTTTTTATACGCTTATTTTATGAGTTTAAAGGGTGATTTTATCTGGTCGCAAGATAAAATCTATTTTTTTTGAGAAAGAAACATTCTCTTTCTCGTTATTGGAGTTACACAATGTCTATTAAATTAGTTGCACAAACACGTACAGAACTAGGGAAAGGTTCGAGCCGCCGCCTTCGTCACGCAGACTTAGTACCAGCAATTGTATACGGTGCAGGCAAAGAGCCAGTATCACTTACTTTTGAACAAAAAGAATTACGTAAAGTTGAAAGTATCGAAGCATTTTACTCTTCAATACTTGATTTACAAATTGACGGCGCTTCTGAGCCTGTATTGCTTAAAGCTGTTCAACGCCATGCATTTAAAGAACAAATCCAACATTTAGACCTTCTACGTGTTGATGCTTCTAAAAAATTACATACAACTGTACCTCTTCACTTCATTAATGAAGACGCAGCAGAAGCTGTTAAAAATGGCGGTGTTGTTTCTCGTATTGCTAACGATGTTGAAGTATCTTGTCTACCTAAAGATCTTCCATCTTTCGTTGAAGTTGATCTAGCTAACGTTGAGCTTGGTGCTACTGTACATATTTCTGACCTAGTATTCCCTGCTGGCGTTGAATCTATTGAACTTTCTAAAGGTACTGCACATGACCTTCCTCTTGTAACTATTGCGCTTGCTAAGAAAGCAGTAGTAGAAGATGAAGAAGTTGCAGTAGCAGTAGAAGCAGCAGCTGAATAATAATCGTGTCAACAACGATTAAACTGCTTGTGGGCCTGGCTAATCCAGGCCCAGAATACGCACAAACAAGACACAATGCAGGTCAATGGTTTCTAAACCAACTTACCTCTCAAGAAAATATTCAACTCAAATCAGAAGCTAAATTTTATGGTTTAACTGGCCGTATTCAATTTGCAGGTAACGACCTGCGACTGCTTGTTCCAACTACCTTTATGAACCTTAGTGGCAAATCTGTTGCAGCTATGGCGAATTTTTATCGCATAAAACCCGAAGAGATCCTTGTTGCACATGATGAACTTGATCTTCCACCCGGTGTTGCGAAGTTTAAATTAGGAGGTGGTCATGGTGGGCATAATGGCTTGCGTGATATTATTAGCCAACTTGGCAATAACAAAAATTTCTATCGTTTGCGTATTGGTATCGGTCACCCTGGTGACAAAAATAAAGTCAGTGGTTTTGTACTAGGCAAAGCATCTAGATCGGAACAAGACTTAATTGACCAAAGTATTGATGAAGCAGCACGTTGTATGCCTATTCTAGGACAAGACGGACTAGCTAAAGCGATGAATCGCTTACACAGCTTTAAAGCACAATAATTTAGTAATATTTCAAACAAATAATAAGGTCAACAAAATGGGTTTTAAATGTGGCATCGTCGGTTTACCAAACGTAGGGAAATCTACTCTCTTTAACGCACTTACGAAAGCGGGCATTGAAGCGGCAAACTTCCCGTTTTGTACTATTGAACCAAACACAGGTATTGTACCAGTACCAGATCCTCGCCTTGATAAACTTGAAAAAATTGTAAATCCTGAACGCGTTATTCCAACTACTATGGAATTTGTTGATATCGCCGGTTTAGTTGAAGGTGCTTCGAAAGGTGAAGGCTTAGGTAATAAGTTCCTTGCTAATATCAGAGAAACTGATGCTATTGGGCATGTTGTTCGTTGTTTCCATGATGAAAATATCGTTCATGTATCTGGAAAAATTGATCCGCAAGATGATATCGAAATTATTAATACTGAACTTGCATTAGCGGACCTAGAAAGCTGTGATCGTAGTATTTTACGTATTGCTAAAAAAGCAAAAGGTGGCGATAAAGACGCGAAATTCGAACTGCCTATTTTAGAAAAAGTCAAAGCGCATCTTGAAAATGATGGCATGGTGCGTGGCCTTGATTTAGATAAAGATGAAAAAATAGCAATTAGCTACTTAAATTTTTTAACTGGCAAGCCAACCATGTATATTGCTAATGTAGCTGAAGATGGCTTTGAAGATAATGAGTATCTAGATGTAGTTCGTGCAATTGCTGAAAAAGAAAATGCAGTTGTTGTACCTGTTTGTGCTTCTATTGAATCAGAAATCTCTGAACTTGATGAAGAAGACAAAGCAGAATTTTTAGAAGCAATAGGCCAAGAAGAAACCGGATTAAACCGCGTTATTTACAGTGGTTACCAATTATTACACCTTCAAACTTACTTCACGGCAGGTGTTAAAGAAGTACGTGCTTGGACAGTTAAAGTGGGTGCTACAGCACCTCAAGCTGCTGGTGTTATTCATACAGACTTTGAGCGAGGATTTATCCGCGCAGAGATTATCAGTTATAATGATTTTATCGAATTTAACGGTGAAGCTGGAGCAAAAGATGCTGGTAAATGGCGTTTAGAAGGTAAGAAATATATTACTCAAGATGGGGATGTAATTCACTTCCGTTTTAACGTATAAATACCTTTCTTAATCATCATCTATAAAGGCAACCAATCGGTTGCCTTTATACTTTGTAATGCTCTCCTCATTCAATTTTCTCTGCTACATCACGTAACACAATATTCTTGTCACTCATTAACAAACCTAATACCATTCCGCTTAATTAAATGGCCTAAAATTGCGTAAGAAAAATTGATGCGAACAAGGCATTTGATTGAGTAATAGCGGGCTATTGGGATGAAAATAACGACGTTATCGTCAATTTTAACCAGCAAGGTAGATCAGATAGTTAAGCGGATTGGTATAAGTTCTAGTTAATACCAATCTGAATAATAGCTGATCTATTTGGCTTGTTAAAATAACTTGTCTCTTCGTTAAAAGTTTCGCAAAGGGAACAGCCATTTGCATCAACTTTTGCCTCGATCAAAGTCATTTTTCCAGCGAAAAATTTAGATCACATACTTAATCAGGTTGGTATAATGAGCGCTTTTACTAAATGTTAATAAAAATACTCATCTGTGCCCGGTGCTGAAATGTTTGTAATTATCGAGGCAAGTTGAAGAGTAAATAGCGGGCGATTCTAAGTCAAATCAACGGAGATAGCTGTAAAAATAGCAGTATTGGGAAGCATTGCTTATCCAGAATTTAATTATATTGAAACCCATTGATTGTCTTATATTATGTTTTTAATACCTTTAATAGAGTATTTTCTATACTCGTTTAAAATATGAATTTACAAATATATATAGGATATGTTTATGAAAAAATAAAGTTTATTTGGAGGGTATAAATAATAAATACTCTAGACTTGTTAACCAAAGCAAGAGTATTTATTTGATATAAGTAACTTGAATAAATTTATTAGCGTTGAATTAATTATACATCTAATAAACGATAAACAGATAAACCAATTAATGATTGCATTTTTTCTTTACCAATCTTATCAGAAAAATCTTCAAAACCTTTCTTTGCTAACGTTCTTCCAAGAGTGTCGCTAGAAATTGCCCCAATAAAAAACTTTAAACAGTTTCTAAATTGTAAGTTATCAAGTGCATCTACCCAGCTTTCAGTAATAGATCTCTCCGTAGAGAAATCTAACTTTTCTGATACAAATTGTGCAACTTGCCCCTGAAAGGCCCCCATCATCGCATCTTTATTCGGAACAATACGTTGCACTCCACCGCGCGATAATCCAGTATGCTTAGCAATAGATCCGTAACTTATTGCTTCCCACCCTTTCTCCATGAAAATATCTACAATCGCTTGGTGAATACGTTTCTCTGTTATTAGTGCTTGTTTTTGAGTACTTTTAGCCATTTTTATCACTTCCGTTTGATAAGTTTAAATAATTTAACCGGTACAAAGCTCAATTTGTACCCCTTTTTCTTTTAGTAATTTCAATATTTTATTCTCTGAATATGAATCTGTCACTAATAAATTAAGTTTATTACTATCACATACTTTATACGTGCCCATTTTTCCTAATTTCAAGGATGATCCTAAGACAATAACTTGCTCGGATTGTTCAATAATTGTTGATAATGTTTCTGCTTCATCTAACTGATTAATACTTAAGCCTTTATTTGGGTGTAATGCATACACTCCTAAAAAACAGCTATCAAAATGAATTTTACGTAACATCGCATTTGTTGTAGCACCTAATGCCATCACAGCCGACTTAAGTATTTTACCACCTAATAAAATAAGCTCAATGTTATCATGGTACATTAATTTACTTGCCACTAGCGGACTTGGTGTCACGACTGTAAAATTAAAATGCGTTGGTAAATTTATAGCCATCTGTAGGCAAGTAGTACCAGAGTCAATTAAAATAGTTTGATTTGGTTTTATAAATTTAATAGCTGTTAAAGCAATCAGTCTTTTAAGTGGATCAACCTCACCTTGTCGCTCTCGATAGGCTTCTGATTCTTGCTGCAATGGTAATGCACCACCATGCACCCTACGTAATAATTTATCTTCATCAAGTTG
>Ga0315339_1003903_pt1 | contig 10117 bp, 11 predicted proteins | sample ASW17metaG_FD_204514 | JGI IMG/M metagenome (GOLD analysis project Ga0315339, IMG submission 204514) | Ammonia-oxidizing marine archaeal communities from Pacific Ocean, United States - ASW #17 | ecosystem: Environmental > Aquatic > Marine > Oceanic | place: USA: California | collected 2016-12-05
CGGCGCCTGAGCGGTCGGCACCCCACGAGCGCCTGACCTAGGCGGCGCCTGATCTATAGGCAGCGCCCCATCACGGCAGCTCGCGGCGTAAGGCGGCGATGTGCGCCTCGATGTCGCTGGTTTCTTGGGGGTTCGGCTGCTGACCATCGTCGAACACCCGCTCGAGAAGGCGCTCGAGACCTCGCGCGATGTCGCCGATTTTTCCGTAGCCGAAACTCGATGCGGAACCCGCGAGCCGATGGACGACAATGCGCAGCATCTCCGCCGCGTCGCCATCGCCGTCGCCAAGGTCCGCCCACGCGCGCTCGATCTCGCCAATCCGCTCGGGCAATCTGGTGGCGAACCGAGCCGAGATGGCGGCGGCTTTGCTCTCCACCTCCTCGCGCGGTGCGCCAACGTTGTTAAGAAGTCGCCCGACCTGCTTGACCATGGTCTTATGGTCAAAGGGCTTGGCCAAAACATCCACGGCGCCAAGCGCCCGATATCTCATTACTTCGGTGGGTTGAGCCTTCGCCGTCAGAAATACGACCGGCGTGTCACGGAGACCCTCCGTCTCGCGCAACAATCGCAGCGTGGACGGACCGTCCATGTCGGGCATCATGACGTCGATAATCACCAGATCGGGCGCGAATTCAGGCGCCACCGCCAGAGCCTCGGCGCCCGAGGTGCAGGTCCGAACGGCGTAACCGCCATGAGTCGTCAGGGCGATTCGAGCGACGGTAAGAATGTCGGGCTCGTCATCGACTAACAGCACCCGCCGCCCAGTCGCGCCCGTCATCGGCCCGCTCCGGCAACCGCCGGGCAATAGGCCGCCATCGCCACTCTCAGCCCTCGCCCGCAGGTCTTGCCCCTCGAACCGTACCGCACATCCCCAACTTGCTCTTGCCGACGACAAGGGTGATCGACATTCTTTACATGTGAGACCATACGGCGCATGCGGGACCTTACGGCACTCACCCATCTATGGCCAAACCGAACGTCGGCTACAACCGATATGAGGGCCTGCCGCAATGTCAATAAGGGTTTGCGCGGGAGAAGACGAGATTTGGTCGACCCTGGATGGTCGGCGGACCGCCTCAATCTGCTAGTATCAGAAGCGGCTATACAATCCCCGCGATCCAGGAGGAGAAATTGCGATGAAGGTTACGCTTTCGGTCATCAAGGCAGATGTCGGCTCGATCGGCGGCCACACCAAACCGTCGGAGCGGATGATGGACGCCGTGCGCCGCGATGTTGCCGGCGCGATCGAGCGCGGCCTTCTCATCGACGCGTATGTCTCGCACACGGGTGACGACATCGCCATGGTGATGAGCCACACCAACGGCGAGGGCCACCCCGATGTTCACTCGTTTTGCTGGGATGCGTTCGTCAATGCCACCGAAATCGCAAAGGAATATGGGCTCTATGGTGCAGGACAGGACCTGCTGACCGACGCGCCGTCGGGTAACGTTCGCGGGGCGGGGCCGGCGGTCGCCGAGATCGAAATGGACCATACGTTGGAGCCGCCGCGTGCCGCCGAATCGTTCTGCGTGTTCGCCGCCGACAAATGTGGACCCGGCGCTTATAACCTGCCGATATTCCTCGGCTTCGCCGATCCCATGTATTGCTCCGGACTCATGCTTCCAGGCATGCGCGAGGGCTTTACGTTCTCCGTCATCGACATGAACAATGCCAAGGCCGACAGCACTCTCGATCTGCACGCGCCCGAGGATGTCTACCAACTGGCGGCGCTGCTGCGCGACAACGAGCGGTTCGGAATCGATAGTATCTATTCGCGAGCTCACGGCCACAAAGCCGTTTCCATCTCCGCCCAGCGCTTGCATTCGATCGCCGGCAAGTACACCGGCAAGGACGATCCGATCGCGCTCGTGCGCAATCAGGGCATCTTCCCGGCGCCCGAAGAGCTGACGTCGCCGTTCGCGAAAGTTCACTACGTCGGCGGCGATGCGCGAGGTTCACACGTGATGCCGCTGATGCCGGTCCCGATCAACACGGCGGTGACGGGCATGTATTGTTTGCCGATCGTGTCGTGCGTCGGTTTCTCATTGACCCGCGATGGTCACTTCTCTGATTCGGTGGTCGATTTCTTCGACAACCCGGCCTGGGATGTGGTGCGGCATACGGCGCAGAAAAAGGCCATCGAGATGCGATCCCAGGGTTGGTCGGGTGCGGCGATGCTGCCCTATACCGAGCTTGAATACAGCGGATTCCGCGACACCGTCGGCGGGCTTCTGGATCGGTTTACGTTCCGTGAGTAGGCGCCAACGATACGGAACGTAGCGTACTCGACGCCCGGATGCGGCCTCCAGCACCGCGTTCATCTGCTTGAACAGCTAGGCGAGGGCGCGGTAGTCGCCTTGCCACCCTGCCTCCACACCACGCAAGATTCGTAGAAGGATATCAACCAATCGAGGCTGGCAACGCGGCAAGACGCATCCGCCACGTCAGTATTCGCCTGAAGAGCTGCATAGTCGAAGAAGCCCCCAGATCGCCTAGAGAATCGCGTAACCGGGACGTGGGCGGCGGCGCGACCGTGCCTTGGCCCGTGATCCGTTCGATGACTTCGACAACCAGCGCTTCTGGGCCGGCGCAAACCTGGTGCGGACCTATGAAGAGGCGCCAACGCTTGATGTATTTCAGAAGCTTGGCCGCATCGATGGGCGTGTCGCCGGCCTCACCGGCGACCGCGTGATCAACCTACCAGTGAAACGCATATTTTCGCCGCAGCGCCATCTTGTACAACGCGGCGACGGACGCCGGCAGCGCGCCGGGACCGAGCGGTTCTCGACATCGGAGAAGCAAGAGCTGGGGCACGCACTCAGCCAGCTTGGCGATCCGCCAGAGGTCGCCGCCGGTACAGGCGCTCGGGCTTGGCGCAGGGCCCCTCTGGGAAGCCGCATAGAGCACGGTCAGTTCATCAATGTTGCCCATGACGGAGTCCCAGTGGCGGCGCATCGGCCTTAACACCGAGACATTCATCGGGTTGGGATGATGGAGGCGTGTGCCGCAGTAGGGGCAAACAGTCGTTTCCATCGCCATACCGGCGCGCGCGTCCGGTGGAGCCCGGTGTTCGCCAAGCGGCCGACCCCCGTCGTCGCGAACAGCAATCAAGAATTGTGGTGCCAGGAGCGACAGTGACCTCGTGGCCACGATTGCCCTCTCGCCGTAAACGATTGCAGAGGTGAGCTGCATGTGATCCACGCGGCCAGTCGGTGGTAGACTCTGGTTCATGAGGCGACAACGCCGTGGAAATGAGCGACTACGGCGGCCGAGGTTAGCGGTCCTCGCGACAGTCCTGTTGATGGCCGGCTTGTTGATGGGAGTGCCCATCGGACCTATCCTGCTCGCGCAGGAAGGCACCGCATCGGACGTCGCAGCGGGGGGCGAGTCTGACCTAGCAACGGACGCTGGGGAAATCGCGGCACGGACCGAGGCCCGCCTTACGGCTCTTCAGGCGCGCGATAAGCAGATTGCCGATCTGGCGCAGATGGTCGACCAACTGCTAACGTTGCTGGGCGAGACGCAGACTTCCAACCTCACCCGACGCGAGACGATCGGGGCGCTGTCACAGCAACTCAATGACGCAACGTCGGCCCGCGACGAGGTCGAGCGTGAACTTGAGGTCCTAAACACCGAGCGCGACCGGCTCGCCCAGCAGGTCGCCGAACTGGCCGCGGCGCGCCAAGAGAGCGCTGAAGTGCAGACCACGCTCGAGACCCTCGTTCTCGAGATCGAGACGTTGCGATTGGACACGGTCCGTTTGGAGATCGCGCTGGTGGGCGCCCGCGCCGACGTCGAACTGCGGGCCGCCCAGATCATCCAACTCGAAATGCAGCTCGCCGAGGCCCTCGCAAGCGAAGCCGCGACGTTGTCGCGATATCGTTCGGAGTTTTTCGGCCGGTTGGGTGAGGTGCTCGGCGAGCAACCCGATATTCGTGTCGTTGGCGATCGCTTCGTCTTTCAGTCGGAGGTCCTTTTCGATAGCGGTTCGGCCGCGCTCGGCGCCGACGGTCAGATCCAGCTCGCCAAGCTCGCCGATACGCTCTTGCGAATCGCACCAACCATACCGAGTGACATTCCGTGGATCCTTCGCATAGATGGCCACACCGACCAACGCCCCATCGCGACAAACGCGTTTCCGTCGAATTGGGCACTTTCAACCGCCCGCGCTCTCGCCGTTGTAGAGTTCCTGATCGATCGGGGAGTTGGCCCCGAACAACTCGTGGCCGCAGGTTTCGGTCAATATCATCCTATCGATCCGCGCGACGACGAAATCGCGCTGCGGCGAAACCGCCGCATCGAGGTCAAATTGACACAACGCTAAGCAGCCTCGCGCAGTCCGCGCCACCTAGACCTCGCAACTAGCTAGGCTAGCGTCGCATCTCGGTCCGGTCGGTACCTTGGTACAGCGCGGCGATTTGCCGTTCCATTGCGTCCTCGTGACGCGCCACCGCCGCCGCGTCCAGATCCGCTGTGGGCGGCACCTCCAGGTCAAAGTGCCCGTAGCTATCCTCGCCGCGCACCAGCATCGCCGAATCGCGAACCTTAAACTGCCGGACGTGCGGCGGGATGTACCGAATGGCGAGGCCCACGCGGCGTCTCGCCGACTGATTGGGATGGGAACCGTGCACCAATCGGACGTGGTGAAGCGACAGCTCGCCGGCCCGCATCACGACATCGACAGTCGCGGATTCATCGACTTCCATGTCGACTTCCTGGCCTCGGGTCAGCAGGTTGTGCTCGTCAAAGGTGTCGGTATGGGGAATCTGGTCGCCCTTGTGGCTGCCGGGCACGAACTTCATCGCCCCACTCACGATCGGAACATCGCTGAGCGCGAGCCAGGCGGTCACCACATCGGGCGGCTCAAGCCCCCAATAGGTCGAATCTTGGTGCCACGATACAAAAGACGAATCGTGCGCTTCCTTAATGAAGTAATTGGTCGACCAACAGATGATGTCGGGGCCGATGATACTTTCGATCGCATCGAGAATGCCCCGATGGCACACCAGCTCGTGGGCCCACGTGAATAGCAAATGCACCTTGTGACGGCGGTTGCCGGCGATCGGGGCACCGGACTGGGCCTCGTAGGATTCGAGATGGGCGGCATAGCGAGCGGCTTCATCACCCGACATCGCGGGGACCGGAAAGTAGTACCCGTCGCGCTGATACGCAGCGATCGCCGCGTCCGAAAGGCTTCCCGCCATCCGATCTCTCCTCCCTTATTCCGCCAGCGCGGCCTTGGCGCCCCGGACGATGATGGCCGGATCGCCTGGCCGCAGGCACATGGTATCAAACCTGACCATACCTTCATGTGCCCGCGACGGATCGGCGTAGACGGGCGGCGATCCGGCTTGAAGGCGGCAGATAAGCTCACCGGCTTCCATCGTCGATGGAGATAGGCTGACGCCAGGTATGCCAGGCCGGCTGCAATCTGCGAGGGGCGCCGCACTGGCGCCGGCGAGGCCGCGCAAACCCTGGTACAGCTCGTCGGCGAGCGCACGACATTCGACCTGGCGTGCCTCCATGCCTCCATCGACGAACAGGCGCAACGCGGTTAGAAGACCGACGACTTCCTCCTTGCCGACTTTGCAGGATCGACCAATCCCGTGTTGCGGCAAACCGACGAGTTTGCTCTTGTCAATCAATGACGGCGGCGGGTCCCATTGGTCGTAGTGCACGTCAAGGTCCAGGTTCTGCAATGCGGCCGCCGCGATCAGATCACGGCGGCCGCATAAAATGCCGGAAGCCTGTGGACCCGTGATGGCCTTACCGCCACTGAAGGCGACGAGGTCGGCGCCCTCGGCGGTGAAACGGCGCAAGTTATCGACCGGCGGCAACTGGGCAGCGGCATCGACGATGACCGGCACGCCGCGCCGATGCGCGACCTGGACCACCGCCGGTAGAGGCGGCAGCGCAAAGGGCTGGGCCACGTAGAGAATGGCGGCGGTGGCCTCGTCGATGGCGTCGTCTATCTCCCAGGCTTCGGTGTCCCTAACGCCAGCACCGCTGAAGCGGTCGGCGATGCCGACCTCAACCAGTTCGACGCCGACGGCGCGGACCGCGTGGTCATAGAAATTGCGGTGACTGCGCGGAACAATCACTCGATTCTTCATACCGCGTGTCGTCGGCAGACGGTTCATCTTGCCGGGATCGAGGCCGGTCACACAGGCCGCCGTGCCGAGCAGCAGTCCAGCCGCCGCGCCCGCCGTCACGAGGCCGGCCTCGGCACCGGTGATTTCGGCGATGATCTCGCTGGCTCGCCCCTGCAGGGCCGCCATGTCCACACAGTGCTGCGACGCATCGTGCATTGCAGCAGCCACCTCCGCCGGCAAGATGCCGCCACTCACCCGCGTCGAAGGGCCCTTGGCATTAATGATGGTAGGGACACCGATGCTCTCATAAATCGTCGCCATGGCGGAGCGGACCTCAGTCTCGAAGCGGCCGCGTGGCCCCGTCGGGAACCGCAACCTCGAATGTGTTCAGGGTCATGGCCACCAGCACATAGTAGCCCAGCAAGCCGACGAGATCGACGACCATGGTTTCGCCGAGCCGTTCAACCGCCGTTCGATAGGTGTCCTCGCCGACGGCGTGGTTCTCGTGCAAGCTGGTCGCGAGATCGTAAACCGCCTCCTCGTCTCGGGCGGAGAAAATCGGCCGGCGCCGCTCGCGAATGGCAGTGATGACCTCCGGCCCGAGGCCGGCCTTGAGCGCGAAAGGCTCATGGGCAAACCACTCGTACTGAGCCCTCCAATGTCGCGCGGTAACCAGGATAGCGAGCTCGGAGAGGCGGGGCGGCAGCGAACTGTTGAAACGGGCGAATTCACCCAGCTTCTGGGCCCGGTCTGCGAGATCGGGGCTATGCAACCAAACTGTGAGGGGCCCCGCGACTCCACCGCGCGGGCCGGCGGCGATTTCGTCATGAACCCGGCGCTGGGCGGGGCTCATCTGGTCGACATCGAGATCAGACAGCCGGCTCATCGTCGTTACCTCCGCACGTTAGGTTCGTCGGCACCAGAGTGACCAGGAGGCCCTCATGAGTTACAGCACCGCCATCGTCGCCGCTGCCGCTGTCATCTCCAGCGCCATCGTGTGGAAAAGCTAACCCGCGCACACCCAAACCGACATCGCGCCCCGGCCTTCATGATCGCCTCCGACACCCGGCCGGGGTTCGTCTGGCGATTGGATTTGCGCAGCGGCGAGATGGAGTATTGCGAGGCCTCGGTGCTGGGCAGCGTTTGCACGAAAGTCAGACCCTAACGTCGGGCGGATGGTTTTCAGCCGTTGATCGTTAGGCCACCGTCGACGACCACCACCGCACCGCTGCAGTAGCCGCCACCAGGATCCGGTGACCAGCGCGACTTTGCCCTCCAGATCGAAGTACGTAGCCAAGACATCCAAGTTCATCCGGCCGCTCCGTCGAAGTCGCTTGGAGACATCCCGACCATCTCGCCGGCCTCGATAACTTGGCGCCAGGTCTCGTCGTCAAGCGGGATGCCGTCACGCTCGCGTGTGGCGCGCGACGTGCGTTCGGGATCCCCCGGCACCATCACCTCGTCGACGCCAGGGGCCGGCGGCGAGGCTTTGACCCAATCCGTGAAATTGTCGATCTCGGCGGCGAAGCCCGCGTCCTGTCCCAGCGCCGAGGGCTCGATCAGAATACTGAGCATATTGTTGCGGATGGTATCCTGGCCGAACAATTCAGGTTTGGCGGCGCCCGCGCCCGTGACCAGGGCCCCGGCCATAAGCTCGCAGATCAGGGCAAGACCATAGCCTTTGTGCAGGCCCATCGGGCGGAGCGCGCCGGGCGGGTCGGTAAACATGACGGCCGGGTCGTCGCTGGGATTGCCTTGGGCATCGATCAGCGCCTCGGCCGGCGCGCGCATGCCTTTGTTGTGAGCGACGACGACTTTGCCCATGGCGACATGGCTGGTCGCCATGTCCAGAACGATGGGAGGGCCATTTGTAGCGGGAAACGCCGTGCAGTAGGGGTTGGTCCCGAAGCGTGCGTCGGAGCCGCCAAAGGGCGCGACCAGCGGCGGGTGGCCAGCGGCGTTGACATAATGGATCGAGATCAGCCCCGCCGCCGCGCAAATTTCGCCCCAAGCACCGATACGGCCCAAATGATGGACGTTGCGCAGACCGACGATCGACGCGCCGCCGCTCTCGGCCTTGGCGATCCCGAATTCCATCGCTTCGCGGCCGGCCACCTGGCCGTACGCCATACCACCGTCGATCAGGGCGAAAACGCCGTTGTCGCTCACCACCTCAGCATGGCCATTGACCACAAGTCGGTCGCCGAGCGCCGTCGTTACATAGCGCAGAATCAGTTGCACGCCGTGGCTGTCGTGGCCCATGAGGTTGGCCATGACGAGGTTCTCGGCGATCGCTGTCGCCTCTGCCAGCTCGCTGCCAGCGCCAAGGAATATTTGCCTCACGCGATCGGTGAGGAACCGGCTGGGTACAACAACCATGGTTCTACTCGGTTACGACGGCTTCGGCCTCGATCTCTACTTTCATCTCGGGCGAGACCAATGCGGAAACCTCAACCAACGACGACGCAGGCCGATGCTCGCCAAAATAGCGCTCACGGATCGGGTTTATCTGCGGCCTTTCCGTTATGTCGGTGAGAAAAACGGTGACCTTGACGACGTGCTCGGGGCGACCGCCCACGGCGCGCAGCGAGGCATCGAAATTCCGCATCGCGACCTCGAACTGCTCGACAGTGTCCTCAGGGATTGAGCCGTCGGGATTGACGCCAACGGAGCCCGAGACCCAGATACGATCACCGGCACGCACGACATGGCAGTAATGGCTCACCGGCTCGCGGAGCTCGGGCAATATCAGACGCTCAATCGATGTCATCGGCACATTCCCGTTATGGAGGACTTGTTGCCTGGGCAGGTTAGCACAAGGGTCCGCCCCCCTCCGCTTGCGAAATCTGCGGCCGGCCGACTACCATCGGCCGGCGGACGTTCTTCCGGCAGGTAAGGAACTGATGACTACTAGCACGCTCAAACAAACCGCTCCGTTTGGCGAAGACATGAGCGATGGAGAATGGCAGGCGCGTGTCGATCTCGCCGCCTGCTACCGCGTTGTCGATTATTTCGGCATGTCCGAGCTTATCCGCACCCATATTTCAGCTCGGGTGCCGGGGACCGCCCATGTGTTCTTGATGAAGCCAGACGGCTTGCTGTTCGAAGAGGTGACGGCTTCAAGCTTGGTCAAGCTCGATGTCGATGGCAATGTGATCGGCGACCCGGCCCAAAGGGTCAATAAGGCCGGATTCACGATCCATAGCGCCGTCCATATGGCGCGTGCCGATGCCCAATGCGTGCTGCACGTCCATACCCGTGACGGGACAGCGGTCTCGGCGCAAAAGGATGGCCTGTTGCCTCTCAGTCAGCACTCGGCCCGCTTCCACGGCGATATCGGCTATCACGACTACGAAGGCATCGCCCTCGACCTAGACGAGCGTGAGCGCCTGATTGCCCACCTCGGTGGGCACTCGGTCTTGATGCTGCGCAACCACGGCCTCTTAACCGTCGGACGCTCGATGGCGGAGGCGTTCAACCGGGCTTACTATCTCGAACTTGCCTGCCAGGTGCAGATCGCGGCGCAGGCCTCGGGCGCCGAACTGATCTATCTGCCCCAGGACGTGTGCGAGCGTACGGCCACGCAGGTGCGCGAGTTTGGACCGCTCGGCGAGCGCGATTGGCCCGCGCTCCTACGCCTTCTCGACCGTCAATCCTCCGACTACCACCACTAATCCCAAAGGCCGTGAAAATAGTGCCGTTGGTGTAGCGGACATCACAGTATTCGGCCTCCCGCGACGCGCGTTCGTCGCGCGCCCGCCCTAGATTCAGAGCAGGGCGGGGCCAGCGATGTTGAAAGCGGCTGCGCCCGCAGGTCGACGAAGGGGGTTAGCATGGTTCAGTTTCACGACAACGTTAAAAGATTGCCTACAAGCGGGGGAAGAGGGCCTGGCGGAGGCGCATTACCGCGCGAAGTTGATGTACTCCACTGGTCAGGGGGGGCATCAAAATCTAGTCTCGGCATATAAATGGTCCAATCTGGCGGCATTGCGGGGTAGCGACGCAGCGCGCCAAGTGCGGCGTGA
>Ga0315339_1003905_pt1 | contig 10109 bp, 11 predicted proteins | sample ASW17metaG_FD_204514 | JGI IMG/M metagenome (GOLD analysis project Ga0315339, IMG submission 204514) | Ammonia-oxidizing marine archaeal communities from Pacific Ocean, United States - ASW #17 | ecosystem: Environmental > Aquatic > Marine > Oceanic | place: USA: California | collected 2016-12-05
TATCAAATGAGACAAGGCAATCGTGGTTTCCAGCGGATTGCCGATCACGTTGGAGAGATAGCCATTGCCTCGAAACCGCGAAGCTAATTGCGCTGGTGCCCCATCGGCTTGCGGATGAATGAAGACCAGCACGCCCAGTTCCTCCGCCCTCGCCCAGAACGGCGCAAACTTCGGGTCGGCCAATTCATCGCCTGCCACATTGCCGCCGACGGCCACGCCGCGCAGCCCGTAGGTCCGCACGCCCGCCGCCAGTTGTTCCGCCGCCAGGGCGGGAAATTGCAGCGCCACGGAGGCAAAGGCCACGAACCGGTCCGGGTTTGCCGCACAGGCTTCGGCCAGCGCCTGGTTTTGAAGTTCGATAATCTGTCCGGCCAGGTCCCGGTCGCCAACGCGATACCAATTGGGATTGATGCTCAACGCCTCCACGTCAATTCCCTGTTCGTCCATGGTCTTGAGGCGGAGATTGATCTCCGCCGTCATGTCCAGATCCGCCCGCAATCCGGGCCCGCCCAGTTCCTGGCCCATCAGCGCCAGCGCCTTGGGCACCGCACAATGGGCATGGATATCCACGGTCCGCACCCGCTTGCCGTTCACGACAATGTCACGGCGTTCTGATTTATCATGCGGCTGTTCGTGCGCCGACGGTGCGCCCGCCGCCAAATCACAGGCGACAAACACCAGTCCATCCCCCGGACCGGATGTTGACGGGTCGATACCCGTACCAGTTGTCATTGTGCGCCATGCCTCCAGTGATGAACTTGCTAATAATATTGGTTGTTTCTTGGTTTCAGTCGAACTGCTCGATTGTTACGGCGTTGCCGGCCAGGCGGGTTTGCCGCACGTCGCGTGCCTCGGCTGGGTCGAAGCGCCGACCGCGATGCATGGTGGCGCGATTGTCCCAAACCACAAGGTCGTTTAGACACCAGGCGTGGGAATAAACGAAGCGCGGCTGCGTGGCTAATTCAATAAGGTCGCGCAAGTACATACGGGATTCGGGGATACTCCAGCCTTCGATGACGCCGGCGTGAGATGACAGAAACAGTGATTTCCGGCCGGTGACCGGGTGGCGCCGCACTAGACGCTGGCGAACCGGCTTGAAAGCCTCTTGTTCCTTGCCGGACATCTCGCTGAACCCAACGGCTTCCCGGCTGTAGATCTGCGAGTGGAGGCAGACCAGATCCTCCACCTCGTTCCTGGTGCGCCCATCCAACGCATCATATGCCGCCCGCATGTCGGCTAATTCGGTATTGCCGCCCCAGGACGGCACCGCGCGGCCCGACAGCAGCGAATATTTGGCGGGGATTTCACGGAAGGAGCTGTCGGAATGCCACAATCTGTCGGCCAACTTAAACTGGTAGGCGCGGCTGTCGGGGGGCAGCGGCTGGCCCCTGCCGTCGACGTTGGAAAAATCACCGATCCCACGCGCCAAGGGGCGGGCCTGATCGTCGCTGCGAAAATGAATGTGCCCCGTGCCGCTGCCACGCCCCTTTTTCTCGATGTCGCCAAAATGCAGGGTGAAGGCAAGTTGTTCCTGGTCCGTGAGGCTCTGGCCGCGATAGACCAGCACGGCGTATTGGTCCATGCCGGCCTCAATCGCCGCGACCTCTTTGGGCGATAGCGGCTTGCGGCAATCGACGCCGGTGACTTCACCGGCGAAGGCATCGCCGATGGGTTGGATAACGAGGGCCATGGGAACTATCCCTGGTGTGATGACGGGAGCAGGATCTTCGCGCACATAGCGCTCTATTGGCAAGCCCTCCCACGGCCCTTCCCGTGGCCGCGGAAAAGAGGCGTCTTATTCCGCGCCGCCGGCGGCCTCGATCTTGTCCTGGGTCTTGGTCTCGAAGTCGGCGGCGTCGTGGCGTTCGTGCAGTTGTCCTTCCAACGGACCACTGGCCTTATTGACCATGCGGCCGCGCTTGACCGCCGCCCGTTCGCCAATCGCCCGGGTCCATCGGCCCAGATGCTCGTAAGACCCGGCATCAAGAAACTCGGCCGCTTCATAGACCCGGTTCAGGACCACGGCGCCGTACCAGGGCCAGATGGAGATGTCGGCAATCGTGTATTCATTGCCGCACATATATTCGTTGTCCGCCAGGTGACGGTCGAGGACATCCAATTGGCGTTTCACTTCCATGGCATAGCGGTTGATGGGGTATTCGAATTTCTCTGGTGCATAGGCGTAAAAATGCCCAAAGCCGCCGCCAAGATAGGGCGTGCTGCCCATTTGCCAGAACAGCCACGACAGGCATTCCGCCCGTTTGCCGGGATCGCTGGGCAGAAGGACTCCAAATTTTTCCGCCAAGTGTAACAATATGGCGCCGGACTCGAATACCCGGGTCGGTGTCGGGGTACTATGATCCATCAGGGCGGGAATCTTGGAATTCGGGTTGGCGTCGACAAAGCCGCTGCCGAATTGATCGCCCTTGCCAATTTGTATCAGCCAGGCATCGTATTCCGCGCCCGCGTGGCCCAGGGCCAAAAGTTCCTCCAGCAATATGGTGACTTTCACACCATTCGGCGTTCCAAGCGAATACAATTGGATGGGGTGCTTGCCGATGGGCAATTCCTGGTCGTGAGTCGGGCCGGCGGTGGGACGGTTGATCTTGGCGAAACGACCACCGTTTTCCTTATCAAATGTCCAAACCTTGGGCGGCGTGTAGGCAGATGCATCATTCATTGCGGCATATCCATTCATGTAACGGTGATTTGCCTGCTTAATACCATAAAACTGGATGCATCAAACCAAACCCAATCGTTCCGCCGCGTCCTCGATAAAGCCGACCGCGCGCGCGACGGGCCCGCCCCTGCCCTTTGGCAACAGGATCAGCCGTTCAACGCCCAGATCCTCGAACCGTTTGACCATATCCCTATCCACCACACCCTTTGGCGTAATGGAAACCGACAGCGGCCCCAACGGGTCCGGACGCTCAATGTCCCGCGCCGCCGCCGCCAGACCGGCAATGGAAGCGGCCGCCGCTTCAAGGTCCTGATTAAAGCCGTACCAGCCCGAGCCGTGGCGCACCGCGCGTGTATAGGCGGCGGGCGACATGCCGCCGATGATGATGGGGGGATGGGGTGTTTGCACCGGCGTCGGTTTCGATTGGATGCCCCGAAAGGATGTAAACCGGCCATCGAACGATGGCTTGTTCTGGGTCCACAGGGCGCGCATGGCCTCGATATGCTCGGAGACACGGGCGCCCCGTTCGGCGTAGGGAATGCCCAGGGCCTCGAACTCGCCGGGCACATAGCCAACGCCGACCCCGACCAGCAATCTGCCCTGGGACAGCACATCGATGCTGGCCAGCTCCTTGGCCAGAACTACCGGATTTCGCTGGGCCAGCAGGATGATGCCGGAACCGAGCCTGATGCGCTGGGTGGCGGCGGCGGCAAAGGAGAGAGCGGCGACCGTGTCCAGCATGACATGGTCGGGGGCTATGGGCGAAGGCGGGGCCTGGGGGTCGATCGCCACCACATGTTCGCCGGTCCACGCGGATTCAAAGCCGCAATCCTCCACCGCCCGGAGGATCGCCCCCATCGCCTCCGGCTCCGCCAATGGCCCCATGTTGAAACCGAAATAGCCAATCTTCATTTGCACTGATCCTCCCAAGGCTGATCCAAGATAAATATAATCCAGCAATCCAATTTTGGTCCATCGTCTATCGCGGGAGGTAACGGAGCGTGGACGATCGGATACTTTAACTTTCGTGTTATTACAAATTTTTGTCATGTTTGTGACGCCCGCCATAGGCGCCGTGTAGCAATATCAATAACCTTAAATAGACCAATACGGAGGACGATCATGCCAACTTCAAAAACCATGAAATGGTCCCCGACGGTTTGTGTCTTTTTTGCCGGATTGATCCTTTGGGCCGGAATATTAGAGGGCCTGTATGTCACCGGTTAAAATTTGAGTTTCAATGAGCGCCCATATTGCGCAGCAGGTGCGCGGCGCCGTTACCATCGTTGATAGACGGACTTTCACCGAAAATCCGCTCCTTGGACTGGGCAAACAGCACCCGGTCGGCCCCCAACGGCGCCAATTGCGCCGCTCTTTTTACCACCATGGGCAAAAGCTCCTCTTCAGATGCGACCGCATGAACGAAACCGGCGGACTGGGCGTCGGGCCCGGTCCAGCGATGGGCCAACTGTACGGTGTCAAAAAACGCGCTGGCGGACATTTTGTGCCGGAACAGCGCCAGTTCCGCGTCTGGAATGGATAGCCCAATTTGAATTTCGTTGGCGCAGAGAAAACCCCGGTCAGCCCGCATCAGGCGCACGTCGTGGCACAACGCCAGCATGAACCCGGCGCCAAAGCCATGGCCATTAACGGCGCAAATCGTCGGCACGGGAAAAGTGATCAACTTTCCCATCAGGGCCATGAACTCTTCTCCGAAAACCGACTTATCGCCGCCGTCGCCATCACCCTCTCCCCGGCGCCAGTCAATATCCAGGCCGTTGGAGAAGAATTTCGGATTGGCGGAGGTGGTGACCAGCGCCGCCCCGCCGTCCGAAGCCAGGACTTCATCAAGCCGGGCGTCGAAGGCGCGGGCAAAATTGGTGTTCCAACGGTTTTCGCCGGCATCCATCGTCAGGACGTAGACATCGCCTTGCCGTTCCAAGTTAATCATTTATGTCTCCAAAATAGGTAGATTAGTTGTGGCTTTCCAACAGCCGCCGGGCGATGACCTGGGCCTGGATCTCGCCGGCGCCCTCGAAAATATTCAATATCCGGGCATCGCACAGCACCCGGCTGATGGGGAATTCTAGAGAGAAGCCGTTGCCGCCGTGGATCTGCACTGCGTTGTCGGCGGAGGACCAGGCTACCCTGGCGGCCAATAGTTTGGCCATGCCGGCTTCCAGATCGCAACGGCGGCCCTGGTCTTTTTGCCGGGCCGCATAATAGGTCAATTGCCGCGCCGCCATGATCTCAACCGCCATCCAGGCCAGCTTGCCCGCCACGCGCGGGAAGCGGACAATGGCGCCGCCGAACTGTTGCCGCTCAATACCGTAGTTCAAGCCAAGTTCAAAGGCATTCTGGGCCACGCCCACGGCGCGGGCGGCGGTCTGAATGCGGGCGCTCTCGAAGGTCGCCATGAGCTGTTTGAAACCGTTGCCTTCCTCGCCACCCAAAAGATGCTGGGCGCCGACCTCGAAATCATCGAAGGCGATCTCGTACTCCTTCATGCCGCGATAGCCCAGCACTTGGATCTCGCCGCCCGACATACCCTGGGCGGGGAACGGCTCCTCCACCGAGCCGCGTGGCTTTTCCGCCAACAGCATGGACAGGCCGCGATAGCCCGTTTGGTCCGGGTTGGTGCGCGCAAGCAACGTCATCATATCGGCCCGGGCGGCATGGGTAATCCAGGTTTTGTTGCCGCGCACTTTGTAGACGTCGCCAGCCAATATGGCGCGGGTGCCGACGCTGCCCAGATCCGAGCCGACGTTGGGCTCCGTAAAGACGGCGGTGGGCAGAATTTCACCGGAGGCGATTTTCGGCAGCCAATGTTGCCGCTGCGCTTCCGTGCCGCCATGGAGGATCAATTCGGCGGCAATTTCCGACCGCGTGCCGAGTGAACCGACGCCGATATAGCCCCGGCACAATTCTTCCGAGACCACGCACATGGCGGTCTTGCCCATGCCGTGACCGCCGTATTGTTCGGGGATGGTCAGGCCGAACACACCCATCTCGCTCATGGCGTCGACCACGTTCATGGGGATCAACTCGTCGCGCAGATGCCAGCCGTGGGCGGCTTTGGTGACGTGATCATCGGTGAAGCGGCGAAATTGCTCGCGCACCATGGCGTTTGTATCATCCAGGCCCAAGGCGCCGAATTCCGCGCTGGAGGCCGCCGCCACCAACAATACCGCCAGGCGGTCCCGTTCCGCCTGGGTATTGCCATGCGCTATGAGCCGTTCCACGGCCTCTGAACGAAGTGCCGTCAGGTCGCCTTGGTCCAGACCCAAGTCGGACGGGCGGACCACCTCGATCTGGCTCATGGCGATGCCATTGGCGATTTCCGCCAGATAGCCGCCAAACCCCAGTTGCAGCAGCAACCGTTCCACGACGCCGAACTGGCCACTCCCCTCCAGCCGCTCGGCCCAGGACAGGCTTTGCCGCAAGCATTCAACATAGGTCGCCAGCCAGGCCAGACCGTGCACGGCGAATTGCTGACCTTCGATCAGGCCGGCATCAATTTTGCCGTCGGCAAGGACCATGTTCCGTACGCTCCGCCGGGCCCGGCCCAGGAAATCATCCGCCGCCGACAGGCCGGCGCCGCAAAGGGGCAATAATTCATCATTCGTGATCATTGAATGGCTATCGGACGCAGCTTGCATGTCGCTCCTCGTACAAATTCATTGCTGGTGCCTCACAAATACCGAGTAACGGCACCAAGCGTGATATCGGTCACTACCAATATTCCTCGGCAGAACCATTTCCTAGTGGCACACAACGAATAGCCTTTGAAATCAGTCGCAATTCGTTTCCAAGAACCAGTTAAAGGCTAAGGGGCCCGATGTCGAGCACCCCTCCCCGCCGGCATCGGCGGTCGATAATTTGACCAGCGTCTGTCCCCGACGGCGACCTGCAACACTTGCCGGCCGCCGTAGTCTTTTTCATCAATAAATGAATAGAATTAACGATAATTAATTCTACTAATTTAGAAACACGTTGCAATGTGTGTTGGCTGTCAATGTTTCACCTGGCTCTCAAATGCTAACTATGACCTAGGCGCGGATCGGTGCCCAAGGCATCGCGTGAGAGTGCCGCCCCCGTTACCCTTCCTCCGGCGCATGCGGCGGCGGTCTAGAGGCCAAGGGTTCGATCCGCGCCGCTTTTCTTTCAATATTGGCCTCAAAATTCAAAACCGAGCGAGCGGCGTAATTCACCAGGTCGCCGCCCCTCGTCGCGCAGTTCTTCGAGGCTTTTGGCGCCGTGGCGTTTGGCCAGGCGGTTACCGTCGGGGGCTTGGATCAGTGAATGGTGATCGTATTCCGGCGCCGGCAAATCCAGCAGCGCCTGCAACAGGCGGTGCACGTGGGAGGCGGCGAACAGATCCAGCCCTCGGGTGACATGGCTGACACCTTGCAAGGCATCATCCACCGTCACCGCCAGATGATAGGACGTGGGTGTGTCCTTGCGGGCCAGGACCACGTCGCCATGCAGCCCCGGCTGCAGGGTCTGGCGGCCCTGTTGGCGGTCCTGCCAATACAGCTTAGTGCCGGCTTGTTTTGCTGCCATTTCCACATCCAGACGAAAGGCATGGGGCTCTCCACCGGCGACACGGTCCTGGGCTTCCCCATGGGACAGATGCCGGCAGGTGCCGGGATACAATATGCCGTCCGGTCCATGGGGGGCGGAAGGCGCGGCGGCGACCTCGGCCGCGATTTGTTTGCGGGTACAAAAACAGGGGTAGATCAAGCCCATGGCGTCCAGGGTTTTCAGGGCGGCGGCATAATCGGCCATATGTTCCGATTGGCGCCGCACCGGCTGTTCCCAGTGCAAGCCCAGCCAGGCCAGATCCGCCAGCATGGCCGCTTCATGTTCGGGGCGACAGCGGCCTTGGTCAATATCCTCGACCCGCAGCAAAAACCGCCCCCCCAAACGCTGGGCCGTGGCGAAACTGTACAGCGCGGAAAACCCGTTTCCCACATGCAGCCGGCCCGTGGGGCTGGGGGCAAATCTTAAAACCGGCGTGGATGGCAATGGGCGGCCTATTGGGTTATCAGAAGGGCAATAATCATTTTGGGAGAATACCATGACGGACGAAACATTCACGGTTCTGGTTGCCGGTTCCGGCGTCATGGGACGGGGCATCGCGGCATCTTTCGCCAAGGCCGGCGTCAAAACGGCTGTTTTAAGCCGCAATCCCAGCGCCGTCAGCGGGTTCGAACCGGATGTGAGCATCCTGGGCGCCTTGCCGCGGAAAGCGCCGGAATTGATCATAGAAACCATACCGGAGGTGATCGAATTGAAGTTCAGCTTGAATGAACAGATCGAAGCGGCTTTTGGCGGCGCCAGCATCATCGCCTCCAACACATCTTCCCTGCCCCTGCAGAATCTAGCGGATCGTTTGAAATTTCCGGAACGGTTCTGCGGCATCCATTATTTCCAACCGGCCCATTCACCCCCATCGTCGAGGTGGCCCGCGTGGCCCAAAGCGGCGATGCCGCCATCGAAAGGGCCCTGACCTTGTTGCGGCAAAGCGGCAAACAGCCCATTACCCTGGCGGAACCGGTGGACGGTCTGTTGATTAACCGATTGCAACAAGCCATCTATCGCGAGGCCTACAGCCTGATTGACCGGGGTATTTGCACCGCCCAGGATATAGATATCGCAGCCAAGCGGCTACTGGGACCGCGCATGAGCGTCACCGGCCTAATCGAACAGAAAGACCTCTCGAGCCTGGACACCCATGCCCTGGCGCAGCGGGAATTGATACCCACGCTGCATCTGGCCGAGGAACCCAGCCCCGTGGTGCAGAAGAAATATGCCGACGGCAACTTCGGCGCAAAATCCGGCCAGGGTTTCTTTGACTGGCGGGATATGGACGTTGAGGGCTACCACCAGGAAACCGGCGCCGTGCTGACGGCCGTCCTGGCCCTACTGGACAGCGACCGCCCCGATGGGCCGCCGCCCGCCAAGGACGGGCCGGCGGACGACTAGGGCAGACGACCAAGTGGAAGAAGGCTTCAAACAGGTCACGGCACTGGAGCCACGATTTGGCGAAGTTCTGCGCCGGCATGGCGAACCGCCGTCGCGAAAACGCCGGGGCGGGTTCGAAACGGTCTTAAAAATTATCGTTCAACAACAGGTCTCCCTCGCCTCCGCCGATGCCATTTGGCGCCGGGTGCGCAAGGGCCTGGGGCAGGTCAATCCCAGTGCCGTTCTGGCCATGGATGAAGACACTCTGCGCAGCTTCGGCCTCTCCCGGCCCAAGGCGGACTATGCCCGCAGCCTGGCGGAGGTGGTCGCATCGGGCCATTTGGATTTTCGCAGGCTGAGGGCCATGGCGGATGAAGAAGCGATCGAAAAGCTGATTGAAATAAAGGGCATCGGCCGGTGGACGGCGGAGGTTTACCTGCTTTCGGTCATGCAACGGCCCGACATCTGGCCCGCCGCCGATGTCGCGCTGATGGAGGGCGCGCGCGATCTTTTAGGCCTGCCCGAACGCCCCACGGTGAAACAAATGCCCAACCTGGCGGCACCCTGGCGCCCCTATCGAACCTATGCCGCCCGGCTCATTTGGCTGCATTATCGCCACATGACGAAACGTGGCACTGTTGGCTGAACCCGGCCTGAATTTAAATATCTGGCAAAACTGGCGCAAAATTGCCAAAATTGGTGAATCGTCCGTTCTAATATGAATTTTGGCATGGTGGTTATGGAGGCCTCACTCGACCGTTGTCCCGCCCTTGTTCTCAACGCTGACTTTCAGCCGTTGAGTTACTATCCCCTGTCCTTATGGCACTGGCAGGACGTGGTGAAGGCTGTATTTTTGGAACGGGTGCAAGTTTTATCGGCCTATGACCGGGTCATCCGCTCGCCGGGTTTCGCCATGGAGCTGCCCTCGGTCGTGGCCTTGAAACGCTATATCCAGCCGGCGAAATATCCTGCCTTCACGCGCTTCAATTTGTTCTTGCGGGACAGCTTTGCCTGCCAATATTGCGGCGACAGCCACGATTTAACCTTTGATCATGTCGTCCCCCGCAACCGGGGCGGACGCACCACCTGGGAAAACGTGGTCGCCGCCTGCGCGCCGTGCAACCTGCGCAAGGGCGGCCGCATGCCCAAGGCCTGCGGCATGCACCCCCATGCCGCGCCGCACCAGCCGACCGTGCGCCAGTTACACGACAAGGGGCGGGCCTTTCCGCCCAACTACCTGCATGGATCGTGGAACGATTTTCTCTACTGGGATGCAGAGTTGGAGGCCTGATGGCTGGTGCCTACGATGCCGCCCCCTTGCCCCTGCGCCAGGATCTCGGGGAAGCGCTGAACCGCAACCATGAACGCCTGGCCCAGCCCGGATGCTGGCTGGACGGCAATCAACGCCTGGCCGTGGTGGCGGAGGCCCGCCATGCCCCCGATTGCGCCCTGTGCCAGGCCA
>Ga0315339_1003906_pt1 | contig 10106 bp, 10 predicted proteins | sample ASW17metaG_FD_204514 | JGI IMG/M metagenome (GOLD analysis project Ga0315339, IMG submission 204514) | Ammonia-oxidizing marine archaeal communities from Pacific Ocean, United States - ASW #17 | ecosystem: Environmental > Aquatic > Marine > Oceanic | place: USA: California | collected 2016-12-05
AGCGCGGGCACCACCTGTCGACGCAGTGGGTGAAAGGGCCAGAGCTTGGTGGCAACGTATGCGTCGGAACGATGGCCCGCTAGGGCCGCACCCAAAATGCGCTCCGAGTTGCCACGAGCATAGATTTCGGCGGTGTCGAACAGGTTGATGCCGAGATCCAGGGCCCGTTTCACGATGGCTCTCGCATCAGCCGGCCCAAACTCGGTGTTCCAGCCCCAGCCCGCCGACCCGAATTGCCATGCGCCCAGACCAACCACTGATATCTTGCGGTTGGCGACGGTGAGGTAGCGCATGCGGGGTATTATCGTCGATGCGTTGACCTGGCGGGGTACCCGTGGGAGAGTGCGCAGGAGTTCTGGGCCTCGGGGAGGCAGCAATGGCGGTTATTGACGTGCACGCGCATCACGTGCCGGAGGCGGTTCTGGATATCACGGGCGGGGCGCTGCCAGCGGACCGGCGCGCAGGGGATATCACGGACCTAGACTCGCGACTCGATGCGATGGCGAGCGTTGGGGTGGACGTGCAGGTGCTCTCGGCATGGATGGGGTTCTTGGCCCGCGATGCCAATACGGCCCGTCGCCACAACGATGCGATGGCAGCCTCGGTGGCGTCGCATCCTGACCGGTTCGTAGGGCTCGCTGTGGCACCGCTGGAGCAACCCGTCGATGCGCCGGCAGAGGTAGAGCGAGCGGTGTGCGAACTCGACCTCCGCGGGGTGGAGATGGGGACTGCGATAGCGGGAAAGAATTTGGACGAGCCGGAGCTGGGGCCGTTCTATCGCAAGGTCGAGGAACTGGGCGTACCAATCTTCATTCACCCGGTGAATCCGACGTTGGGAGTGGAGCGGCTGGGCAAGTACCGGCTAGAAAACCTCATCGGCAACGTGACGGAGACGGCGGTGGCAGTGGCAAGCTTGATCTTCGGCGGCGTGCTCGATGAGTTCCCGAGCTTGCAGATCTACCTGGCCCACGGCGGTGGAAGCTGCCCGTATATCAGGGGGCGGTGGGACCACGGGCTCCAGTATCAGAACCTCAACGCCCGGACGCAGAAGGCGCCAAGCGAGTACTTCAAAATGCTACGGTACGACGCCCTGACGCATTCGGCCGATGCGTTGGAGTATCTCGTGGGGCTGGTGGGGGCCGAGCGCGTGATGATGGGCACGGACTACCCGTTCGCCATGGGCGAGCCACACCCGGTGGAAGCCATCGAGGCGACGGCGCTGTCGGTCGCCGAGAAGCGGTCAATCATCGGCGGCAACGCGCAGGAGCTTTTTGGTATCTAGCGGACGATCCCAGCGCGAAGCATAGGTTACTAGGGCTCGCGCAAGTGGGCGTCACGATCGGCGAGCAGGCTGGGATCGATGTAGCCCATGAGGTCGGGCTTGTCGCGACCGAGCATGACCTGGAAGTAGACAGGTTCCAGTCCCATGTTGTCGTACCCGTGGATGACACCAGCGGGGCATGCGACGGCATCCCACGGGCCCAGCTTGACGTCCACGCGCTTGCCGTCGGTGTCCTCGAAGAAGGCGACGAGCTGGCCCTGGAGGACGAAGAACACCTCCTCGACCTCGTGGGTGTGGGCGGCGTTGCCTTGGCCGGGCTCGACGAACATGACGCTGAGGGTGAAGCCCTTGGGCGGGATGGCGCGCATATCGTCGTGCTTGCCGGAGCCGCCGGCGCCAATGAACCGGTGTTGGGCCCGCTTGAAGCCCTCGACGCGGGCGTCAGAGAAAGCGTCCCAATCGGCGTAGCGGTCGATGAACCGCGCGGTGTAGCGCTCGGCGATTTTGTCGATCGTGAGTGCGGCGACGTCTGGCGCCATTTCGTGGAGCGTTTCAGTCATGCGGGCCTCCGTGGGGGAGTTGCGTATGTTACGCAACTGTGGGCCAATGGCGGCTGCAAGTCAACGCAGTTGTGCCCGCCCTCCGACCCTCTGGCACTGGCCAGTGTGGACTTCGAAGGGGAACGAGAAGAAGAGGCCCGCCAATTGGCGGGCCTCTTCTTCTCGTTCTCATGACAACAGGGGTTAGCGGTCGCCTGAGGCGACGCCGAGGACGGCTCCCTGCTCTTCGCTCGCGCCGTAGCCCCATTTGTAGTCAGGGTTGGTGTAGATCTCGTCCGGCATGAGGTTTTTGAGCCCATGCTTGGCGAGCTCTTCGGTGAACATCTCTTTGACCCAGGATTCTTCACGTGTGTACTCGATCTGGTCGCGGGCACGGTCGTCGACCTGCTCGCTATGGCCGCTGAACTGCGGCAGCGGCGCGAGCGCGAGGTAGCGCGCCGGGGCGACGCTGACGTTGAAGTGCTGGTGAAACCAGCGATCAGGCGGGGTGAACATGCTGGCTTCGTGCCAGGGTGCAATGACCTTCTCGCCGCCCTCAGGCCACATGATGGAATAGCCTTCGCCGCCGGGGATGACAATAACGCGTCCGGGACCGTGGCGGTGGCCTTTCTTGTAGGTACCGGGAGGGAAGACGGACATGTGCCCGCCCATCTGGGAGTTGGGGAACGAGACGTCGACGACGTGCCCACCGCCGCCGCGCTGGCGGTGCGGGACCAAGTCGTCCCAACCGGCCATGTCGGTGAAGAAGTTGCCGTACCAGGTGGCGCCACGGCCCATGGAGGGAGCGCGCTTGGCGACGGCGTAGAGCTCGTCTTCGCGGGGGGTGAGAAGCTCGGGGTGGGCGTAGGGATTATTGAAGTAGAAGTCGGGGTCGGGCTCGAGGCTCATGGCGACGGGCAAGTAGTTGTTGTGGAGCATCCGCAGGGCCTGATCTCCCCGGGCGTTGGAGAACTGCCGGTACGCGCCGCGCGGAATAAGGAACAGGCTGCGCGGACCAAACTCGAAGCTGTGCTTGCTAACGCCGTCTGCCCACACGGTGCAAATACCGTTGCCTGCGACGGTGTAGATGACCTCGTCCAGGGCGAATTTCATGGGCGGGACTGTTCCGCCACCGGGGATCTCAGTGACGCGCGCTTCGGCGACACCTTCCATGCCTTGGAGCTGAACGAATGCGGCATTGCACTCGCGCTCGGCCCAGGGGCCAACCTCAATGGTGCGCAGGTCCTCGATGAAGTAGCCGCGGTGGACGGGCACGCCTTGGGATCCCATCCATCGATCGTAGATGAATTTGCCATCTTGGCCGCCGCCGCGGGCGATAGTGTCCTGGGGGGGTACGTTCTGGGCCATGGGGAATGTCCTCCGTGTTCGTGACGATTGGGTCTAGGGTAGCCGATGGGCGCAAGCTGTGCCCACCCACCGCGCGTTCGCGCCAGCCGCTGCTGGGCTAGCGCGCGATTTTGCGTTCGAAGGTGCCGACGACGTCGCGAACCTCGACGGCGCCGCTCTCGAGGAAAGCGCCTCGGGCGGCTGGCCGATCGTGCCGCCTGACGTTGACGACGAGCAGTCGGCGTCCGTCGTCAAGTTCGCGTTCGTAGTCCTCGGCACGCTCGGCATCGAGGCCATGCTCACCGACGTACATGGCGCCGATCCAGGCACCGAAAGCCGCACCGAATTTCCAGACGGTGGAGCCCAGCAAGATTTTCACGTTGAGATCCACTGGCAGGAACATCAACACCGTGACGGAGGGGACCTCGATAATCAGCGCGCCGATGATCCCCCATTTCACGGCGGCGCGGAGCATGACTTCGCCCCGCTGGCGAAACACGATGGGCGGGTCGTCGGGGACATGCGATGGCGCGACGGCCAAGGGCCGATAGCCGGCGTCCTCAAGGATGACGCGGGCCGACACCGCGCTGTGCTCGCTGTCGAATATACCAACAACGGAGGTCATGCGAGCTCACGCGTAAAGAAATCGATGACTTTGACGAGGGAGTCGGTGCCGGCGTGCTCGCGCCAGCGGTCGGGGTTGAACGGATCGTTGAACGCGTGGTTGGCACCTTCGTAGCGGTGAAATTCGTAGCGCTTTTCAAGGCGCTTGAGCTCGGCTTCGAGGACATCGACCGCCTCTGGCGTCGGATTGTAGTCGTCGTTGCCGAAGTAACCGGCGAGGGGGCAATTGAGGTTGGCGGTCTCACTGAGCGGGGTTGGCCCGTCGCCCCATGCGGCTTCGACCTCACCTCCGTAGAAATCGGCGCACGCGGCGAACTCGTCCGTGCGGGTGGCGAGCAGATACGCGATGCGTCCGCCTATGCAGAACCCCGTGATGCCGATCTTGGAGCCCACCTCGTCCATGGCATCCAGGCAATTCGCGGCGGTGAGCATGTCCTGGACTATCTCGTCGTCCTTGAGGCTAGCCTTGAGCGAGAACGCCCGCTCCCAGCGCGTTGTGTCGGCGTAGTCAAAGTCGCCGAGCTCCTGGTGGGTGACGTTCGTGCGATGGAACAGGTAGGGCGCAACGACCACGAAACCAGCGGCGGCTAGCTCGTCGCACTTGCCGCGCACGAAGCGATCAAGGCCAAAGATGTGCATGGCGACGACGATACCCGGGTGGGGGCCGGGGGTGTCCGGCCCCGCAAGGTAGGCGGGCATGTGGCGGTCGTCGACTTGAAGGCGAAGGAATCCGGTTTGCATGGTGCTCCTGATACGCGACGTGTTACGCCATTATGACCCTTACGAGTTGAGCTTGGCGTCGAGGAAGGCGATCGCCTTGGACCAGGCCTCATCGGCGACGGCTTGCGAATAGATGGCTGAGGTGGGATCCATGAACGCGTGCGCAACGCCATCGAAGGCGTGAAACTCGTGCTCTACCTGCAGGCGGGTGAGCTCCTTGTCAATGCGCTCCACGTCCTCGGGCGAGGGGCCGGTGTCCAGGTTGCCGAACAGGCCAATCATGGGGCTCATGATGCGGTCGGAAGCGGCGAAGGGGGCGGGGCCACCACCTCGTGGGGTGAAAACATTGCCAGGGTAGAAGCAGGCGGTGGCTTTGAGGCGCGCGTTGCGCGTTGCCATGAGATAGGCGACGCGGCCACCCATGCAGAAACCCAGGACGCCTAGGGGGGAGGAGCCGACCTGTGGTTGCTCCTTGAGCAGGGATAGCGCCGCATTCATGTCGTGGACGATCTCTTCGTCGTGCATCTTGCCCGAAAGCGGCTGCAAGATGGACTCGGCGTGCTCGTCGCCCCGAGGAAGGGCGGTGACTTCGTCGAACTGCTCCGGCGCCCAGCTGCGGTGGTAGAGGTCAGGCGCAGCGGCGGCGAATCCAGCGTCGGCCAAACGATTGCAGCGGTCGCGCATGAAGACGTCGATGCCCAGGCGGTGTTGGCCGAGGGCGATGGCGGGGAAGGGACCTTCGCCGTCGGGGACGGCGAGGTAGGTGCGCATGGGTGCGCCGTCGACTTCGAGGGTGACTATTGATCCTGGCATGGGTGCTCCTTCCCCGGGGGCAGTCGCCCTATCCTAGCCTTCCCTGGACCGGGCGGCGAGCCCTCAAATCGGCGGTCGTTTCGACCATCCCCCCGGGCCCGTCGGCTCCGCTCGGGGCAAGCTCCGAGCTCCACCCTGCCGCACTCCCTGTTCCTTGCTACGCCTTGAGGGTCTCGGTGAAGAATTGGATGAGCGTGGGCCAGGCCTGCTTGGCGGCGACTTCGCGGTAGGCCCGCGGATTGGTGTCGTCGAGAAAGCTGTGGCCGGTGTTTCCGTAGGAATGGAACTGGTGGGACTTGCCGTGCTTGTCCATTTCCGCGACGATCTGGGCGACGTGCTCGGGCGACGGATTTTGGTCGTCCAAGCCGAAGAAACCGGCGACGGGGCAGTTGATCTGAGGCGTGAGGTCAAGGGTGGCGGGCCGGTCTTCCCGGGCCTCGGTGATGGCTCCGCCGTGAAAGACGGCGGACGCGGCGAAATCCTGGTTGCGCGCGGCCATCATGTAGGCGACACGACCGCCGCCGCAAAAGCCCATGACGCCGATGGGCGACGGGCCCACCTGCGCGAGCGTGCGCAGCAAGCCGTATGCGGCGTTGGCGTCGCTAGTGATCTCATCGTCGGTCATCTGGCGGGCCTTGCCCATCATGGTTGGCCAGCGCTCTGGGTCGTCGTTGGCCATGGCGTCGAGCTCCTCGAACGTCATGCCATCCTGGCGGTGGTACATGTCGGGCGCGGCCGCGGCGAAGCCGGCTTCGGCCAGACGATCGCAAACGCTGCGGATAAACGTGTCCATGCCGCCCGCGTGCTGCGCAACGACGACGCCGGGGAACGGGCCATCGCCTTCGGGGATGGCAACCCAGGTCTTCATGTCCGAACCATCAACGTTCAGTGTCACGAATTCGCTCATTTCAAACTCCTGCGGGATGGATTTCGCTTGATCAGAGTTATCGACTTCTGCCGAGCGGTAGCTTGCGTGTCAGGGGGCCGTGCCGACGTAAACGGTGACCATTTCGTGGAGGTAGAGGTCCGGACGCTTGAACACATAGTGGGTGCTGGCGGGGTCGAGGAGGCTCGTCAGCACGTCAGCGTCGCCGTCGTCCAGGAGTGCCCTCCGGTCATCGTTGTCCACCCAGCGGCGCAGGTGACGGCCCATGTAGGCGATCTGGACGTCGGTGAATGGAGGCAGAGCTTCGAGCATGAAAGTGCGTGCGGTGACGTCGGTGAGGCCGGCGTCGCGGAGCATCTGGGTCCAACCGAAGGGATAGCGAACGCCGCCCGCCCGGACACCTGCGGTGAACCATCGATGAAAGGCGACGTCGAGTCGGTCTTCGAGGCCGGGCTCGCCGATGCCGATGTCGTCGGGGAGGAACCGGGTGCGAATGCTGCCCTCGCGCAGCGTGAGCTTGCCGCCGCCGCGCACGACGCGAGCCAGCTCGCGGACGCCCGCGAGCTGGTCGGCAAGGTGGTGGACGGTGCGCGAGGACCAAACCAGGTCGAATGTGCCGTCGGCGAACGGCGTGGCGCCAATGTCGCCACGCTCGTACGTCACGGATGCGGCGTGGGGGCCGGACTCGATGAGCTCACGCGTGGCGTCGAGCATTTCGTGTGCCTCGTCGAAGGCGACGACCGTACCGCCGTGGGGGACGACGGCGTCGGCGAGGATCTCGGTGAACCCACCGGCGCCACAGCCCGCCTCCATGGCCGACGCACCAGGGGGAGCATCGAGCCAATCGAGAGCCGCACGGTAGACGTCGCGGTACAGCAAGTCATTGTTCCGCAAGCTCTCGGCGTTAAAGCCGTGCTCGCCGCGGCCATGCCCGTGGTGGTGGTCGTGCGCCTGTCCGTGGTCGTGCTCGTGATGATTCGCCGTCGTCATCGTGCTAGCTGACCCTAAGAACGATCTTGCCGATGACCTTGCGTTCCTCGATGAGCTTGTGGGCTTCGGCGGCATCGGCGAGCGGCATGATCTTTTCCACAGTGGTTTTGAGTTTGCCGTTGCTGAAGTAGGTGAGCATCTTTTCGAAGTCGGCGCGCGAGGAGCCAGCGCCCGCGGCGGCGAGCACGCGAGCGCGTGAACGGAAGAGCGTGGTGAGGTTGAACGTAACTTCGCGGCCGCCGGATGCGCCGAATACGCAGATAGCGCCGCCAGGGGCAAGGCACTCGAAGCTGCGGACAAACGCGTCGCCCCCGACGCCGTCGATAATGGCGTTGACGCCGTTGCCGCCGCTGAGTTCCTTGACCTGGGTCGGCCAGTCCTCCTGGGTGTAGTCCACGGCGTGGTCGGCGCCCTGCGCCAGCACCCAGGCACGCTTTTCGTCGGTACTTGCATTGCCGATGACCTTGGCGCCCATGGCCTTGGCGATCTGGACGGCGGCGATGCCGACGCCGCCCGATGCGCCCTGGACGAGGACGGTCTGGCCCGCTTGAACGTCGGCCTTGTTGACGACGGCATCCCATGCCGTCGAGTAGGTGACACCGATGGACGCGGCGTCTATCGGGCCGACGCCGTCGGGGACCGGGTAGATGTCTTCCTCTTTGGCAAGGAGGAGCTCGGAATACCCCGCGTTAGAGACGCGGACGATGACTTTGTCGCCGGACTTGACGTTCTTGACGCCGGAGCCGATACCTTCAACTACGCCTGCGGCGTCGCGACCAAGGGTCGCGGGAAAGGTCGCGGCCTGCGGTCCGCCACCACGTCGGCCGGTGGCATCGGTGGGGTTGACGCCCGCCGCGTAAACGCGAACCAGTACCTGACCAGTGCCGGGCTTGGGGTCGTCGACATCGTCAAGTTGGAGTACTTCGGGACCGCCGTGCTGGTGGAATCGAATGGCCTTCACAAATGCACCTCGTTGCGTGTTTCGCGGGGCATTATCGTGGGCGAGAGTGCGGGAGGCAAACGCGGTTGTGCCCGCCTGGCAGCAGGTGCCCGCTTGGTTTTCGGTGCGAAGAGGACCGGTTCTTCGACAAGCTCAGATCGAGGCGAAGGGGCCGGGGCTAGGAGATGGCATTGAGGCCGGTGAGGTGGCGGCCGAGGATGAGCTGGTGCATGTGGCGAGTGCCCTCGTACGTGTTGACGGTTTCCAGGTTCATGGCGTGGCGCATGGGGGAGAAGTCGGTGGTGATGCCGGCCGCGCCCAACAGGTCACGACAGGTGCGAGCGATGTCAAGGGCGGTTTGGGTGTTGGTGAACTTGGCCATGCTGACCTGGGACCAGTGGAGGTTCCCCTCAGCCTTGAGACGGCCGAGTTGGTAGGCGAGTAGCTGAGAACGGGAGAGTTCGGCAGCCATGCTTGCGAGCTTCTCTTGGACGAGTTGGAATCCGGCGAGCGGCTTGCCGAACTGCTCGCGTTCTTTGGTGTACTCGATGGTAGTGTGGAGGCAATCGGCAGCGGCGCCGTTGACCCCCCAGATGATGCTGTATCGGGCCGAGTTGAGCGCTTGCAGCGCGGAGCCGATGCCCTTGGTGCCATCGAGCAAGGCGTCTTCGGGCACGAAGACGCTCTCGAACGTCAGTCCGCCGGTAATACTGACCCGCATGGACAGCTTGTTGTGGATGGGTTCCGTACTCACGCCGGGCAGGCTCGTGTCAACGACGAACGCGCGGACGGCTTCGTCGAGCTTGGCCCAGACGACGACGGTGTCGGCGACCGTAGCGTTGGTGATCCAGTACTTGGCACCGTTGATGCGGTAGCCGTCAGCAACCCGCTCTGCACGTGTCTCCATGCCGGAGGGGTCTGACCCATGGTCGGCCTCGGTGAGGGCGAACGCGCCGATGAGCGTACCCGCAGCCATGGCTGGTAGGTAGCGCTCGCGCTGGGCCTCGGAGCCGAAGTCGTGGATGGTTGTCATCGCGAGAGACGACTGCACGGAGGCAAACGACCGCAAGCCGGAGTCGGCGCGTTCGAGCTCTTGCATGATGAGACCGTAGGCGATGGGGCCGAGACCCGCGCAGCCGTAGCCATCGATGTGCGCGCCGAAGATACCCAGGTCTGCCATGCCAGAGGTCAGCGGCGTTGGGAATACGGCGTCATTGAATGCCGGGACGACGGCGGGGATGGCCTCACGCTCGACCCACTCGCGGACAGTATCGCGCACCTGGCGTTCGTCGTCGGTGAGCTGGTCTTCAAGGCCCAACAGATCGATGCCTTGGTACGGCTGCATGGATGGCTCCCTCGGTTTGTGGAGTGATTCTACAATTGCGCCGTAGAACCAGAGAAACAACAACCACCCGGTCAGGTGACCGGGTGGTTTGCTGCTATCTAGTTTCGCTACCTACTGCTCCGCCGGAGGTTAGGCCTCGCAGTAGCTCGGGATGTCTGCGCCCTCTTCACGGGCTCCCTTGCCCTCGCCGTTGTTGCACAGCGCAATCGGAGTGGTCGCCAGAGTGTTGAAGCCGGTGTCCATGACCAGCAGGCTGAACATGCCCTCGCCACCAACGCCCTTGCGGGAGAACCGGCCGATGCGCCACTCAGTTGCCCATGCGCCGTGCTCATTGGCAACCAACGGGTAAACCGTGCCACCGCCATCTTTGCGCTTGCCAGCGGGAATGGTGATGTCGGTAAGGACGCCATTGCTGTCAGAGATCAGCGTGTAGACCTCGGTGCCGGGAACGAACCCGGATCCGTAGATCCAAACTTCAGTCAACTCTCGGCTGATCTTAGGGGTGAAATTCTGCTCGACACCGTTTGTCCGAACCTCTTCGAGGCCAGAGACGTGGGCGTCCGCCTTAGCGGAGCCACCACCAAACGTCATCGCAAGTACAACACCTGCGAACAGCCCAA
>Ga0315339_1003907_pt1 | contig 10103 bp, 10 predicted proteins | sample ASW17metaG_FD_204514 | JGI IMG/M metagenome (GOLD analysis project Ga0315339, IMG submission 204514) | Ammonia-oxidizing marine archaeal communities from Pacific Ocean, United States - ASW #17 | ecosystem: Environmental > Aquatic > Marine > Oceanic | place: USA: California | collected 2016-12-05
AGCGTCTCCTGACTGCTGGGCCGGACGCGCGCCAAGTAGACTATCAGTGCGATCAGCGGCATGCGTGTGGCGTTGGCGTGCACGATATCCATGTTGGCCGTGGCGGGTTTGAGCAAGGTGGCGGATAGGCCCCACAATACGGCCGCGAAGAGCGCGACCAGGATTCCGCGCCGCAGGTGCGCCGAATCCTGTGGCGCGTTTTTTTGATCCTTAAGCGAGAGAAAGTACACCCCCCCGACGACCAACAAGCTGCCTAGCAGGAGCGTGGTTTGCAGGGGATTGCCCAGCAGTAAGGCCTCCCAGGCTATCGTCGTCAGTGGGAAGACGCCGGTCAACGCCATGGTGCGCGAGATGCCGATCTCCTTGATCGATATCATGTAGAGCGTATCGCCGACGGCGATGCCGATGGTGAAGGAGGCGACGAGCAAGGCCCAGTCCCGCCAGGGGACCAGCGCTAAATCGGAAAGGGGGGCCGGGTGAAAAGGGACGATGCACCAAAAGAGCGCGCCGGCGACACCGCAGCGGATGACGTTCATCGCCGCCGGGGTGACCTGGTGCGATTGGCTGCGCAGGATCATACCGCTGAACGCCCACAAAAAGGCGCAGCACAACGACGCCAGTTCGGGCGGAGAGAAACCGTACAATAAATCTACCGGTTGCTAAAGGCGGCCGTGGTGCGATTCGGCCGGGGCTTGGTACTCCACGTTGAGATGTGGCGTTGCGAGTAGCTTGTGGTCTTCGACCTTGGAGGTCAGGCAGCTTTCGAGCGCGCCGCTGACGATAAGCGTGCGCTCGGCGGGGAAGGGTGCTTTGCCCGTGTCTATCATTTCCCATATTTTGGCGACCAGACAGGCCGAGTAAGTGACATTGGGTACCGGCGTGAGAAAGAACTGCGTCGAGACCGGGTCGGGTTCGCCTTCGATTTTGCAGGCGAAGGTGAAGTCGCGGATCCCGCCGTTGAGCATTAACAGGGTCGTCTTGAGACCGTCGTTGTGCTCGATAAAATAGGCGGCCGGTTTTTCGACCAGGCCGGGCAACTCGCCATTGCCCAACAGATCCTGGGTGCGGCCGTCTTCGTCGGTTTTGCCGCAGGGCGAGTCGCTGCGCGAGAGCGCGGATTCGAGCAATTCTAATGAGTAGCGACCCTCTTCGCCGGCTTTCCACACCGCGTCGCCCTCGATCATCTGCACCGACTTGACGCCGGTCTCGCCGCCGACGCGGCGTTCGATCATGCACTGCATGGCCTCGAGCGCGTGATAGTCCATCGGGTCGGAGCCGCCGCAGCCGACCATCAACGCTTCTTCGATCTTACTGCCCAAGGGCAATTCGACATCGGGCAGGCGGTAGGTGACCGGCAATGAGCTGCCGGCCAGGAGCGGGAAGTCGAGTCGGTGGCCGTCGTCGACCATTTCTTTGGCTTTGTCGAAGCTATAAGAGAGGTGTTTGTCGTTGTAGACGGGCACGGTGCGGCCGTCGGCTTCGAAGACCTCGACGCACTCTTTGAAAAATTCGTAGCGCGGATAGAGCTTCTGGCCCTTTTCGTTGTCGGGGTATTCGCCGTGTTCGCCGATGATCAGCACCGCGTCGCAGGCCAACTCGTCGCCGCCACAGCGCAGGGCTTCGGCGATGGTGGGGTAGACCTTGCCGCCGAATTCGCGCGCGCGGTCCTCGCTCTGGTCGCCTTCGGGTTTTTGGTCGACGTAGATCGAGACGAGCTGGCAATCGGGGCGGTTCCACTTGCCGCCGTAGGGATAACCGACGAAGAAGCGGTCGGCGAAGTGCTGGGCGTGCGAGAGGTAGCGATAGATGGTGGCGATGACGGCGATGCGTTTGGTGGCCATGGATCAAGTTCTCCAGAACGTGGGTTCTGCGGTGGACTGGTAGGCGATCTTCAGGTGTGGGGTCTCGACTTTAACTTGCTCTTGGAGCAGGCTGTCGACGCCGCCGATGACCAAGCCGGAGGTGAGCAAGGTGCGCTCGATCGGATAGGTCGCTTTGCCGGTCAGGAACATCTGTTCGACATTGTTGACCAACGGGCTAAAGAAGTTGGCGAGCGTGGCACGGGCCGGCGGCATGGGTAAATACATCTGGGTTGAGAAGGGCTCGTTCTGGCCTATGATGCGGGCGGCGAAGTTGAAGTCCTCGACCAGGCCGCTCATCAAGAGCATCGTCGAGAGAAGGCCGTCTTCGTGCTCGTATTGGTAGGCGACGGGGTTTTTGACCAGCTCTTTCATTTCGTCGATGCTCGGGAAGGGGTTGTTGAAACCCGGACGGGCCGGTTTGAGCGTGTGGCTGCGGCAGAGATTCGCTTCAAAGAGTTCGCGCGACCAGACGCCGTCGGCGTAGGCCTGCCAAAACTTTTCGTCGCGATAGGCCTGGACCCATTTGACCCCGGACTCGCCGCCCTTGCGCCGCTCGACCATGCACTGCAGGGTCTCCAGCCCGTGGAAGTCGTAGCTGTCGACGCCGCCATAACAGACGCTGAGGGCCTCTTCGACCTCAACGCCAGACGGAAACTCTACCGAGGGCGTGCGCCAAGTGACCGGCAGTGAGGACCCAGCCATAAAGGCGAAGTCGAGCTCCTGCGAGATATCGTACATCTCTTGGCACCAGTCCCAATTCCACGAGAGGTGTTTGTCGTTGAAGACGGGTGCGGTTTTGCCGGTAGTGCGGTATACCGAGGCGATCTGCTTGAACAACTCGTAGCGCGGATAGAGGTGCTGGCCTTTTTCGTTGCGGTTGTAGCTGCCGTGCTCGGCGACGAGCAATACGCCGTCAACCGCCAGGTCTGAGCCGCCCAGGGTCAGCGCGTCGGCGACCGTGGGGTAGATCGTCATTTGCGGAAAGCGCGCTTCCCGGTCGCGGCTCAGGTCGGGCCGGTCGGCCTCGGGGTCGGGGTCGACTTGGTCGACGTAGAGCGAGACGAGATCCATCTCGGGCCGGTGGTGGCGGCCGTTCCAGCCATAGCCTTCCAAGAAGCGGTCGACTATATGCTGGGTGTGCGAGAATTTGTGATAGACGGTGGTGATCGCGGCGATTTTGGGGCGGTCGGCCATGGTTTGTTCCCGGAGGCGTGGTCGGTTGTCTCTAGTTTGGCCAGCTAAGATAGGAGAAGGGGAACAGGGGGGCAAATGCGGTAGGTGCGGTGGGTGCTACGACTGTTCGGGTGTAAAGACTTTCGCTATGCGCAATAAGGATTCTCCCGACTCCTCGACTGAAATAAGCCCCGACTGAATCGCCTCTTTGAGATTTAATTCACCCTCGACCACGCGCAGGAAATTGTCATCGGATGCTTTGAGCAAGAGGTCTGGGATTAGGCGCGGTGCCCTCGAAATTCGCAAGCGCACCGTCCTTGATTACGGAGTAGTGCGGATAGCCGCCGATTTCGAAGGCGTAGGTTGCGCTGAGGGCTGCAGCCAGCAGCGCGAGGCCCCTATTGCGCGAGCGCGGCGACGGTCGGTTCCAGGGCGCGACCGCGGGCGGTGAGCTGATAGGACTTCACCGAGGAAGGCGGCGGTTGCTTGATACGTTCGATGAGTCCGGCAGATTCTAAAAAGGCTTTTACTGTCTGATTAGAATGGTTATATGTGTTAGCTATTTGTTAAAATCATGCTCTTTCGAGACGTGTTAAGTCAAAGGGATTAGACCACGCCTTCAGGCCTGTTGCGCTGACGACCTCGAAACGGACCCAACGCGCGTTGGGTCTGAGCGCGAAAGTCGCCGTCTCGAAGAGCTCGTTGTGTTGGTGGTACTCGGTGCCACGGCTGTCGCAGACTGCGGCGATGCGTTGTGCCGACGAGCAGGAGACGGTGGCTTCGACCTGGGTGTGCTCGGGGCCTTCTTCGTCCGTGCGTCGAAGCTGGATATCGCGAATCTCGGGACCAGTGCTGGCATAGGAGGCCCCGCCGACCAGCGCTTGGACAATGGCGTCGGCACTGCGCTCTTTGACGCGGACCCAGGTCCAGCCTTGGTAGGTGTCGCGGCGGTCGGCTTCTATGGCGTGCGAATCGTCGTCGGCCAAAGCGGGGTAGAGGCGGTTTTCCAGCTCCATCCAGTCGTCCCATTGCACGCTCGACTCGCCGCGCCCGGCGACGCGGCAGGTGGTGTTGAAGACTTCGATGCCGGCGAAGCCGGTGAGCGGTGCGGTATCGCGGTGGATATTGACCGAGCTCCAGTGGGGGTGCGCTAGAAAGACGGCGCCGCCCTGGCGGTTTACCTCGTCAATTACGTGTTGCGGCGGCATGTGTTGCGCGTCCATGTCTTTGTTGAGATTGAGGCAGACAAAGTGGTGCTTCTGGCCGCCGAAGGGATTGTCGGGGTGCAGTTCAGCGCCTTGGATGAGCACGAAGTCATCGGGGGCTTTTACCGTGTTTGTAAAGGTGATGTTGTGGTGGTCGGAGAGACAGAGGTAGTCGTAGCTCTGGTTGACGTAGCCGTCGAGGCGGTCTTGTGGGGCGGCTTTGCCGTCTGAGTTGGTGGTGTGCGAGTGGAGATTGCCTTTGAGCCAGGTGTAGCCTTCGGAGTCTGGCAGGGCGAAGGGGTTAGTGATGGAGCCTGTGGGGTGGTTTGACATGAGGTGGTCCTTTTGGTTGAGTGCGTACGGGCACTTTGAGGAGATGCCCTACGCTCATTCTCGCCTCACAGGATGTGAGGCTCCGAGGGGCGGTCTGATCCGATTTCACTTCCTGTGAAATCGGGACCGCAATCCGCTATGGGCATCTCCTCAAAATGCCCTCCGGCACTGCAGCAAGTACTGCCAAGGAACTACCAACGTTATAAGTAAGATTAAATCGTATTCTTCAACCCCGGCACGTGCCAGTGGTCATTCCAGTATTGCAATTGGCGAATGCCTTCGTTGGTTATAATCACTTTGGAAATGGCGGTGTTTTCGTGTAGGGCGCGTATCTCCATATCGCCTGATGTGTTAAAGAAGCTTTTGAAGACCTGGCTGTAGATGCCCCAATGGGCGAAGACGACGAAGGACTCATGTTCGGATGTGGCGATTTGTTCGATAAGCAGCTCTGCGCGGACCCTGGTGTCGAGCAGGTGGTTATCGCTTTGGTCGAGTTCGGCGATATCGGCCAGGGGGGTGAAATCGAGTTCGGCGTAGACGTCTTCCCGGCCCCAGTTTGCCTCCATGGCGCATTTGTTGAACATGACTTTTTTACCGCGTATTTGAGAAAGTTGGTAAGTATGGTAGGCGCGGGTCAGGGGGCTGACGAAAATGACATCGGGATGCAGGTCTTTGACGGGTGGGACTAGGGCGCGGGCTTGTTCTTCGCCAAGCGGGCTCAGGGGTGGGTTGAGGCCTGAGACGGTACTGTCGATTTGGGACATGCTTTGGCCGTGGCGGATTAACCAGATGTATTTCATATGCTGTATTAAAGTGCTCCTTTCTTCGGTTATACGGGGTGCGGATGATACATATGACAGTAATCACTATTGTGCGGTGGCTGTATATTATAACAAGATATGCGAGGCGGGTCTTGAACTTTTTGCTTTTGCGCGAGAGACTGTGCGGGTGCAATTCCTTATCAAGCCCATAGAGGTGACTCTGGTGCGCAATATCCTGATCAGCTGTCTGTTTGTCACCTGTGGTGGGGGAATTTGCCGCCGGACTCGCCGAGCAAGACCCGTTGCCGCAAGGTTGTTACTTTTAGGCGCACGGTCAATCGCCGTATCGCCCGACGGTACCACCTGAGTGTTTGGCGATGTTCGTTGGTGCCGGGTTTGCGGCACCGGTGCTATCCGTCTTGCTTACTGCTTTCTAATTGCGAAACGAGCATGCCCACCAGCATCAGCCCGCACCCCACTAATCCGCGAAAAGGCATCTTTTCTTCCAGCAGGAGCCATCCGCCGAACGCGGCGAAGACTGTTTCCAAGCTGAGGATGATCGCCGCGTGGCTGACGGGCGCCTGGCGTTGGGCGACTACTTGTAAGGTATAGGCCACGCCCACCGAAATTACCCCTCCGTAAAAAATCGGCAGGGCCGCGTCCAATAGCGGTTGCACAGCGATCGGCTCGGTAAAAAAGGCCAAACTGGTGCTCAGTAGCGAGCAGGTCAGAAATTGCAGGAAGGCCAGCGCCGCCCAATCGAACCTACGCGCGAGGCGGCCGATAATCAATACATGTCCGGCCCAAAATAGCGCGCTGACCAGCACCAGGCCGTCGCCGTAGGCGATAGAAAAAGGAGGCTTGACGCTGAGCAGATAGAGGCCCAATGTTGCGGTTAAGGCCCCGATCCAAGTATTGCGGCCACTGTGCTGTCGGAGCAACAGCCCGAGTATCGGCACCAAGATCACGTAGAGCCCAGTGATAAAGCCCGCCTTGCCCGCTGTGGTGTAGACCAGGCCGACCTGTTGCAGCGAGGAGCCGGCAAAGAGCAAAACACCGGCGAGCATGCTGCTAGGTGCGGTACGCCACAGGTGGGTTGCGAGCGATCCGGAGGCGTTTCTCAGTACAAAGGGGAATAGCGGCAGGCAGCCGAGGGCAAAGCGCGCGGCATTGAAAGAATAGGGGCCGACGTACTCCATACCGACGCGCTGGGCGACAAAGGCAAACCCCCAGATCAGGGCAGTGAGCAGCAGCAGCAGATCGGCGCGGAGCTTGGTGGAGTGCATGGTCTTGTTCAGAGCAGCGCGGGGCCAGCTTGTTGCCGGGCCATGGCGAAAACGATTAGGTTGACGCCGAATTGCAGGCTCGGCTCGCGGTTTTGTACTCCAGCATCGTCGATGCGCAGGTGCGCGGTTTTGCCCGACATATAGGGCAGGTTGATGCCGTCTTCGGTTTTTCTGTGGAGCAGGGAGGCGACGATAAAGGTTTCGTTGCGTATTGCTCTTACGGGTTCGGCGAGGTTGGGGCGGCTTTCTTCTTCGGCAAATAGTGGAGCGATGCAGAGGGTCCAGATCCAGAATCTCATAGTATTCCGACAGGTTTGGAATGTTTGGTCTCTAAGAAATGTTGTTAAGTTTTTAAAATCCTTGCGGACTGCGCGGCCATCTCCTCCGCTGGCCAACGTTTGGAGTAATAAAATACCGGCCGTGGTAACCAACCCGCTGAACAATGGCTGGGTTAAAAAGTGGGTATCGACCATGTGCCAAGGGGTGTGGGGGCCAAGAACGCCTTCTAAGATTGTCTCCGGGATAAAGATTACCAAACGGATCCGTAGAATACAAATGGGCCTATATTAGGGGCCGGGAGTTTATGCGCAACTAATCCATCATATTTATAGCGATATTCGCGCTGACCGCCTGCGGGACCTTGCGGATGTTTTTCGGGCGCGGCGTGTTAGAGGTAGTTGGGCTGTTCTATCACGGGCCGCTCGAAGTCGGCGGTGAAAGTCGTGCGTTGGTTTTTCAGACGGTGCGGTTCTTTTGGGCGCTGTGCTCGTTGGCGACGGTGATATTGGTCTTTGGCATCGGTCGCCGATTTTGGGTGATTGGGGTTCGGCGTCTTGGCCGCTTTGTATGTGGGCTTGGCACCCATCACACTACAGCAGGCGCATTTTTTTACGGTAGATAGCCTGTCCATGCTATTGGGCGCGGTGTTGGGGCGGGGTTCAAGCGGCCGGATATGTGGTTTGCGGGGTTGGCGGCGCTGGTGACCTTGCTCTTGCTGCAACCCTATTTGGTGACCCAGCCCGAAATTATGCAACGCACGGGTTTTTCAGACGATTTTGGCTATTCGTTGCAAGTCGCACGCGGCGAAGTGTTGCGGCCCTGGTCGATGGTCGATATGCATACCGTGTCCTTTTTGCATTACTGGACCGACATGTGGCCGCAGGCGGTCGGTTGGCCGCTGACCATTTTTTTTGCTGTTGGTTTTGCTTAGGTGCTATGGCGCCGCGAGTGGGCTGGGCTGGTGCGCGAGCTACTTTCTCACCGTCGGCGGCTTGCGTACCAAACACGTGCTCCATCTCTTGCCGATGTTGCCTGGGCTGAGTTTGTTGGCGGCGGTGTTGGGGGTCGAGCTGTATCGGCGTTGATCGCGGGCGGTGTTGCCTAGTACACGGTGGCGTACGGCCTCGCCTTCGCCGGTATTTATCGCGTCGAAGACAGTCGTATTCAGGCGGCGCGGTGGATTTTCGCCGTGCTGCCGAGCGGGCAGAATATAGGTGTGGAGACCGGCGCGTTTTCGGTGCAGGGCTTGATCGACGGCCAGCGCTACGGCAAGCACTTTATCGGTTCAAGCCGGTTGTTTAGCACGCGCGGTTATCTGACTTGCGCGACGGGGGTCGATTATTCGCGCGGGCCATTGTCCGACGTGCGCTACGTGGCGATCACCGATGTTAATCGGTATCGACAATACGCGGCGGTAGCGGGGCTTTTCCCGGTGCTGCACGATTGTTATACGAAATTTGTTGCCGGAGAATTGGGCTTCGCACCGTCGGCGCGTTGGGCGGTTTAGCATCCGTGTTGCAACGCGAGGATTTAGATCGGGCAAAAGTGTTCTTGCAGGAGATTGAAACAGATTATCCGGATATGCGACTAGCGGCGTTAGTCGCCGCAGACCTGTATGGCAAGCTCGTCAAAAAAAAGAGGGACAGTTGGCGTTGGCTCGTTATGTCTGGGGGTATGGGAACGAGTCGCACGCGGCACAATTGCTGCCTTGGGCGGCTGGGGCGAGTGTGGTCGATGGGGCGAACAAGCGGTCTTTTGTGCGGCCAAGGGAGAGAAAGACCCTGGCCAAGTCCTGTACGTCAATTGCCCGCGGACTCGTTGACCAAGGGGACCGGGCTTTGGGTGCGGAGGTGTATGAGATGGTCGCGTTGATCGAACCGCATTACGCCATTTACAATCTCTTGGCGAGGCTGGCCTATGAGAATGACCAGTGGGCGAAGACGCTGAGTTGTTGGGAGACTTCGCTGAAGCCGGACACCGGTCAGATACATACCTTGCGCTTGGCCGGGCAAATGGCCTACAATCTCGAACACTACCCCACGGCGCTGGCGGTAGAATGAAATTACGACAGAAATACGTTGTGTGGATAGGCTGATTGACATCCTGTGAAAATACATAGGATTATCGCCGAGGCTGTTTTTGTAGCGCTCTATCTTCTCACGGGTACAGCCTGTGCGTTAAACGAATCCTCCACCGTCCATAGCCGCGAAGTGACTGGCCACAGCACGGCGAGATATACCATCCAGCCGATAAAAAGCGCTGATGCCAGACCGAGCAATTCTTGCACGAGGAAGACGGTCGCCAGCATCGCGCACATACCGCCGACGAAGACTGGCGCTTGTCGGCAGACGCCCCACAACGCTTTGCGCGCTTCGTATAGACCCGCTACGCCGACCAGCGGGAAAAAAGTCGCAAAACCCTGCAGTGATTCTTTCAGCACTAATAACAAGGCGACGACGGCGATGACGGTGGGCAGTTTGAGATAGATCGGTAACGGGGTGCGATGATCGGGTTCACGACGGGGCGGTTGTAAGAGGAACAGCAAGATGGCGATGGCGCCGATGCTGCCTATTGCGAACCAGAAGGAGATCGGCGTGATCGGAATGGTGTATAAGAGCAATTTGCTAGTGCCAATGTAGAGTAGTAAGCCGAGGGCGATAGATGGCACAATTGGCAAGCGTTTGTGTATTAATCGAATACTGTGATAGTAGATCAGCAGCACCGGCAGGGCCAAGACGTGCGTGGTGTTGATGGGGTTGCTTTGGCTGAGGGCGATGGTGGTGAAGGGGAAGGGCAGGCTCAGCGCCAGCGCTTTCAAGCGCGGGCGGGGCAGATAGGCGATGGATGCGACCTGGAGTGTGACGACCCCTAATAGCGCGAGGTCCCATAGGTCCATGTTAACGCCCGATGGGCAAGGGGCGGCCGGCGTATTTTTGTGTTAGCGCGAAGACGATGAGGTTGGAACCGAATTGTAGGCTACGGTCGCGGCCGTCGGCGTCGAGATTACCCCAGAAATGGCTAATATTGAGATCGCTGAAAACGACGGCCAACCGGCCCCTTAGCTCGACACCCTCCAAGGCGAAGACATTGCCCTGGCGCGCGCCGCTCAAAGGTGGGCCGTCGGGAAAGTCGAAATAGGCCGAATAGAGCGGGTGGGTCTTGGGCAGTTTGCGCCAGCGGGCTCCCTCTCTACCTAAGACCAAC